>Ga0308173_10000893_pt1 | contig 13943 bp, 11 predicted proteins | sample PhyPR1_FD_203716 | JGI IMG/M metagenome (GOLD analysis project Ga0308173, IMG submission 203716) | Soil microbial communities from UC Gill Tract Community Farm, Albany, California, United States - DLSLS.P.R1 | ecosystem: Environmental > Terrestrial > Soil > Agricultural land | place: USA...
TACCTGCGCAATAACGAACAGAACGACGGTCGAAAATCAAAAAAACAGAACTATGCAACTTAACGAACCACACGACTCCACTCAGCCTCAAGCCCCATTCGGCCGGCTGCCCAGGATGGACAGCTACGAACACGCTCTCAGTCTCGCTCAGGAACGGAACGACCATTTTCTGCCCCGCGCCTTCCAAATCAGGCAATGGCTGGCCGATTGTGTCCTCGAAACCTGCGCCGCCTACGCCAATAAAAAGCGCCGCCCCGACGAACCCATGCAGGCCGGCGGCGTCTGGTCTGCCCTCCTCGATGTTTTCGATCTCGGCCGTGATGACCAACTCCAGCTCGCCTCCCAGACCCTCTTCCGCTTCCTCAACTATGCTCATCCGCTCTCCGATCTGCTTGTCCGCACCCGTGCCCCGCTCCATATCGAACATGACGTCACGGGCGACTACACCGGCCCCCGCACCCTCCACTTGGCCAATGATCCCACCACCGCCGTTCCGCTTCTCCGCCGGTCCCTCGAACGTTGGTGCGACTGGATCGACGCCGTCAACCACCTCGAAGTCCACCGCGCCGTCTGTATCGGTGATGCCGGTTTCGAAGTCACCAAGGACGACGAATTCGCCGCTTTCGGCTATAACCTCTGCAAACTTCCAAATGCCGCCCCTCTTGGCCCGTCAGAGCCCGGAAACGTGCATGTTTCGCAATCAAAAACCTGGCCGGAAGAGGAGGTAGATACCCTGCTGATCGCCCTCCAGCCCGTTGCTAAACGCTATGCTTGGTCCAGCGCCGAGCTCCTCGCTGCCCTTCGCAAGCTCGTCCGCAACCCAGCCGCTTTACCATTCCGGTACGCGTCCGACCTCGCTCAATACCGTACGGCCGAACTCGCCCTGCCACCCTTGGCACCGGAAAACGCCCCGCCCGATGCCTTGGCCGTTGGCCTCAACCTCGCCCTTGCCCTGTCTCCACTCCCGACCAGCAGAAGCCTGGGCGAACCGCCCTGGTCCTGATTTATCCGACCACATCCGAGTAAATCCGACTAAATACGACCCCCATTTTAACTCCCATGAACTCTCAGCCTCAAATCCTCCAACTTCCAACCGGCGGCGGTGCTCTCACTGAGTTGTCCGAACCGTTGCTACCGCCATCAAACGCTCCGATTCACGCCGAGTCAGTAATCCCGCCCCCCGAATCAAAAATCGAGGATTCCACTGTTCCACCCCTTTCGCACCCTGCTCTCGGCACACCGCCTTTACCCCCGAACAATTTATCGCCGACTGCCAGGCCCGGTCCGGTTCCGAAGAAGTTTACCAGCAATCCTACATGTGCAATCCCCTGGGCGCCGCCACTGCCTCCATCGTCGAGTGGTCCGCCATCGAACGCTGCCGCCATGATTATTCCATCGAGCGCGTCCACTTGGAGGCTGCTGATGTCACAAAACTCTTCGGCGAGTTCGACCCCAACGCCCAATCCAATCGCGAATACAAAATCCACTCCTTCCTGCAGGAAAAGTTCCCGAACCTTTTTTCCGGGTCCGGTTCTTCAATCAAAATTCAAAATTCAAAATTCAAAAATGCCACATCAAATCCCAAGCTCCGCTTGGGCTTTGATGTTGCTGCCTCCGGCCAGGGCGATCTCGCCGCCTTTTATTTCGATGAGTCAAAAGGTTCTGAACTCTGGCTCCGCGCTCTCCTCACCGCCCGCACCGAAGATTGGGATTTTCTCAAAACTGCTCTCTTCGTTTTCCTGCGTCGCCTGCCCAGCATCAGGGCGGCTGGCGATGAATCCGGCCTGGGTCGCCAAATCTGCTGGGAAGCCGCAAAACAATATTCCGGCCGCTTTCTTTCCGTAAATTTTAGCTCAAAAAAATCTGACCTCGGGTTCTCCTTGATGAACCAGCTTTCCGTTGCTGAAAAGCGCTTCCCCAGAAGCGAACAGGACATCGCCGCCGATTTCTTTGCTCTCCACAAAGTCTTCACCGGCAGCAAATGGATCTTCACCGAAGGCCGCAATACCTTCAACCCCGCCAGCCACTGTGACATCGCCTGGGCCGGCGCGCTCGCCACCCACGCCCACACTGAAAACAAACCGACCCTCGCCTGCGCGGTCCTCATGGAAGACGGCACCGTCCTGCATTCCGATCGTCCCCGCTCCCGCGAGCAGGAGATGCTGCTCAGCGACGACCCACGCATCTGGCGTCGCCTTCGTTAAACACTCGAAAAATCGGATCGCGTTTGGCGCAAACTCACCCATGACTGGCATCGCTGATGCTGCTGAAACACCAGCCATGTTCCTTGCATATGGATAAGCGCCACGATTACTACAGTCCGGTAACCGAAGGATTGTCGGAGTTCGCAAAGGATGCATTGAGCTATAAACCGGAGTCCGACCCTGATGAGCCGAGGGATGCGCTGTGGCTGAGGTGGTTGAAGTTTTCCTCGGTCATCATTCTGCCAGCCCTCGTCGTGGGCCTCGGATTCGTGTTCGAGGATTATGTGATGCATTCCAATAGCACCACAGCTTACCAGCGCTCGCGGGCGGAAAAACGAGTCCAGCGTGATTCCGTGGGCGCGATGAAAATCCGCTTTCTGGTCGGCTCAGGGATTGGCGGCAGCCTCGGTTTGATTTACGTCGTTCGTTGTATTGTCAGAAAGGTGGACCCATGAAAAGGAATCTGCCATGCGCAGTCCTGTCATAGGAGCTTTCGTGAACGGGTCGGTTCAACACCCCGATTCATCGGGGTGCCAATGACGCGCCCACACTGAAACCAAGGGTTCCATCGGCTGCGCTGTCCTCATGGAAGACGGCACCGTCTTGCATTCCGGTCGTCCCCGCTCGCGCGAGCAGGAGATGTTGCTCAGCGACGACCCGCGCATCTGGCGTCGCCTTCGTTAAACACTCGATTTCCGACTTGCGTCTGAACTTCCAGAGTAAATAGATTTGCGCGGGCTATGGAGAATGAGATGGGATTAGGAAGTGATCACAAAACGAGCCACGGTCAACCGGCCGACATTTTGTTGGTTGAAGATGATCCGCACGATGCGGAGATGACCCTGGCCGCCCTGCGAGAATGCGGCCTGGCGCACCGGGTGGAGCACGTGAATGATGGGCCCGAAGCGCTGGATTATATCTTTGCCCCGAAACAATCGCCCACGCTGCCAAAACTTATTTTGTTGGACCTCAATTTGAAGAAGATGGGCGGATTGCATGTGCTGAGGCAATTGAAGGCTGATGAGCGAGTGCGGGCGGTGCCGGTGGTGGTTTTGAGCGGCTCGAAGACGGCGATTGAAGTTCTGAGCAGTTACAAGCTGGGGGTGAACAGTTTTGTCATCAAGCCGATGGAAGGTAAAAAGTTTGCTGCGACCGTGGCCGCGATCGGACATTATTGGCTGGCCATTAACGAGTTGCCGCAGGGGTGAGAACGTTAGATCGGTTACAAAAGTTACATGAGTTGCGAAGGATAGGATGAGTTTGGAAGCAGTGACAGTTGTCAGCCATGATTTGGTTGCTGTTTTGAAGCGGCACTTTGGCTTCACGTCTTTCAGGCCGCTGCAAGAGGAAATCATTCTGGATAGCCTGGCTGGGAAGGACGTGTTCGCGCTCCTGCCCACGGGAGGGGGAAAATCTCTTTGTTTTCAATTGCCCGCCATGCTTCACGAAGGCCTGACGGTGGTTGTCTCACCGCTCATCGCGCTCATGAAGGACCAGGTCGATGGGCTGGAGGAGAATGGGGTCCGGGCGACCTTTCTGAATTCGTCGCTGGCGGCGGGAGACGCGCGGGCGCGATTGCGCGGCTTGCATCAAAACGAATACCGGCTGCTGTATGTCGCGCCGGAGCGACTGATGCTTTCCGGGTTTTTAGCGGATCTGCGGAAGTGGAACGTGAACCTGCTGGCAATCGATGAGGCGCATTGCATCAGCGAGTGGGGGCACGATTTCAGGCCGGAGTATCGAAAGCTTTCCGAGTTGCGGGACCATTTCCCGTCCGTGCCGTTGATGGCGTTGACGGCGACTGCAACCGAGCGCGTGCGTGAGGACATCGTCAGGCAACTGCGGTTGCGCGAGGCGAAGTGTTACGTCGCCAGTTTCAATCGGCCGAACCTTACCTATCGGGTGCTGGCCAAGCAGAAGGCGTATGAACAGTTGCTGAAGCTGTTGCGGGCGCGTTCGCGTGAGAGCGGGATTGTTTATTGTCAGGCAAGAAAGACGACGGAGAGCCTGGCTGAGCGGTTGAGCGAGGATGGCGTCAGCGCGAAGCCGTATCACGCGGGATTGACCCCGCAGGAGCGGACCCAAAATCAGGAGCTGTTTCTGCGGGACGAAGTGCGGGTGATTTGCGCGACGATCGCTTTTGGGATGGGGATCAACAAGCCGAACGTGCGGTTTGTGGTGCATTACGATTTGCCGAAGAACATCGAGGGTTATTACCAGGAAACGGGACGGGCAGGACGGGATGGGCTGCCGAGCGATTGCATCCTGCTGTTCAATCCGGGCGATGTTATCAAGCAGAGCCGCTTCATCGACGAAAAGACGAGCGTGCAGGAACAACAGATCGCGCGCGAGCAACTGCAAAAGATGGTTCATTACGCCGAGAATGGCGCGTGCCGCCGGCGGGAATTGCTGCGTTATTTTGGTGAAACCTATGCCGAGGAAAGTTGCGGGGGCTGCGATAATTGCAATGCGCCGAGGGACACATATGACGGAACCGTGGCGGCGCAGAAGTTCTTGTCGTGTGTTTACCGGATCAGGCAACAAAGCGGATTTGATTTCGGCTTCAACCAGGTCGCCGAGGTACTGACGGGCGCTGATACCGAGAACGTCAGGAAGTGGAACCATCAAAAGGTGTCGACGTACGGCATCGGAACCGAACATAGCCGGCCTGAATGGAAGACAATCGGGCGGGAGTTGGTGAGAATGGGCTTCCTGGAGCAGCGCGAGGATAAGTTCGCAGTTTTGAAGCTGACCCCGCAAGGAATGGCAGTTTTGAAGGAGCGCAAGCCGGTGGCCCTGACACGGTCAATGACGGCGACGGAGCCGCAAAAACAGCAAGCCGGGGCGATTGCGTGCGATGAGGAGCTATTTGAGCGCTTGCGCAGCTTGCGCAAGCAATTGGCTGATGAACGGGGTGTGCCGCCGTACATCGTGTTTTCCGATGTTACCCTGCGGCTGATGGCACGAGAGTATCCCAGCACCTCTTCACAATTCGCGGGATTGAGCGGCGTGGGTGAAAGGAAATTGCAAGAGTTCGGGGCCGTATTTCTGAAAGCGATTGCCGACCATTTGGGTTCCAATCCGCGGCAAATCTTCGCGGATGAATCGTTTGTGGTTCCCGCGCGTGCGCGGTTAGGCAACACGGCCCGGGAGACGTTGCGCCGGTTTACCTCGGGAGAGACCGTGCAGCAGATCGCTGGGGATCGGAGCCGGGCCGAGAGCACGATCATCAGTCACCTCGCGGAGGCCATTGAAGCCGGCGAAGAGCTCGACTTGAGCCAATTCCTGTCAAAGCCGGAGTTGGACGAAATCCAGGCGGTGTTCAGGCATGTGGGAGCGGCTGCTTTGTCGCCGGTATTCGACGCTTTGAAAGGCAAATACGATTACGGTCGCCTGAAGCTTGCGAGGGCAGAGTTGGTGCGTCGAGAACGAGCGGCAACTAACGCCTGAGATGGCCCTCATCCCAGTGGCTCTGCGGTGGGTTGTTGTGGGCAGTTCGATCCGTCGAATCAGCCGAGGCATCATCAAAAGGAAAGGCGTGGCGGCAGGTGTTTTTCGGCAAAAAAGTGGCTTTTGAAATGCTGAAAGGATGCTATGATCGGGTTAGACACCAGTAGAAAATAGAAGAAAGAGAGAGCGGCAGACGCAGAGATTTGAAAGCACTGATCGAGACGAGGAACCGAAAGACTGAACGGGTCTTTCTTGTAGGCGTAGAACTCAAGGCGAAGAAAGGCCGCGAACTGCGCGAATCACTGGAGGAACTTTCCGAACTGGCCACAACCGCCGGAGGGCAGGTGATCGGGGATGGGTGCCAAAAGCTGGTGTCGCCCTGTGCCACGACCTTTATTGGGAAGGGCAAGGCGGAGGAGTTTTCGGAGCACTGCCGGATAGCCGATGTTGACACCGTTATTTTCGACGACGAACTGTCGCCCGCCCAAAGCCGCAACCTGGAGAAGGTGTTCAACTGCAAGGTTCTGGATCGCACCTCCCTGATCCTCGATATTTTCGCGCAAAGAGCGCGCACACGTGAAGGCAAGTTGCAAATCGAACTGGCGCAGCTTCAACATTTGCTGCCTCGGCTGACCCGGTTTTGGGGCCACTTGTCCCGGCAAAAAGGCGGCATCGGTATGCGCGGTGGCGAAGGCGAAACGCAATTGGAAACCGACCGCCGCCGGGTGCAGGACCGGATCGCGCGAATAACACGCGAGTTGGAGGTGGTTCGCCGCCAGCGTTCCACGCAACGGCAGGCGCGTCAGCGCAATCATTGGGCATTGGCCTCGATCGTCGGTTACACCAACGCGGGCAAGTCGACGCTGCTGAATTCACTCACCGGGGCGAACGTGCTGGCGGAGGACAAGCTGTTCGCGACGCTGGACCCGACCACGCGACGATTGCGATTGCCGACGAACCAAAACGTGCTGCTGACCGATACGGTCGGATTCATTCGCAAGCTACCGCACGGGTTGGTTGAAGCATTCAAGGCAACGCTGGAAGAAGTGGTGCAGGCTGACTTGTTAATTCACGTCGTTGACATCAGCCACCCTCAGGCCGAGGAGCAGATCGCGGCAGTCGATGCCGTGCTGAGAGAGATCGGCGCTGAAGGCAAGCCGACGCTTATCGTGCTCAACAAAGTTGACCAATTAAACGGGAATGCGGAGATGCTTCCGCGGTTCCTCGAGAAACATCCGCACGCGGTGGGGATCTCGGCGTTGGAAGGGCAAGGCATTCCGGAATTGCTGGCGGAACTCGGCACTCAACTGCGTCCCATTCGAGAATTTATGGAGTTGGCCGTCCCTCACGACCGGCCGGAGATTGTCGCGCGGCTGCATGAAGTCGGACAGGTCGTTGAGCGAAATTACGATGATGGAGAACGAGCGCGGTTCAAGGCTCGAATTCCTCCACATCATCACGAGGAGTTTGCGCCTTTTATTGTGAAGGAGTTGCAGAGGAGTTAGCGCGCCTCGTGCCCTGCTCCCAACCGCCACCGAGGGCTTTCACAAGCGCCACGCTTGCCACGAGCTTCTCGCCACGCAATTGAACGACCGTGCGTTCGAGATTGAGAGCGGAGCTTTGGGCTGCGGCCACTTCGAGGTAAGTCACGAGTCCGGCTTTGTAGCGGTTTTTGGCGATGTCGAGAGTGCGCTGGGCGGCAGTCAGGGCTGAGGCTTCGGCTTCGAGTTGCTGGCCGAGCAAGCGTTGCGCCGCGAGTTGGTCTTCAACTTCCTGGAACCCGGTGAGCACTGTTTTGCGATAGACGGCGACCGTTTCGTTGTAGGAAGCCCTGGCCAGCGCAAGCCCGGCGGTGTTTCTTCCGCCGGTGAACAGCGGCAACTGCAGGGTCGGCCCGACGGCCCACAACCGGCTGGGCCAATCGAACCAGGTCGCGGCATCCACCGACTGCAGCCCCGCCAATCCATTGAGCCTGAGCCGGGGATAGAACGCAGCCTGCGCGACACCGATTTCAGCATTCGCGCCGGCCATTCGCTGCTCGGCAGCAGCAATGTCCGGACGACGTTCCAGCAAAGCGCTTGGGACCGAGATTGGAATGAGCGGTGGTTCGCTGGACTCGGCATTGGCGTTCTGAAGAGCAAAACCTGTAGCTGGCGCGCCGCAGAGAACGGCAATCGCATGCGAAAGCTTGCGTCGCTGTAAATCGATGGCTGGCAACTCCGCCTCGGTGGTTCTCAGTTGCGTTTGCGCCTGCGCCACATCGAGGTCGGTCGCGATACCGCCCTTACGACGGTTGATGGTTAGCTCCAGCGAACGTTGGTAGGCCTCCATCGTGCGTTGGATGAGGTCGTGTTCAGCGTCGAGAGCGCGCAAGCTGAAATAATCGGAAGCCACCTCAGCCTGGGTGGCGAGCCGGATGCTTTCGAGATCGTCCGCAGTGGCCGACAGTCGCGCACGTGAGGCTTCGACGTTGCGGCGAATGCGACCCCACAGATCGGCTTCCCATCCGGCCTGCAGTTCGAGACTGAAGGTATTAAAAGTATGAGCGTTCAGAGCAGCCTGGCCATTTTGCGGCTCATTAAAGCTGGTTCGTTGACGCAGATAATTTGGGTCGAGTTCGGCTTGTGGAAAGAATTCAGCCCGATTGAGGTTTACGAGCGCGCGCGCTTCATCGAATCGCGCCACGGCTGCAGCGATATCCTGATTGCTGGTGTCGGCTTGGCTTTCCAGGCGATCCAGTTCGGCATCGTGGAAGAGTTCCCACCACGCGCCATGCGGCATTCGGGCGGCGGGGGAAGCGAGTGTCCATGCTGCGGCGTTGGTGGAGGTGGAAAAAGAGGGAGGGATGGGAGCCCGGGCGATGGGGGAAGGGCGATGGTAGTCGGGGCCGACTTTGCAGCCGGTGAGGAGGGAAACAAGGAGGATAGCTGGGCTGCCGAGATTGGCTCTGAATAAAGTGGACGTTGTTCTCGAAAAGCGCCAGAGGACTGGCGCAGTCCAAGACGCTGGCGCGAAATTCGAGCGGGCTTTGGGTCTCCGCGAGGTCGTGAACCGCGCCGCCCATCCGGTGAGGACTCCTCTGGCGCTTTCAGAAAGTTTGCGACAAAGTTTCCGAAAAAGGAGGGAAGATGGATTCATCCGAGGCGGGTTGATGCCTAGTCCTGCTTCCCGCCCTTACTCTCGGCGATGCGAACGCTCACACCACTGACCAGCGAATCGGGAGGATTCACGATGACACGATCGGAGGCAGAGACACCGTTCAGCACTTCGAGTGTTTGGCCGAAGTCACGGCCCAGTGAGATGCTTCGCAATTCTACCTTTCCATCGTCCTTGACCACGCCCACCTGTGGGCCTTCCGCGCGGAATAAGAGCGCGTTGGAGGGCAACGTGAGGGGGGCGTCGAGCTTCAGGTCGGAGAAACGGATTTGCGCATAGCTGCCGGAGAGGATTTCGTTTTTCGGATTCTCGACTTCCAGTTCCGTGAGCAGCGTGCGCGAGTCGGCGTTCATCGCTCCCGAGGTTCGCACTACCTTGGCAGGAAACACCCGGCCCGGGATTTCCGGAACACTAAGTTCTGCTGCTTGTCCGGCAACAACGGCCCGAGCAGCGGTTTGCGGAACATGCACATAAATTCGCAGCGTCTTTGTCTGCGCCAGCCGAAATAACTCCTTGTTGCTGCCAGCAGCGATCAACTCGCCCACATCAGTCCTCCGCGCGGTGATAGTGCCGGCGAACGGAGCGGTGACTTTGGCGAATGATTGAAGTTCTTCCAACCGCTTAACATTGGCGGCGGAAGCCTCGACCGTCGCTTTCTTCAGCGAGAGGTCGGCTTCTTTTTCGGCGGCGTCCTGTTCGCTGACGCTGGAAGTTTTCAGGAGGTCGGCCCAGCGAGCCTCGGTGGTTTTGGCGAGAGCGAGCGCGGCATCGGCTTCCATTAATTCGGCGCGAGCGCGAGCCAATTCCTGGTTGAGTTCGGGAGTTTCGATTTCGGCCAGCAATTGACCAGCCTCGACCTGCGCACCCATGTCAGTCAGCCAGCGCTTCAGATAACCATTGGCACGGGCATAAATCGGCGCTTCGACAAAAGCCCTGACCTCGGCGGGCAATGACAATCCCGGGGCAGCTTTGCCGGGAGCCGGCATGACGACGGTGACGGTGGGGACAGCCAACTCGCGCGTCTCAAGCTTCAAGGCCGCCCGTTGATGCCAGCGTGGGATGAAACCCAGTACCGCGCCGATGGCTATAACAGCGAAGGCCACCACGTAAATCGGAGCGAGCTTCATTCGGGACGCGTTGTCCGCTGGGAAGGGTTCGCTGATAGGAACAGCGCGAGAGGCGGCCTTTGTGACAGGTGGGGCGGGATTCATAATCAAATGGGTGCAGGTTCGGGTCCAAGGCGCGAGGGCGCTGGACCTTCAGGAACGATCTTAGGTTCAATCACGTGCGCCCGCTGCAAGAGACTGAACACAACTGGAACGAAAAAAAGCGTGGCGACTGTAGCGACGAGCAACCCACCAATGACCGCGCGCCCAAGCGGCGCGTTTTGCTCGCCACCCTCGCCGAAACCGATTGCCATCGGAAGCATGCCAATGATCATGGCCAGCGCGGTCATCAGGACGGGGCGCAAGCGGCTCGCCCCCGCATCCCAGGCGGCCTGGAGTGGGGTCATGCCGCGCTGTAAATTATCTCGCGCGAAGCTGACCACCAGCACCGAATTGGCAGTGGCCACACCGAGGCTCATGATCGCGCCCATTAACGCGGGCACGCTAAGTGTGGTGATGCTCAGGTGCAGAGCCCAAACCACACCCGCGAGAGCTCCGGGAAGCGCGGTGATAATAATAAATGGATCCAGCCAGCTTTGAAAATTGACGACCAAAAGCAGATAGATGAGTGCAATCGCCATCAGTAATCCGATGCTTAGGCCAACAAAACTGGAACGCATGGTCTCCGCCTGCCCGCGAAGCATGATCGAGCTGCCGCGCGGCAAGTTTTTGTCCGCCGCAGCGACGATTGGTTCGATGTCGTGCAGGACGCCGCCAAGATCTCGACCGCTCACGCCGCCGAAGACATCGATGACGGGCATGACGTTGTAGTGCGAAATCACTGGCTGAACTGCGCTACGGGTAACAGTTGCGAGGTTGGCCAGAATTTGACCATCGCCCTGCCCGGGAGTGCCGGCGCTCACGGGAATGGAGTTCAAGGCCGAGAGGGAATCCATGGCATGCTCGGGGACGCGCACGTTCACGAGGTATTGAATGCCCAGCCGCGGATTCAGCCAATAGGCTGGTTGGACCTGACCGCTCCCGCTCAGTGCCAGCAGAACAGAACCAGCGACGTCCTTTTCCGAAAGGCCCATCCCGGTGGCTTTCGTGCGATCAATCGCAAACTCCAATTTCGGCTGGTCGGCTGGTTGTTGGATGCGGACATCGACTGCGCCGGGGATTTGGCGGATCTGGTCAGCGATCCGGGCAGCAATCGCTCGATTTTTACTGAGGTCACGCCCGGCGATCTGGATGTTGAACGGAGCGGGAAGACCAAAGTTTAGAGTTTGGCTCACGATATCAGCAGGCAGAAAATAGAAACTCGTGCCGGGGAATTGGCGGTTCACACGCGTCCGCAACCGGCGGACGTAATCGGCCGTGGGTTTGTGGCCTGCGCGCAGCGAGACGAGAATATCAGCATCGCCCGTCCCGATGAGGCCGCTGTTACTATAGCTGAGGCTGATGCCCGAGTTGGGCATACCAATGTTATCCAGCATGCCGTCGAGTTCGTCGGAAGGCACTTCCTTGCGAATGGCCGCTTCGACTTCGTCCACGAGCCGAGCAGTTTCCTCGATGCGTGTTCCGCTCCGGGCACGAAGGTGAAGCCGGAATTGTCCCGCGTCAACCGATGGAAAAAAGTCCTGGCCAAGTTGTGGCACCAAAAGAAAAGAGCCGACGCAAAAGGCAAGGAACAGGGCCACGAAAATGCCGCGTTGGGCCAGCACACCAGCGAGCAGGTTCCGGTAACCCTCGCGAAACCGAGAGAACCCTCGCTCGAATCCGCCATGAATCGCTGAAAACGGCTTCCGCCAGGCAGGCCCAGTGTCTTCGTCTCCGCGTAGTGCTCGACATTTCGATAGAACCACATCACGAGCGTGGGAACCAACGTCCGCGAGAGCACATAGCTCGCGAGCATGGCGAACACGACGGCTTCGGCCAGCGGCACAAACAAGTAGCGGGCCACACCGGCCAAAAAGAACATGGGGACGAAAACGATGCAGATGCAAAGGGTTGAGACGAAAGCGGGCAAAGCAATTTGCTGAGCGCCATCCAGAATGGCGGGCTCGAGCGGTTTGCCGTCGGCCATGTGACGGTGGATGTTTTCGATCGCCACGGTTGCATCATCGACCAGGATCCCGACCGCGAGAGCCAACCCGCCGAGAGTCATCAGGTTGATGGTTTCGCCCAGCGCGCTGAGAATTGCCAGGGAACAGAGGACCGACAGCGGAATAGACAGCGAAATAATTACCGTGCTGCGCCATGAGCCGAGAAACAGCAGAATCATGAGCGCTGTCAGGGCGGCAGCGATCACGCCCTCTTTGATCACATCGTTAACGGCTGCGCGAACGAAGAGGGATTGGTCCGCGAACTCCCGTACGTTCAACTCCGGCGGCAGCGTTTTGAGGATGCGCGGCATAGCTTCTTTCAGTCGATTGACTACATCGATGGTTGAAGCCGAGCCACTCTTCAAAACCGTCAACAAAGCGCCACGGACACCGTCCTTCCGGACGATGTTCTGTTGCGGTGAATAACCGTCACGCACCTGGGCCACTTCCCCGATGTAAATGGTTGCGCCGTTTACAGTCTTGATCGGAAGGTCGTTCAACTCCTCCACAATCTTCGGGCTCGTGTTCAAGGCCACGTCGAACTCGGTGCTGCCAATTTTGGCCGTGCCGCTGGGAAAGACGAGATTCTGGGCAGTAATAGCGTTGACGACATCCTGCGACGAAAGGTTCTTAGCCTTTAGCGCAGTGAGGTCAAGGTCGACGGCAATGACGCGCGTCTTTCCGCCGTAAGGCCAGGGCACCGCAGCGCCTCGGACAGTAGCGAGGCCGACGCGAACCTGGTTCTGGCTCGCATCGTACAGCTCCTGTTCGGAGAGCTTCTCACTCGTGATGCTGTATTGCAGGATCGGGACGGTCGAGGCGTTGTAGCGAATTACCAGCGGGGGAGTTTGCCCCGGAGGAAGCGAGCGCAAAATTGTTTGGGCTATGGCAGTGATTTGCGCGACACCAGCATCGACCGAAGCGCCGGGTTGCAGGAAGACTTTGATCACGCCGACGCCGTTGAATGAACTGGACTCGATATGCTCGATGTCGTTGACGGTCGCGCTCAGCGCGCGTTCATGGTTATAGACGATGCGCTGTTCGACTTCCTGAGCATCCAGGCCGGCATACTGCCAGATGACGCTTATGACGGGAATATTGATTGCGGGAAAAATGTCCGTGGGCGTCCGCAACAAAACAAAAGGACTGAGCAGCAAGAGGACGAGCGCCCCTACGACAAATGTATAGGGGCGTCGCAGGGCTAACCGGACAATCCACATCGGGACACAGTATTGGATAAAAGTGCGCTTGGAGCAATCCCCGCCGTTTGCACTTTTTTATGCATTTTCTGCACTCGTCCTGGAGGGTTACCCAATGGTTAGGGGATTCATTTAAGTAACTTGACAGTTACTTATCCACTCCTAGAATGCCTGCGCAATGCGCCGCATCCGACCCACGCAAAAGCTTCCAGTCGCTTCCACACGCGACCCCGAGCGCAGTCAGCGCCGCATTTTTGAAGCGGCTTTCAGAGAATTTTCGGCGAAAGGCTTTGCTGGCGCGCGGGTGGATGTGATCGCGCGCCGCGCGGGCATCAATAAGCGGATGCTCTATCATTACTTTGGGAACAAGGAAGGATTGTTCAGGGAGGTTTTACGGCGCAAAATGGCCCAGCGCCAGGCTTGGGGAATAGCGACACCCGATGAGGCCAGCAAAAGTTTGCCCTACTGGTTTGATTTGGCTTTTAAGGATCCGAACTGGATTCGTCTGCTCGAATGGGAGGCGCTGCAGTTTGCCGGCAGGGAGATGATCGACCAGCAAAAGCGCGCACAATCCGCAACCGCAGCCGTTGGCCGTATCCGAGCGCGGCAAAGGGCAGGGCACCTTTCGCAACGTTTCGATTCCGCGGAGGTACTGCTCGCGATGACGGCACTGACATGGTTTCCAGTGGCATTTCCGCAATTGACGCGATTAATCACCGGGAA
>Ga0308173_10000895_pt1 | contig 13939 bp, 11 predicted proteins | sample PhyPR1_FD_203716 | JGI IMG/M metagenome (GOLD analysis project Ga0308173, IMG submission 203716) | Soil microbial communities from UC Gill Tract Community Farm, Albany, California, United States - DLSLS.P.R1 | ecosystem: Environmental > Terrestrial > Soil > Agricultural land | place: USA...
CGATAGCGAGAGCTCCGGACTTGAGATGCCTGGGTCGCGCCGTGCTCACCGCGCGTTGGTCCGCCTCGAGCATCGAACGCGAGCTCTGCTGCATCGCGCGCGCGGGGCCGTCGAGCTCGACGATCTCGAGCTCATCCGCGGCCAAAAATGGCTCGAGCGCGCGCCGGAGCTCGGCCATCGACTGATAGCGCTCCTCGCGCCGGCGCATCATGGCGCGCTGAATCACGAGCTCGAGATTCTCCGGGATCGAAGGCTTCAACGTGCGGACGCGCGGCGCCTCTTGCGAGAGCACGGCGAGCACGACTGCTTGCAGCGTTTCCGCTTCGAACGGCGGCCGGCCGCAGAGCGCCGCGAACAGCACCGCGCCGAGCCCGTAGATGTCCGTGCGCGCGTCGACGCCCGTGCCGTCGGCTTGTTCCGGCGCCATGTACGCTGGCGTCCCCATGATCACGCCGGTCTGCGTCAGCTGCGTCCCCGGCGCGTCCACGAAGCGCGAAAGCCCGAAATCGAGCACGCGCACCGCGGGCCGGGGCGGCATTTGCCCATTTTCGTCGGCGAGCAAAAACACGTTGTGCGGCTTGAGATCGCGATGCACGACGCCACGCGCGTGCGCGGCTTCGAGCGCTTTGCACACCTGCACGGCGACGTGGACCGCCTCCGGGATCGTGAGCGGACCGTGCGTCGCGATCTCGTCCGCCACGTCGTGACCGATCAAGTACTCGCAGACCAAGTACGAGTGCCCTTCGGCTGTCATGTCGACGTCGTAGACGCCCACGACGTTCGGATGCGAGATGCACGCCGCCGCTTCCGCTTCGCGCCGAAAACGCGTTACGACCTCGGGATTGCGCGTGAATTCGGGGCGCAGCACCTTGATCGCGAACTGCTTGCTCGGGATGCGCGTGTGACGCGCGCGGTACACGCGCCCCATCCCGCCTTCGCCGAGCACGGACTCGATCACGTACGTGCCGTTCAGGTTCTTGCCGACGAGATCGTCGTCGTCACCCGCGAGCGCTGCGGCGGACGACAGCGGCGCTCGCGAAATGGTGGGCTCCCTGGCTACGGCCGTCGCGCTGCCGCGCTTGAACGATGGGAACCACTTCGGCATCACGGACACAGCGATGGGGTTAGCAGTCTACCGAGGGTACCGAACGTCAGCCATCCCGCAGGACTTCACACCGCCGGTTCGAAATCCGGCTGTGCGTTCGGGTGAGCAGACTGGAATTCGGCGAGCGCGGCGCACTCCGCTTCCACGCGCCGCAGCGTGGGGAACGGCTCGAGGTCCACGTCGAAGCGCCGCGCCGAAGAGATCTGCGGCACGAGATAGATGTCGGCCAAGGTCACACCATCGCGCACCAAAAAGCGCCCCGCACTCTCGCTGGCGAGTCGCTCGAGCGCGGTGAGTCCCTTGTCGAGCGCCTGCTTGCGGAGCGCGCTCACGTCCCCGCCCGACTGCTCGACGGCGCGCTGCAGCGACAAGTTCTGCATCGGCTGCATTCCGGAGTTCACGATCTCGGCGAGCTCGCGCGCCCGCGCTCGGTCGCGCCGCACGGCCGGCAAGAGCGCTCGTTCGGGAAAGCGTTCTTCCAAGTATTCGATGATCGCGACGGACTGCGTGATTCGCAGCGGAGCTCCGTCCTCTTCGGTTTCGAGCACGGGCACCTGACCCAGCGCGTTGATTTTGCGGAATTCCGGCTCGTTTTGCTGGCCCTTCGTGAGGTGCACCGTCACGAGCTCGTGCGGGAGCCGTTTGTAAGCGAGCGCGAGCCGGGCGCGCCAGGCCGAGCTGCTTCGCCAATAACTGTAGAGTCGCATCACGTCACCACCTGCTCGATCGCGCCGCACGGGCTGCGGCCGCCTTCGTCGAATAGCTCGATCCGCACGCGATCGCCGGATTTTAAGTAGGCGGTCGCCGGTGCGCCCCGTTCGATCGTCTCGAGCGCTCGCCGTTCCACCAGACAGGAGACGCCGCGCTCACGCGCCGCGTTCGACACCGTGCCGCTGCCCAAAAGCGTCCCCGCCGCGAAGGCGCGCGTCTTGGCGATGTGGGCGACGAGGTCGAAGAACGAAAAGTGCATCTCGGGTCCGGTCTCGACGTCGCCCACGACCTCGCCGTTGAGCGTCGAGCGCAGGCGCATGAACACGCGCCCGTCGTGCCAGGCGCTGCCGAGCTCGTCGGGTGTCACTGCAAAGGGTGAAAATGCCGTGGCCGGCTTCGACTGAAAAAAGCCGAAGCCTTTGGCGAGCTCGGCCGGAACGAGCTCCCGATACGTCACGTCGTTGGCGACGAGTACGAGCCGCACGGCGCGTTCGGCGTCGCTCGCCGACGTCCCCTGCTCGACGTCACCGAGGATTACGGCCACTTCCGCCTCGAAATCGAGGCCCCACGCGGCATCCGACGAGACGAGCGGCGCCGTCGGCGCGAGCAGCACGCTCGAGCCGCCCTGATAGACGAGCGGATTCGTGAGCAGATCGGCGGGCGGTTCGGCGCCGCGCGCGCGCCGGACGAGCCGCACGTGGTTCGGATACGCCGAGCCGTCGATCCACTCGTACGCTCGCGGCAACGGCGCGAGCAGCCCCGACGCGTCGAGCGGCTCGCCGAACGCAGGGTCCGACGCGAGCCGTGCGGCGAGCTCTTCGAGGCCCGGCCTCGAGCGCTCCCACGTGTCGAGCGCGAACTGCAGTGTAGGCGCAACGGCAGCGGCCGAGGCCGCGCGCTCGCCCCCGGGAGCGACCACGACGAGCTTGCCGTCGTGCGTGCCGTCCCTGAGCGTCCCGAGTCGCATGCTCGAAGAGTAGAGCGCTCTCGCGTCGCCTACAACGTCGCTAAAACGCATGAGCGCCACGACGCGTTCGCGCGACGCGCGCTTCACGTCCAGGCGCGTCACGCGGTGCGCCCTCACGCGAGCGGCAGCTCGCCCCCGCACGCTCCCGCTTCGCGTGTTTGGCGCTAGTATTCGTAGGTGACCGCCGTCGATGCTCGAGTTCCGGCGCACCTCCGCCGCTTCGTCGTGGCACAAGACTACGCGGAGTACACGGCCGTGGACCAAGCGGTCTGGAGGTTCGTGCTGCTCCAGATGCGCGCGCGCCTCGGCGACTCCGCTCACCCCGCATACCGTGAGGGACTGTCGCAGACGGGCATTTCGGTCGATCGCATTCCGAGCATCGCGGAGATGAACGAACGGCTCGCACGCTTCGGCTGGGGCGCCGTCTGCGTCGACGGCTTCATTCCGCCGCGTGCGTTCCAGGAATTTCAAGCGCGCGGGCTTTTGCCCATCGCCGCGGACATGCGCACGCGCGAGCACTTGGTCTACACGCCTGCGCCCGACATCATCCACGAAGCGGCCGGACACGCGCCAATCCTGCCGGAGCCCGCGTACGCGGCGTATCTCCGCCGCATCGGAGAAATCGGCAAGCGCGCCTTCACCGTGCCGGAAGAGGATCGCGTCTTTCAGGCGAGCTACGCGCTCAGCGAAGTCAAAGAAGATCCGAATGCGTCGCCCGCGAGCGTCGCGCGCGTCGAGCACGACCTCGCCGCCGCCGTGTCGAGCGTGCCCGAAGACAGCGAAGCGTCCTGGCTTTCGCGCTTGTATTGGTGGACCGCCGAGTACGGGCTCGTCGGCGAGGTCTCGAATTATCGCATGTACGGCGCGGGACTCCTGTCGTCGCTCGGCGAGAGCTACTCGTGCCATGGGCCGGGCGTCAAAAAGAGCCCACTCGACGAGCGCTGCATTCACGTGGGCTACGACATCACGCGCCCGCAGCCCGAGCTCTTCGTCGCCCGCGACTTCGAGCAGCTGCACGACGTGCTCGAGCGCGTGTCGAAACTGCTCGCCGTCGAGCTCGGCGGCGCGGTCGCGCTCGAACGCGCGGAGCGGAGCCACGAGCTCGCGAGCCTGCGCTTTTCCTCGGGAGCCTGGGCCATGGGCGTCCTCCGTGAAGTGGGGCCGCGTCGCGAAGAGCCGGCGTGGCTCTGGCTCGGCGGGCCCGGCATGATCGCGTGGGACGGGCGCATTCACGAGCTAGAAGCCGAGCTCCGGCCGAGCGAGCTTTGGCTCGTGACAGGGCCGCTCGCGAGCGGGGAACGGCTCGAAACGCTCGGGTCGGAAGCGCTCGCGCGGCACGTGGACGCGAGCGGGCGCGCGACGTTTCGCTTCCGCAGCGGCGCGTCCGTCACGGGGCGCTTCCGCCGCGCGCTGCGCGCCCTCGACGAACGGCTCCTTCACGTCGAGCTCGACGACGTGCGGCTCGAGCTGCCCGGGCGCGCTCCGGTCGAGCTCGCGACGTATGCGCTCGTGCCGCTCGGCGAGTTCGTGACGGCGCACGCCGGCGCGGTCGATCCGACGTACCACGGTGAAACGGCGTTCCCCGACGTGCGCGTGCCGAAGCCGCGCAGCCGCTCGGCGCGTGAGCAAGATCTGACGCGACTTTATGCGCGCGTCGCCGACGCTCCGCGCGGTGCGGCAGCGTTGGACGAGCTGCTCGCCGTGCACGGCGAGCTCGAGCGCGATTACCCGCACGAATGGCTCCTGCGCTGGAACTTGCTCGAGCGGCTCGCGAAGCTGCCGCAGGCGGAGTCGCTCGCGCGGCGCATCGCCAGCGAACTCGAGGCGCTCGAAGGGTTCTACGAGCGGCGCGAGCCGATCGCCATGGGACTCAAGTTCCTCGCTTCCGAGTCCGCCCGGGCGTGAGCTTTTCGGTGTGTCCGACGGCGCGCGAGATGGCGCGTTCGCCGAAGCGCTCGGTGATGGCGTCGAGCGTCTTGCCGAGCGCGCTCTTCGGCGCCGCGAAGAGCTCGAGCTGCGAGCCGCCGGCGCCGCGCTCCAGGTTCGAGAGCGAAACCCCGAGCAGGCGTACCGGCTCGCCGAGCTTCGCCTCGTCCCAGAGCTCGACGGCGACTTGCCGGATGAGCGCGCCGTCGCTCGTCGCCTGCGGCAGCGTGCGGCTGCGCGTGACGAGTGGGTAATACGGCTCCGTTGCCACGCTCGCGTCTCGCGATTCACGCCGCCCGCGCGCGCGGCCAAGCTTCGCCTTGATCGTCACCGTGCGCCCTGCGTAGTCGTCGTGACGCAAGCGCCGCGCTACCGTTTCGGCGTGCTCCGTCAGCGCGGCTGTCACGCGCGTGCGGTCGCTCACGTCGCTCTCGAACGTGCTCTCCTCGCCGTAGGATTTCGGTTCGCGGTAGGCGAGCACCGGGCGATCGTCCTCGCCCCGCGCGAGGCGCTGCAGCTCCGCTCCGCGCTCGCCGAGCGCGTTCGCGAGCTCGTTCGGATGGTAGCTCGACAGGTCGGAAAAGGTCTCGACGCCGAGCGACGCGAGCTTCGCGCCGAGCACGGGGCCCACGCCCCAGAGCCGCCGAATCGGCAGCGGATCGACGAACGCGCGCACCTCGTGCGGCTCGATCACCTTGAGCCCGTCGGGCTTGCCGAGCGTGCAGGCGAGCTTGGCGACGAGCTTGTTCGGCGCGAGCCCGACCGAGACGTTGAGCGCCGTCGCTTCGCGCACGGCGCGCTTGAGCTCGGCGGCGAGCTTTTGCGGCGCTCCGAAGAGCGCGAGTGAGCCCGTGATGTCGAGGAACGCTTCATCGAGCGCGATCGGCTCGATCTCGGGCGTGAAGCGCTCGAATACCGCGTGCACCTGCGCCGACACCGCGACGTAGTGGGCCATGTTCGAAGGTAAAAAGACGCCGTCGGGACAGAGCTCGCGCGCCCGGAACCCGGGCATCGCCGAGCGCACGCCGAAGACGCGCGCCTCGTAAGAAGCCGCGGCGACGACGCCGCGCTTCGACGAAGCCCCGACGATCACGGGCTTGCCGCGGAGCTCGGGGTGATCGCGCTGCTCGATGGACGCGTAGAAGGCGTCCATGTCTGCATGCAAAATCCAGCGCTCGGCCGCGGAGGTCACGGGAAGCTTACGAGCCTAACTCCGAGGCGAGCCCGGTTCCGCCCTTTCCGCGCGGAAGGCTGGCTTGGCAGCCGTAGCCGCCTGGTCTAAGAGCCATGGCTCGATGAAAAACCCTTGGATTTTGGTGACCGGCGCCACCGGTCTCATCGGCGGCACGCTCGTGCGCAAGCTCGTCGAACGCGGCGAGAAGGTGAAAGCCTTCGTGCGCGCGGGAGCGGACCTGCGCGGGCTCGAGGGGCTGCCCCAGGACCGCTGCCAGTTGGCGTTCGGTGACGTCACGGTGGAGCACACCGTGTATCGGGCGCTCGCCGGTTGCTCGCAGCTCTATCACGTCGCCGCGCCGTTTCAGTACATGCCGCGTCATCCGCAGCGCGTGATCGACGCGACCACCCAAGGCATGCGCGCGACGCTAGGAGCGGCTCGCGAACGCGGCATCGAGAACCTCGTCGTCACGAGCAGCGCCGCCGTACTCGGCACGATCTCGACTCCCGAAGCGATGGACGAGACGCACGAGTACAATCTCGTCGATCCGGAGCCGTACGTTCAAGCGAAGCTCGAAGCCGATCGTATCGTGCAGGAGCTCGTCGGCGACGGCATGCCGATCGTGAGCGTCTTGCCCACCGCCGTTTTCGGCCCCGGCGACTACAAACCCACGCCGAACGGTCAGAGCTTGATTCAGTACCTGAAGCTGTCCCCGACGTTCAGTGTTCCCGTCTCCGCGGGCGGCATCTCGGTCGTCGACGTCGAAGACGTGGCGCTCGGTCACATCCGTGCCATGGAGGTCGGCGACGTGGGCGAGCGTTACATCTTGGGCGGCGAGAACGTCACGTTCACGCAGTTCTTCCAGATGCTGGCCGACATCACGGGTCTCGCGGAACCGAGCGAGCCGAAGGGGCCGCTCACGATCGCGTTCTTCGCGTGGCTGCTCGAGTTTCACGCGAAGCTCACGAACACGCAGCCGACGCTCACCGGCCGTCTCGCGCGCGACTACGCCCACTCGTACGTCTGGGTCACGAGCGAAAAGGCGGAGCAAGGCCTCGGTTACACGCACCGCCCCGCGCGCGAGACGCTCGCGCGCGGCGTGCGCTGGCTGCTCGAGCAGGGCATGGTGCCCGCCCCCGCTGCCGATCGCGTGCGGCTCGAGCTTCGCCCGGTATGAGCCCAGCGGGCGCGTGAGTCTCGAAGACACGGCTCGAGCACCTCGGTCGGCCGAGGTCGCGGCGACGCTCGCGGTGGGCGCCCTCGCCTCGGCTATCGTGGCGTTGCCGGCCGTGCGTCGAGTAGCGGGCGGCAGCGCGAGCGCCGGCTTCGTCTGGCTCGGGCTCGCGGGCAGTACGGCGCTCGTGCTCGGACCGTTGCTCGTGCTTTCACGCGCGACGCGCCGGAGCACGGCCGTGTGGCGGCCCGCGTTCATCGGCGTCGCGCTCGCGGCCGCGCCCGCGATGGCGCTCGGTGAAGAGCTGAAGCTTCACACGCATCATCGCCCGCTCGGCGCCGCGACGTTCGGAGTGCTGGCGCTTCTGCTCGTGCTCTTCTCCGTCGTGGTCACGGTCCGGCTCTTCGCTGTCATCGGCCCGCCCGTGAGCTCGGCGCGTCGCAGCGCGGCGCGGGTGCTCGTCACGCTCGCCGCGCTCGGCCTCGGCCTCGTCGTCTTGCGCGCCGGGGCATCCGAGGCGTACGGCGCCGACGTGCTCGACGTGGCCCGCGTGCTCATCGTCGCGACCCTCGCCGATCGGGCGCTCGACTCGCCTCGGGTCGTGGCGCTGGCGAGACGTGCAGGTGTGTTCGCGTGGGTGCTTCTCGTCCTCGTCGGCTTTTTCGCCGCGCGTGGGGACGTGCGGGTCAAAATCCGGGAGCGAGCCCCCGTCCTCGGTGGTCCGGCCGCCTGGCTCTAGGCACGTGCACGGTCCCGAGTTGACTGAGCGGGTTCCTGTTCTTAGGTTTTGGAGACCGCCGAGCGGCGCCCGCGGCCGATTCGCACCATGGTTCGCGTCGTTTCGCGCTTGCTCCTGCTCCTCACGCTGCTCCTTTTCGGGGGCAGCGCGAGCGCGGTAGAGGCACCCGACGCGCAGCCGCGCGAACGCACGGGTCATACCGAGCTCAGCGGTCCCTCGTCGCACGCCATCGAGCCTCCGGTGGTCGACACGACGGCGCGCGACGCGCAGCCCGCCGACGCGCCGCGTCTCGGTGAAGAGCACGCGAAGATCCCCGCCGTCGCGGCGGGCTTCAGCACCTACGATGGCGGCTGGATCCGCATCACTTATCACCCGAGCTCGCGCGAGCGCATTGATCCGCTCATCACCGCCGCCGACGACGCCAAGCGCGAGCTCGAAGATTGGCTCGGCCGGCCCGTGCTCGGCAAAGTGCGCGTCGACGTGGCGCGGACGCCGGGCGAGATGCAGACGTTCGCCCCGCGTGGCGCGCCGTACCCGGAGTACGCGTCGGGCGTCGCCTACCCCGAGCTCGGGCTCGTGCTGCTCACGCTCACGCCGCGTTTTCCCAATGAAAGCTTGGATCTGGCGCAAGTTTTTCGGCACGAGCTCGCGCACGTCGCGCTGACGGATGCCGTCGGTCCGCACCCGATCCCGCGCTGGTTCAACGAAGGCTTTGCCGTCATGGCCTCCGGCGAAACGTCGTTCGAGCGGATGTGGACGCTCTCGACCGCGACCATTTCCGATCGACTGTTACCGCTCGCTCAGGTCGAGCGCTCGTTCCCGAGCGACGAGAACAAGGCCTCCATCGCGTACGCCGAGGCCGCGGACGTGCTGCGGTTCTTGATTCGACGCGAGGATCGGCACCGCTTTCGCGCGCTCGTCGCCGAGCTCGGTGACGGCAGCACGCTCGATCACGCCGCGCGCCAAGCGTACGGCGTCGATCTCGTCACGCTCGAACACGAATGGCGCGAAGCCGTCGCGAAGCGGTACACGTTCTGGCCCATCCTGTGCAGCGGTACGGTCGTGTGGGCCGGCGTGATGGCGCTCTTCTTTTGGGGCTGGCGCAAGCGACGCGCGCGCTCCAAGGCGACGCTCGCGCGCTGGGCGCAGGACGAAGCGCGCGAGGACCGGCTGCGCAAGCTGGAGGAGAATGCGCGCATTCACATCGTGCTCCAACGCGCTCCGGCAGAGACCGCGACGCCGCTGCCCTCCGGAGCGCCGAGTGAAATCGACGTGCCGCGCGTTCAGCACGACGGCACCTGGCACACGCTGCACTGAGCGCCCCGTGCGGCTGCCAGCTCGCGTAGCCGTTCGAGCGGCGGTCCGCGCGTCGCGCTCGTGTGTCAGCCCTTCGAGCCGAGCTTCGCCGGTGCGCGGCCCAGGCGGCGCATCGTACGCGAGGCGGCCCAGGTGAGGACGCCGTGTGGCAGCACACGCGCTGCGAGCGCTTGGACGCCGTTCACGAGACCGGGCGTATAAACGTGCTCCCCGCGTTCGTAGGCCGCGAGCGCACCACGAATCGTCCGGTTCGGCGTGAGCACCGCGAACGGCAACGCCGGCCGCTGAAAACCCGCAGCCGCTTGAAAACCCGTCTGGACCGGCCCGGGGCAGAGCGCCATCGCGCGCACGCCGGTGCCCTCGAGCTCGGCAGCGAGCGCGAGCGTGAAGTTTACGACGAACGCCTTGCTGGCGGCATACGTGGCCATGAAAGGTACGGGCTGAAGGCCTGCGGTGGACGCTACGTTGAGCACGCCGCCGTCCGCGGCACGCAGCATTGGCCCCAAAAGTCCGCGCGTGAGTCGCACGACGGCGCCGACGTTGAGCTCGACCATCGCGCTCTCGCGCTCGGGATCGAGCTCACTGAATGCGCCGGCGCTGCCGAACCCCGCATTGTTGACGAGGTGTGAGATCGTGATGTTGCGCTCGCGCAATGCGGTGAGGACGCGCTCGGCGCCGTCAGGACGCGCGAGATCGGCCGGAATGACGACCGTATCGGTGCCGTTGACGCGCCGCAGGTCAGCGGCGAGGTTTTCGAGCCGATCCTCGCGTCGAGCCGTGAGCACGAGGTGCGCGCCGTGCTGAGCCAGTCGTTTGGCAAGCTCTTCGCCGAGGCCGGACGAGGCGCCCGTGACGAGAACCCAGCGATTTTCGAAGACTTTGCGCATGGAGGGAGTGGATTCAGCATAGCGGACGCAGCGTGGAGGTTCGGCTTTAGTCACCGAATCGTCACACGAACGACGTTCGTACGCCCCCCGAGCTAGGCAGGCGTCGATGGGGTGCTGTCGTGCACTCGCCGTCACGTTCTGGGCTGGCTCGGTTCGAGCATGGTCGTGGCCTGCTCGAACGACGGCACGGTGGCGTTGAACGGCGCCGGCGCGACCTTCCCGTACCCGCTCTACACCAAGTGGATCGACGAGTACCGCGGCGTCAGCCCCAACGTCCGCATCAACTACCAATCGATCGGCTCCGGCGGCGGCGTACGCCAGATCGTTGCCGGCACGGTCGACTTCGGCGCGAGCGACGTGCCCGCGGAACCGGACGAGGAACGCGGCGCCACGGGTCCCATCGTGCACGTGCCCACGGCGGTCGGCTGCGTCGTCGTGAGTTACAACCTGCCCGAGCTCACCACGCCCCTACGCCTCACCCCCGAGCTCTTGTCTGCGATCTACCTCGGCGCGATCACGCGCTGGAACGACCGAGCGCTCGCGCTCGTGAATCCGGGTGCCGCCTTGCCCGATCTTCCGATCACCGTCGTCTTTCGCACGGACGGTAGCGGTACCACCGCGATATTTACGCGGTTTCTCGCGGCATCGAGCCCAGGCTGGCGCGCGCGCGCCGGCGCCGGCAAGAACGTTCGCTTCGCAGTCGGTCTCGGCGCGAAAGGTAACGAGGGCGTCTCCGGCCAGCTCCAGGCGACACCGGGTTCGATTGGGTACACCGAGCTCGCCTACGCGACGCAGGGTGGGCTGCCGCGAGCGGCCATTCGGAATCGCGCGGGCGAGTTCGTCGCGCCGTCGGCTGCAGCGGCGCTGTCAGCGGCGGACACGGTCGAGCTACCCGTGACGTTGCAAGCGACGCTCGAAGGAGCGACGAATCCACAGGCGTACCCACTCGCCGCGTACACGTACTTGCTCGTCTACGAACATGCGGTGGACGCACGCCGCGGCGAGGCGCTGGCGCAGTTCATTTGGTGGGGCGTGCACGAGGGACAGCGGTTCGCGCCCGCGCTCGACTACGCGCCGCTCCCGGCCCGTGCCGTCCTCGAGGTCGAAAAGACCCTGCGAAAGCTGCGCGCCGGGGGCAAACCTGCGCTCGCCATCTGACGCGCGCCGGCTAGTGCCGCGTCCCGTAACTAACGATGCATTTGAGGGGCACTAGTTGCACTGATTGACGATCGACCAGGTCGACGCGTCGGTGCCGGTGCCCGGCGTCTGCGCCGTGCAATTCGCTACGCATTTGAAGAGCATCTTGCGATTTTGAATGCAACCGGCCGTACCGACCGCGCAGGTCGCGAGGCACACGTCGTTCGGCATGTACGCGTAGCCGGCGCAGAAGTCGCTCGCGGCCGTGCAGCTCGTCGTCTGCACGGGCGGGTCGCAGCTGCTCGAGCCGCTTCCCGCGCTGCCGCTCGTGCCGGTGCCAGCCGTGCCCTGACCCGCCGTGCCGCTGCTCGTGCCGCCGCTGCCGAGAGTGCCGCCGCTGCCGACTCTCCCGCCGGACCCGCTGCCGCCCTTCCCGCCGATCGCGCCCGCGCCCGCGCTGCCGCCACGAGCGCCGCTGCCACCGACGCCCATGCCCGCCGTGCCGCCGACCCCTTGAGCGATGCCCGCCGACCCGCCGCCGCTTCTTCCTGCGCGGCCGCCCGCGGACGTGCCGCCGCTTCCGACTGCGCCCGTGCCGCCCATCGCGCCGACTGCGCCCGTGCCGCCCATCGCGCCCGTGCCGCCCATCGCGCCCGTGCCGCCGCTCGCCATGCCGGCGCTGCCGCCGACTGCGTGCACCATGCCCGAATCGCCGCCGGAGCCCGCGTTGCCGCTCGAACTGCCGCCGATTCCACTCGTGTCGCCCCCCGTCGCGCCGCTCGAGGAGTCTCCGCCCGAGCCGGTACTCGCGGCCCCGGCGCTGCCGCCGCTCCCGACCTCGATCGGTACGCTGTCCTGATCAGCTTCAGTGGCGGTCGCGCACGCTGTCGCGACCCAGGCGAGTGTCAAAACAACACGCGAGCGCAGGAGCATGGGAGTTTAAAACTAGCATGCTCTACGCGCACTTTTCCGCGTATGGAAGTCGATTAGTGGGACGTAAACACCCGAGCGCGCACTCTAACGCGGGAGCGCGTACTTCTGCGCACATGAGCGAAGCCAGTGATCGGCGAGCACGAGCGCGACCATTGCCTCGCCCATCGGCACGAAGCGTGGAAGCAAACACGGATCGTGTCGGCCGCGCGTGCGAATCGTCGTCGGTTCGCCTTCCGTCGTGACCGTCTCCTGTTCGCGGGGCAAGCTGCTCGTCGGTTTGACCGCGGCGCGCAGCACGATCGGCATGCCGGAGGAGATGCCGCCGAGCATGCCGCCGTGGCGGTTGGTGCGGGTGGACACGCGCTTGCTCTCGCCGCTCGCATCGACGAAGAACGCGTCGTTATTTTCGCTGCCGCGCAGCGTCGCGCAGCCGAAGCCGATGCCGTACTCCACGCCGAGCACGGCGGGCAGGCTGAAAAGCGCTTTGGCGAGATCGGCCTTGAGCTTGTCGAACACGGGCTCCCCGAGCCCGGCGGGCACGCCGACCGCCACGATTTCGCTGACGCCGCCGATCGAGTCCTGATCTTTGCGCAAACTCTCGATCAGCTCGATCATGCGCGGCACGCACGCTGCGTCCGGGCAGCGCACGAGGTTCGGACTGCCGTCGGGCAGGCGCTCGACTTGGTCGAGCGTGACGCTGGCCGGGTCGGGAACATCGGCGACGAGGTGACCTACCTGCTTCACGTAGCCCGTGACGCGTCCGCCGAAGCCGAGCGCGATCACCTTCTTGGCGACGGCGCCCGCCGCGACGCGCGCCACCGTTTCGCGCGCGCTCGAGCGGCCGCCGCCCCGGTAGTCCCGGCGCCCGTACTTCTGATCGAACGTGAAGTCGGCGTGGCCCGGACGATATTTGTCTTTGATGTCGTCGTAGTCGCGACTCTTCTGATCCTGATTGCGGATCAGGATCGAAATGCTCGTGCCGGTCGTCTTGCCCTCGAACACGCCGGCCAGAATTTCGGGCACGTCCGCCTCTTTGCGCTGCGTGACGAGGTGGCTCTGGCCGGGGCGCCGGCGGCCGAGATCCTCGGCCAAATCCTCGACGCCGAGGGGAATGCCCGCGGGGCAGCCGTCGATGATGACGACGTTGCCAGGACCGTGGGATTCGCCCGCGGTCGTGACGCGGAATGCCTGACCGAAGCTATTTCCGGACATCTCGCGTTCGAGTTTCGCACGGCGAGAGCACGGTTGCTACTATGCGGCCCCTCGAACCCGCGCGTGAACCGATGACGCCTCTCACGATTTTGAGCGAAGACGAAGGAATGTTTTTCGACACCGTGCTCGCCTTCGCGCGCGAGCGCGTCGCGCCCCGGGTGTCGTCGATGGACGCGGCGAGCACGCTCGACCCCGGCGTCTTACGCGGCCTGTTCGAGCTCGGCTTGATGGGCATCGAAACCCCGAGCGAGCGCGGCGGCGGCGGCTCGAGCTTCTTCAGCGCGATCTTGGCCGTGCAGGCGCTCGCGCGCGTCGATCCCTCGGTTTCCGTCGTCGTCGACGTGCAGAACACGCTCGTCAACAACGCGCTCTTGCGCTGGGGCACCGACGCGCAGAAGGAGCGCTACCTCGGCAAGCTAGCGAGCGAATGGGTCGGTTCGTACGCGCTCAGCGAGGCGGGCTCCGGTTCGGACGCGTTCGCCTTGAAAGCGCGCGCGGAGCGCCGTGGGGATCGCTGGGTCTTGAACGGCCGAAAGCTCTGGATCACGAACGCCGCCGAGAGCTCGCTTTTCGTCGTGTTCGCGAACGCCGATCCGAGTCAGGGCTACAAGGGCATCACGGCGTTCCTCGTCGAGCGCGGCTTTCCGGGCTTCACCT
>Ga0308173_10000896_pt1 | contig 13935 bp, 12 predicted proteins | sample PhyPR1_FD_203716 | JGI IMG/M metagenome (GOLD analysis project Ga0308173, IMG submission 203716) | Soil microbial communities from UC Gill Tract Community Farm, Albany, California, United States - DLSLS.P.R1 | ecosystem: Environmental > Terrestrial > Soil > Agricultural land | place: USA...
CGGTCCTGGCACGGACCACGGTGCGGACGCACCGACCGCGGTCGCCGCTGCCGCGCCCGTCGCCGGAGCCGCGCTGGCGGCCTCCGCGGTGGACCGTGGCGCCACCGGTGCCGACGACGGCGGCACCCGGGTGATGGGCCCGCCGCCGCCCGGGACCGGGACGGGCTCTCCGCGCCGCCGGCCGGCCTGGCTGCCCTGGGTCGCGGCGGGTGCCGCGGTCCTCGTGCTCGTGGTGGCACTGGCGGCGCTGGCGAGCAACCGCGACACCCCCTCCTCCGGTGGACCCGCCACCGGGTCCGCCGCGCCGGCGGCTCCCTCGAAGACCCCCTCGCGGACGCCCTCGGCGACCCCGTCCGGGTCCGAGTCGAGCTCGTCCACCCCGAGTCCCAGCCCCAGCCCGAGCCAGAGCCAGACGGCCGACGACCTGGTGACCGTCGACCCGGCCGCCTACGTCGGCCGGCCGAAGGACGAGGCGAAGAAGGACCTCGAGGACCTCGGTCTGGAGGTGGACGACACCGAGGTGGACAACCCGGGCGACCAGGAGAAGGACACCGTCGCGGACGTCTCGCCCTCCGGCCAGGTGGAGCCGGACAGCACCGTCACGCTGTCGGTGTACGGCGACCCGCCGAAGCAGGACAAGCCCGGCAAGGGCAACGACCAGGGGAAGGGCAACGACGACCGATGAGCAACCAGGAGTCCGCCGGCTCCCGACCTCGCGTCGGGGGTCGCTACGAGCTCGGCGAGCTGCTCGGACGCGGCGGGATGGCCGAGGTGCGCAAGGGCACCGACGTGCGCCTGGGCCGCGTCGTCGCGGTCAAGCGGCTGCGCACCGACCTGGCCAGCGACCCGACCTTCCAGGCCCGCTTCCGGCGGGAGGCGCAGAGCTCAGCATCGCTCAACCACCCCGCGATCGTCTCGGTCTACGACACCGGCGAGGAGAACTCCACCGACGGGTCGGACGTCCCGCAGCCCTACATCGTCATGGAGTACGTCGCCGGGCGGACGCTGCGCGAGATCCTCCGCGAGGGCCGCAAGATCCTCCCGGAGCGGGCGCTCGAGATCACCTCCGGGGTGCTGGCCGCCCTCGACTACAGCCACCGCGCCGGCATCGTGCACCGCGACATCAAGCCCGCGAACGTGATGCTCACCCCGAGCGGCGACGTGAAGGTGATGGACTTCGGCATCGCCCGCGCGATCGCGGACTCCTCCTCGACCATGACGCAGACCGCCGCCGTGGTCGGCACGGCGCAGTACCTCTCCCCGGAGCAGGCCCGCGGCGAGAGCGTCGACTCCCGCAGCGACGTGTACTCCACCGGCTGCCTGCTCTACGAGCTGCTCACCGGCCGCCCGCCGTTCGTCGGCGAGAGCCCGGTCTCGGTGGCCTACCAGCACGTCCGCGAGCAGGCCGCCCCGCCGTCCACGATCGACGAGGACCTCGCCCCCGAGATCGACGCGATCGTGATGAAGGCGCTGACCAAGAACGTCGAGGACCGCTACCAGAGCGCGGCCGCGATGCGCGCGGACATCGAGCGCTTCCTGGCCGGCAAGCCGGTGGAGGCGCCCGTCGTACCGGTGCCGGACGACGACGAGTTCGTGCCGGCCGGCGAGACCGCGATCTTCGGCGCCCACCGCGTCGAGGACGTCGAGGAGGACGACCGCGGCAAGAACCGTTGGCCGCTGATCCTCACCATCCTGGGCGTGGTCGCGCTGCTGGTGCTCGCGGCGGTCCTCGGGCCGATGCTGTTCAACTCGGCACCGGAGAAGAAGACCGTCCCGCAGGTCGTGAACCTCACCCAGTCCCAGGCGCAGCAGCGGATCAAGGCCGCCGGCCTGACCGTGGGCGACGTGTCGAAGGAGGCGTCCGAGGACGTCCCCAAGGGCCGGGTCGTCGCGCAGGACCCCGACCCGATGAGCACGCTGCCGCCCGGCGACCCGGTCGACCTCACGGTCTCGACCGGCCAGCCGGACGTGGTGGTGCCGGACATCCTCGGCGACGACAAGGACACCGCGCGGCAGAAGCTCACCGACGCCGGGCTGAAGGTCAAGCTCGTGCAGCGGCAGTCCGACGAGACCCAGGACACCGTCATCGACAGCAACCCGCGTCCGGCGACCAGCGTGTCGAAGGGCAGCCTGGTCACGGTGTACTACTCGGCCGGGCCCAAGCAGGTGCCGAGCGTCGTCGGCCTCAAGGAGGGCGCGGCCCGGGCGAAGCTGCAGAAGGCCGGCTTCAAGGTCGACACGGTGCACGACTCGCAGACCCAGGCGCAGAAGGGCACGGTGCTCAAGCAGAGCCCGCAGGCCTTCACCACCCAGCCGCAGGGCACCACGGTCGTGATCACGGTGTCCTCCTACGAGCCGCCGTCGGAGACCCCGACCCCGACCCCGACCCCTTCCCCCACGCCCAGCGAGACGCCGACGGAGACCACGCCGCCGACCGAGTCCCCGTCGCTGCCGCCGAGCCCCTGACCCGCGCTCAGCTCAGCCTGGATCCACCGGTCCGCGCCGTCGCGAGCGGCACCAGACGGGTGCGATGGCGAGGCGGAGGAGGGAGGCGGAGCGGGCTCCGTCGACCGACGACGACGCAGCCAGCGTGCCCGGCTGGCGTCGCGCAGCAGGCGGGGATCGGTGGAATCCAGGCTCAGCTCAGCCTGGATCAGGCGGCGGGGCGGGCGTACTCCAGCTCGGTCGAGCCGGTGTAGCCGGGCATGCTCAGCGCCGGGTCGACGGAGACGTCCCAGCCGAGCTGGGAGCTCTGCACGACCTGCAGGTAGAGCTGGATGTAGGGGCTGGTCGTCACCGACCTCAGCATCTCGTCGGAGGGGCCGATCGCGGAGATGCGGTACGGCGGGGAGTACGGCACCCCGTGCAGGATGACCACGTTGCCGACGCACTTGATGCCGGTCGTGGACACCACCCGCTGCCCCTGGATCGTCATCGCCTCGGCCCCGCCGGCCCACAGCGCGTTCGCGACGGCCTGGATGTCCTGCTGGTGCACGAGCAGCTCGCTCACCGCGGACAGGTCGGTGCCGGCCGCCGCCAGCTTCTCCTTCGGGGCGTCGTCGAGGGTGATGGTCACCCCGGGACCGTGCACCGGGGACAGGCCGGCCGGTCCCTCGAGCCGGCGCACCGTGGCCCGGTCGGCCCTGCCGCCGACGGTGCCGAGGTCGCGGGTGAGCCGGTCCACCTCCTTGGTCAGGTCGGCGGCCCGGGTCCGCTGCGCCTCCAGATCCTTGGCCTGGGCGTTCGCGAGACCGTCGAGGTCGTCGTACCGACCGGCGCGGATGTCGTGACCCTCCGAGCTGACCATGCTGGTCACGAAGAGCACCCCCGCGACCAGGAACACCGCGGGGGCGACCAGCCGCCACCCGAGCGACCGGGACCGGTAGGTGCGGGTGCGCTCGGCGAAGGCCGTCGCCAGCCGGGCGCGCACGCTCTGGCGGTGCGGATGCGGAGTCGGGTGCTTCATCGGTGCCTGCGAGGTGCCTTCGTGCGGGAGGAGTGTCGCCGACTACGCTAGCCGAGTCCCACACCCGGTCCGGCGGAACGCGTACGTCGCCCGACCCCCGACCCAGGAGTACCCGTGCCCGGATCCCGTCCGTCCAGCCGCACCGGCAAGGCCAAGCGCCCCGCGTCGAACGTGAGCTTCTCGAACGCCGGCGGCATCTCGGTGGCCCGCACCGCGGCGGCGGCCCTGGTCGCGCTGGCGGGGATCGCCTGGCTCGTGGTGTACGTCGTGGTCGCCGGCCCGGACACCGCCGGCACGTCGCTGACCTGGATGGGCGACCTGGGCCGCTGGAACTACCTGATCGGCTTCGGGCTGGTCTTCGTGGGGCTCGCACTCGCCGCCCACCCCTCGACGCCGCTCGGCCGGGGCCGCGGGGTGGTGGTCGGGATGCTCGGCTGCTTCCTGCTCGGGCTGCTGTGGATCGTCACCTACTACGTGACCGGCCAGGACCTCACGCTGCCGCTGCTGACCGACCTCGGGCAGTACAACCTGATGGTCGGCATCGGCTTCATGGCGGTCGGGTTCGTGTACGCCACCCACTGGGAGTGACCCGGGGGGTCTTCCCCCTTCAGACACCAGAACCGGTGTCGCAGAGACGGCTCTGCGGCACCGGTTCTGCACATCCTGTGCACGAGGATGTGCATGAATTACATCCCTGGAATTTCTTCCACAGGGTTTATCCCCAGTGTGGATACCGGGGTGGGGGAGCCGGTCTCCAGCGATGCAGCTTCCCCGCCCGGATACCCCTCCGGGCACCGGGCAAACCCGGGCCGCCGCTGCGCGACGCCATCGGCGCAGATCGGTGGGTCCAGGCTCAGCCTGGATCAGGCGAGCACGGCGATCCGGGCGACCGTGGCGGCCGCGACGAGGACCGCGACGCCGAGGACCCCGGCGAGCTGCCAGCGGGCGCGGGAGGCCCGGGGCGCGTAGATGATGACGGCGCCGAGCAGCAGCCCGCCGACGAAGCCGCCGACGTGGCCCTGCCAGGAGATCAGCCGGACGAACAGGAACGTGAAGGCGAAGTTCACCGCGATCCAGGTGGCCACGCCGCGCACGTCGCCGTGCACCTTCACCACGACGACGGCCAGCGCGCCCATCAGCCCGAAGATCGCCCCGGAGGCGCCCAGGGTGAGGGAGTACGGCACGGAGAACCACATCACCGCGGCGCTGGCAGTCAGGCCGGACAGCAGGTACAGCGTCAGGAAGCGGGTGCGTCCGATCGCCGCCTCGAGCTGGGGGCCGAGCACCCATAGCGCCAGCATGTTGAAACCGATGTGCCACACCTCGACGTGGGTGAACATCGAGGTGAACAGCTGCCAGTAGCGGCCGTCCGCCACCCCGGCGGGGATGTTGTAGGTGACCCCGCCGACCTGGACGAGGCCGCCGTCGGGTCGCAGCGCGAGCACGTCGACGAGCCGGCTGACCCGCCCGCCGGTGGCCAGGACCAGCACCCACACCGCGACGTTGAACCCGATCAACACCTTCGACGTGAGCGACGGATCGCCGGAGCGCTGCCCGCCGTACGCCGTCCGGCCGGACCGGGTCGACCGGGACCCCTCGGTCACGCAGCTCGGGCACTGGAAGCCGACCGACGCGGGACGCATGCAGTCGGGGCAGATCCGCCGCTCGCACCGCTGGCAGCGGATGTGCGCCTCGCGGTCGGGATGCCGGTAGCAGACCGGGGCCTCCTGCTCGGAGGCCCCGGGGGGCGGTGTCTCGGGCGTGCTCATCGGTGGGAGCCCAATGTCAGCAGAGGGTCAGCGAGGGTCAGCGCTGCTCGATCTCGACGGTCTCGATGACGACCGGGTCCTTGGGCCGGTCGCCGGGACCGGTCGGGGAGGTGCCGATCGCGTCGACCACCGCCCGGGACTTCTCGTCCTCGACCTCGCCGAAGATCGTGTGCCGGTTGTTCAGCCACGGCGTCTCCGCGGTGGTGATGAAGAACTGCGAGCCGTTGGTGCCCGGGCCGGCGTTCGCCATCGCGAGGAGGTACTTGCGGTCGAACTGCAGCTCGGGGTGGAACTCGTCCTTGAAGGTGTAGCCCGGTCCGCCGGTGCCGGTGCCGAGCGGGCAGCCGCCCTGGATCATGAAGTTGTCGATGATCCGGTGGAAGCCGAGCCCGTCGTAGAAGCGCTCCGGAGACTTCTTGCCGGTCTCGGGGACCTGGTACTCCTGCGTGCCCTCGGCCAGGCCGACGAAGTTCTGCACGGTCTTCGGCGCGTGGTTCGGGAACAGGTGGATGACGATGTCACCCCGGTTGGTCTTCAACGTCGCGTAGGTCTCGGACACCACGCCGCCTCTCCAGTCGTACTGCTGTGTTTCTCGGTGGACCCACCGATCCTCGCACGTCGGCCAACCGGGTGCCGCCGACGGCCGGTCGCCGACCCGTCTCGCGGGTGGGCCCCGGGGTTTGATCGTCGCGGCGTTACGGGCATGATCGTCCGGAGAACGGGCACGACCCCGCGTGACGACCTGCTGATGAACTGGCGAAGAGAGGACCTCTCGACCATGGGCAAGAACAAGACACTCCGCGAGCAGCTCCGCGAGCAGGCGAGCGATCTCGCCGGCACGCTGGCGCCGCACGTCGAGAGCGCCCGCGACAAGGCCGTCCCGGTGCTGACCGAGGCCCGCGACAAGGCCGTCCCGGTGCTCACCGAGGCCCGCGACAAGGCCGCGCCGTACGTCTCGGAGGCACGCGACAAGGCCGCGCCCTATGTGTCGGACGCCCGCGACAAGTTCAGCGAGACGGTGCTGCCGGTGCTGACCGCCGCGCTGGCCAGCGTCGACGAGGCCACCGAGGACGTCCGCGACGAGACGAAGAAGCGCGGCAAGGCCGTGGCCGCCGCACTGAAGGGCGAGATCGAGGCCCCCAAGAAGAAGCGCCGCGGCTGGAAGCTGCTGGTGCTGCTCGGACTGGGCGGCCTGGGCTACGCCGGCTACAAGAAGTTCGGCGGCAAGCAGCCGACCACCACCTGGCAGTCGTCGTACACGCCGCCGCCGGCCCCGACCCCGCCGCCGGCCGGTGGCCCGGTCGCCGGGGCGGGCGCGCACCGCGCGGACGCCGAGCCCGACGACACCGCGGCCTCCGACCCGGCCGAGGCGGCCTCCGACGCGACCGACGTCCCGCACGACGCGACCACCCCGGACAGCCCGGTCGAGGAGATCGACGTCACCAAGCAGTAGGCCCTGCGACACGGCCCCGGTCACCCCAGGGTGGCCGGGGCTTTGTGCTGCCCGGAGGCCCCAGACGGCTCAGACGGCGGCGCCCCGGCGCCCGAACCGCGGCGGCAGGTCGACCGGCCGGTGCTCCTCCACCCAGGCGTCGATCTGCTCCCACCAGGAGTACAGCCAGTCGATGCGGCCGTCCCGGTCCTCGGGGATCTCCTCGCGCGGCACCCGCCACCAGCGCATGATGATCTGCTTGTCCATCGGCAGCTCCCGCCACACGTCCCGGACGCTGAGCAGGTGGTCGAGGCCGGTGTGCGCGACCAGGACGACGTCGGCTTCGGGCGCCGCGTCGAGCGCAGCGAGCAGCCCTCCCGGTCGCGGCGCCAGCACGTTCTCCATCCGCTCGGCTCGGCGGGCCATCCGCTCGAGGCCGAGCCGGCGCAGCTTGTCGATGCCGCGCTGCCGGCGCTCGGGGGTGAAGTTGCCGCCCTCCGGGAAGATCACGAACGCGTCGTTCTCGTCGAGGTTGCGGGCCAGCTCGCCGACCTGCCGCTCGAGGGCGTCGTCGCCGCGCTTGCCGTGCTGCGGCGAGATGAAGCGGTTCGGCAGCCGGTTGAGGATCACGTCGATCGCGGGGTCCCAGGCGAGGGTGTCCTTGAGGACGACACGCGGCTCGCGGCCGTACCAGTGCATGAGGGCGTACATCAGCGTGAACGAGTCCGCCGGCCCGGCGTGCCGGCAGCAGACCAGCAGCGGCTCGCCGGGGTAGGCGTCCGGGGCCGCGCCCTCGGTGACGATCTTCAGGCGTACGACGCGCCGGGCCTCCCGGAAGAACACCACGAGGTAGGCCTGGACCAGGTCGTAGTGGATCCGCTCGAAGAACGGCCGGCGGATGTAGGTCCCGAACCCCGAGGCGATCCACAGCCCGAACAGCTCCAGCAGCATCAGGCTCTCCAGCACCAGGTGCATCAGCAGCAGGGACAGGATCCGCAGCGGCCGCAGCCGCCCCGGTACGGCGGGCGAGAGGATCGTCGCGGCCAGCAGCCAGAGCGGGATGGTGGTCAGGATTGTGACGGTCAGGGCGATCACGGCGGGCGCCAGGACGAGCCGCCGGAACCAGTGCCTCACAGGCGCTCCGCGAGGTAGGCCGAGCTGGCGTCGTAGGCCCGGTCGATGCGGCGCATCACCGCGTCGAAGTCCCGGTAGGCCAGCAGGGAGTCGTCGCGGCGGCCGTCGCTGCCGCCGGTCGGCAGCACGTGCGCGGTGACGTCGGGCGGCAGCTCGGCCATCTCCCGGTTGAAGCGGTGGCGGCGGGCGATCTCGAAGGACACCCGCGCGACCTCCCACGGCTTGCTCGGCACCGACAGCGGCCGGTCGACGCGCCCGACCTGGAGCACGAAGACCCGCGTCGCGCCGCACTCCACGGCCCGGCCGACCGGGATGGAGTTCACGATCCCGCCGTCGAGGTAGTGCTCGTCGCCCACGCGCGCGGGTCGCAGCAGCCCCGGCACGGCCGCCGAGGCCATCACCGCGTCGGTGACCCGTCCGGAGGTGAACCAGTGCTCGGTGGCCCGCTCGATGCTCGCCGCACAGCACTGGAACGGCACGGCCAGGTCGGCGAACGTGAGGTCGCCGAGCTCCTGGGCGAGCCGGTCGCGCAGCGGCTTGGCGGAGTGCAGGTGGGTGCCGGTGCGGACGGCCCGGGTCACCTGGCGCACCGGCCCGGCGCCGTACACCTCGCCGCTCGCGGCCGCGCTCTCCCAGAGCCGGACCAGCCGCTGGACCACCTTCGGCTCGGGGTCGGTCGCCACCAGCGCGCCGTTGAGGGCACCCACCGAGGTGCCCACGATCAGGTCCGGACGGACGCCCGCCTCGAGCAGCGCGCGGAGCATGCCCACCTCGACCGCGCCCAGCAGGCCGCCGCCACCGAGGACGAACGCGGTTCCGGCCATCGGGCGGTCGTCAGGCGCCGACCGCGGCCGACGACCTCGCGTCGATCTCCGCCTGGACGCGACGGATGGCCCGGCGCTCGGCCCAGAAGGACACGAACGGGATGGTGCCGCACACGAGCGTGACGGCCGTGAACGCGATGGGCCAGCGCGCCAGCCGGGAGAGCCAGAACGCCACCAGCAGGAAGCCCATGTAGATGAACCCGTGGGCGGTGCCGAGCACCGCGCTGATCGTCTGCCCCAGGACCTGACCCGAGCTGCCCGCCGGGAACAGGCCCGGGACGAGCTGGTGAGCATGGTTCAGCGGCACCGCGATCACGACGAGGACGATGATCGAGATCCCGACGACGGTGGCCAGGATCTTGTACCAGCGCAGGGCGTTCCTCACGGGCTCGACGGTACTCCAGTGACCCCGCTCACCTCGGGGTCGCCCGCGGCCTCGGCGTCGGCGGCGTCCTCGACCCGCCGCCGCTCCAGCTCGTCGCGGCACCACCGCCACCACAGGAACACCGCGAAGCCGCCGAACACCCACCACTCCACCGCGTAGAGCAGGTTGCGCACCGCGGTGAACGTCGGCGCCTTCGGCAGCGAGGCCGGTGTCACCGCGGTCAGTCCCGGGGTCGGCTGCTCGGCCATCACGTAGCCGCCGTAGAGGTCCTGGTCGACGTGCTGGATCGCGTCGGCGACCCGCAGCTCCGGGATCACGTCGTCGGCCGGGTTCGGGTCGGTGGTGCCCGACCCCTCTCCGGGCTGCAGCCACCCCGTCACCTCGACCCGGCCGGTCGGGGCGGCCGGGGCCGCGCGCACCGTCGGCGCCCAGCCACGGACGACCAGCATCGCCGACGCCGAGCCACACCTGTCGCCGATGCCGCACACCGCGACCGGGGTCACCACCCACACGCCGCGGCGCCCGTGCGACGGGCGGTCCTCGACGTAGACGGTCGACCGTGGCAGCCACCGGCCGGACAGCCGCACCGGCTGGCCCACGGCATCACCGGGGAACGGCTGGTCCGGCGTCATCACGCTCGCCAGCGGCTTGGCCGGGGCGTGCGCCCGGGCCGCGGCCTGGTCGTCGCGACGGCTGCCCCACGCGTCGTACTGCCAGAGGCCGAGCAGCACCGCGGCGGTGGTCGCCAGTACCGCCAGCGCGTGCAGGCCCCACAGACGGGGGGCGAGCAGCGGGGTGATCGACACGCTTCGAGCGTACGGTCGCCGTCCCCGGCGTCGAGCGCCGGGCGCCCGGCGGACGCCGGGACCAAACCGGTCGAAACCACGTCGCGCCGGCACGCGTCTCGGTAAAATCCGCGGCAGATCTCGGGGGGCGACGAGGAGGTCTGCCGACGAGCACGAGGAAAGACCGTGGCACGTACGCCGCACCGGCCCGCCGGCCTGGTGGACCAGCTGCAGCGCAGCCACCGGTTCACCGTCGGCGTGCTCGTGTCCGTCCTGCTGCTGAGCCTGGCCACCTCCGGCTACCTGATCCTGGTCAGCCAGCCGCGGCTCGCCAACTACGTGCAGCTCGCCAAGGAGGCGCGCGACATCCACGAGGCGATGCTGGACCAGGAGACCGGGCTGCGCGGCTGGCTCGCGACCGGCGACCCGGTCTTCCTCGAGCCTTACGACGACGGCCGCCGGCAGGCGAGCGCGGCGGTCTCCGCGCTGCTCCACGACGTGCGCGACAGCTCCGACGTCACCGACCGGGCGCTCGCCACGCTGCTGGCCCGGCAGGAGTGGCAGGACTGGGCGAGCCGGGCCGCCGCGCAGAGGTTCACGGCCGCGCAGCGCGCCGACGGCACGCTGACCCGCTTCCTGATCGAGGGCAAGACCCTCTTCGACGCCTACCGCGCCAAGGACGAGGTCAGCACGACCGCGATCCGGGAGCGGCGCACGGAGGCGCTCACCCGCCAGCACGTCGCGCTCATCGCGGTCTTCGCCAGCTACCTCGTGCTGCTCGGCGCCGCCGGGGCGATCACGCGCCGGCGCCGGCGCCGGCTCCAGGAGACGGTGCTGGTCCCGATCGAGGACCTGCGGCACACCATCGGCCGGCTGCGCGACGGCGACCTCTCCGCCCGGGCCGCCCCGACCTCGGTGCCGGAGCTCGCCGAGATCGGCACCGCGCTCGGCCGGCTGGCCACCGAGCTCGACGAGGCGAGCACCGCCGCGACGGACCGGGAGATCCGGCTGGCGTTCCTGGCCAACCGCTTCGAGACCGTGGTGCGGGTGGGTCGTGAGATCGCGGGCAGCCTGAGCATCCGCTACGTGTCGAGCACGGTGACCACGGCGGCCGCCGAGCTGCTCGGTACGCCGACCACCCTGTGGCTGCGCGGCGGCGAGCACGACTTCCAGGCGACGCATCGCAGCACGGACCCGCACGGCGCCGCCGCGCCCGGCTCGCTGACCCCGCCCGCGGTGGTGCTCTCCGCCGCCGCCGACGCGGTGCCGACCACGGCCGGGGACCGACGGGCCTACCCGCTGGTGCTCGCCGGGATGGTCACCGCGGTGCTCGAGGTGCAGACACCGGTCGTCGACGACGACACGGAGCAGGTGCTCGCGTCGCTGCTCTCCACGGCCGCCGCCGCCCTGGAGTCGGCCCACCTGCACAGCACCGCCCGCGAGCAGGCGGAGATGGACGGCCTGACCCAGCTGCCGAACCGGCGCCGCTTCGAGCAGGACATCGACTCCGAGTGGGAGCGCTGCCGCCGCTACGGCCGGCCGCTGAGCCTGGTGATGATGGACCTCGACCACTTCAAGCGGCTCAACGACGAGCACGGGCATCTGCTCGGCGACCAGGTGCTGCGCCAGGTGGCGGTGGCCATCGGCCAGGCGCTGCGGGCGACCGACACCGCCTACCGGTACGGCGGCGAGGAGATCGTCGTGCTGCTGCGCGAGACCGGCCTCGAGGACGCCGCGGCGGCCGCCGAACGGCTGCGCACGGCGGTCGCCGGGGTCACCATCGAGGACCACCCCGACCTGACGGTCACCACCTCGGCCGGCGTCGCCGCCCGGCAGTCCGCCATGTCGCACTACACCGGACTGGTCGACCGCGCCGACAAGGCGCTCTACGAGGCCAAGCGGCTGGGCCGGGACCGGGTCGCGCTCGTGGGCGGGCCCGCCGCGACGCCGGCCGGCGACGGCGCGACGCTGTTCAGCGGGGGCGCGGACCCCTCGCACGTCACGTCCTGAGGGCACGTCGGCCGGGTCCGACGTACGGCGGAGGGGGCGGCGGGCCTGCGTGGTCAGGTCACGGCCGGCACCGGTGCAGGCTTCCCGGCCACGACGGGCGACTCGCTGGGCAGCTCGCGCGTGGTGGCCAGCGACAGCAGGGCCAGCAGCGCCGCCGCGAGGAGACCGGCCTTGAGCGCCTGGAGCTGCGCCGACTCGTAGTCGTCGACGATGGCCGTGGTCGTGGCCTGGTCCAAGCCCGCCTGCTTCGCCGCCACCGCGATCTGGTCGGCCGAGACGAAGTCGATGCCCGACTCCACGGTGACACCGACCTGGTCGGCGACCTGTGCGCTGATCCGGGAGTCGTCGGCGACGTTGGCGGTGAAGGTGGCCGCCAGCCCGGCGAGCACGAGCGCACCGATCAGCGCGACGCCCAGGGCGGACCCGAGCTGCTGGCCGGTGTACTGGAGACCGCCGGCCTCGGCGCGCCCCGAGGCGTGGACGGAGGACTGCACCACGTTGCCCAGCTGCGAGGCCAGCAGGCCCATGCCCACCCCGAGTCCGGCCATGGACAGCGCGAAGCCCGGCTCGGCGAAGTCCGGCTGCAGCGTCGCCAGGAGCGCGACGACGGAGACGACCGTGACGACCAGGCCCGCGCGCACGAGGGTCCGCACCGGGAAGCGGGTCGACATCCGCGAGCCCACGATCGAGGCCGCGAACATCATGACGGAGACCGGGAGCATCTTGATGCCGGTCTGCAGGGCGTCCAGGCCCAGGACCAGCTGAAGGTAGAGCGGGACGACGAAGAAGACACCCATCAAGATGAGGTTCTGGCTGAACAGGCCCATGAGTCCCGAGCGGAGCGGCGGGATCTTCACCAGGTCCAGGTGGACCAGCGGGTCGCGTCCGATGGCCTCCCGGTGCCGCTGCCAGGTCAGGAAGCCCCACACCAGCGCGCCGCCGGCGGCGATCACGAAGAGCGTCAACGAGAAGCCGAACGGCTCGACCGGCGAGTTCGTCGGCTGCACCCAGCCCCAGGTGCTCGACTGCAGCACACCCAGGACGATCGCGCCCAGGCCGGTCGACGAGAGCACAGTGCCGACGTAGTCGAGGCGGGGAGTGGGACCGCTGCGGGCGGCATCGGCCACGCGCGGTGTCATCAGCAGGATGAACACGACGAGCACGACCTCCCCGAGGAACACCAGGCGCCAGGTCAGCTCGGTCGTGAACCAACCGCCGAGGATCGGGCCGACCGCGATACCGGCGCCGGCGACGCCCCCGATCACGGCGTACGCGATCTTGCGCTCGCGGCCCTGGAAGTTCCCGGCGATGAGTGCGGCCAGCGCCGGCAGCACCAGCGCCGCCCCGAGGCCCTCGAGGACCGACCACCCCAGCGTCAGCGTCGCGACCGACCAGGAGGCAGCGGTGAGCGCGGAGCCGCACCCGTAGACCACCAGCCCGATGAAGAAGGCTCGCCGCCGCCCGATGATGTCGCCGATCTTCGCCCCGGTGAGCATGAACATCGCCATCACCAGGCAGTACAGCGTGATCACCGCCTGGATCGTGGTGACCGTCGTGTCGAACTCCTTGACGAGCGTGCTGATCGAGACGTTCATGACCGACTGGTCGAGGACCATCACGAACTGCGCTGTCGCCAGCGCGACCAACGGCCACCATCGCTTCATCCGGCGCTCCCGTCCTTGCCGGCTCGAGCCCGGCTCCCACCATGTCGGTTCCTGTGCCGGCGCGAATCACTCGTGGCGGATGAACCTCGCGATCTGGGCGGGCCCGCCATCTTCGCTCCGCCTCAGTCGCTCCTCATGCCCCTCTCAAGGGCGCAGACTACGGTTGACGACAGGTTCAGAGAGCCGTCGCGAAACCCGGGATGGCGACGGCTCGTGCGGGACACCGACGATGTGCGGTGCGCGCCGAGAACCGATTGCGCGATCTCGTGGTGCGTCACCGGTGTCCTGGCGCGGATCCCCACCACAGGGGGCGGGAAGTGAAGGACGCCATGAGGACCAGAACACGGTGGGCCACCGCCGGCGGCCTCCTCGGCGCGGCGGCGCTGCTGCTGTCCGCCTGTGCCGGGGGTGGTACGCCGGGTGCGGCACCGAGCACCTCCGCGCCGACGGGCGCGGCCGCTTCGGT
>Ga0308173_10000897_pt1 | contig 13934 bp, 12 predicted proteins | sample PhyPR1_FD_203716 | JGI IMG/M metagenome (GOLD analysis project Ga0308173, IMG submission 203716) | Soil microbial communities from UC Gill Tract Community Farm, Albany, California, United States - DLSLS.P.R1 | ecosystem: Environmental > Terrestrial > Soil > Agricultural land | place: USA...
AGTCCTCCGTTGGCGAGAACGCCACCGAAGCCATTCCGCTGGTGACGCCGGGGATGGTCGGCGGGGGTCCGCAAAACCCGGCGGCCGCGGCGGCCGCGAAGGTTCCCTCCAACCCGGTGGCACCGGCACCGCTGCCCACCCCCATACCGCAGCGCACGGAGCAGCTGTCGCTGGCCGGCGATGTCACCTACACGCTGCCGGCCTCGGACATGCTTACACCCGGTTCCATTCCGAAGGAACGCACCGAGGCCAACGACGCCATTGTGGCCTCGCTGACAGAGACCCTCACCCAGTTCAACGTGGACGCCCAGGTGACTGGCTTCAGCCGCGGCCCCACTGTGACGCGGTACGAGATCGAGCTGTCCCCGGGCACCAAGGTGGAGCGGGTTACCGCTCTGTCCAAGAACATCTCCTACGCTGTGGCGAGCTCGGACGTGCGCATCCTGAGCCCCATCCCGGGCAAGTCGGCCATTGGCATCGAAATCCCCAACACTGACCGCGAGACCGTGTCCCTCGGCGACGTGCTCCGCAGCCAGAACGCCCGGCGCACCGACCACCCCATGGTCATGGGCGTCGGCAAGGACGTCGAGGGCGGCTACGTCGTGGCCAACCTCGCCAAGATGCCGCACCTGCTGGTCGCTGGCGCCACCGGTGCCGGCAAGTCCTCATTCGTGAACTCGATGATCACCTCGATCCTCATGCGGGCCACCCCGGACGAGGTCCGCATGGTCATGGTGGACCCCAAGCGCGTGGAACTGACGGCCTACGAGGGGGTCCCGCACCTCATCACCCCCATCATCACCAACCCGAAGAAGGCGGCCGAGGCGCTGCAGTGGGTGGTCCGCGAAATGGACGCCCGTTACGACGACCTCGCCAACTACGGGTTCAAGCACATCGATGACTTCAACAAGGCTGTCCGGGCTGGCAAGGTCCACCCGCCGGTGGACTCCAAGCGCGTCATCAAGCCGTACCCGTACCTGCTGGTGATCGTGGACGAACTCGCCGACCTCATGATGGTGGCCCCGCGAGACGTCGAAGACTCCATTGTCCGCATCACCCAGTTGGCGCGTGCCGCCGGCATCCACCTGGTGCTGGCCACCCAGCGTCCGTCCGTCGACGTCGTGACCGGCCTGATCAAGGCCAACGTGCCCTCGCGCATGGCCTTCGCCACCTCCTCCGTCACGGACTCCCGCGTGGTTTTGGACCAGCCGGGCGCCGAAAAACTGATCGGCCAGGGTGACGCTTTGTTCCTGCCGATGGGCGCCTCCAAGGCGATGCGCGTCCAGGGCGCCTGGGTCACCGAGTCTGAGATCCACAAGGTGGTCGAGCACGTCAAGGGCCAGCTCCAGGCCGTCTACCGTGACGACGTCGCGCCCGAAGCTCAGAAGAAGCAGATCGATGACGACATCGGGGACGACCTCGAGGTCCTGCTACAGGCGACCGAGCTCGTCGTGACCACCCAGTTCGGCTCCACCTCAATGCTGCAGCGCAAGCTCCGTGTCGGCTTCGCCAAGGCCGGACGCCTGATGGACCTGCTGGAGTCACGCGGAGTGGTCGGCCCGTCCGAGGGCTCCAAGGCCCGCGATGTGCTGGTCAAGCCGGACGATCTCGCCGCGGTGCTCGCCGCGATGAAGGGCCTCGAGGCTCCAGCCGCCGCGGACTCCCAGACGGCGGCCCTGAGTGATAACGCCAATGCAAACATCGCCCAGGGCGGCTACGCGGAGGACCTCGTGGCGGCCGACCTCGATAACCGTACGCAGGCAATCGACTACCACGACGGAGCCGACAGTTCCGCGGATGAGGACGGCTCGGAGGACGCCTGGTCGCTCACCGGACGGTAGCCTAGGAAGGTGAATAGCGCCAAAGCCAACGCCGGGTCCGCCTCGCGGATCTGGAACCTGCCGAACATCCTGACGATGCTGCGGATTGTGCTGGTGCCATTCTTCGTCTGGTTCCTGATCCTCGACGCCCCGGGGCTGCAGGCCCAAAACGGCGTCTGGCGCTGGGCCGCCGCGTTCGTTTTCGCCGTCGCGATCTACACGGACAAGCTCGACGGCGACATCGCCCGGTCCCGCGGTCTGGTCACTGATTTCGGCAAGATTGCCGACCCGATCGCCGACAAGCTCCTGATCGGCTCCGCCCTGGTCATGCTCTCGCTGCTGCAGGAACTCCCGTGGTGGGTCACCATCCTGATCCTGGTCAGGGAATGGGGCATTACAGCGTTGCGGTTCTTCGTCATCCGCTACGGCGTCATTCCGGCCTCGCGCGGCGGGAAGCTCAAGACAGTGGTGCAGACGTTGGCCATCTTCCTGTACATCCTTCCGCTCTCAGCAGTCGCCCCCTGGCTCGGTGTCGTGGCCTTCGTCGTCATGATGGCTGCACTGGCCATCACGCTGTGGACCGGCGGGGAATACGTCATTGAGGCCCTCAAGGTCCGGTCCGCCGGGATCAGGGCCGAGAAAGCGCGGGTAAGGGAGAACAAGCCATGACGGAGCCGAACGGCGACGCCGATTCCGGTCCGCACGCCAAACTTCACCCCAATCTTCACCGGATGTCGGAGCAGGCAGTCACCGGGGCCATCGGCCGGGGCCTGACTGCTGCCACCGCAGAATCCCTGACGGCCGGTATGGTGGCTGCCGTCCTGGCCGACACGCCCGGAGCCTCCGCAATGCTGCAGGGCGGCGTGGTGTCCTACGCCAATTCCGTCAAGACCGACGTCCTGGGCGTCCCAGGCGAACTGCTCGGCGCCGTCGGCTCCGTGGACGGACAGGTCGCCGCGGCCATGGCCGACGGCGCCCGCCGCATCTGCGGCGCCGACATCGGCGTGTCCACCACCGGTGTGGCCGGACCTGAACCGCATGACGGCAAAGCCGTTGGCACGGTCTTTATCGGCATCGCTACGGCAGAAGGAGCGACGTCTTACCCGTATTCCTTTGAGGGTACCCGCGCCGAAATCCGTGCCCTTGCCTGTGGTGCGGCCCTGGAGCGCCTGCTCGAAGCCCTATCTTCTGAAAGCTACCGGGCGTAAAGTAGCCGGGAACAAAAGTTGATTCCGAATAGTTGTTACATTGTGTCGCTTCCAAATAAGGGAGGCGCCTAGGATGAAGTCATCAGCAGAGTCCGCCCACCGGCGGATGCAACAGTACGAGGAGCAAGGCGATACAGATGGTAAAGCAGCCCGTATCCGTAAACGGCGTTGTCCGCTGGAAGGATGTGGGCCTCGCCGATCAGGCAAAGAGCGAACAGAAGGAGCGCAAGATGGTTGTACTTCGTCACGAAATCGGTGATGTCCTGCGCGATGTCCGCCAGCGCCAAGGCCGTACCCTCCGCGAAGTCTCGCACAGTGCCCGTGTTTCCCTGGGCTACCTGAGTGAAGTGGAACGCGGCCAGAAGGAAGCCTCCTCGGAGTTGCTGTCCTCGATCTGCTCGGCCCTTGATGTTCCGCTTTCGAGCATGCTCCGTGAAGTCAGCGACCGCGTTGCGGTCGCCGAGGGTGTGGCGGTTCCGGACACCGTCCCCCAGGAGTTCGCGCAGCGCTACGGCCGCGACCTCGATCGGGAACTCAACTCCGACCTCAACGACGAGCTGGCGAAGGGCCTCCTTTCCGGAGCACGCTGAACGCCAACTCACTTAAACGCAGATAAGGACCCCCGGCTCTGAGCCGGGGGTCCTTTCGCGTTCCCTCACAGCGCCGACTTCACAGCGCCAATTTCACAGCGCCGATTTCACAGCGCCGACTTCATACCGCCGTCAGGCGGAATCGTCCCGGGGGAACCCGTCGCGTTCGTACGTGGCATTGAGCTTCGCCATGTAGGTGGCAAGTGCCTGCAGGTCCTCGGCGGGCCACTCTGACAGACGCTCCCGGAACACTTCACGCCGGGCGTCCTGGACATCGTGCATCCTTTTCTCGCCCTCGGGAGTCAGCCGGATGGACTGCGCCCGGCCGTCGAGGGGATCCGCTTCCTTGGACACCAGGCCCAGGCTCTCGAGGAAGGCGATCTGCCGGCTCACTGATGGCTTGCCGACGCCGATGCAGGAGGCAAGTTCGGTCAGCCGGATGGGTCCCTGTTTGCGGATCACGCTGAGCAGCCCATAGGCGGCGGGTTCCATGTCCGGGTGGACCTCGCGCGAGAGCTGATGGGAAATAGACCGGCCACGGCGCCACAGCAGGCTCAGTTGGTCTTCGACCGCGTTCAGGGCGGTGTCGACATCGGAATCGGCGTTTCCGGAGGCGGACTCTCCGGCAGCGTCGGGTGGGTTGCTCATGGCAACCATTCTAGGCTCCCGCGCCGTGAGAGACTTTACTGGTGCGAATCAGTGACTTTTGGCGGCTAATGGACGACGAGTTCGGTGCGGGATATTCCCGGGTGCTGAGCAGTTCGCTGGTCCTGGCCGGGGTCGGCGGACGCACGGCGGACCAGGCGCTCAGCGCCGGCATCCCGCCGCGCCAGGTCTGGCTGGCCGTCTGCGACGTCCAAGACGTTCCGCCGGAACGCCGGCTCGGCCGGGATATCAAGCCCCGGGACAACGCCGGGCCCAGTTAGCGTCCGGAACGACGCACCCCAGTCAGCGCCTTAGGTGCCGGGGAAGGGGGGCCGGGCCTGACACGCCGCCCCCGTTGTTCGAATATCTGTTCGGATAGGGATATGCTTTTTTCAGAGCGTTTTCCACATACGCGGGCCCCCTCCGCAACTTTGTCAGAGGGTGCCAGTAGCGTCAGTGACGACAGACGAAGGGCCTACACGGCCACTCCACAGCGAGAAAGTATTAGAGGTGTGAACCATGGCCGCAGCCCCGGATCGCCAGAAGGCGCTCGACGCAGCGCTTGCCCAGATTGACAAGCAGTTCGGCAAAGGCTCGGTCATGCGCCTCGGCGATGAAGTCCGGGCGCCCATCGAGGTCATTCCGACCGGCTCAATTGCACTGGACGTCGCCCTGGGCATTGGCGGCCTGCCCCGCGGCCGCATCGTGGAAATCTATGGTCCGGAGTCCTCCGGTAAGACCACGGTGGCGCTCCACGCCGTCGCCAACGCCCAGCGCAACGGCGGCATCGCCGCCTTCATCGACGCCGAACACGCCCTCGATCCGGAATACGCCGCCAAGCTGGGCGTCGACACGGACGCCCTCCTGGTCTCCCAGCCGGATACCGGCGAGCAGGCCCTGGAAATCATGGACATGCTCATCGGCTCCGGCTCGCTCGACGTCATCGTCATCGACTCTGTCGCCGCTCTCGTTCCCCGCGCGGAAATCGAAGGCGACATGGGCGACAGCCACGTGGGCCTGCAGGCCCGCCTGATGAGCCAGGCCCTCCGTAAGATCACCGGCCGGCTGAGCCAGACCAAGACCACGGCCATCTTCATCAACCAGTTGCGCGAAAAGATCGGTGTCTTTTTCGGCTCCCCGGAAACCACCACCGGTGGTAAGGCGCTGAAGTTCTACGCCTCGGTCCGCATCGACGTCCGCCGCATCCAGACCCTCAAGGAGGGCGCGGACTCCGTCGGCAACCGCACCAAGGCCAAGATCGTCAAGAACAAGATGGCCCCGCCCTTCAAGATCGCAGAGTTCGACATCATCTACGGCCAGGGCATCTCCCGCGAGGGCGGCATCATCGATATGGGTGTCGAGCACGGCCTGATCAAGAAGTCGGGTTCCTGGTTCACCTACGATGGCGACCAGCTCGGCCAGGGCATGGAGAACTCCCGGCGCTTCCTGCGCGACAACCCCGAGCTGGCGGCCGAGCTCGAGCGCCTTATCAAGGAAAAGCTCGGCGTCGGCGTGAAGGCCCCCGCCGAAACCGAGGAATCACCGAAGCTGAAGGCCGTTGACGGCTTCTAGCACCGGAGCCGGCAGCGGGTCGGGGTTCCAGTGGAACCCCGACCCGGATGCCGCCAGTGATTCCGCCCGTGATCCCCGGGCCGATTCCGACGGGCGTGAGGCGCGGGGTTCACGGTCGCGTGGTTCGCGCAGTTCGCGGGGTTCACAGCGCCTACGCAGTTCCAACGGCCCACGCAGTTTCAACGGCTCAGCTGGGCCGGCTCCGGAACTCGATCCGGAAGCAGATCCCGGCGCCGTTGCCCGGGCCATCGTGCTGCGGCAACTGACGAATTCGCCCAAGAGCCGGCTGCAGCTCGCCCGCAAACTGGCCGAGCGCAACGTCCCAGAGGACGTGGCCGAGGCCGTGCTGGACCGCTTCGAGGAAGTGCGGCTGGTCGACGACGCCGAATTCGCCGACATGTGGGTCCGCAGCCGGGCCCAAACACGCAAGCTCGCCAAAGGCGCCTTGAGGCGTGAACTTGCGGACAAGGGCATCGACCCGGAAACCGCTGCCGGCGCGCTGGAGCAGCTCAGCGACGCCGATGAAGAGGCGGCCGCCCGCGAGCTCGTCGAGCGCAAGCTGCGCGGATTCACCGGCGGTGAGGACCGTGCGGAACGCGACAAAGTCACGCGCCGCCTCGCGTCCATGCTTGCCCGCAAGGGATACCAGCCCTCGCTCGCCTTCCGGATTGTCGGCGAGGTGCTCGATGCCCTAGCCGGCCGCGCCGCCGCAGGGGACTGAGCCCCCGGCCACGCGGCCCGCGCAAGCGACGGTGCCGACCCGTTACCCTTAACAGGTGAGTTTCACCATTCCCTCCCCAGCAGCCGGCACGACGTCCCAATCAGCGTCCCCATCAGCGTCTGCGGCGGCCGGCACAGACGCCGCTGCCACAGGGCACATTTCCGGGCCGGCTCAGCCGCGCACCTACCAGGTCCGCACCTTCGGCTGCCAAATGAACGTGCACGATTCCGAGCGCATGGCAGGCATGCTGGAGGCCGCGGGCTACGTTCCGTCCGCCGGCGAACTGGCCGACGTCGTGGTCTTCAATACCTGTGCGGTCCGGGAGAACGCCGATAACAAGCTGTACGGCAACCTCGGCATCCTGGCCCCGGTGAAGGCAGCGAACCCCGGCATGCAGATCGCCGTCGGCGGCTGTCTCGCGCAGAAGGACCGGGAGACCATCCTGAAGAAGGCTCCATGGGTGGACGCAGTCTTCGGAACTCACAATGTCGGGGCCCTGCCGGCCCTGCTGGACCGCGCCCGCCACAACAGCGAGGCCCAGCTGGAGATCCTCGAGTCTCTCGACGTCTTCCCCTCGACTCTCCCGACCAAGCGCGACTCCGTGTATTCGGGCTGGGTGTCCATTTCGGTCGGGTGCAACAACACATGTACCTTCTGCATCGTCCCTGCCCTGCGCGGCAAGGAAAAGGACCGCCGCCCGGGGGAGATCCTGGCCGAAATCCAGGCCCTCGTGGACGACGGCGCGATTGAAGTAACCCTGCTGGGTCAGAACGTGAATTCCTACGGCGTCGAGTTCGGCGACCGGCAGGCCTTTTCGAAGCTCCTGCGCGCGTGCGGGGAAATCGCCGGCCTCGAGCGGGTCCGCTTCACGAGCCCGCATCCGGCAGCCTTCACCGACGACGTCATCGAAGCCATGGCCGAGACCCCCAACGTCATGCCCCAGCTGCACATGCCCCTGCAGTCTGGTTCGGACAAGGTCCTCAAGGACATGAGGCGGTCCTACCGATCCACCAAGTTCCTCGGCATCCTGGACAAGGTCCGGGAGAAGATCCCGCACGCCGCGATCTCCACCGACATCATCGTCGGTTTCCCTGGCGAGACCGAGGAAGACTTCCAGGCCACGCTCGACGTCGTCGAGAAGTCCCGGTTCGCCACCGCCTTCACCTTCCAGTACTCCAAGCGCCCGGGAACTCCCGCCGCGGACCTGCCGGACCAGCTGCCCAAAGCCGTGGTCCAGGAACGCTTCGAGCGCCTCACGGCCCTGCAGGACCGGATCGCAGCGGAGGAAAACGCCCGCCAGCTCGGCCGCCGGGTCGAGGTTCTGGTCACCGCCCAGTCGGGCCGCAAAGCCGAGGAAACCCACCGCCTCTCCGGCCGCTCCCAGGACCAGCGGCTGGTGCACTTCTCCGTGCCCGCCGGCGCGGCAGCGCCCCGGCCCGGCGATCTGGTGACAGTCACCATCACGGAAGCGGGCGCCTTCCATCTGATCGCGGACCCTGCAACCGCCGACGACTACAGCCTGCGCCGTTCCCGTGCCGGTGACGCCTGGGACCGCTCCCAGGCCGACTCCTGCGGCGCCCCGGCCCCTGCCGGCACTTCGGGCAGGAACGGCGTGTCGCTGGGCATGCCAAGCCTGCCGGTCCGCGGCCGTTAGCCCCGTGCCGGGCCCCCGGGGCGCTGCCCCTGCGCCGTCACCGGCGCTCGAGGCGCCGCCGGTGATCGCCGTCGTCGGGCCTACCGGCTCGGGCAAGTCCGATCTCGCCGTTTCGCTCGCGCTGCAGCTCGACGGTGAAGTCATCAACGCCGATTCCATGCAGTTCTACCGCGGCATGGACATCGGCACCGCCAAGATCACCGACGCCGAACGCAGGGGAGTGCCGCATCACCTCCTGGACATTCTGGACGTGACTGCGGAAGCGAGCGTTTCGGACTTTCAGCAGCAGGCCCGCGCCTTGATCAGTGACATCCACGGCCGGGGCAAGCGGGCCGTCCTGGCCGGAGGATCCGGACTCTATGTCCGCGCGGCGCTGGATGTCCTGGAGTTCCCCGGCACGGACCCGGAGATCCGCGGCCGGCTGGAGATGGAGCTTCGGACGGCGGGACCGGCACCCCTGCGGGAACGGCTGGAAGCCGTGGACCCCGTGTCCGCGGGCAGGCTCGGCGATGCCCGGCGCATCGTCCGCGCCCTGGAGGTCTTCGAACTGACCGGCCGTCCCTTCAGCTCCTTCATGCCCGCCCGCAAGTACTTCCAGCCTGCCGTCCAGATCGGCCTCGAAGTGGACCGGGAACTGCTCCGGGAGCGACTGGCGCGCCGCGTGCATTCGATGGTGGACCAGGGGCTGTTGGCGGAAGTCCGCCGGCTGGACGCCGCCGGGCTCCGCAACGGAAAGACAGCGCCCCGCGCCCTCGGCTATGCCCAGTTCCTCCGCGTTCTCGACGGCGGCTCCACGGTGGAACAGGCCGCCGACGAAACAATCATCGCCACCCGGCAGTTCGCGCGCCGCCAGCTGACCTGGTTCCGTGCCGATCCCAGAGTCACGTGGCTGGACTGGCAGGACCCTGACCTGGTGGCCAAGGCCGTTGCCCTGTGCCGGACGCCGCCGGTTTAGCCACCGGTTCTCCCGCGGGCGTAGCGGTCCCGTCACGGTGACGGAGCTGTCCGGGCGGAACGGTAACCTTGGAGCATGGACGAATCCCCAGCCGTAGCCGCTGAGCGTACAGCCGGCAATGCCGCTGCCCTCAGCGGTCTGAAGTTTTCCAAAGGCCACGGAACGGGCAACGATTTTGTCCTGATTGCCGACCCGAACGGCACATTGTCCATCGGTCCCGAGCACGTTGCGGCGCTCTGCGACCGGCACCGCGGCATTGGCGGAGACGGACTGATCCGCGCGGTGCCTTCCCGGCTCCTGCCTGAAGGCCAGGAGTCGCTGGCCGCGCACCCCGACGCCGAATGGTTCATGGACTACCGCAACGGCGACGGCTCACTGTCCGAGATGTGCGGCAACGGCGTCCGCGTCTTTGTGCACTTCCTCATCACCGAAGGCCTCGTAGACCTGCCGGCCGGTGGCTCGCTCGTCATCGGCACCCGGGGCGGCGTGAAGACGATCGTCCGAACAGCGGCCGGTTACGCCGTCGACATGGGTCCGTGGGAGTTCATCTTCCCGGGCGAGGCGACAGCGCGGGCCATGGACTCGCTCGTCAGTGCCGACGGACTGGAGGTCGCCCGGCCGGCCCTTTCCGTCAGCATGGGCAACCCCCACACAGTGGTGGCTCTGGCCGAAACGGCCGAACTTGAGGCCACGCGGCTGTTCACGGCCCCGCGGGTGGACCCGACGCCGCCCCACGGCACCAACGTCGAATTTGTGGTGCCGTCCGAGCCACTGGTCCACGAGGGCACCGGGACCATCACCATGCGGGTTCACGAGCGGGGAGTGGGGGAGACCCAGTCCTGCGGCACCGGCGCCTGCGCCGCCGCCGTCGCCATCCGCCACTGGGCCGGCCAGGGCGCACCGGACGCCTGGAACGTTCACGTGCCCGGCGGCGTCGTCGGCGTGAAATTCTTCGTCGGGCCGGAAGGCCACGAACACGTCGAACTCAGCGGGCCGGCCGTGATCGTGGCTAGTGGGACGCTTTCCTGATCCGAAGGATCCGGAACGACTTTGATGTGCTCTCGCGGGTCACGCTGAAGCTGGAATCGAGTTCCCCTGCAAGCCAGCGCTGTAGCGAGTCCGAGCCGAGGTTCTTTTGGACTACAAGCCACGCTGATCCACCCGGTGCCAGCCGGGGAACCCACAAGCGCAGGAGGGCATGCAGCTCGTCCTTTCCGATCCGGATCGGCGGGTTGGACCAGATGGTGTCGAAGCGCAGCTCTGGGTCCACAGCCTCCGGCGTGCTGGCGGTCAGGTTGTTCAGCCCCAGCAGCCCGGCATTTTCGTTGGTCAGGGTCACGCAGCGTTCGTTCACGTCCACAGCGAAGACCTTGGCATGGGGTGCCCGCAGTGCCATGGTCAGGGCGATCGGGCCCCAGCCGCAGCCGATGTCGAGGAGATTGCCTTGCGGGGCCGGAGCCGGGACGTCGGCGAGCAGGACGGCCGTTCCCTTGTCGATTCCGTCGGGGCTGAAGATTCCCGAGGAGGTCTGCAGCCGGCGCGTTTCACCTGCAAGGTCCACGGTGAGCGGCTTGCGGGTGAAGGGCCCGGCGGGCTGGGCGCTGAAATAGTGTGCAGACTCCATAATGGGCCAGATTAGTTGGCGGTCCGCCGGATTGAGAAACCGGATGATGCGGAACCGAGTCCGGACCAGGACGTCGGCGTCTGCTAGGCTACAAACCATGATCTTGATCTCCAAGTAGCCGGCACGGGTGCTGGTCGTTTCCGTAACGTCCATTTCGCACGGTCACTAGCGAATAGTGTCTTGCACAGCCCCGTTCCGTAGCGACGCAGGTCTTTGCCTTCCGCTCCGTGCGCCATTCCAAGGAGGGTTATCCACTTGGCGCCCGAACCACTTGGAATCCAGCCGCTGCCTTTGGCACTGTCTATTTGGGCACTGTTTTCCTGCAGCATCGTTTTCCTCGGAGCAGCGTTTCCCTGACAGGGGTTGCTCCTTGGCACGGTGTTTCCCGGGGCGGTTCCAAGCGGTTCCAGTCCGGACATGCGGACGGCAATCACCTCACTGTGTTCCTCGCAGCCAGCCGCATTCGGCGCCTCTCTCCCTACCCAGCCACCGCTCCGTCAGGAGCCAGTCCTGCCCGCCGGCACCGTTGCCGCGGGCATTTCAGGAGGCCTGCATGACCCCTCGCCGTCAGCCCAGCGCGAATACCGCCCCACAGAGCAACAATCGGCACTATTCTGAAATAGCCAAACCCCTAAAGGAGACCATGACCAGCCAGCCCAACACCGGATCCGATTCAGCCGCCCAGGACATGAGTCCTGAGGAGATTCAGGCTGTCATCGACCGGATCCTCTCCAAGGACACCCCCACCCCGGGTGGCGGCCGCAAAGCCGGCGTCGCTGCCGGTGCCGACGCCCAAGCCGGTGCGGACGCCGACGCCCAAGCCAGTGCGGACGCCGACGGCCAGAAGGGCCTGCTTGGCAAGGCACAAGCCATTTCCCGCCTGGATGAGGTGTACACCAACTTCGACGGTGACCAGCAGGATCTCGAGGAGCGGCATGCACTACGGCGCAAGGCCGGACTGTCCACTGAACTCGAAGATGTCACCGAGGTCGAATACCGGCAGCTGCGCCTCGAACGCGTCGTCCTGGCAGGCCTCTGGGTCGAAGGCACCCTGGCCGATGCTGAGAACTCGCTGCGCGAACTCGCCGCCCTCGCCGAGACGGCCGGCTCGGAGGTCCTCGACGGGCTCGTTCAGCGCCGGTCCAAACCCGATCCTGGAACCTTCCTGGGATCCGGCAAGGCGCAGGAATTGAAAGCCATCGTGATGTCCACAGGTGCCGACACCGTGGTGGTCGACGCCGAATTGGCCCCGTCCCAGCGGCGCGGCCTGGAAGACATCGTGAAAGTCAAAGTGATCGACCGCACCGCGCTGATCCTGGACATCTTCGCGCAGCACGCGAAGAGCCGCGAAGGCAAGGCACAGGTGGAACTGGCCCAGCTGGAGTACCTGCTCCCGCGCCTGCGCGGCTGGGGTGAGTCGATGTCCCGCCAGGCCGGTGGCCAGGTGGGTGGCGCCGGGGCCGGCATGGGTTCGCGTGGTCCCGGTGAAACCAAGATTGAACTGGACCGCCGCCGCATCCGCACCAGGATGGCGAAGTTGCGGCGGGAAATCTCTGCCATGAAGCCGGCCCGGGAAACCAAGCGCGCCAACCGCCGTCGTAATGCCGTGCCGTCGGTAGCCATCGCCGGGTACACCAACGCCGGGAAGTCCTCACTGCTGAACCGGCTGACCGACGCCGGGGTGCTGGTGGAGAACGCCCTGTTCGCCACCTTGGACCCCACCGTCCGCAAGGCCGAAACCGCCGACGGTCTGGGCTACACGCTGGCGGACACCGTGGGATTTGTCCGCTCGCTACCCACCCAGCTCGTGGAAGCGTTCCGCTCCACTCTGGAAGAGGTGGCCGACTCGGACCTGATTCTGCACGTTGTAGACGTGTCGCACCCCGATCCGGAGGGCCAGATCGCCGCCGTCCGGGCCGTCTTCAGCGAAGTCGACGCCCGCAAGGTTCCGGAAATCATCGTCCTCAACAAGGCCGACGCCGCCGACCCCTTCGTGGTCGAACGGCTCAAGCAGCGCGAACCGCGCCACGTGGTGGTCTCGGCGCGCACGGGCGAGGGCATTCCGGAATTGCTGAAGGCCATCAGCGACGGCATTCCGCGTCCCAGCGTCAAGCTTGAACTGCTGATCCCGTACAACCGCGGGGACCTGCTCAGCAAGCTCCACGAAACCGACGCCGAAATCCTGAGCCTGGACCACGAGGAAACCGGGACCCGTGCCGTGGTGATGGTGCGTGAAGGACTCGCCGCTGAACTGGATCCCTTCATCAGCAATGACTGAGGCTGCGGTGACCAGAGCTGGCGCTGAACGTACGGACGGCAAAACTGCGGACGGGGAAACGTCGGAAACAAAATCAACGGCCGACGCCAGCGAGGAGTTCGTTCTTGAACTGCTCGACCGTGCCGTGTCCGGCATGGGCGGCCAGAGCCGCGCGGGTCAGCACGAAATGGTCCGGCAGGTGGCGCGCGCGATCGACAGCGGCGACCACCTGCTGGTCCAGGCCGGTACCGGCACCGGCAAATCCCTGGCCTACCTGATTCCGCTGATCGCCCACTCGCTGACCAGCAACAAGCCCACCCTGGTCTCCACCGCCACCTTGGCGCTGCAAACCCAGATTGTTGGCCGGGACCTGCCCAGACTGCTCAAGACCATCACGCCCGCCTTGGAGCGGCCCGTGAAGGTCGCCTTGGTGAAGGGCCGGGCCAACTACGTGTGCCGGCACAAACTCGAGGGCGGCTTCCCCTCGGAAGAACCGTCCGAGGGGCAGTTGTTTTCCCTCGGCGAGGACACCAGCGTGCCGCACTTCGCCGCCGCGCTAGGGGGCCCGTCCTCCCAGCTCGGCAAGGAAGTGGTCCGCCTGCGCGAGTGGGCCGAGGAGACGGCCACGGGGGACCGGGATGAACTAATGCCCGGAGTCACGGACCGCGCGTGGCGTCAGGTCTCGGTCACCTCCATGGAGTGCCTGGGCGCGCAAAAGTGCCCGCACGCGGCCGAGTGCTTCAGCGAACTGGCCCGCCAGAATGCCGCCGACGCCGACGTCGTAGTCACCAACCACGCCATGCTGGCCGTCAGCGCCTTCGAAGGCCTGGCGGTCCTGCCCGAGTACGACGTTGTGGTGGTGGACGAGGCCCATGAACTGCAGGACCG
>Ga0308173_10000899_pt1 | contig 13924 bp, 17 predicted proteins | sample PhyPR1_FD_203716 | JGI IMG/M metagenome (GOLD analysis project Ga0308173, IMG submission 203716) | Soil microbial communities from UC Gill Tract Community Farm, Albany, California, United States - DLSLS.P.R1 | ecosystem: Environmental > Terrestrial > Soil > Agricultural land | place: USA...
CGCGAAGGTCGGGCCGATGCCGGGGACGCGGCGCCGCAGCCAGAGCGCGACGCCCTCCGCCGTCTGCGGGAGAACCGAGCGGAAGGACTCGACCGAGAACTGCCAGCCGTAACGCGGATGCCGCTCGACCGCGCCGGCGACAACGATGCTCTCGCCCGCGGCGACGTGGCCGAGAGGGCCGCGCAGCGTCAGCGGTCCACCGTTCTCGAGAACGGCCGACCAAATCGCGAACTCGCCCTCCGGCGAGACCCAGCGCGGCCCGCCCGCCGCAAGCGTCACCGCGAGCTCGCGCGCCTCAGGGTCGACCGGCGGCTCGTCCTCGATCGTCCGCACTCTCCGAGGCTACTTGGATGGACGAAGCGCCCCGGTGTCCTCTTCGGCGCAACGTGCCCAAGCTAAGCCGGTGGCCCGCGCCGGCAATACGCCGCGGGCACGGTGCCCGGATTGAGTGCTGCTGCCAGTGGAGCTCCTGGGAGTCTGGAACGCATCCGCCCGCCATCGGCACGAGCCGCCGTGCCGCCGCCGCCGTTCTTCGCGCGGGAGTAATCTGGTTAGGCAACGGTCTCGGCGCCTGCCCCCGAGGAGACGGCGTCGAGCCGTTCCAGCCAGGGGCCGCCTCAAGGTTCCCTTCCGGGCCGCAGCTACGGCCTCGCGTACTCGTCGTGGCGACGGAGCCAGTGCTCGGGTTCGCCTTCTTCTTGACGCCCGCGCGCCGTGCGGTCGAGCAGGCCGTAGTAGGCCATTGCCAGTTCTAAGCCGCGGGCGGTCGTGACGTAGGTCCGATACACGGTTCCGTTCGAGAGCGCGTAGGCGCTGAGACCGGGGCCTTCTGTGACGTAGCCCGCGACGTCGGTGCCGCTCGCGTCGGCCATCTGCTCGACAGACGGCGGGATCTCGCCTTCCAGGAACGGCTTCAGTTCCTCTTCGGTGTGGAGGAAGCCGAGGTCGCGGTTGAAGTCGCTGCCGTCGCTCGAGACCCAATCGATGTCCCAGCCCATCCGTTCCCGGTAGGCGAGGAGCCTTTCGAGCGGCGCGCGCGAGGTGAGCAGCAGAGTCGTATCCCTTGCCTTCAGGTGGACGACCTGAGGAGCGAGCGTGTCCGCGATCGAGGAGCAGACCGGGCAACCGGCGGTGTAGGGCGGGCCGAACATGAAGTGGTAGACGAGCAGCTGCGAGCGGCCGTCGAAGAGTTCCGCGAGCGATTTCGTGCCGCGGTCAGTCTCGAAGGTGTAGTGCTTCTCGACTTGCACCCACGGCAACTCGCGCCGCTTGCGCGCGAGCTCGTCGCTGCGGCGGGTGAGCTCCTTCTCCTCCTTCAGGAGCGCATCGCGCTCGGCTTGCCATTCGTCCTGGGTTCCGATTCGCTGCTCGGTCATTCGCGTGGCGCCTCCTCGCCAAAGATTCAAAGGCCGATCCATGGTGACATGCCATCGCCCTTCGAGGCTGTCAGCATCCCTCGGGTGCGAGTGCTTGAGGTGGAGTCAGCGTCGGGACAGGCGCGGGTCTATCTGCATGCTGTCGACCGGCCGCGGGCTGCGCTGGTGCTTGGCCATGGTGCGGGGGGAGGAGTGGAGGCCCCCGACTTGGTGGTTGTGCGGGAGGCCGCGCTGGCGTCGGCGCTTGTCAGCCGTCGGAGTCGCCGCTGGCCCCTGCGGCGGGCCTGCGCATCGGCCAAACCGGCGGGCCGCCGTCTGGCAGTTCAAACACGCCCATGTGCCGAAAGCCGAGCCGCTTGTAGAGCGCTGCGCTGCGCTCGGTGTTGGCCTCGATGTACGTCGGTAGGGCCGAGGGCTTGAGCGTCGGCTTGATGGAGCAGCCCTACCGAGTGGCTGGGCGTCGGTCGCCAGCCCCGGCGGGTCAGCTTGACGCTGCCTGGCTGGCGGTGGTTTCTCGCTTGCGCGAGCGTGAGCTCGTCGGGCTGCCGCTGCTGGTTGGAGGTCGTTCGCTGGGGGCGAGGGCCATTCCGGAACACTGGCCCAGCCGAGAGGACCGTCGCCCCAGCCGTACGTAGTCCGGCGGTCCGCCATCACATTTCTCCGGCGAACCGATCTGGTTGTCCGTCGAGGCTCCGGCTAGCGTCTCAGTGTGGCTGATGAGATCCGCCTCTACACGGAGAGGCTTTGTCTACGCGTGCCCGCTTCGCAGGATGCGGAGGCTCTGTACGACCTGTTCGCGGACGCGGAGGTCATGCAGGGCTTGGGGAAGGAGCCCGTCGATCGGCGGTTGGCGAGCGGAAGGGTTTGGTGCGTTCATTCTCGAGACACTGGCAACCGACCGGCAGGTGGTCGGGCAAGCTGGGCTGATGATCTTCGACACGCGCGACTGGACGCCCTCGACTTGGGCAAAGGCTGGAACTCACGCTCAGCCCGAGCTTGGCTGGGCTTTGACGCGGGCACAGTGGGGACACGGTATGCGACCGAGGCAGCCGCCGCCATTCGCGACTGCGCTTATGAGCGTCCAGACATCGACCGGCTCGTCTCTCTGATCGCGCCCGACAACGTCCGCTCCCAACGCGTCGCCAGGAGACTCGCTGCGATACCGACAGAAACCGTGACGCCCGAGGATTCGAAACGGACGGCGGTCGTCTGGAGACATCAGCGCATCGACTAATCCGGAAGCGACGCTTCAGGGGACATTCCCGAACAGTGGCCCAGCCCAGCGTCCTTGTTCTTTCCAGCCGCCCGTCCTCGTTACCTTCCAGCCGCCCGTCCTCGTTACCGTTCTGGTGCAGTGAGTTTGATCCGCGACACCGTTTCTTCTCTCTACTACCTCGGCGCTCTGATCCTGATCGTCGGCGGCTTAGCCCTGTGGGTTAGTGGACACGGAGATGACGGGAGGGGACTGCTTGCCGTCGGAGTCGCTCTCGCCGGGATCCCCGGCACGGTGCACTGGCTTCGTCAGCGGCTGAGCCGAGGCTGACCGCGACTCAGGCGTCATTCCGGAACACTGGCCCAGCCGACGGCTGTTACCCCTGAGCGTTCCGACGAATGCGCCAAGCCTCGCTACCCCATCGAGCAAGACCGTAGATCCCAAGAGCGAAGGCGATCAGGCCGAGCGCTCCGCGAAACGTGCTCTGCGGCAGCCCAATCGCACCAAGCTCTGTGACGGCGAGGAACAGGCCCACGACCGTCAGCACCCCGAAAACCGTCGTGACCTGCGTCAAGACCACGAGCCTTGCCTCTCCATCTTCCGCCGGATGGGGCTGGTCGCCGGGCCGGCTCATGCCATCAGCGTACGTCGACGGTCAGGGGTCATAGCGGAACACTGGGCCAGCCCAGCGTCTTGCGCAGCTATCCAGCGCGGCTTTCGAGGAGGATCCGTCGCGCCTTAGCGAGGCAAGCGCGCGAACAAGCGATCCCGAGCTCGGGAGTGGCCACCCCCGGCCGTCCCCCCTCGTGAACGTGCATCCATCCAGCCGGAAGCGGCCGGCGGGGAAATTTGTCGCCAAACATCTCGATCTGGGAAGTTTGGCGCGTCCCGCATGCGTCGCAGATGGCGGTCCACTCGTACGCCATGGGTGAGCAGAGTAATGGCAACTGCCTTCGTCGCACGGGAGTCATTCCTGAACACTGGCCCAGGCGAAGCTTCTCTCGCTCGGTGTTCCCGCTGATTGAATGACTGAGGCTCGGTGTCGTCCTTCTTTGAGCCGCCCTTTCCTGTCAGGGGGTGCGCAGGGCTTCAATGGGCGCGGTCTTGACAAGGGCGGATGCCGTCCGCGCCAGCTCTTGGTCAGGCGTAACGAACGCGTCCCCCTGAAGCATCGTCAACGCTACGTATTCGGCGTCATAGGTCGTCTGCCATCCCAGCAGGTTCGCGACCTTCCAGGCTTGCCGCTGCAGAACCTTGTCTCCGAGGAAGCGAACCTTCAGCGAGTTGATCTGCGTCACCCGCTCGACGCCCTCGCGATCCGAGATCTCACCGCGACGAGCCGCCTCGTACAGCGTCGCCAGCGCCTGCGATCGAACAAGCGTCGGCGCGACGAGTTGGTGTTCGGACGCAACCTCGATTTCACCCGCCGCAATCCGCAGGAGCGTTTCGCAATCGACCACGAACCGCGTCACGCGGCAACCGTACCCCGTCTGGCCTCATCCCAGAACACTTGCCCAGGCGAGCGCTGCGCCGTCAGGCGTCGGCCGAGGCGATAACTTCGGCGACGCTTCGCTCGGTGCCGTCGGCGAGCAGGGGCGTGATGTTCTCTCGCATCCAGGGTCCGCCAACCTCGTGCGCAATGCGGTCCGCGTCCTCCGCTGTCGAGAACTCCAGGATCAGGATCAGGTGCGTCTCATCGACCTTGGCGACACGCGCCGCGAGCGCGCCCGCATTGACCATGAGCTGCGTCCCCTGCCGCGCCGCCTCGACAGTCGCATCGGTCACGGGCTCGCGCAGACGGAGGTGGTTAATGACAACGTGCAACAGGTTGACGCTATCGCGTGGAGCGTGTCGCTGCCCCCCGGTGACTGAGCGTTTAAGGTCCCCGTTCCAGCAACGGCCGGAGAGGAGGCCCAGATGCATGCGGTAGTCATACGCGTGACAATCAATAATCCTGACCGCACTCGGGAAGTGCTCAACAGCCAGGTTGTGCCGCAGGTTTCGGGAGCGCCGGGATTCAAGACGGGGTACTGGACGTGGGCGACCAGCGGCGGCGGGGAGATGAACGGGCTCTCGATGATCGTGTTTGACTCGGAGGAGAACGCACGCGCCGCGGGCGAACGGGTGAGCGCGATCGCGGCTGACGCGCCCGATGACGTAACGCTCGATAGCGTCGAGGTCCGAGAGGTCGTCGCATCGGCCTGATACCTCGGGGGTAGTGAAGCCATGCAAGTGGCCTTAAGGCTCTCGGGCAGAGGCTCGAGAGCCTCACCAGTCGCGCGAGTGCCGCGGCCACGAGCTCATCTTGCCGGTGCTGGGATCCACGTCGTAGATGCGGCTCGGGTCTCGCTCCTCGACGCGAGGCGGTGCGGGTTCCGTCGGCCACTTCGCTCCGCGTCTTGCGTTGCAACTGCGGTGCGCGGCGCGGTAGTTGAAGAGCGCGTCGGGCCCGCCGTGCGCTCGAGGGATCAGGTGGTCGGCGACTAACGGGTCGTTCGAGCTGGGCGGTTGGCCGCAGATCCAGCAGTGGGTGGCGGTGGCAAGGAGTAGGGCGCGCGCTTTGCGGTGGCGCCGTGTCGATCCCTTGCTCAGACGTCGGCCTCGCTCGGTTAGGCAACCAGGCCGCGGGCAAGCGGACGCGTCGCTCGAGGCCGGCCTCGCACCGCGGAACGGCGCACCCAGCCGGGTCGCGCAAGCCGCGCCTTCGCGGGGATCTGCACCGAGATGGTTGCCCTCTCGTTCTCAGCCATCTCTAAATCCTACCAACTTAGTAGGAAATTGGTCCTGGATCGTGCCCCCTGTTCTCGAGAACAGCACCGGGGACAGCGCGCCATGCGTCGGTCGGCGAGCCTGTCCTGCATGACCTGCAAGCGAACGTGTTGCCCCACACGTTGCCCCACCCCCTCCTTTAGGCGCCTGACGCCGCCGCCGAGACCGGTTCGTCCGCTTGGTTGAGCGATGCCGGGGGCGGGACTTGAACCCGCACGGCCCGAGGGCCACCCGATTTTAAGTCGGGCGCGTCTGACCAGTTCCGCCACCCCGGCCGGCTCAGAGTAACGCTCGCCGCGCCGCCGGATACCCTGCCGCCGGATGACGCAGAACATCGTGATTCTCCTCTCCGTGCTCGGCGTCGTCGGGCAGGTGCTGGTCGGACTGGGGATCGTCGTCGGCGTGCTCGCGCTGGCCGGCGTCCGGGGGCCACTCGACACGATCCGGAACCTGCTCTGGGGTTACGAGCTGTGGGGTGCCTTCGTCGTTGCCGCCGTCGCAACCGGCGGCAGTCTCTTCTACTCGCAGGTCGCGCACTACATCCCCTGCGAGTTCTGCTGGTTCCAGCGGGTCCTGATGTACCCGCTCTCGATCCTCACGCTCCTGATCGCCGTGCGTGGCGACAACCGAGCGGCCCGCTACTTGATCTCGCTTCCTGTCGTCGGGGCCGGGACCTCGATCTACCACATGCTGATCGAGCGCGGTGTGATCGAGGAGCACCAGGGATGCCTGGTAACCGGAGGCGGCTGCAGCACCAACTGGATCATCCAGCACTCGTTCGGCTACCTCACGATCCCGACACTCGCCCTCACGGCCTTCCTTCTTCTCATCGGATTCTTGGTCCTTGCCTCGACCGGAGAGTCCGAGGTACCGGCTACCCTTCCCGCGCATGCCGAGCGGTAAGAGGGCCAGACAACAGAGGCAGCAGACCGCGGCGGCAGCGCCGCCGCCCGTGCGGTCGAAGGGAATCGGCGGGACGCGAGGGCGTCAGGCTTCACCTCGTGCGCTCGCGATCGCCGGCGGCGTCGTCCTGATCGCCGTGATCGCGATCGTCCTCGGGTTCGTCCTCAGCGGCGGCAGCGGAGGCGGTGGCAGCCAGGTCGTCTCGGAGAGCGACTTACAGGGGCTGCCTGCGACCGGAAGCGCCACGTCGGCCGGCGCGATGGCAGGGGCGCCGGCGGCGAACAGCCTCTTCAAAGGGGTCCCGCAGAACGGGCTGGTCCTGGGCAATCCGAAGGCGAAGACCGAGATGGAGATGTTCATCGACGTTCAGTGCCCGATCTGCCAGGACTACGAGGTCAATCACCTGCCCGGAGTGGTCAACAAGTACATCAAGACCGGCAAAGTCCAACTGCATCTGCAGCCCTGGGCCTTCATCAGCGATCAGTCGTTCACCGGCCGCCTAGGCCTGATCGCCGCAGCCGACCAGGACAAGGCCTTCGAGTACTCGAAGGTCCTCTACGACAACCAACCGCCGAACTCGGAGAGCACCGGCTACCTGACAGGCAGGTGGATGGCGCAGATCGCGGCCAGCGTCAACGGCCTCAACCTGGCCCAGTGGCGCGACGACACCAACGGCTCCGCAGCGCAAGCGACCGCAAGCGACGTCGACAAGCTCGCGACCAAGACCAAAGCCACGGGTACGCCGTACATCCTCGTCGGCCCCACCAATGGCAAGCTGCAGGTCGCCAGCGGCGCCACCTACGACCCCTCGGGCGTCGACCAAGCGCTGGCCGCCGCGGTCGCGCAGAACTAGGGAGCGCCGCCGACGCGAAAGTGCGCAAAGAGCGCGCTTTTTCTGCTTGACCTCTACGGCCCCGCGCACTTAGGCTCTCCGAGCCGGTTCCGATGGACTTTCGGGTTCGTCGGGGCCGGCGTTTTGGTGGTCCGTCCGACGGCGTCTGTACATTCCCGCGCCCCATGCTCGGAGTGATCGCCATTCTGCTGCTCCTTCTGGCGGCCCTTGCCGCGGGAGCCTTCTTCCTGCCGCGCCTACTCCGTGGCGAGCTCGGGGCGCTGCAGCAGACGACCGCGACCGAGCTTGGAGCCATGCAAGAGCGGACCTCGAGGGAGTTGTCGGCGCGGAACGCCGAGTTCGAGCTCCGCCTGCAGGGGCTGGAGCAGACGCTGAACACGCGCCTCGCGGCCACGACCCAGACCACGACGCAGATCCACGACCGGCTCGGCCAGATGACCCAGGCGACCGGGGAGATGATCGCGCGCGCGAAGGAGCTCGGAAGGCTCGAGCAGGCATTGCGGCCGCCGAAGGCTCGCGGCGGCTTCGGCGAGCTGCTGCTCGAGAACCTCCTGCGCGACAGGCTCCCGCCCGACGCCTACGAGCTTCAGTACACGTTCGAGAGCGGCGACCGGGTGGACGCCGTCATCCGCGCCGGAGGGATGCTGCTGCCGGTCGACGCCAAGTTCCCGCTCGACAACTTCGAGCGCATGGCCGCCACCGAGGGCGACGAGCAGAAGCTTCACGAGAAGGCGTTCGGGCGGGACGTCAAAGGGCACATCGACGCGATTGCGTCGAAATACATCCGCCCCGATCTCGGCACCTTCGATCTCGCCTTCATGTACCTGCCGGCGGAGGCGATCCACTACGAGCTCGTGAGCGGCAAGACGGGCGCGCTGCTGGCCTATGCGCACGAGCGGCGCGTGTTCCCCGTCTCGGCGACGACGTTCAGCGCCTATCTCCAGATGATCGTGCTCGGGCTGAAGGGAATGCAGATCGAGCAGCGCGCAGAAGAGGTCATGCGCTACTGCGCGGCGCTCCAGCAGGACTTCGGCAAGTTCAAGGAGGACTTCGACCTCGTCGGCACCCACCTCTCGCGCGCGCATGGCAAGTACGCCGACGCAGAAAAGCGGCTCGACCGCTTCGAGACGAAGCTCGACCAGGCCGCGGACGAGCAAGCGGAGCTCGAGGCCGAGCCACCGCGCGCGCTCGACGCTGCCTAGGGTCTTTGGCGAAATACGGAGGCCGCATCGGGCAAGAGGCTAGGAAACTCTTAGCCGAGGTTCTTCTTCGCGCGTGCAATCTGATGCTTCGCCTGGGCGCGCAATCCCTCGGCGTCTTCGCGCAGTCTCCGTGCCCGCTCGACTTGGCTCACATGATGCCCCTCGGCGAGCACAACGTCGCCTCCGACGCGAAGCGCGATGAATGTGCGGAGCGTGAGGTACAGCCGCGATTTGCAGCTCGCGTGGCCACACTCGCAGAAGAACTCCCACTCCAGCTCGCCGTCGTCCGCTTCCCGAACGTGGAGAAGGATGTTCCGGTTCGCCTCGGTTAGCGCCCATCCTTCAAGCACGTCGTGGAGCCTAAACCCAAGCGACCATTTCGCCAAAGACCTAGGAGGATTTGCGGAAGGCCGGCTCGTCGTCGGCGTGCGCCGGCGGCTCAGCCTGACTTTCGTCAAACCCCTAGAACCTGAGCAGGGCTGCGAGGCCGCCGACCGGCTCGAGGTCGCGATGCTCCTCGCCGATGACCTCGACGGTCCCACCGTGCGTCAGCGTCTGATGGACGGCGAGATCGAGGCCGGTGTCGGCGGTCTGGAGCGTCGTTCCGTCGAGCGGGCAGCTCCCCTCGGCAGCCTGTGCGCGCCCGCATTCAGGACAGACGTAGGCCTGGCGGTCGGCACCCTCCTGCACGAGCAGGAGCTCGACGCGACCGTCGGACGCAGCCTGCAGCGTCTCCTCCCAGCCGGTTGCAGCACGGCCGTTCCGAGCAGCCTCCTCGCGCCAGCGTGCGAGCAACTCCTCCTCCCGGCCGGCACGCCACTCGTCGAGTAGCGGCCGGGCCGCCTCGAGCAGGCGCGGCGCGTCGACGTGCGCCTCGGCCGCGACCCACCCGACGAGCGCTCCGCGTGTCTCGGGCGAGAGGAGGGCTTCGAAGCCGGAGCGCGTCTCCTCCGGGCCGGCGAGCACCACGCGAACGTCACGGAACCCTCGGACGCAGCGATCGAGCGCTTCGGCCACGTCCCGGAGATGCCGGTCGACGATCGTCTCGATGTGCCGCTCGTAGCGCGACTGCGACCAGCCGCCCTGGTCGTGGCGGCCGGGCACTTCCGCAGACTCGTCCGCCAGCGGGATGAGCCGGCCATCGCGGAGCCGATAGACGTCGCCGCGCTCGCGTCCGACGTACGCGACGACCGCGCCGTCCCCGCGCCCGACGAGGCGAACGAGCGGCGCCAGGTAAAGCTGCTGCGCGATCCGCGCCTCGTCCTCGACCGGCCACGGCAGCGGAAGCGGCAGAAAGAGATCGTCGAGCTCCGACGCGAACACGGCAACGCCGCGGACGCCTTCGCGGCTGAACTCGCTCTCGAACCAGCCCTCGATCCGCTCCAGATCCCGCGTGAGAGCCTTCCGCTCGTCGTGCGAAAGCGTCCCGCGCCGCTCGTCCAGCTGACGCTCGGCACGCGTGAGCAGCGACCGCGTGTGCGAGGCGAGGTCCCCCGCGGTAGGCACGATCCTCGGATCGAGCCCCAGGTAGAGACTCACCGCGCAGCCGTGCTGCGCCCGAACAGCTGCAAGCTCCCGCAGTTGCTCCCGCGTGATCGTTCCGGCCACGCCGCCCGTCTCCCCCTCACCGCGAATTTCATGCCTGCTCGGGAACGTCAATCCGGCCCAGATCGTTTAATACAACAGACACTTTGCGAGAGAGGAACCGATGAGCGACGTACGTGACGTGATCGTGATCGGCGGAGGGCCTGCGGGATACACCGCAGCCCTTTACGCTGCGCGCGCGAACCTGAACCCGCTCGTGATCGAAGGCTTCAGCTGGGGCGGCCAGCTCATGATCACGAGCGACGTGGAGAACTATCCGGGCTACCCCGACGGGATCATGGGGCCCGAGATGATGGCGGAGTTCCGCCGTCAGGCGGAGCGGTTCGGCACCGAGTTCGTCACCGACGATGTGACCCGCGTCGACTTCTCGGAACGCCCGTTCCGCGTCTGGGTCGAAGGCGAGGAGTACCGCGCCCGCTCCGTGATCGTCGCCACCGGCGCGAGCGCGCGCTGGCTTGGGCTCGAGTCGGAAGAGCGACTGAAGGGCCGCGGCGTCTCGGCGTGCGCGACGTGCGACGGCGCGTTCTTCCGGGACAAGCACATCTTCGTCGTCGGCGGAGGCGACTCGGCGTTCGAGGAAGGGCTCTTCCTCACGCGCTTCGGCTACAAGGTCACGCTCGTCCATCGCCGGGACGAGTTCCGCGCCTCGCAGATCATGATCGACCGGGCGCAGGACAACGAGAAGATCGAGCTCAGGACCCCGTTTGTCGTCGAGGAGGTCCTCGGCGACGACTCGATCAGCGGGCTCCGGCTGCGCAACACCGAGACCGACGAGACGGAGGACGTCGACGCAGGCGCACTCTTCGTCGCGATCGGCCACGACCCGAACACCAAGCTCTTCCTCGACCAGCTGGACCACGACGTGAACGGCTACCTCGTGACGAAGCCGGGCACGACCGAGACGAACGTCCCCGGCGTCTTCGCGGCCGGCGACGTGCAGGATCACGTCTACCGCCAGGCCGTGACCGCGGCGGGCAGCGGCTGTATGGCCGCTCTCGACGCGGAGCGGTTCCTCGCAGCGGACGAAGGCCACACCGGCACGGCCCTCACCGCCCCGAGGCCCGAGGCCGAGCCGACGAAGGTGTAAGGCGCCGCCGCGAGTCGCCGCTAGCCTGACGCCGTGCCGCACTTCATCTGCCCGAACTGCAAGGGGCGGTCGATCGACATCGACCGCAAGGAAGGGATGTTCGACGAAGCCGTCGCCTGCCACCACTGCGGGTTCGGTTTCCTCTTCGAGCTGATGGACGACTACTACCCGGCGCCGACGACAGGCCTCGTCACGTGTGACCAGGAGGGCCGCATCCTCGCGATCGGTCGCGGCGTCTTCGAGCTGAGCGGCTGGAGCGAGCAGGAGGTGCTCGGCGCAGATGTGGTCTCCGCGTTCGGGCTCGCCGGGTTCGAGGAGGAGAAGAACCCGGTCAAGCTCTCGCTCGAGTGGGGCGTTCGCCGACTGAACGAGCAGCTGCAGCTGCGAACACGCAGCGGCAGCTTGAAGCCCGTCATCGGTGACTTCTTCCCGGCGCTCGACGACGACGGCGGCCTGCTCGTCGCGCTGACGCCCGCGCACGGCTAGATTGTCCGCCGGCGCCGTGGCGCCAAGGCGATGGGGCTCGCCGCGAACCGCCGCAGAGGCTGATGGCTCCTACGATCGAGAGGAGCTGGAATGCGAACGATCGTGGCCATCGGCATTGCGGGGGCGCTGGGAGCGCTCGCGCGCTACGGGCTCGACGGAGTGGTGTCTCGACGACTCCCCACGTCCTTCCCGTGGGGAACCTTCGTCGTCAACGTCAGCGGGGCCCTCGCACTCGGCTTCCTGCTCACGCTGATGACCGAGCAGCTCACGACGGCGCCGTGGCTGCGCTCGGCGCTGACGATCGGCTTCCTCGGCGCGTACACGACCTTCTCGACGCTCCAGTACGAGACCTACCGCCTGCTCGAGGACGGTGCGGTCGGCCTCGCCGCCGCCAACGTCCTCGGCAGCGCGACCGCCGGCCTCTTCGCCGTCTACCTCGGAGTCGTCGCGGGCAGAGCGCTGTGAAGCTCGAGGGCGAAGGCAAGCTGCTGCGGCTCTTCATCGGAGAGTCCGACACCTGGCACGGCAAGCCGCTGTACCAGGCGATCGTCGAACGCGTGCGCCAGGAAGGGCTCGCCGGGGCGACCGTGCTCCGAGGCATCGAGGGTTTCGGCGCCGACTCGCGCCTCCATACGTCCCGGATCCTGCGGCTCTCCGAAGACCTGCCCGTGGTGATCGAGATCGTCGACACGCCGGAACAGATCGACCGCGTGGTGCCGATCCTCGACGAGATGGTCGGCGAAGGGATGCTCACGCTGGAGCGCGTGCACATCGTCTCGTACCGCTCCAGCGACTCCGGCGACGAATAGCGTCCGACGGCAACAATGGAACCGTGGAGTCACTCCGCGGAAACCTCCTCGTCGCCTCGCCGGCGCTGCTCGACCCGAACTTCCGGCGCACCGTGGTGCTCGTGACCGAGCACAACGAGGACGGCGCCGCGGGGCTCGTCCTCAACCGGCCCTCGCCGGTCGACGTAGCCGGCGCGGTGCCGCAACTCGAGCCGGTGGTCGACGACGGCGAGCCGGTCTGGGTCGGCGGTCCGGTGCAGCCCGAGGCCGTGCTCGTGCTGGGAGAGTTCCTCGACCCCGACGATGCCGCGGTGCCGCTCTTCGGTGCGCTCGGCTTTCCGGCGCTGGACGACCCGGACGAGATCGTTCCGGCCACGATCCGTCGGCGCGTGTTCGCCGGCTACGCGGGCTGGGGCGTCGGACAGCTCGAGGCCGAGGTCGCGGACGAGGACTGGATCCTCGAGCCCGCGCTCCCCGACGATGCGTTCACCGATGATCCGGAGGAGCTGTGGCGCGACGTGCTCCGCCGCAAGGGCGGGATCTACGAGCTCGTGGCCCGCATGCCCGAGGATCCGCGGGTCAACTGAGCCGCTCGAACGCGAAGACGAATGTTTGCCGCGGAACGACGAACCGGTCGCCGTAGCGGGAGGCGACCGCGCGCACTTCCGCCAGTCTGCGCTCGCGCTCGCCCGCTTCCATCGTCAGGAACATGCTCGTCGTCGCCAGGTGCGATACAACGGCCTCCGGTCCAGAGTCCTCGGCACTGTCGACGACCCTCCGCCCAAGCTCGCTGAACCAAGGTGCGCCGGGCAAGTTCTCCTCGACATACGGCCGATTACTCACGTAGCCGACGACCGAGCCGAGCTCGCGCTGTAGCGGGTCACGCTCGTCCCACCAGTTCCAGAGCAGGACGAGCCCGCCGGCGGGGCGGATGACTCGGTGCAGTTCGGGCAGGGCTCGCTCGCGGTCGAACCAGTGAAACGCCTGTCCCGCGTAGGCGGCGTCGACGGACTCGCCCGACAGCGGGATCGACTCGGCCGGCGCTTGGATGGCCTCCGCTTCCGGAACTGCCGTCTTCAGTTGATCGAGCATCGGCGCGCCCGGCTCGACCGCTACGACCTCGAAGCCGAGCGCGACGAGCCCGCGGGCCAGCTTTCCGGTTCCGGCACCGACGTCGAGGACGCGCGCTCCAGGCTCGAGTCCGAGCCGCTCGGCCGCCCAGCGCAGCGCCTCTTCGGGGTACTCCGGCCGGTGGCGCTCGTACTCAGCGGCGACGGACTCGAAGCTGCGGGCGCGCTCAGACACGACTGGAGGGGCATAGATCGTTGACCACGCAGTCCTCGCAGCGGGGGCGGCGCGCGTCGCAGACGCGGCGACCGTGCCAGATCAGAAGGTGCGGGAAGCGGCCCCAGTCGGCGCGCGGCACGATCCGCACGAGATCGCGCTCGATCTTCACGGGATCCTCCTGCCGCGTGAGCCCGAGCCGCTGTGAGAGGCGCCGCACATGCGTGTCGACGACGATCCCCTGCGGCTCACCCAGTTCGGCCGCGACGACGTTGCCCGTCTTCCGTGCGACACCCGGCAGCCGGATCAGCTCGCCGAGGCGCCGCGGCCCGTCGCCGTCGCACTCCTCGAGCAGCCG
>Ga0308173_10000901_pt1 | contig 13922 bp, 10 predicted proteins | sample PhyPR1_FD_203716 | JGI IMG/M metagenome (GOLD analysis project Ga0308173, IMG submission 203716) | Soil microbial communities from UC Gill Tract Community Farm, Albany, California, United States - DLSLS.P.R1 | ecosystem: Environmental > Terrestrial > Soil > Agricultural land | place: USA...
CCGATCCATCGGTTCGACTGCGTCATGCCGTGCGCCGGCGCCGAGGCATTCCTCGTGATGCGCGAGGAGCGCGCGCGCGACCTCGGCCTCGCCCACGTGCTCGTGCGCGGCGCGATCGAGCGCCACAACGCGTTCGCCGACGACCCGGTGCTGCTGCGCGGCGGCTGGCGCGTCGACCGCGACGACCTCTACGCGCAGGCCGGCGTGCGACCCGACGCGATCGACCTCGTCCAGACCTACGACGACTACCCGGTGGTCGTCATGCTGCAGTTCGAGGACCTGGGATTTTGCGAGAAGGGCGAGGGCGCGGCGTTCGTTCGCTCGCGCACCTTGACGCACGGCGGCGACTTCCCGAACAACACCAGCGGCGGTCAGCTCTCGGCCGGCCAGGCCGGCTGCGCGGGCGGCTTCCTCGGCATGACGGAGGCGATCCGCCAGCTCACGGACGACGCGGGTGAACGCGCCGTGAACGGTGCGCAGCTCGGCCTCGTCTCCGGCTTCGGCATGGTCACCTACGACCGGTGCCTGTGCACCGGCGCGGTCATCCTCGGCAGGTCGTCGTGAAGCGGGTGACGTCATGACGATGCCGCTGATGAAGCCGCGCAAGAAGAACCCGGTCTTGCGCACCCGGCAGATGAACCTGCCGCCGTTCGCGCGCGGCCGCACCGCGCTCGGCATGACGGCGGCTGCCGCCGAGGGCCGCTTCGAGCTGCAGGTGTGCCAGCGCTGCGCCGCCGTCCAGTACCCGCCGCGCGACGCCTGCCACCGCTGCCTTTCGGCGCAGCTGAGGTGGACGGCGCAGGACGGCGCCGGCGAGCTGATCAGCGAGACCGTGCTTCACCACAGCAACGACCCGTTCTATCGCGAGCGATTGCCGTGGCGGCTCGGCCTCGTCCGCCTCGACGCCGGGCCGACGGTGATCGTTCACCTGCATGGCGACGTCCTTTCGCCGCCGCCTTCCATCGCCGGCGCTGCGCCGGCGCCAACGGTGCGCGTCCATGTCGGCGCGCGCCTCGACCGCGCCGGCGCCGCGGTGCTGATCGGATTTGCGCCCGAGGAGAGCGAACACATGGCCGACGACAAGATGCTGCGCGAGATGACCAGCGACCCGAAGTTCAGGAAGATCCTCGTCACCGACGGCAAGACCGAGGTCGGCCAGGCGCTCGTCAAGGCACTGGTGAAGGCCGGTGCCGACATCGTCTGGGTCGGCCACGCCGAGCCGTGGAAGAAACTGCCGGGCCTCGACGACATCACCGCGTTGCCGCAGGTCACGCTCGTTCCGCTCGACCTCACCAACGGCCGCTCGGTGAGCGAGCTCGCCGGCGAGATCGGCGGCAAGGTCGACATCGTCGTCAACAACGCCGAGGTGCACCGCGCCTTCGGCATCGCCGCGCGGCGAGGCACGGATGCGGCCAAGGCCGAGATGGACATCAACTACTTCGGCCTGCTGCGCCTGGCGCAGGAGTTCGGCCCGGCGCTGAAGGGCCGCTCCGCCGACGGCGAGACGCACGCCGCCGCATGGGTCAACGTGCTCTCGGTGTACGCGCTTTCGAACTACCCGCCGCACGGCACCTTCTCGGCGTCGAAGGCGGCGGCCTACTCGCTCGCGCAGTGCCTGCGCGCGGAGATGCGGCCGTCGGGCATCCGCGTCATCAACATCTTCCCGGGACCGATCGAGGACGAGTGGAACCAGAACCTGCCGCCGCCCAAGGTGGCGCCGACGGCGCTCGCGACTTCGATCGTCAAGGCGCTGAAGCAAGGCATCGAGGATGTCTACCCGGGCGACGTCGCGCAGGAGTGGGTCGAGCGCTGGCGCGAGAACCCGAAGGTGCTCGAGCGCGAGCTCGCATCGGGCAGCTGACGGCGCGCCAGCGCCGGGAGCAGAGCAAACCCTCGCCGCCGCCCGCTCGATCGGCCAACGATAGGTGCTACCTTCTCGACATGAGCATCCTTCGCGACGCTGCCCGGGCCTTCATGCCGTATCCCGAAGCGCCGGTCGCGCACGCGCCGTGCGGCCCGCTCGCCGGACTGACGTTCGCCGTCAAGGACCTGTTCGACGTCGCCGGCTATCCGACCAGCGGCGGCCAGCCGTTCGTCCTGGCGATGTCCGGGATCAAGACGACGACCGCCCCGACGGTGCAGCGCCTGCTCGATGCCGGCGCGCGCTTCGTCGGCAAGACGATCACCGACGAGCTCGCGTTCTCGATGAACGGCCAGAACGCGCACTTCGGGTCGCCCGTCAACGGCGCCGCGCCCGATCGCATCACCGGCGGCTCGTCGTCGGGGTCGGCGGCGGCGGTATCGAACGGCCTGTGCGACTTCGCGCTCGGCAGCGATACCGGCGGCTCGGTGCGCGCGCCGGCCAACCACTGCGCGCTCGTCGGCCTGCGTCCGACGCACGGCCGCATCAGCCTCGAGAGCGTGCTCGACCTCGCGCCGAGCTTCGACACGTGCGGCTGGTTCGCGCGCGACGTCGCCACCTTCGCGCGCGTCGCCGACGTCCTGCTCGGCGCCGATCCGGCGCCGCTGCGCGATCGCGTCCGCCTGCTCGCGCCGAGCGACGTCTGGGCGGTGCTTGCGCCCGAGGTGGTCGACGCGCAACGCGGGCCGCGCGACCGGGTCGAGGCGGTCCTCGGCCATGCCGCGCCGGTCGAGGTCGTGCTCGATGGCTTCGACGCGATGTACTGGAGCTTTCGCTACCTGCAGGGACGCGAAGCGTGGCGGACCGACGGCGCCCTGATCGATCGCTTCAAGCCGCCGCTCGGCCCCGGCGTGAAAGACCGCTTCGCGTGGGCGCGCGAGGTCAGCGACGCTCAGGTCGCCGAAGCGACCGCCTTTCGCGCGCGCTTCCGCGCCCACCTCGGCGCCTTGCTCGGCAGCGACGGCGTCCTCATGATGCCGACGATGCCCGACATCGCGCCGCTCGCCAGCGCCGACGAGCGTGGCCTCGAGCACTATCGCAACCAGGCGACCCGGCTCCTGTGCAGCGCCGGACTGGCCGGGTTCCCGCAGCTCTCGTTGCCGCTCGGCTCGCGCCTGGGCGCGCCGCTCGGCCTCTCGCTGCTCGGTCCGGCGGGAAGCGATCGCAGCCTCGTCCGGCTGGCCGAAAGTATCGGCGCTGCGGAAATTGGCCGATGACGTGCGACTCGCCTGAGGCTCGCGTCGATCGGCGCGCCGTCGCGATCCGGCCGGCCGGCCCGCTGCGGGCGGCGTTCGCCGCTGCTGCCGTTGCGCTCTGTCACTTCCTTCCCGCTCTCGCGGCGGCGCAGTCGTTTCCGAGCAAGCCCGTCCACATCATCGTGCCGTTCGCGCCGGGCGGCGCTTTCGACGTCCTCGCCCGCGTCATCGCGTCGCACCTGGAGCCGCAGTGGCATCAGCCCGTTCTGGTCGAGACCAAGCCCGGCGCCGGATCGGTTGTCGGCACGACCGTCGTCGCGCGCGCCAACCCCGACGGTTACACGCTGGTGCTGGTCGCGAACAGCCTGGTGATCAATGCGAAGCTGCGGCCGACGTTGCCTTACGACGCGATCAAGGGCTTCGAGCCGATCGCGCTGCTGGTCAATTCGCCGCAAGTGATCGCGGTGAACCCGAGCAGCCCCTATCGCACGCTCAAGGAATGGCTCGATGCCGCCAAGGCGCAGCCCGGCACGCTGACGCTGGGCACGGTCGGCCCCGGGACGACGCAGCACATCGCCGGCGAAATGCTGCAACGCGCGGCCGGCGTCAAGCTGGTCTACGTGCCGTTCGCGGGCGGCGCGCCCGCGGTCAACGCAGTGCTCGGCGGCCACGTCGGCGCGGTGCTCGGGAATCTCTCCGAGGTGTCGGCACAGATCGCCGCCGGCAAGCTGCGACCGCTCGCCGTGACGACGCGCGAGCGCCTCGACGAGCTCAAGCAAGTACCGACGGTGGCAGAGTCCGGGTACCCGGGCTACGAGGCGGTCGTCTGGTGCGGGATCTCGGCGCCGGCAGGAACGCCGCGCGAGGTCGTGCAGCGCATCAGCGACAGCGTCGGCCAGGCGCTGAACGACGCCGAGGTGCGGCAGCGACTCCTCCTCGTCGGCTTCCAGCCCGCGTACCTGAACCCGACCGACTTCGCGGCGCACGTCGCCGACATGGCGCAACGCTACGCGCGGATCATCGAGGACGCGAAGATCACGCTGGAGTAGGTCGCGCGGACATAGGCAAAAGTCCCCGGTCACCTCCGGCGCCAACGCGTCTACGCTGGCCGGACCGTCTCACTCCAGGACACTGCTCATGGCCGGAAAACTCCTCGCCGCCGCCGCGCTCGCCTGCGCCGCCGCCATCGCCACTCCCGCCGCGGCCGCTCCGCCGACCGTGGAGATGACCTGGATGTCGATCGCCAACTGGTACTTCAAGATCGGCGACAAGCGGATCGTCATGGACGGCTACATCACGCGCGTGCCGGAGAACCTGTTCGTCGCCTCGTCGGTCTTCCCGAAGGACATGTACACGTTCACCAAGGGACCGTACGGCGTCGACGTTGCCGCGATCGGCAGGGTGAAGAGCGCCATGCTCGGCACCGACAAGGTCGATGTGCTCCTCGCCGGCCACGCCCACTGGGACCACAGCTGGGACACGCCGGCCTGGGCGCGCATGACCGGCGCGCCGATGATCGGCAGCCTGTCGGCGTGCCTGCAGGCGAATGCGCAGGGCGTCGCCGGCGATCAATGCCGGGTCGTGAGCGGCGGCGAGAAGATCGACCTCGGCGGCGGCGTCACGATGCGCGTCGTGCGCTGGAACCACAGCGGCGATTCGACCAACCCGATCCAGCACTTCGCGCGCGAGCTGTACCGCGCGCCGGTGCCCGACCCGGCGACGGGCGGGCTGCGCGCCGGCGTCGGCGAGGACTACCCGAACGGCGGCGGCAACCGGGCCTTCCTCTTCACCGTCGACTCGCCCGAGGGCAAGCTCTCGTTCTTCGTCAACAACTCGGCGAGCGCGTTCGACCTCGACAAGGACGTCGTCGTCGACGGCGTCAGCTTCGGCTCTCCGCTCGGCAACCTTGCCGCGGCGATGAAGGACGCCGGCCTGACGCAGGTCGATGCGTGGATCGGCACCGGCGGGCTGCCGGTCGCGCAGATGGTCGTGCCGTTGATCCGGCCGAAGGCCTATCTGCCGAACCACTGGGATGGCCTCTTCAACCCGTTCTGGCCCGGCATGCCGTATCCGTTCAAGGACGACGCCCTGGCGAGCTACCTGCAGGCGCAGAAGGTCGCGCTCGTCCCGGAAACGCAGTACTTCGACAAGTTCATCCTCTCCAAGGACGGCGTCGCGCACGACGTCAACCATGCCGTCAAGGCGCAGCTCGGCTTCGCCGACGCCCAGCGCTTCAGCCAGTCATTGCTCGACGCGGTCACCCGGGTCGCTTCGACCAGCCTGGGCGACGACTGCGGCGAGGGCTTCCTCGAGCCGAGCCCCTGGGCAGCGGCGTTCGCGCGCCTCGATCGGCCCGCGCTCGCGCCACCCCCAGCGCGCTGAGGCCGCGTCGTGCGACCATTTGGTCCATGACGTCCGCCTCCAACGCCGCGGCCGGGAAGAAGTCGCCGGCGGCCGCCAAGGCCGCGCCGGCGCCGTCGCTTCTCGCCGAGCTCGCCGCCGCGCTGGCGGCGCGACGCATCCGCGTCGTCGACCTGACGCAGACGCTCAGCCCCGAGTTCCCGCAGATCGCGCTGCCGCCGGAGATGGGCCAGTGCTGGCCGTTCCGGATCGAGGAGGTGTCGGCGTACGACGCGCGCGGCCCGGGCTGGTACTGGAACAACTTCTCGTGCGGCGAGCACACGGGCACGCACTTCGACGCGCCGATCCACTGGATCTCGGGCAGGGACCTCGCCAACAACTCGGTCGACACGATCCCGGCGCAGCACTTCGTCGCGCCTGCGTTCGTCATCGATTGCAGCGAACCGGTGAAGAGCGATCCCGACTACCTGCTGAGCGTCGACGACATCGAGCGCTTCGAGTCGGCGCACGGCCGCATCGGCGAAGGCTCGTGGGTGCTGATGCGCACCGACTGGTCGAAGCGCGCAGGAGATGCGGAGGCCTACCAGAACTTCGACGAGACCGGGCAGCACACGCCGGGGCCGTCGACCGAGGCGGTGCGCTTTCTCGTCGAGGAGCGCCGCGTCCTCGGCTTCGGGTCGGAAGCGATCGGCACCGACGCCGGCCAGGGCTATCACCTGCGGCCGCCGTACCCGTGCCATTACTACATGCACGGCGCCGGCCGCTACGGCTTGCAGTGCCTGACCAACCTCGACCTGCTGCCGCCGACCGGCGCGGTCCTCATCTGCCCGCCGCTGAAGATCGAGAAGGGCAGCGGCAGTCCGCTGCGCGTGCTCGCCCTCGTCGAGGGCTGAGCGAAGGCGAGAGGTGATGGACCGCGCCTCGATCGCCGCGCTGGTCGAGGACGAGCGCGTGCACCGCGACCTCTACCTCAGCGAGGCGCTGTTCGCGCTCGAGCAGAAGCACTTCTTCGCCAACACCTGGAACTACGTCGGCCACGCGAGCCAGGTGCCGAATGCGGGCGACTTCGTCTCGCTCGACCTCGCGGGTCGGCCGATCGTGATGGTGCGCGGCGACGACGGCGCGGTGCGCGTCCTCTACAACCGCTGCGCCCACAAGGGAACGCCGCTGGTCAGCGCGCGCAGCGGCAACACCGGGCGCTTCTTTCGCTGTCCGTACCACGCCTGGACCTACCGCCTCGACGGGTCGCTGCGCGCCGTGCCGCTCGCCGACGGCTACCAGGGCAGCGGCTTCGATCCCCAGGCAGCCGGACAGGGCATGCAAGGGCCCGCAGGCGTCGCGATCCATCGCGACTTCGTCTTCGCCCGCATCAATGGCGGCGGCCCCGACTTCGCGAGCTACTTCGGCGAGGCGCTCGCGTCGATCGACAACCTGGTCGACCGCTCGCCGGTGGGGCGCCTTCACGTCCAAGGCGGTTGCCTGCGCACGCTGATCCGCTGCAACTGGAAGACCTACCTCGAGAACATCAACGACACCGTCCATCCGCTCTCGACGCACGAATCGGCGACCGCGGCGGCGCGAGCGGTCTGGCGAGGGCAGCTGGCCGACGCGCCCAAGCCGATGGCAATCGAGCAGATCCTGCCGTTCGGCGCCGGCCACGACTTCTTCGACAAGATGGGCGGGCGCATCCTGCCGAATGGCCACAGCGTCCTCGGCACGAGCTTCAGCATCCACTCCGGCTACGCGCAGGTGCCCGACTACGAGGCGGCGCTGCGCGAGGCGCGCGGCGATGAGCGTGCCGCCGAGATCCTGCAGCGCTCGCCGCAGAACGCTCTCTGCTATCCGAGCCTCGCGCTGAAGGGCTCGCCGCAGGCGATCCGCGTCATCCGCCCGCTCGCCGCCGACCGCACGGTCGTCGAGGCGTGGAGCCTTCGCGTCGAAGGCGCGCCCGAGCTGCTGCTCGAGCGCTCGGTCACCTACAACCGGCTCGCGTTCTCGCCCATGTCGGTGGTCGCGCACGACGACGTCCACCTGTTCCAGGGCATCCAGAAAAGCCTGCGCGCCGACGGCAACGAATGGGTCAGCCTGCATCGCGGCTTCGCTGCCGGCGAGGGCGCGACGGCGACACGCGACGTCAACGGCACGAACGAGATGCTGATGCGCAACCAGTACCGCGCCTGGGTCCGCTTCATGACGCTCGACATGGCCGAGTAGTCGAGGCGTCCGTCGCCCCTATCCTTCCAGCTTTCTCGTTCCTCCGCCAACCCCAGGAGACCTCCATGAAGAACTTCCTCCGCAGCGCGCTCGCCGTCGTCGCCGGCTGCGCGCTCGCCGCCCCCGTGCTCGCCGCCGACCTGAAGGTGGGCCTGAGCGTCTCGCTCTCGGGGCCGAACGCGTCGCTCGGCGTGCCGTACGCGAAGGGCATGCAGGCGGCGGTCGCCTACCGGCCCGAGATCGCCGGTCGCAAGGTCGTGCTGACCGTCCTCGACGACGCGTCCGATCCGACCACCGCCGGGCGCAACGCGCGCAAGCTGATCGAGGAAGAGAAGGTCGACATCATCATGGGCACGTCGGGGGTGCCGGCGGCGATCGCGATGGCGCAGGTCAGCCGCGAGACGAAGACGCCGATGATCGGCCTGACGCCGATCGGCCTGCCGCCGGCCGAAGCCGAGTGGCTCTTCACGGTCGCGCAGCCGACGCCGCTGATGGTCAACGCGGTGGTCGAGAAGATGAAGGCCAACGGCGTCAAGACGGTCGCCTACATCGGCTTCACCGACGCCTGGGGCGACCTCGTCTACGACGCGCTGCTGAAGGCGGCCGAGCCGGCCGGCATCAAGGTCGTCGCCAACGAGCGCTACGCGCGGCCCGATCCCTCGGTCACCGGCCAGGTGCTGAAGATCGTCGCGCTGCGTCCCGACGCGGTCATGACCGGCGGTGCGGGCACCCCGGGTGCGCTGCCGTTCCTCGCCTTGCAGGAGCGCGGCTACAAGGGCGGCGTGTACGGCAACCACGGCATGATCAACCCCGATTTCCTGCGCGTCGCCGGCTCGTCGGCGAGCGGTGCCTACCTGCCGACCGGCCCGGTCATCGTCGCCGACCAGCTGCCCGCGAACTACCCGACGCGGAAGGTGTCCGACGAATTCCGCGCCGCCTTCCTCAAGGTCAACGGCGCGCCGTCGACCGATGCGTTCTCGGCCTATTCGTTCGACGGCTACCTCGTCTTCGCCGATGCGGCGGCGCGCGCGATCGCGGCGACCAAGACCGAGCCGGGAACGCCGGCGTTCCGCGTCGCGCTGCGCGACGCCATCGCCACCACCAAGGAAGTCGTCGGCACGCACGGCGTCTACAACTTCAAGGCGGGCAACGTCTACGGCGTCGACGAGCGCGCGCGCGTCGTCGTGCGCGTCGACAACGGCACCTGGAAGTACGTTCCCTGATCTCACGCGCAGCGACGATGACCTGACGAACCGCGCAGCGACGGCACCCAGCGGCCCCGCATGACGCCCGAGGTCGCCCTCATCCTCGGCATCGACGGCCTCGCCAACGGCGCCGTCTACCTGCTCGCCGGACTGGGGCTGGTGCTGATCTTCTCGGTGACGCGGGTCGTGTTCGTGCCGTTCGGCGACGTCGCCGCGTTCGCGGCGCTCAGCCTTGCGGCGTTCGAGACAGGCCGCGTGCCGGCGACGATCGGCCTCGTCGCGACGCTCGCCGTGCTCGCGCTCGCCGTCGAGATCAGGAGCCTCGTGGTCCGCGGCGAGGCGCGGCGCATCCCGCGCGCCGTCGTCGGCTGGGGCGTTCTGCCGGCGCTGCCGTGCCTGGCGGCGTGGGCGATCGCCGGCCGCGCGGCGCCCGCGCCGGTGCAGGTCGTCGTCGCCGTCGCGCTCGTCGTGCCGATCATCCCGCTCGTCGCGCGTGTCGCGCTGCAGCCGATCGCCGACGCGTCGGTGCTCGTCCTGCTGATCGCATCGCTCGCGCTGCACTACCTGCTCTCGGGTCTCGGCCTCCTCTTCTTCGGCCCGGAGGGCTCGCGCACCGCGCCGCTCGCCGGCGGCGCGATCTCGCTCGGCGGCTTCAGCGTCAGCGGCCAGGTGCTGCTCATGGTCGGCGCGTCGCTCGTCCTCAGCGGCCTCTTCTTCCTCGCCTTCGAGCGCACCGTCGCCGGCAAGGCGCTGCGCGCGACCGCGGTCAACCGCATCGGCGCGCGCCTGGTCGGCATCCGGCCGGCGCGGACGGCGCTGCTCGCCTACGTGTTCGCGTCGCTGCTGGCGGGGCTCATCGGCATCCTGGTCGCGCCGGTGACGACGATGTACTACGACTCCGGCTTCCTGATCGGCCTGAAGGCGTTCGTCGCGGCGATCATCGGTGGCCTCGTCAGCTACCCGCTCACCGCCGTCGGCGCGCTCGCCGTCGGCGTCGTGGAGAGCTTCGCCTCGTTCTGGAGCGGCGCGTTGAAGGACGTCATCGTCTTCAGCCTGCTGATCCCGGTGCTGCTGCTGCGCTCCTTCTTCTCGGCCAGCGAGGAGGAAGAGGAGGAGATCGACGAATGACGCCTCGCGCCCGCCATCGCGCGCTGGTCGGCGTCGTCGTCGCCGCGATCGCGCTCGCGCCGCTCGGCCTCGGCAAGTTCGGCGTCTCGCTGCTCAACGACATCGGCATCGGCGCCTTGGTCGCCCTCGGCCTGGTGCTGCTCACCGGCATCGGCGGCGCGACGTCGTTCGGCCAGGCCGCGTTCGTCGGCATCGCCGCCTATGCGAGCGCGTGGCTGACGACCGCGCACGGCGCATCGCCGTGGCTCGGCCTCGTCTTCGCGCTCGCGCTGACGGGACTCGCCGCGCTCGCGATCGGCGTGCTGACGCTGCGTCTCGGCGGCCACTTCCTGCCGCTCAGCACGATCGCCTGGGGCCTGTCGATCGCGCTCCTGTTCGGCAACGTCGACGCGTTCGGCCGCCACACCGGCCTGGCCAACGTGCCGCCGCTGCGCATCGGCGCCTGGTCGCTGGTCGAGCCGGAGGCGATCTACTACCTGATCTGGGCGATCGTCGGGCTCGCCTTCGTCTTCAACCGCAACGTGCTGCAGTCGCGGCCGGGCCGGGCGATCCGCGGCCTGCGCGGCGGCGCGGTGCTGCTGGCGAGCGTCGGCGCCGATGCGTTTCGCGTGCGCCTCACCTTGTTCGTTCTCGCCGCGCTGCTCGCCGGCCTCGCCGGCTGGCTTTACGCGCACATGAACCGCTTCGTCAGCCCGGCGCCGTTCGACGTGCGCGCGAGCATCGAGTACCTGCTGATGGCCGTCGGCGGCGGCCTCGGCCAGCTGAGCGGCGCGCTCGCCGGCTCGGCCGTCGTGCTGCTGCTGAAGAACTTCCTGCAGGACACGCTGCCGCTTCTCACGCAGCGCGCCGGCCAGCTGCAGGCGGTTGCGTTCGCGGTGCTCTTCATCCTGCTGCTGCAGCATGCGCGCGGCGGCCTGATGGGGTTCGTGCGGCGCTGGACGCGCGGCCGCTTCGCGCCGCCCGAGGTCGAGGCCGCGAGCCTCGCCGGCGCCGAGCCGCTGCCGCGCCGGACATTGCCATCGGCGGGCACGCCGATCCTCGGCGTGAGCGGCGCGGTCAAGCGCTTCGGCGGCCTCGTCGCGGTCGACGACGTCAGCTTCGTGATCCGCGCCGGCGAGATCGTCGGCCTGATCGGCCCGAACGGCGCCGGCAAGTCGACGCTCTTCAACCTGCTGACGCGAACGCTGCCGATGAGCGCGGGTCGCATCGACTTCCTCGGCCACGACGTTTCGACGCTCTCGCAGCGGCGCCTCGCCCGCCTCGGCATGGCGCGCACCTTCCAGCATGTGAAGCTCAGGCCGCAGATGAGCTTGCTCGACAACGTCGCGCTCGGCGCGCACGGTCGCACGCGCTCCGGCCTGCTCGCCGCCGGCCTTCGCCTCGACCGCGGCGAGGAGCGGCGCATCCTCGCCGAAGCGATGCGCCACCTCGGCCGGGTCGGCCTCGCCGCGCAGGCGCACGAGATGGCGGGCAGCCTGCCGCTCGGCACCCAGCGAACGCTCGAGATCGCGCGCGCGCTCGCCGCCGACCCGGTCCTGCTCGTCCTCGACGAGCCCGCGGCCGGCCTGCGCCGCCAGGAAAAGCGCGCGCTCGCCGAGCTGCTGCGGACTCTGCGCGCGGAGGGCGTGACGATCCTCGTCGTCGAGCACGACATGGATTTCGTGATGAACCTGGTCGACCGCCTCGTCGTGATGAACTTCGGCGCCAAGCTGGTCGAGGGTGCGCCGGCGGCGGTGCGCGCCGATCCGCGCGTGCAGTCGGCCTACCTCGGCGGCGCGACATGAGTGGCGATGCGATCGGAGGCGAACCGTGAACGACGACTCGATCGGCGCATCGTGAACGACGCGCCCGCGGCGATGCTCGAGGTCGGCGAGCTGCACGTCTCGTACGGCCGCGTCGAGGCGGTGCGCGGCGTGACGCTCGCGCTCACGCCGGGCCAGATCGTCTCGGTGATCGGCGCGAACGGCGCCGGCAAGACGACCCTGCTGGCCGCCGTGATGGGCCTGCTGCCGTCGACCGGAACGCTGCGCTTCGAAGGCGAGGAACTGCGCCGGCTCGACGTCGAGGCGCGCGTCGAGCGCGGCTTGTGCCTGGTTCCCGAGAAGCGCGAGCTGTTCGGCGAGCTGAGCGTGCTCGACAACCTGATGCTCGGTGCGTTCGCGCGGCGTTCGCGCGGCGCCGCGCTGAAGCAGAACCTGCAGGTCGTCTACGACCGCTTCCCGCGCCTCGCCGAGCGCCGCAAGCAACGCGCCAGCACGCTCTCGGGCGGCGAGCGCCAGATGCTGGCGCTCGGCCGCGCGCTGATGTCGGCGCCGCGCCTGCTGATGCTCGACGAGCCGAGCCTCGGCCTTGCGCCGATGATGGTGCAGGAGATCCTCGCCATCGTTCGCGGCCTGCGCGACGACGGCGTCTCGATCCTGCTCGTCGAGCAGAACGCGCGCGCCGCGCTCGAGAGCTCGGACGAGGGCTACGTGCTCGAGACCGGCGAGGTCGCGCTCAGCGGCGACTCGTCGATCCTCGCGCGCGACCCGCGCGTGCAGGCGACCTACCTCGGCGGAACGAGCGATGACGATTGAGCCGCTCGCGCCGGCTGAGCGAACGCTGCCGGCGATGCTCCGGCGCGGCGCCGAGCGCCACGGCGATCGGCCGCTGCTCGCATTCGGCGCGCGCTCGTGGTCGCACGGCGAGCTGCCCCGACTCGCCGCTCGGCGCGCGGCGACGCTGCGCGCGGCCGGCGTCGGCCGAGGCGACCGCGTCGCCGTCATGCTGTCGAACCGGATCGAGTTGATCGAGATCGTCGTCGCCTGCGGCTGGATCGGCGCCGCGGCGGTGCCGATCAACACTGCCGCCATGGGACCGCAGATCGGCTACGTGCTCGGCGATTGCGCGGCGCGGCTGCTGGTGATCGAGAGCGGCTTCGTCGAGCGGCTGGCGACGGCCGAGCTCGGCGACGCGGCGCTCGAGACGGTGTGGATCGTCGATGAAGCGACGGCGGCCGAGACGAAGAACCGCGAGAACATCCCCAAAGCGCCGCCGACAGTCGCCGCGATGCCGGCGCGCATCGCCTGCCTGCCGCTCCCGCCGCTTGCCGGGAGCATCGACGACGCCAGATGCGGCGCAGAGCCGGCGATCGTTCCATCCGACACGCTCGCCGTCCTCTACACCTCCGGCACCACCGGCCCGGCCAAGGGCGTGCTCTGCTCGCACGCGCAGCTGCACTGGTGGGGCGTGCACAGCGCCGACGTGCTCGGCGTCGTCACCGGCGACGTCCTCTGCACGACGCTGCCGCTCTTTCACATCAACGCGCTCAACACCTTCGCGCAGGCGTCGCTCGCCGGCTGCCGCGTCGCCTACGAGCCGCGCTTCTCGGCGTCGGCGTTCTGGCCGACGATGCGCGAGCGAGAAGCGAGCGTCGTCTACCTGCTCGGTGCGATGGTGCCGATCCTGCTCGCGCAGCCCGCATCGGCCGCGGAGCGCGCGCATCGGGTCCGCATCGGCCTCGGTCCCGGCGTTCCGGCGAGCGCCGCCGCCGCGTTCCGCGAACGCACCGGCGTGCCGCTGCTCGAGGGCTATGGCTCGACCGAGACGAACTTCGTGATCGCGAGCGCGCCGGAGCGGGCGCGCCCCGGCAGCATGGGCTGGCTGCGGGCCGGGTTCGCGGCCCGCGTCGTCGATGCGAGCGACGTCGATCTCCCGGCAGGCGAGGCCGGCGAGCTGGTGCTCCGCGCCGACGAGCCGCTCGCGTTCTCGCGCGGCTACTTCGGCAATGCCGAGGCGACGGCCGCCGCATGGCGCGACGGCTGGTTCCACACCGGCGACCGCGTCGTGCGCGACGGCGACGGCTGCTTTCGCTTCGTCGACCGCCTCAAGGACGCGATCCGCCGCCGCGGCGAGAAC
>Ga0308173_10000902_pt1 | contig 13922 bp, 10 predicted proteins | sample PhyPR1_FD_203716 | JGI IMG/M metagenome (GOLD analysis project Ga0308173, IMG submission 203716) | Soil microbial communities from UC Gill Tract Community Farm, Albany, California, United States - DLSLS.P.R1 | ecosystem: Environmental > Terrestrial > Soil > Agricultural land | place: USA...
CGCCAGATGGCCCAGCGCGGCGGAGCCGAAATCGTCCAGGTGCCCGACGGCAGTGCCGTCTATGTGTCGCACCCGGAACAAGTTGCGGGACTGATCGAGAGGCAGCACTGGCGCCGATTAAATAGAGCGGAGCGCTCTCGGGAAGCGGGATAATGCGGCTCCAACATGGTCGGCTGTTGCCCAGACCGTGGGGCGTTGCCGTCGGAATCGCTTGCTAATCTGCGGCGGGATTCAGCTCGGTCTCGCGACCAAGGCAGTCAGGACCGCCCAAAGGCCGATCACCGCGCCAGCCAGGCGCTCGCGAAGCAAGAAGGTAGTGCGAAGTCTTTCGTGTTGCTTGGTGACCCCTACGGGACTCGAACCCGTGTTTTCGCCGTGAGAGGGCGACGTCCTGGACCGCTAGACGAAGGGGCCACGCTTGAGCGAGGGCGCCATATGTGGGCTGATCGGCCGCTAGTCAATCGAGCTTGAGCCGAACGAATCCCATTGCACCCATCGGGTTACGGGCGCCGTAAAGCAGCGCGAGTTGGTCAGGGATGAAATTGATGGCGAACAGGCCGCCGGCGCCGATCGCAAGATCGTTTGTGATGCGGAAGTCGCGAACGGCGCCGAGCGAGACCTTGCCGACGCGATAGGCAGCTCCGTGCTCCTCAATGTCCAGCAGCTCGCGATTATCCGTCATCTCGACCCGCCCGAATGCGGTCCAGCCCGCATGCTTCATCGAGGCTTCGCCAACTAACGCATCATCCTTGTGAGAGCCGATTAACTTGCGCCCCCAAGCCAGCGTCCCTGCGAGCTTCCAGCCAGGTGCAATCTCGCGAGCATAAAGCAGACTCGCGGACCACCGGTTCTGGTCGACTCCCGGCTCGAGCTGCTCGGGATCGGTGAAGTGACCCCAGCTCGCCTGCAGCGATAGCTCGGGCGCGGGGTTCCATGAGAGACGCGCGGCAGTGGAATCGAGGGGCCCCGTTTCGATGTTCCAGCGATGTTGATCGGGCTCGCGGCCGTTGAACCGGCTCACCTCAAGCTTGACGCGGTCGACTATGACGCCCGCAGTCACCACCCCAAAGCTGATATGCGTCGAGTCGAGCCAATGGTGGCTGATCGGCGCCTCGGGCGAGTCCAGGATGGCTTCGCGGTGCATGAAAGCAGGAGGACCGAACACCGGCTCGCCAGGCAAGCCAGCGTAGAGGAACAGACTGCTCTTCGGCCCGACGTTCTGCGAGATCGAGCCCGACAGCTCCATGAAGAAGTCGTGCGGATGTTGGCGATCTCTGAGATGATCGTGGCCGTTCGCCGTCTCCCCACTCGCGAGCAACAGCGGATAGCCGCTGGCTCCCATCAGCGGATCGGGGCTGAGCGCGGCGCGTAGCTGAACAGTCCCGTTCCCGAGCGGGCGACGTGCCACGCCCATCAGCATTCCGGACGGGAATGCCTTGTTCTGGCCCCGCGCCTCCGACTGATGGTCGTAGACCAGGTTCACAATGCCGTGGCCCATCAACGTCCAGCCGCCGGTCGTGGCCATCAACCCCATGTGCTCGGAGGCGTCTGGCTGCCAGGCTGTTCCGGACGATTCCCGCGTCATTGGATAGGTGCCCAGCGCGCCGCTCATGGGCACCTCACGATGTGCATGCTCGCCGTGCTGCATGCCGGGCATGACGCCTGTCTGCGAATGATCCACGCGCGTCGGTTCCGCCGACGATTTCGTGGCCCCGTTCTCCATCGGCATGCTCATGCCTTCCGGCGACGTTCCCGCCGTTGTAGTCGGCGCGATCCCTCCACCCGAAAGTGACTTCGTTTTCGACGCAGGCCGCTTCTTCGCCGCAGACTGCCGCACTCCCTGCTTCTTTTTTGGCGTGGGTTTTTCAAGCACTGGCATTGGCATGCCCGGCATATGCATGTGCTGCGCGGCAGCAGGAGTGCCGGGTGAGGCAGGCGCCAGAACGCTCGCAGCCACTAGTAAATGGTACTTCAAGATGATTTCTCCGGCGCCGGTAAGCCGCGAACAACGCGGTCTCGGCTGATCGTGCCTAATTAAAAGGTCTCGGTCAGACCGGTGGCACGAGGAGGTGGCGTTGCAATTTCCGGGTGGAGTCCCTGCAAGGGGTGAGTGGTGACGGGTGGCGCCAGCAATTCCACCGTGACGATGGGCGCCATAACGGCAGTGCCTGTTGCTGCTAAAGAAGTCGCACATGCCGTTGTGCACTCGGAAATACCGCGGTTCGACTGGTCGCGCTGGCGCTGGTCCACGCAATGACCCATCGCAGTTCCTAAGGCCGTTTCCTGGTGTGATGCATTCGCCGTCGCGCTCGCCATGGCCAGCGGCATCAGCAGCACCGCGACAAGTAGGACGAGTTTGGCCATCAGCGTTCGCACCGGAACAGCATACGCGCTCACGTCAACAGCTTCCAGACAGTGAGAGGGATCCTTGTCTCAGTCGTCCCGTTCGCTGAGATAGCGCATCAGTTCGGCCAGCGTGGATTCCATCTGATCCTGCATCTGACTGACCAGTTCGTTCTCGCGCATGCCGACATGATCGAGCGGCTTGGAATAGCTATCGGAGAAGGACTGAAGGTCGGACCGGTCGAATACTCCCTTGGCGACGAGCTTGGCGAGAATCACGAGCAGGCCGTTGGTGTTGGCGATCGTCCCTGCGACCAGCGCCTCATCAACCATCGACAGGCGCTTGTCGGTTTCGACTTCTTCTTCATCGCTCGGAATCATCACGGCGATCATGCCCTCATCTACGCACCGCGCAAGCGAAAGGGTCCTACTGCTGCGCAAATTGCCGAAGCGCGGCCCAGGCGGTCGCCTTTTCCGCAAAGGGCCGAGTGTTCGCCGCGCTCGATGATGGCAGATCGATCAACGTCACCTCGGCGGGCAAGACGGCGATGAGCTTGCGACCAGCCACAGCGGCTGTCGAACCGTTGAACGCAATCGCGCGAAGATTGTGAAAATCGCGCAGCAGATGCCCAACGAGGTTGTGCTCGGCGAGGCGGATCGCCTGATCGAGACTCCCTTGCCGAGTTGCAGATGCGATGACGTCCCACAATCCGATGCGGCGCTCCAAGAGGCGCGCTAGCCGTTCATCGTACGAAAGCAGCTGAAGCTCCTCGCCTATCGCATGGCCGAGGAGCCGCCAGAACTGGTTCGTCGGATGAGCATAATAGCGCTTCGCTGCAAGCGAGGCGTCCCCCGGAAGGCTGCCCAGCACGAACAGGCGGGCGTCGGCTCGCGCGATCGGCGGCAAACCGGCTTTGACGCTCACGAAATACCCCCTACAGCCCAGCGCCGTGCAAACGAGTGACCTCCGAGTGGCCCTGTTTTCGGGCAATTACAATTATGTCCGTGACGGTGCGAACCAGGCGCTAAACCGCTTGGTCGCCTACTTGTTGCGGCAGGGCGTGCAGGTGCGCGTCTATTCGCCGACGGTGGAAGAGCCAGCGTTCGAGCCAACCGGCGATCTGGTCGACGTTCCGGCAATCCCAATCCCCGGCCGATCAGAATATCGGCTGCCGATCGCCCTCCCCGCCCGGGTTCGCCGCGATCTGAAGGAGTTCGCGCCGAACGTCGTCCACGTTTCCAGCCCGGACTTAGTTGGCCATCGAGCGGTCAGCTGGGCGCGACGGCACAAGGTCGCCGCCGTCGCCTCGGTCCACACGCGCTTCGACACTTATCTCGCTTATTATCATCTGCAGGCGCTGGAGCCGCTGGCCCGCGGGATAATGCGGCGCTTCTATCATCGGTGCGAAATGGTGATGGCACCGGCTGAATCCACCGCCGCAATTCTGCGCGCGCAACGCATGAACCGGGACATCACGATCTGGACGCGCGGCATCGATCGCGATCAGTTCAATCCCGAGCGGCGGGACATGGAATGGCGCCGCAGTGTTGGGATCGCCGACGATGAGATGGTCATCGCGTTCCTCGGCCGAGTGGTGATGGAGAAAGGCCTCGACATCTTCACCGATGCGGTCCGCGCCTTTGCCACACACGGTTTCAAATATCATGTGCTTGTCATCGGCGAAGGGCCCGCAAGATCATGGTTCGAGGAACAATTGCCCGAAGCGATCTTCACGGGCCAGCTAACCGGCAACGAGCTTTCCCGCGCGCTGGCCAGCGCGGATGTCTTCTTCAATCCGTCCATCACCGAGGCATTTGGCAATGTGACACTCGAAGCCATGGCGTGTGGACTGCCGGTAATCGCGGCCGACGCGACTGGAGCAACGAACCTCGTCCGCACGGGCTTCACCGGCACACTTGGCGACGGGACCGATCCCGATGAATTTGCGGAAGCGCTCGCCAATTATGCGCGAAACCCCGAGATCCGGCGCCGCCATGGCAGCGCAGGCCTGGAGGTCGCTAAGACGATGGATTGGGACACGATCAATTCGGCCGTGATCCGCGCCTACAAGCACGCCATCGTCAAACGGGAGCGCCTGGCGCGGATCATGGGCCGGTAACGCTCACTTCGTACGCTCGATCTTCTGCGCCGCTTCGTCGAGGATCGCGGCGATTTCGTGCAGCAGATCATCGTCGAGACCGTCGCGGCCCACGCGATGCCGGAGCGCCATCATCAGGTTCTTCACGGCGCGCCCGATTGCGGGTCCGGCGGTGCGCTCCTCACTCGGCGCGATATCCTTCAGCCGCGCGATCAGCTCTTCCGACTCCTGTGCATTCTCTTCGAGATACGCTCGGCCGGCTTCGGTAATCTGGAATGGCTTGCGAGGACCTTCGCCTGCCGCTTCCTCGATCAGGCCCATATCCTGCAGGAGCGTGAGCGTCGGATAGACGACCCCGGGGCTCGGCGCGTATTCGCCGCCCGTAAGCTCCTCAATGGCACGGATAAGATCATAGCCATGGCGCGGCTGTTCCGAAATCAGGCGCAGCAGAACGAGCCGAAGCTCGCCGCTTTCGAACATGCGACCGCGCCGCCGACCGCCGCCGCGGCCGCGGCCCCATCCTTCCGAGCCCTCAACATCAAAGTGAAATGGTCCCCAGTTCCCATGCCAGCCGCGACCGCCCCGCATGGCCATAAGTCCCTCCGGTAAGCTGATTTCGAAACGGCCGCGCGGGCCGCAGCCGTGATGCCTGTTAGTCATCGAGTGGTTCTCCTTTCGATGCTTCTAAGATATATCTTAGTTGCATCTTGAGCAAGGCTTATGTGCAAATGACGGCTACTCATCTTATCTAGCTGCCGATGTCTGACCTGTTTGCCGAGCAAGAAATCCCGAGCCAATCTCAGGATGCGCCGAGCCCTAATGGACCGCTCGCCGACCGACTGCGGCCGCACAATCTCGAGGAGGTCGTCGGCCAAGAGCATCTGACCGGCCCCGACGGTGCAATCGGCCGAATGGTCGCGGCGGGGCGCCTCTCCTCGATGATCCTGTGGGGTCCGCCGGGAACGGGCAAGACGACCATTGCGCGCCTGCTCGCCGGTGCCGTCGGCATGCGGTTTGTTGCGATTTCAGCGGTGTTCTCGGGTGTGGCAGACCTGAAGAAGGTCTTCGGCGAAGCGCGCACAGCAGCGCGAGCGGGGCAGCAAACACTCCTCTTCGTCGATGAGATCCACCGCTTCAATCGCGCGCAGCAGGACGGCTTCCTCCCATACGTCGAGAACGGCACCGTCACCCTTGTCGGGGCAACGACCGAGAACCCCAGCTTCGAGCTGAATGCGGCGCTCCTGTCCCGTTGTCAGGTTCTCATCCTGAGGCGACTGGACCATCAGGCACTCGCCGAACTGATCCGCCGCGCGGAGGAGCTCGAGCGCCGCGCTCTGCCCGTTACCGCGGAGGCGCGGGATGCGTTGATCGCGAGCGCAGATGGCGATGGGCGTTTCCTTCTCAATCAGGGGGAGACCCTATTCTCGGTTGAGATTGAGAAACCTCTCGGCGCGGCCGAGCTATCGGACCTGCTTCACCGGCGCGTTCCCATCTACGACAAGGATCGCGAGGGTCATTACAACCTCGTCTCCGCGCTTCATAAGACGATACGGGGTTCCGACCCTCAGGCCGCCCTGTATTATCTCGCGCGGATGCTGGTTGCGGGCGAGGAGCCGCTGTACCTCCTCCGCCGCCTCACGCGCGCCGCGGTCGAGGACATCGGCATGGCCGATCCGAACGCCTTGCTTCAATGCCTCGCCGCCAAGGAGATGTACGACTTCCTCGGCTCGCCGGAAGGCGAGATCGGCATCGTCCAAGCCTGCCTTTATCTCGCGACTGCGCCCAAATCGAATGCCACCTACACCGCCCAGAAAAAGGCGTGGCGGAGCGCTGCGGAGACGGGCTCGCTGATGCCGCCAATGCACATCCTCAATGCGCCGACGAAGATGATGAAGAGCGTGGGCTACGGGAAGGGCTATGCCTATGACCATAATGCCGAGGAAGGCTTCTCCGGCCAAGACTATTGGCCCGAGGAAATGGAACGGCAAAGCTTCTACGAGCCCACCGATCGGGGCTTCGAGGCGCGTGTGAAGGAGCGGCTCGACTACTGGGAGCAACGGCGCAAGGAACTGCAGCAGGACGAATAAGGAAAGTTTGTTGTGGCGGCTGCTCCTCCAGCTGTTCCTGACGAACGCCGAGTTGGCCTTCGGGCTCGCTGATTTGACAAACGGCCGGACGGGTTGATTACGAGCCCGAACCCCGCCGGGAAACAAAGCGGGGAATGGCCGTTCAGAGGCCGTCGAAGGAGGGAGAAGCTTCAGCATGTACCAAGTGGATCAGAGCGCTTACTGGCAGGCACAGCTGATGAACTGGGGACCAAAAGTCCTCATCGCTATTCTCATCCTCGTCGCAACCTGGGCAGTTGCCCGCGCGGTTCAGTGGGTGCTGCAGAAAGCAATCGATCGATCGCCCTCCTTGCGAAAGCATGTGACGGGAACGCCGCATGAGACGGTGGGGCATCAACTCGGGACGATCGCCAAGCTGATTATCTGGCTGGTCGGCATTATGGCCGCACTACAGTTCCTAGGCATCGGGCAGATACTCGCCCCGATTAACGAGTTGGTGACGGAGATTTTCGCCTTTCTGCCCAAGCTGATTGGCGCAGGCCTCATATTCTTCATCGGCCTGATCGTCGCACGGATCGTCAAGCGATTGGTGGAGACGGCGCTCACGGCTGCGAACATCGACGGCCTTCTCGCCAGAATCGGAATTGGCTCCACCGAAGGAACGGTCCGGACCGATCCGAATGCGGTGCCCCCGGGAACGGCCCCGGCGGCGACGCGCGCGAGCCTTGCTCGCGCCGCCGGCGTACTCGTGTTCGCGTTGATCATCATCCCGGTGGCGATTGCAGCGCTTCAGGTGCTGGGGATCGAGTCCATCTCGGGCCCCGCGATCAACATGCTCAACGATATCCTCGCGGCAATCCCGAGGGTCGTCGCCGCAGCTCTTTGGCTCGGCATCGCGTTCATCGCCGGCCGGTTCCTCAAGACGATCATCGAGGCGGTCTTGCCGGCAACTGGCTTCGACGATGCAATCCGATCGACCGGTGTCATTCCGGGGAGCACCAGCCCGTCGCGCATCATTGCGAACATCGCGATGATCGCCATCATCCTCGGCGCCTCCATTGAAGCGGCGACGCAGCTCGGCGGTGGCACCATCGCCATCTTCCTCGCGCAGGTGACGGAGCTCGGCGGCAAGGTGATCTTCGGAACCTTGATCATCGTTGTCGGCATCTTCCTCGCCCGCATCGTCGCCAATTTGGTCGGCAGCGGAACGGGTGAAGGCGGTTTCGCGCAGACGATAGTCCGCTACGCGATCGTCGCCTTGTTCACTGCGATCGGCCTCACCTTTATGGGACTCGCCGATCAAATCGTGATGCTCGCTTTCGGACTGATCCTCGGCTCGGCTGCCGTGGCAACGGCGCTCGCCTTCGGACTTGGCGGCCGAGAGGCCGCGGGCCGCGTCGCTTCGCAATGGGCCGATCGCATGACCGGCAGGCCTGTCGCGCCTCCACCTCCGCGTCGGCTTCGCGGCAGTGCCGCACCGCTTGAGCCTGACGACACTCAGCCCCCGCTGGTATAACGATGACGTGGCAGGAAGCGGTCGCCTTCGCGCTGTCGCTTCCTGACACTGAACGCGGGACCAGCTATGGCAAGCCGGCGGTCAAGGTCGCTTCGAACGGCCGCGCTTTTCTATATCCCAGCCATGAGGCGGACACCTCCTTCGGCATCGCGATCGATCTCGACACGATCGAGATCCTCAAGGAAACCGATCCGAAGACATTCTGGCAGACCCCACACTATGTTGGCTGGGAAGGCGTGCTGGTCCGCTACGACAGCAAGGACGAGGACTGCGTTCGGAACGTGATCGAACGCTCCAGACAGTGGGTCGCGGCGAAGCCGAAACCTCGTCCCCGCAAGCACAAGTGAAGCAATTCGCGCGCTACGTCGCGATCGATTGGTCGGGCGCGAAGGGACATCGGCACCAGGGCATAGCGATCGCCGAGGCACGCGGCGATGCAGCGCCACGGTTGATCCGCGCCGGACATAGTTGGTCCCGCGAAGAGGTGCTGAAATGGCTGGTTCGGGAAGCGGGCAAGGAGCCGACACTCTTCGGTTTCGACTTCAGTTTCGCGCCGCCGCTGATCGAACGCGGCGAATATCTGATCGGCGAGCCTGGTGTGCCGAAGACCGCACGCGAATTCTGGGCTTATGTGGATGCACTTTGCGATGACGAGGATCTGGGCGCGGCGAGCTTCCTGGAGCTTACGCACCGTCGCCACTTTTACTTTGGCATCGCCGACGGGGTGAAAGCAGAGTTCGTCCGTTTCCGACAATGCGACGCACGCCTCAATGCGCAAGGCGGCCGGAAGACGGCCAGCGCGTACGATGCGATCGGCGCTGCGCAGGTGGCGAAGGCCAGCTTCTCGGGCATGCGCCTTCTCCACCGCCTCGACGGCAAGATCCCGGTCTGGCCAATGGACCCGCTGCCGAAGAGCGGCAGCGCAGTCGTTGAGATCTACACTCGCATTTACCTGCGCCGTGCCCAAATGAGCGGGGTGAAGCTTCGGAGCCGAGCGGCGCTGAACCTCGCGCTTGCGGGTCTCGGCAGTCCGCCGGCGGGTCTTCATTTCGAACCAAACGACCATCAGACGGACGCCCTCGTCACTGCGGCGGGCATGCGCGCCCTTGCCGTTCAGGAGCCCCGGGCGTTCGATCCGGAGGGCCTCACGCCGCAAATCTCGCAAACGGAAGGCTGGACGTTCGGCGTCCTTTGACCCAAATGCGCGTCGGGGAGCCGGATTAGCTCAGTTGGTAGAGCAGCGGTTTTGTAAACCGAAGGTCGCGGGTTCGAATCCTGCATCCGGCACCAGCCTCTCACACCAATTTCGGACAAACGGCGGCCCTCGAGCTGCGATTAGCAGCCGTTGGAACAGGAGTGCTGCAGAATCGTTGCTAGCCTGAAACGATGGGAGCGGTTTCGGGGTGACTGTTCGGGGAGAATATTTTCAGCATCCAGAAACCAAATCCTTTGATAATACAGGGAATCGCAGCCGGGGGGCTGCGCTTGATGCAACCCGGGTGGGGGGAGAGATCCAGACGGAGAGTTAAGCGTGAATATCCAGGCCCAGCGGGACTTTATCGATCGCCGCCAGCTCGTTAGTGCGCTTCGCGCGCTGCGCCGCGGCGATTTTAGCGTGCGCCTGCCTGAAGACGCCGACGGCGTCGACGCGGAGATCGCCAGCCTCTTCAACGAAGTCGTTTCCTTGAACGAGGAGATGACCCAAGAATTCGAGCGCCTGTCGAAAGTCGTCGGCAAGGAAGGCAAGATCAGCCAGCGTGGGCGCGTCAAGAACGCCCGCGGCGGGTGGGAATCGGCCATCCGCTCGGTCAACGAGCTCATCGAGGACATGGTGCAGCCGACAGCAGAAGTGTCCCGCGTCATCGGCGCGGTCGCTAAGGGCGATCTTTCACAAAGCATGACTGTCGAGATCGACGGCCGGCCGCTACGCGGCGAATTCCTGCGCATCGGCAAGGTCGTGAACACCATGGTCGATCAGCTGAACGGGTTTGCCTCCGAAGTGACTCGCGTGGCGCGTGAGGTCGGCACCGAGGGCAAGCTCGGCGGCCAAGCGAAGGTGAAGGGCGTTGCCGGCACCTGGAAGGATCTCACCGATAACGTTAACGCGATGGCGACCAACCTGACCGGTCAGGTCCGCAACATCGCCGAAGTGACCACCGCCGTCGCCCGCGGCGATTTGTCGAAGAAGATCACCGTGGAGGTGAAGGGCGAGATCCTCGAGCTCAAGAACACCATCAACACGATGGTCGACCAGCTGAACGCCTTCGCGAGCGAAGTGACCCGCGTGGCCCGCGAGGTTGGCACCGAAGGTAAGCTTGGCGGTCAGGCGCGCGTTGAGGGCGTCGGCGGCACCTGGAAGGATCTCACGGACAACGTGAACCTAATGGCCGAGAACCTGACCGGCCAGGTCCGCAACATCGCCGAAGTGACCACCGCCGTCGCCCGCGGCGATTTGTCCAAGAAGATCACCGTCGACGTGAAGGGCGAGATCCTCGAGCTCAAGAACACCATCAACACGATGGTCGACCAGCTCAACGGCTTCGCTTCAGAAGTGACCCGCGTCGCCCGCGAAGTGGGCACCGAAGGTAAGCTCGGCGGTCAGGCGCAGGTGCCCGGCGTCGCCGGTACGTGGGCCGATCTCACCAACAACGTGAACTTGATGGCCGCGAACCTGACGGGCCAGGTCCGCAACATCGCCGAGGTGACCACCGCCGTGGCTCGCGGCGACTTGTCGAAGAAGATTACCGTGGATGTGCGCGGCGAAATTCTGGAGCTGAAAAATACCATCAACACGATGGTCGACCAGCTCAACTCCTTCGCGAGTGAAGTGACCCGCGTGGCGCGTGAAGTCGGCTCGGAAGGCAAGCTCGGCGGTCAGGCGCAGGTGGAAGGCGTCGCCGGCACCTGGGCCGACTTGACGGACAGCGTGAACCTCATGGCCGGCAACCTTACGGGCCAGGTGCGTAACATTGCCGAAGTGACGACCGCCGTTGCGAAGGGCGACTTGTCGAAGAAGATCACCGTCGACGTGAAGGGCGAAATCCTCGAGCTGAAGAACACCATCAACACGATGGTGGACCAGCTGAACTCCTTCGCTTCCGAAGTGACGCGCGTCGCTCGCGAGGTGGGGTCGGAAGGCAAGCTCGGCGGTCAGGCACAGGTCGAAGGCGTCGCCGGTACCTGGGCCGATCTGACGGACAGCGTGAACTTGATGGCCGGCAACCTGACCGGTCAGGTCCGGAATATCGCCGAGGTGACCACCGCCGTCGCCCGCGGCGATTTATCGAAGAAGATCACCGTCGATGTGAAGGGCGAGATCCTCGAGCTCAAAAACACGATCAACGTGATGGTCGATCAGCTCAATGGCTTCGCGTCAGAAGTGACGCGCGTGGCGCGCGAGGTCGGCACGGAAGGAAAGCTCGGCGGCCAGGCGCAGGTGCCCGGCGTCGGCGGAACCTGGAAGGACCTCACCGACAACGTGAACGCCATGGCGGCTAACCTCACCGGTCAGGTGCGCAATATCGCGGAGGTCACCACGGCGGTGGCGCTCGGCGACTTGTCGAAGAAGATCACAGTGGACGTGAAGGGCGAGATCCTCGAGCTCAAGAACACCATCAACACGATGGTGGACCAACTCAACGGCTTCGCCGGCGAGGTGACCCGCGTGGCCCGCGAAGTGGGCACGGAAGGCAAGCTCGGCGGTCAGGCGCAAGTGCGCGGTGTCGCCGGCACCTGGAAGGATCTCACCGATAACGTGAACCTCATGGCAGCGAACCTCACCGGACAGGTCCGCAACATCGCCGACGTGACGACGGCCGTCGCCAAGGGCGACTTGTCGAAGAAGATCACCGTGGACGTGAAGGGCGAGATCCTCGAGCTCAAGAACACGATCAACACCATGGTCGACCAGCTGAACGCCTTTGCGAGCGAGGTGACTCGCGTCGCGCGCGAAGTGGGCACCGAAGGCAAGCTGGGTGGTCAGGCGCAGGTGCCTGGTGTGGGCGGCACGTGGAAGGACCTCACCGACAATGTGAACGTCATGGCCACGAACCTGACCAACCAAGTGCGCGGAATTGCCGAGGTCGTGACCGCGGTGGCCCAAGGTAACCTGAAGCGAAAACTGTCGGTCGACGCGAAGGGGGAAATCGCCGCGCTCGCCGATACGATCAACTTCATGATCGATACGCTCTCGACGTTCGGCGACCAGGTGACGAACATGGCCCGCGAGGTCGGCATCGAGGGCAAGCTCGGCGGTCAGGCCCGCGTACCCGGCGCTGCCGGCCTGTGGCGCGACCTCACCGATAACGTGAACCAGCTGGCGGCAAACCTAACCAATCAGGTTCGTTCAATCGCCGAGGTGGCGACCGCCGTGACGAAGGGCGACCTCACGCGATCGATCGCCGTTCAGGCGGCCGGCGAAATGGCCGCGCTCAAGGACACGATCAATGAGATGATCGGCAACCTGAAGGATCAGACGCTGAAGAATGCCGAGCAGGATTGGCTCAAGACCAACCTCGCTCGCTTCAGCCGCATGCTCCAGGGCGAGCGCGACCTCGCGACCGTCTCAAACCTCATCATGTCAGAGCTCGCGCCGCTGGTGAATGCGCAATATGGTGTCTTCTACGTCACCAAGCGCGAGGAAGAAGAGACTAAGCTCGAACTCGTGGCGAGCTACGGAGCGGAGACGCCCGAGCAATTGAAGCAGGAGTTCCACCTCCGTGAAGGACTCATCGGCCAAGCGGCCGCTGATCGCCGGCCCATCCTCTTGAAGGAAGTGCCGCCCGAGTTCATCCGCATCGGGTCGGGCCTCGGCCACGCCAAGCCGGCGAACGTGAACATCCTGCCCGCGCTTTTCGAGGACGAAGTGAAGGCGGTCATCGAGCTCGCCTCGTTTAACGAGTTCAACGAAACGCACCAGAGCTTCCTTGATCAGCTGATGGAATCCGTCGGTATCGTGCTCAACACGATCGCGGCCACCATGCGCACCGAGGGTCTTCTGAAGCAATCGCAGCTCCTGACCCAGGAGCTGCAGGCGCGGCAGACCGAGCTCACCCGCAAGCAACAGGAGCTGCACGCAACGAACGAAGAATTACAGGAGAAAGCGCAGCTCCTCGAGAACGAGAAGAAGCAGGTTGAAGCGAAGAATATCGAAATCGAAATGGCGCGGCGCGCGGTCGAGGAGAAGGCCGAGCAGCTCGCGTTGACGTCCAAGTACAAATCCGAGTTCCTTGCCAACATGTCGCACGAGCTTCGGACGCCGCTCAATTCGCTGCTCATCCTATCGAAGCTGCTGGCCGACAACGCGCAGGGCAACCTCAACGAGAAGCAGGTCGAGTTCTCGAGGACGATCAATTCCGCGGGATCGGACCTTCTCAACCTGATTAATGACATCCTCGACCTGTCGAAGATCGAATCCGGTACGGTGACGATCGAAGTCGGCGAGATGCCGATGCAAAATCTCAAGCAGCACATGGAGCGGACATTCCGTCAGCTCGCTGCTGACAAGGGACTCGACTTCAACGTCAAGTTCGACGGCAAGTTGCCGCAGACCATCCGAACCGACGAGAAGCGGCTGCAGCAGATCGTGCTGAACCTGCTGTCGAACGCTTTCAAGTTCACGTCGAAGGGCAGTGTCACGCTTGGCGTTCGCTGCGCCGACACCGGCTGGAGCCCGACGCACCCGGTGCTCCGGAATGCGGATCGCGCAATCGAGATTGCCGTGATCGACACGGGCATCGGCATCCCGGTAGACAAGCAGAAGCTCATCTTCGAGGCCTTCCAGCAGGCCGATGGTACGACCAGCCGCAAGTACGGCGGTACGGGTCTCGGCCTTTCAATCAGCCGCGAGATCGCGCGCCTGCTCGGCGGTGAGCTTCAGGTCCGCTCGACACCGGGAGA
>Ga0308173_10000903_pt1 | contig 13922 bp, 16 predicted proteins | sample PhyPR1_FD_203716 | JGI IMG/M metagenome (GOLD analysis project Ga0308173, IMG submission 203716) | Soil microbial communities from UC Gill Tract Community Farm, Albany, California, United States - DLSLS.P.R1 | ecosystem: Environmental > Terrestrial > Soil > Agricultural land | place: USA...
TCAACGCAGATCCACACACCATCAACTCCGGTTCGTGAACCCCAGCCGATAACCTCACCCATACCGGCCACCCAGGCGCGGGTTCCCCACCGAGAACCCTTCAGAATTCGCGAACCCACGGACAGGGGGCACCCAGCGTTCCTTCGGGCCGCTGGCCTGCTGGGCCACGCGCAGGTTCACGCCGGGCAAGAACGAGGGCACGGTCCCGGTGACCCGGACGGTGATCGTCTGGTTCGCGCCGACGCTCACCTGGACGCTGGCGCCGTTCAGCTGCCCGCCGGCGACCTGGGAGGCGTAGTCGGCGGCGGCCGTCCGCCCGGCGGCGGGGGTGCCGGTCTGGGTGCGGGCGGCGCGAAGTCCTTCCTGGGCGGAGGCCAGGGCGGCGTTGCGGGCGGAGAACCAGAGCGCGGCCTGCAGGGCCGCGGCGATGAGGAGCATGAAGAACGGGAAGATCACCACGAATTCCAGCGCGGCCCGGCCGCGGTCGCGCTGTCCCGTCCCTGCACATTGCCGTACGCCCTGTCGTACGCGGCGGCGTACGGCGTTCCTCACCGCCGGCATCCTCATTTGATCTTCGACTGGTAGGAGCTGATCTTGGAGACCAGGAAGATGCCCAGGGCGAGGGCGGCGGGGACGATAAGGGCGGCCAGCACGATCACTTCGAGGGTGTTGATGCCCGCGTCGTGTTCGGGGTCGCGTGCCCGGTGCCAGCGGTCTTTGACCAGGCACATCAGGTAGGTCAGCTCGGGGAACAGGTCCATCGGGAGGGGTCTCCTTCTCGGTCGGGATCATCCATTTGTCGGGGGTCGGGGCCTACGGGCCGGTCAGACGGCGGCCATGCGGTACAGGACGGGGAAGGCGAGCAGGAGCAGGAACCCGAAGCCGAGCAGCGCGATCGGGATCACCATGGTGGTGGTGGAGGCGTTGGCGCCGCTGCGGGCCTCGGCCAGGTGCTGGTTGCGCATGCTCTCGGCCTTGGCGGTGAGCGTTTCCAGGATCTTGGCTCCTTCCCCGGCGGCGACCTCGGCGATCTCGGCGATCTCCGACAGTTCGTCCACGCCGACGGTGTCGCCGAGCGCGGCCAGCCCGGCCCAGGGCGGTTCCTGGGCGCGGCGGGAGCGTTGCAGGGCGGCGGCGATGCGGCGGAACACCCATTCGTCGCTGATCTCGGCCGCCGACTCCAGCGCCTGGTTGGGGGCGGCGCCGGCGGCTCGCTCGAGGGCCACCAGGTCCAGGTAGGAGGTGAGGGTGCGGCGGAACTCTGCGCGGCGCTTGGCGGCGTCCACCCGGACGGCGGCGTCGGGTGCGAAGAACAGCAGTCCCGCGGCGATCAGCGCGGCGGCGCCGGGCAGTTCCAGCGGCACCTGGACGCCGGAGGCGGCGGCGACCAGGGTGGGTGCGGCTGGCAGCGCCAGGCCCAGTAGCAGGCAGCCGAGTTTGTTGAGCATGAATCGTTGCGGGGTCTGCCCGAGCAGGTCCAGGTCGGCGTGGGGGACGGGCAGCCCGCCGGGCCCGGCCAGCCGTCCGGCCAGAGGGCCGGCGACCGCCTGCAGCAGCGAGGACGACGGGCTCGGCGGCTCGGCCGCGGTCCCGGTGTTGTCGAGGCGGTCCAGGACCGCGTCCAGGCGGGGCGGGGCGGGCCGCAGTTCGTTGATCAGCACGTACAGGCCGAGCCCGATCAGCGCCCCGGCGAGTGCCACCATCACGATCATCGGGGTTCTCCTGTCGCTCCGGCCGTCCCCGCGACGGCATCTGCCGCACCGGTCGGCGAACCGGCCGGTGAACCGCTGGACGGAGTACCTGAGGCGGTGGGGGATGGGGGTGTGGCGGCCGGGTCGGAGCCGGGGCGCAGGGCAGTCAGCAGCCGTGGCGGTTTGTCGCCGCGGGCGAGGTGGGCGATCCAGGCCAGGCCCGCCCCGTACAGGAGGGCGACAACAGCCATCACGCTCTGCCCGACCAGGGTGCCGAACGGCGCCGAGTAGGAGGGTTCGAGGGTGATGACGGTGGTGTAGCCGGCCAGGAACACCAGCACCCACCGCAGCGTGGTGCGGTGTTCGGCGCGGGAGGCCTCGATCTCGCGGCGGGCGGCGACGTCCTTGGCGACCTGGTTGGCCAGCTGGCTGAGCACCGGGCGCAGGCCGGCGCCGCGGCGCCGGTCGGCCAGTAGCAGCGCCGCGGCGATCCGGTCGGCGACCGGGTCGGCGAGCTCGTCGGCCCACAGCCGGATCGCGGTCCCGGTCGGCATGCGGGCCCGCAGCCGCCGGGCCAGGGCGTGGACTTCGGGTTCGATGGGGGCGGGGGCTTTGCGGGCCGAGGCGGTCAGCGCGTCCTCCAGGCCGCGGGAGGCGGCCAGCACGTCGGCGAGTCGGCGGGTCCACTGCTCCATCGCCTCCAGGCGGGCGATGCGGCGCTGTGCGGGCCGCTGCGACAGTAGCGCCGGGGTGGCCAGCACGGCGATGGTGGTGGCCAGGCCCGCCACCGGCCACCGGGTGACGCCGAGCACGATCAGGCCGGCCACGGCCGCCGCGACGACCCTGCGACGCCGCTGCGGCGCCACCGCGGCCCGTGCCCATTCGCCCAGCCGCGACGGCGGGGTGTCGCGGATCTGATCCGGGTGGGTGCCGCGGAGGTAGACCGCTGCGGCGGCCAGGCCGCCGGTCAGCAGGGCGCCGGCGAGGGCGGCGAGCATCAGGTAGCCGCTCATGCGCGCCGGCTCCGATCCCACAGGCCATCTCGGTGGGCGAGCAGGTCGGCGTCGAAGCCGGCCGCGGTCAGGTCGCCGAGCATCTGCGGTGTGGTTTTCGGGACGGCGCGGCCGTCGCCGGGGCGGGGCACGTACAGGTAGTTGACGGCGGGCCGGTCGGTGTCGGCCGGCGCCATCACCTCCAGGACCTCTGAGACGTACCGGCCGGTGGTCGAGCGGCGCAGGTGCACGATCAGGTCGACCGCCATGCCGACCATCAGGTGGATGGCGTGGATGGGCATGTTCAGGCCGCCGCGCAGCGCCAGCAGCACCATCCGGTTGAAGCTCTCCTCGCCGGAGTTGGAGTGCAGGGTGCAAAACGAGCCTTCGTGGCCGGACTGCATCGCCTCCAGCATCGGGATGATCTCGTCGCTGCGGACCTCGCCGACGATGATGCGCCGCGGGTTGAACCGCAGCACCTGCGGGATCATCGCCGCGAGCGTGATGGCGCCGGCGCCTTCGGAGTTGGCCAGGCGTGCTTCGAAGGGGACGACGTCGCGGTGCCGGGCCGGGAGCTTGTGCAAAAACAGCTCGAAGTCGCTTTCGAGGGTGGCGATGCGCTCGGTGGGGTCGATGCAGGCCGACAGGGCGCGGATGAAGGTGGTCTTGCCGGAGCTGGTGCCGCCGGTGACGATGATGTTCTTGCGGGCGAGCACGGCGGCGTGCAGCAGCCCGTACAGGCTCAGGTCGATGGTGCCGCGGTTCATCAGGTCGAGCAGGTCGATGTCGACGAGCCGGTGGCAGCGGATCGAGGCGCACGGCCGCGGGGTCACCGACATCGCCGCCGACAGCCGGGCCCCGTCCAGTTCGGGGAGGGCGACGTTCAACAGCGGCTGGGCGACCGATAGTTCGCGGGCGGTGTTGCCCTGCCGGCTCCACAGCCGGATCTTCTCGACCAGCTCGTCATCGGTGGCGGCCACGGCCGGGCCCGGCTCGCGGCGGCCGTCGCTGTAGTCGACCCAGACCTGGTCGCAGCCGTTGATGTCGATGTTCTCCACCGCCGGGTCCTTCAGCAGCGGCTGCAGCGGGCCGAGCCCGAACAGCTCATCCAGCACCGCGGCGACCAGGCGACGCTGCTGGTCGGCCGTGGGGACCAGCCCGTCGGGCAGGAGGCCTTCCTCGATGCGGCGGGCCACCTCCGCGGAGATCAGCGCACCGGCCTGGTCACGGTCGGCGTCGGGATCGAGCCGGTCCACCACGGCCTGGACGACCTCGCGGACGACCAGATGTGCGTGGGGGTGGGGGTCGGCGTCCGGGACGGCTGGGGCCGGTGCGGGCGCGGGGGCCTGCTGTTCGGGAAGGCGCATGAACCAGGGCTGGTCGAGACCGGGCTGGCCGCCTCCGCCGGGGGCGGCCGGCCCGGACGGGGTGCGGTTGAGCCAGTGGCCGTTGGCGGCGGTCACGCGTCGCCTCCTCGCAGCACGAGACCGCCGGGATGCGAATAGCCGACGCCGTTAGGCGCGCCACGCTCAGACAACGGTGGGGCGGTGGGCGGTGCGGGTCGCGGCTGGTGGGCGGCCCCAGGGTGTTGAGCCGGCTGTGCTAGGTGCTGAGATTGCTGAGGGGACGAGTTGTGGGGGGCGGCGAATGGAACCGGAGCGGGGGTGCCGGTCTGCTCGAGGCCTCGGTACAGGTTGCGGGCGAGCAGAGCGGCTTCGCGCAGGAGTGGCGCGGTGGTGAAGCCTCGCCCGGGTTTGGTGCCTCTGGTCAGCACCGCGGCCGATTTCGGGTCGTCGGGCAGATGAGCCGAGACCGCGAACCCGCCCGCGGGGCGGGACAGGGCGTGTTCCACTTCGCGGACGCTGTAGTCGCCGTCGCGCAGGACGCACAGGCCGATCTGGGCTGTGTCGCCGAGAGCGTCGCGCAGCACCTCCAGGCGCGGCCTGGCGGCGGCGATCTGTGCCGGTTCGGGTCGCAGCGTCATCATCACCAGGTCGGCGGTGCGCACCAGCGGGGGGAGGTCGGCGCCGGCGTGGCCGATGTCGATGAGCGTGGTGACCGGCAGGTGGGCGAGCAGTTCCCCGATCCGCATCCACATGTCTTCGCTGATCTGCAGCGCTTTGAAGGGGTCGCGCAGGCCTGGGAGAAGTTTCTTGGCGCCGGAGTCGTCGAGGGTGATCAGCTGGTTTCCCAGATCGGCCATGGCGGCGCCCACACCGTGGCGGGTTTGCAGGGCCAGCTGCCACAGGCCCCGGTCGGCGGCCGACAAGCTGCCGCGGAAGTAGCCGGCCAGCAGGTGGCCGCCGGCGGGTGAGCATTCGGCCAACAGGGTGGGTCCGGGCCAGGCCAGGGTGAGGGCGAAGGCGGTGGTGGTGACGCCGGGCGCGTTGCCGGCGGACACGAGCGCGATGGTGGCCATCAGGGCCGCCGCGGTGTCAGGTCCAGCACGATGCGGCCCGCGGCGGCCAGCCGTGCCAGCGTGGGTGCCTGCTGGTCGGCCACGAGCAGGTCGACGGTGACGCGGCCGTCGGTGCCGGCCGGTCCGACCCGGTCCACCGTGGCGGCGATGTCGGGCTGCGGGGCGCCGCTCTGCTGGGTGGTGCCGGTCTGCGCGGTGGTCTGCCCGGTGCCCTGTCCGGTGGTGACGACGGCCAGGACTGGGTCGCCGGGGGCCAGGCCCCGCGCCGGCATCAGGCTGGGCGGCAGTGCGACCGGCACGACCTGCTGCCCGGCGGCGGGGGATTGGCTGGTGGTGAGCTCGGAGGCGGCCAGGAGCGTTCCCTTGCGCAGTGTCGTGGCCGCGATCCGGCCGGGCACCTGGGTGATCTCGCTGCCGGGGATGGTCTGCACGCCGGCATCCAGCGAGGCGGTGGTGGTGGTCACGTCGGCGGCCGACAGCGGTGTGCCGACCGGCACGTCGCGGACCATCATGACGACCTCGACCCGCTGGGACAGCGACAGCACCAGGTAGACGGCCAGCAGCGCGCCGAGCCCGATCAGCAGGACGGCCAGCGCGAGCATTCCGGTACGCCGCTGCCGGGGCAGTTGCGGCGGGGTGACCTTCACCGGCGCGTCGGCTCGTCCGGTGGGGCCCTTGTAGGACACCGCTGCACTTCGCGCCACTGTGCTCCCTCTATCGCTGGTGTCGGAACCTGCCGGCCGCCCCGGCCCGCACCGGCCCGGGCGGCGGGCGGGATGTGTCAGTTGACGGTCGGGGCTTCGGCGATCCGCAGTTGCAGATCGGTGGTCGGGGTCAGGTCTCCCAGGTCACCGCCGGCGCCGCCGGACCCGACCCAGGTGATGTGCCACACCGACTGGACCGAGGCGGCGTAGGCGCCGCCGGGCTGCAGCGCGGACGGCTGGCTGTAGGTGACCGAGCAGTCGGTGCTCTGAGAGGTGGCCGGCAGCGACGGGTTGTAGGCGGTGCCAGGGCCCGGGCAGCCGACCGCGGCCAGGCCGGGGCCCGGGTTGATGATCAGCCGCTCAGGTGTCGCGGTGACCTGCGCCCACACCGCGCCGACCTGGGCGCGGGCTGTATGCGGCTGCCATTGACCGGCCGGCACCCACACCCACTCGGGAAGGCCGACCAAGCCGTTCTTGGCCAGCGGCGGCGCGGTCTGCACCGCAGGCAGAGGCAGGTGGATGGTGGCGAGCGCGGTCTGGGCCAGCTGCGCCGGTGTCGGGGGTTGCGTGCCGTTGCCATTGCCGGCGTTGTTGGTGTTCGGGCAGGTGGTTCCGGCGTTGTTGGTCGTACAGCTGATCCCGATGTTGTTGATGTTGGTCGGGTCTTTGTAGCCGCCCCCGCCACCGGTCTTGCCGGTGCCTCCGCTGTTGCCGGGGTTGGTAGCGGTGGCGCCGGCGGAGTTGTTGCCGGGGTCTTTGTAGCCGCCGTTGGGCGGGGTGTTGTCGGCTCTGGCCACTGTGGGTGCGAGTGTGGCGGCGGCCAGGGGCAGTGACGCCAAGAACGCCACTGTCACCGTGAGCAGTGCGCGGTGAAGCTTCTGACCTCGGTGATCAGCCACCGCCCATCACCTCCCCGCTCAAGCTTGGCGACGGTGTTGTCGTTGGCGCCGCCGACGGTGCTCGCAATGACCTTGCCGGTCTTCTTGTCGGCCAGCCCGGCATGGCTGTCGTCGCTGCAGTCGTTCACGGTCGCGGTCGTACCGGCAATGTCGATCTTGGTGATGTGCGAGACCACTCCCGAGCCCCAGGGGATCCGTCCCTCCTGCTGGGCGAGCAGGTTGCTGCGGACCAGGAACTCCAGGTACGGGCCGGCCTTGACGTACTGGGCGAGGAGTGGGCGGATCTGCTCGGGCGCCACCGTCTTGGCCTTGGAGGCCGCGGCGGTGAACCCTGCGTAGGTGGTCCGGACGTCCTGCTCGGCCGACGCCGTCGCAGTCGCCGAGGGAGGGGCGGAGCTGCTGGGGGCAGTGGCGGTGGTGCTGGGGCCGGGTGTCAGCGTCGCCTTCTTCGACCCGCCACCGCCGCATGCCGCAGCGGTCAGGGCGAGCACCGCCAGGGTGGCGCCCAGCACGGCCTGGCGGTTCCCGTGCAGGTGCCTGCCGGTTGCTCCCCTGGTTACCAAACGCATCTGTAATGCCTCTTCTTCTCTGTCGTTCAGGGCCCCGGGGATCCACTTTCGTCACTCAGGTCAAGGCTTGACAAGAGGTCCACAACGGTGTCTTGACCGATGTCCGGACTCGGCCATTACGCCGCCTGCATCGGAACGTGCATGGAATATGCGTTCTGGCCTGCGCCGACACCACCCAATCCTCATGATGGGCCCGCTGACCGAAGGTCGCTGTGCTGGTCACGGTTGGATAACCGGTCGTGGCTGCACCTCTGCATGGAATCGGCGGATTCGGAGCCGCCGGACGCCCGGCGCCGACGCTGTCATGCCTAGGAAGCAGCGCGACCGGCGGAACGTGACAGGCGGCGGATCAGATATCGGGGCGGCCGGCGAGATCTGCGGCAGCGGTATCGGCGGCGGGTTGGCCGTGGCGGCGGATGCTGCGCTGCTGGACGGTCCAGGCGTGCGCAGCGTGTACGGCCGCGGCGGTGGCGTTCAGGCCGATGCAAGCGCCGCGGCGTCGGCGTCGGGCAGCCAGCCGACCACTCCGAGTTTCAGGCTCTTGCAGCGGGCGAGGGTCATCGGCCGGGTGAGCCTGCTGATGAGCTGCTGATGAGTGAGGTCGGCGGTGACCAGGAGCGAGGCCAGCCCGGATCCGACGGCCACGGGGTCCAGGAGCGACTGGCGCTCCGCCCGCAGGCTGCGGGCGATGCAGGCCAGCCGCGCCGACGGCGGGTAGATCAGGCCGCGCTCGTACTTGGCCAGGTAGGCGCGTGGGATCCCGGAGCGCTCGGCGAGCTGGGCGAGCATCAGCCCCCTGCTCACGGCGGACTTGCATCGCCGGGCCGGAGAATTCCTGTACGCCTTTGCGCCCCATGTCCCAGCCCTTCCGAGCTCGGTGGTCGACGTCGATGTCGCCGGTCATCTGCCACGGTGACCCCGGAGTGGCCGAAGTCAGGACGGTTCTCGCAAAGCTACTTATCTGGGGTCAAACTCACCATTCGTCGCACCGGTCAAGATACGAGGGTTTCTCGCCTCTCCGTGCGGTAATCGCTGCGGCCGAGCCGCGACCTCAGCCTAGGACGGACGGCGTAGCCCCGCAGCCCAGGCGGTTGAGGCCGGTGTCAGGTGCGGACGGTGAACCGGCCCGGCACCTCCTCGGCCAGCCAGTCCAGCGCCACCAGCCGCTTGAGCCGGGCGCGCACCTTGGCGATGGTCGGCGCCTCGAGGTCCAGCCCGATCGCGGCGGTCACCCGCTTGGCGGTGACCGGGCCCTCCTTGGCCACGGCCTGCACGATCCGCCGGACCTCCTCGGGCAACGCGTCGATGCCGGCGACGTCCCCGCGGTGCGGTATCGCGGGTCCCCGGGGGGCGCGGTCCTGGTACTTGGCCCGGTGCCGGTCGGCCAATTCCTTCAGGCCCGCCTCCAGGTCGGCCAGGTCCTGCTCGTCGCCGTACTCACGGATCTGCGCGGCCATATGGTCGCGCAGATCGGCCGACCGGTCAGTGCCCAGGCGTTCGCAGACGCGGCCGTAGGCCTCCCAGATCGGCAGGGCCGTCCGGATCGGCCGGGTAGCGGTCGTGTCCGCGGTCTTGACGGCGGGCTGGGACGAGGCGCCGGCCCTGCCGTCCTGAGGTCGCTGGTCGCTCATGCAGGTCATCATGACATCTCTGTTGTGTAGCTACAAGCTCAGTTAGTATGTATATACACAATAGTTAGGTGGATTGTCCGGAAGGAGGCGATGCCCCATGCGCGGCCGAGACGACGATCAGCGGTTCGTCCTCGGACTCGCCTTGCAGGTCAGCGTGCCGCTGGAGATCGCGACGATGCGCACCTGGACCGCCGAGGCCCGCTTGCACCATGCCCGGGGCTGCGCGGAGGTGATCGCGAGCCATGGCGACGATCTGCAGTTCGGCGGCCGCCACTGCGCCGAGGCCTTCGCCGCGCTCACCCGCGGCCTGGCCGTGGCGGCCTACCAGCCGGGCGGGTGGACTTCGCCGGCCTGCACTTTTGCACCGTTCCGCACGTCGCCTGTCCGCGCCAGCCGTCGGCGCCCCCCGGCGAAGCGACCGCCACGGGGTGACCGCGACTTCCCCACGATGTTGTGTAGCTACATAGAATCTCTTAATACGTATCTACAGACCATTTTTGTGGAGGCGTCTCTATGACCCGGAACACCGTTCCGATCCACCACCACGCGGGCGGCTGCGTCCGCGGCTACGCGTTCAGCCCGAACGGACGGGCCCGCTGATGGGCACCCCGCCGGCAGTCGCCGCGCAGACGATCGCTGATGCCGTCGCCGAGGCCTGGCACGGCCATCACGGGAGCGGCCGCTGCGAGATCGCCGTGGGGACGGTCGCCGGTCTGGCGCTGCTGTGGCCCGAGCCCGGCACCGAGACCGAGCTCGCCGCCCGCTTGACCAGCATGGACGGCCCCCAGCTGATCCAGGTGCTGGAGCGGATCTGGGCGCTTCGATGGCTCGGCGACCCCTACCTGGTCGACACCGCGCACCCGATCCGGACCTGGCTGGAACAGGACCTACCCGAGCAGGCCATTGTCGGAGTGCGAGCGGTCGCCGCGGCCGCGATGCGGCACGGGCTGCTGCAGCTGACCCGCGGCGCCGATCCGTACGGCCGGGCCGAGGCCGACGTGCTGGGCCCGCTGATCACCGCGTTCCGTCCGCGCAGCGCCTACACCGAACGCGGCCAGATCCACACACCCCAAGACCTCGCCGAGGTCCTCGCCCGGTTGGCGTTCCTGGACCTGCCAGCGCCGGGCGCGTCGTTCGACGACCCCGCGGCCGGCAGCGGCGGGCTGATGCGTGCGGCGGCCCAGGTGCTACGCGACGCGGGACGTGATCCGGCCGACCACCTGTGGTCGATGGGCGACATCGACCCGCTCTCGGCGGCGTGCTGCGCCACCAACGCCATGATCTGGGGGCTGGGCCCGTCCGTGCTGATCTTCCACGGGAACACGCTGGCCCAGGGCGATGGTCCGCGGCTGGCCACCCAGCGGCGCGCCGAAGTCCTCGCCCACCACGCCAACGTGGTCGGCGCCGCCCGGATCATGGCCGCTACCCTCCGCGCCGAACGGCTGCTGCTCCAGCCCCTCACGGCGCCGGGCGCCCCGGCCGCCTCGTCGCCCGGGCACACCTGCCCGCCGGTCCGGCGCCCGCCCGGCCGCGGCCAGCGCCGCCGGCCCTCCCGCAGGGAGCGGGCCGATGGATGAACCGATCGAGCTGGTCGAGGCGCTAGCGCCCGGGCTGCTCGAGCTGCCCGATGAGGAGCGACGGCACCCGCTGTTCCGCAAGGGCTACAACCTGGGCAGCGCCCACGCCGCCCAGGCCCGACAGGCCGTACGGCCGGCCGAACCCACCGAACCCGCGGAGCCCAGCCCGGCCCCGGCCTGCTTCGACGTCACCACCGGCGGCCTGCTGGACAAGCTCGTGCCCGGCGTCCGGGTCGAGCGTGACCTTGCCAGCCACAGCCCGGAGCAGGTGGTCACCGAAACACCCTGCTGCGGACGGCGGATCACCCTGCCCCGCCGCCACGACGACCCGTCAGGCGGCTCCGCGCACGACTCGGGAACCACCCACCGTGACGGTGGCGAGGAGCACGTGCCGGCGGCGTGCTGCCTCTGCCGGATCGGCTACACCGTCCACCTGGTCCAGGAGGAACCCGACGGGTTCAGCGACGACGACCCCCCGTACATCGCGGTGTTCGTCGTCGAGCACACCGAGCTGGCGATCGCACGGCACCGGACCGGCAGCTGGGAGCGGCACGACGGCTCACTGCGCCGCGGTCGTCAGCGACCCAGTGGTCAGCCAGCCCGTCAGCCAGCCGGTAGTCGGCAGGCCGAGAGCCAGCGGGCGGTGACGCCATGGCCTCGGTGAACCCGGTCGATGACAGCTCCTTCACCAAGGCCTTGGTGAAACAGCTGCGCGGCCACGTCGACGCTTTCGCCCAGCCCATGGCCGACGGCACCTCGCACGAGGATCTGCGGCGGGCCCGGCCGGCGGCGGTCGCCTGGGTCTACACCAGCGTCCTGGTCGCCTGGGCAGAGGATCACGGCCTCATCGATCCGTGGCTGCGCAAGAACGCCGAGCCGGACCGCAGCCGGTTCCTCGCGCTGCCGGGGATGACGATGAGCGCCTGGCTCGCCCGCGCGATCGCCTCGCTGTGCGAGCACCCCGCCACCGTCTGCCTGCTCGACCCCCGCTACAACCCGCTGCGCAGCCGGCGGCCACCGGACCGGGTCATCGCCGACCTGGTCGAGTGGTGGTCGATCCAGGCCCCGCCGTTGGCCTACGACTGCGACCGGGGTCCGGCATCGGTGTCGGGATGGCTGCCCGGGGACCTGCTGCAGGCGCTCAGCGACGAGCGGCGCAAGGCGTTCGCTCTGGTCCAGACGCCGTGGTGGGTGTGCGACTTCATCCTCGACCTGACCCTGCTGCCGGCCGCCGGCACCTTCGTCGACCAGACGCTGCGCACCATCGACCCGTGCTGCGGCACCGGCCACTTCCTCATCCGCAAGATCGACTACCTGTGGGAGCTGTACACCACCGGCTCACTCACGGCCCGCAGCACCGCGGGCCGAAGCCCGGTCACCGGGTGGCGGCCCCGTACGGCCCGCGAGGCCGTCCGGTCGATCCTGGCCGGGGTCGACGGCTGCGACCGTGACCCGCTGACGGTCGCCGTGGCCCGGTTGCGGTGCACCGTGGCCGCCGGCGACCTACTGGTCCGCGGCGGCCTGCTGCCGGCGCCGCTGCGCCTTGCGGCCATCCCGCCCTGGGTGCGGCCCCGCATCGTCGTCGGCGACTCGCTGCTGGCCGGCAAGGTCACCGCCGCCGAGTACGCCCGCATCCACCCCGAGCTGGCCCAGATCGTCAACCTCGGCACCTGACCTCGTCAATCTCGGCGACCGCCCGCTCTCCCAAAGACGTCCCGAAGGCCATCCCGAAGGCCATCCCCCAAAGCCGTCCGAATGGAGGATCGATGACCACATCACCCAGGCCGCACCCCGCGGTCCCACCGCAGCTTGCCCACCTGCCGATGTGCCCCCGGCGGGGTCTGCCGGTGCCGTACGTCAACCAACGTGACGACAGGCCGCCCGACTTCTCCACGATCTTCGGCGAGCGGGTGCTGGCGTGCGCCCGCGACCAGCTGTGCGGCGTGTGCGCCCAGCCGCTGACCTACTGGGTCGCGTTCCTGGGCAGCCGCCGGGCCGCCGAGGAACGCGCCTTCCTGGATCCGCCGATGCACGAGGTTATCTGGACATCTTCGAACGGCGTGCGAGGCACTCAGCGCTTGGGCGGCGCGTCCAGGAGTGGAGCAGCCGCCAGTCTAGTTTGTGCTTTGACCTCCGCCATCGGTGACCGGTGCTTGGAGGGAGGTTTCTGGACAGTGCTCGTCATGGTCGCTCATACGATCGGAACGTACACGTTGATGGACGTGCTGTTCACTGGCTACAGAGTCCGTTCATCAAGGGGCGAGATTCCTCGCGCCCTCAGCTTCCGAAGATCTCGGGCGGCTGCTTCATCCAGTCAGGGATTTCCGTACCGGTGATCTCGTGGAATCGCTTGGCTACCACGATTGGGTCTCTCGCTTGGCAGGTGCGCAGTAGGTCCATGGCCGGGGCAATGAAGCTCTGGGCGTACTCGGGCAGTTCCTCCCAGTCCTCTAGCGCCGCGATCAGGGGTGCGACTGCCTCACCGAACTGGGAGTTCTGCACCAGCACGAATCCCATGAGAGCAAGGCTTCGGAAGTAGCCAGCCAGGTGGCCGGCTCGGTTGGCCGCGGCTAGTTCCTGATTGGCGTCGACGGCTTGCTGGGCGATGGGGACCGCCCCCTCCGGCCGCCCCACATCCGCCAGCAAGGCAGCGTGGTTGCTCAGTGAGGTGGCCAGGCTGGGCAGGTAGGCGGCTCGGTTGGCTGTAACTAGTTCGCGTCGTAGGGCGAGGGCTTGTTCGGAGATGGGGACCGCCTCCTGTAGCCGCTCCATGTCTGTCAACCGGCGCGCGTGGTTGCTGAGCGCGCCGGCGAGGTTGGGCAGGTAGGAGTCCGGGTTGGCCGCGGCCAGTTCTTGCCAGGTGTCGAGGGCTTGTTGGGAGATGTGAACCGCTTCCTCCCACCGCCCCACCTCCGACAACTGGATCGCCTCGTTGTTCAACGAGCTGGCGAGGCCGGGTAGGTAGGCGGCCCGGTTGGCCGCTACCAGCTCCCGGTCGTTATCTACAGCTTCCCTGCCGATAACGACCGCTTCCTCGCGCCGCCCCACCTCCGACAACCGGACCGCGTGAATGCTCAGCGAGGCGGCGAGGCCGGGTAGGTGGGCGGCTCGGTTGGCCGCGGCCAGTTCGCGTCGTAGGGCGAGGGCTTGTTCGGAGAGGTGGACCGCTTCCTCCCGCCGCCCCACTTCCGACAACCAGATCGCGTGGTGGCTCAGCGTGCGGGCGAGGCCGGGTAGGTAGGCGGCCCGGTTGGCCGCTGCCAGTTCCTGCCAGGTGCCGACGGCTTGCTGGGAGATGGTGACTGCTTCCTCTCGCCGTCCGATGTCCGACAACCGGCGCGCGTGAACGTCCAAAGAGCCAGCTAGGCCGGGTAGGTGGGCGGCTCGGTTGGCCGCTGCCAGTTCCTGCCAGGCGTCGAGGGCCCTTTCAGAGACCTGGA
>Ga0308173_10000905_pt1 | contig 13916 bp, 14 predicted proteins | sample PhyPR1_FD_203716 | JGI IMG/M metagenome (GOLD analysis project Ga0308173, IMG submission 203716) | Soil microbial communities from UC Gill Tract Community Farm, Albany, California, United States - DLSLS.P.R1 | ecosystem: Environmental > Terrestrial > Soil > Agricultural land | place: USA...
GTTCGAGGTGAGCATGACGTTGGCCGGCTTGATGTCGCGGTGCACCATCCCGGCCGCGTGGGCGACCTCGAGCGCGGAGCAGACGTCGGCGGTGATCTCCAGCGCCCGCTGCGGCAGCAACCGGCCCTCGGTCGTCAGCACGTCGCGGAGGGTCCGCCCGTCGACGTACTCCATGACGATCCACGGCACCCCGCGGTCGTCCTCGCCGGTGTCGTAGACGGCGACGACGGTCGGGGCGTCGAGCGAGGCCGCGGACTGCGCCTCGCGGCGGAACCGCGCCTGGAAGGTGGGGTCGCGGGCCATGTCCGATCGCAGGGTTTTGATCGCGACGATACGATCCAGCCGCAGGTCCCGGGCCTTGTAGACCTCGGCCATGCCGCCGCGCCCGATGACGCCATCGAGCTCGTACCGGCCACCGAGTAGCCGAGGTTGAGTCATGTCTCGCACTTTCCCTGGTCTTCCTACACCTACGTACCGAACCTAGTCCCTAGTTCGACGTGCTCGGGGGACTTGAGCTCGGACTTGACGGCGTCGTGGTGCTGGTCGTAGGGGTCGGACTGTGGGTGGATGGGCTCGGGGTTACTGGACGGGTGGAGATGGTGGGGGTTGTGGACACTTTCCCCGTTGTGGACGTCTTGGGGGAAGGTGAGGTTGTCACCGAATAGCTTGTCACCGGCCGGCTGCTGGTTCGCGCGGCCGACGGAGAATCGGTCACATCCTGCTTGGCCAGCGGAGTTGGAGCCGGTCCGCTGTGGGAGGGACTGACGACGGTGTTGCCGTTCAGGCCGGTCGAGTGTTGTGGCAGACGCCACAGCGAACCGACGACGATCACCCCGAGCAACAGGATCCCGGCGGCGATCGAGCTGTAGAACAACGTGGAGCGGCGGCTCGGCTCGTCGATCGGGCCAGGGAAGCCCTGGGTGACCTCGTTCTCGGCCAGCGCGGTGCCGAGCACCAGCGACTCGCGGATCACGAAGGCCCGGTCGGCCACGGCCTGCGCCCCGGCCGGGCGGTCCTGCGGGTCCTTGGCCAGCAACTGGCCGACCAGTTCCCGTACCGGCGCCGGAATCTGCGGGCCGAGCTCCGGCGGCGCCTCGCGTACATGCTTGAGCGCCACCGCGACCGGTGTGTCCGCCTGGAAGGGCGGCACCCCGGTCAGGCATTCGTGGGTCACCACGCCCAGCGAGTAGAGGTCGCTGGCCGGGCTGATCTCCTGGCCGGACGCCTGCTCCGGCGAGACGTACTGCGCCGTGCCCATCACCATGCCGGTGCCGGTCACCGAGGAGGCCTCGGTGGCCCGGGCGATGCCGAAGTCGGTGATCTTCACCGTGCCCTCGGCGGTGATCATGATGTTGGCCGGCTTGACGTCACGGTGCACGATCCCGGCCTGGTGCGCGACGTGCAGCGCCCGGGCGGCCTGGGAGACCAGGTCCAGTGCGGCCTCCGGAGTGAGCTTCCCGGCCCGGCGCAGGATCCGGGACAGCGGCTCACCGGGCACCAGTTCCATGACCAGGAAGACCCGATCGTCCTGCTCGCCGTAGTCGTACACCTGGGCGATGCCGCCGTGCTGCAGCCGGGCGGCGAACCGGGCCTCGGCCTGGAACCGGGTGCGGGCGACCGCGTCGGAGACGTACTCCTGGCGGAGCAGCTTGACCGCCACCTCGCGGTCCAGCACCTCGTCGACGGCCCGCCAGACCTCGCCCATGCCACCGGTGGCCAACCGCTCGGTCAGCCGGTACCGGTCGTTCAGCACGAGGTCGACGCTCACTACTTCTTCACCGCCTGGACGATCGACGCGGCGATCGGGCCGGCCGCAGAGGCGCCGAAGCCGGTGCCCTCCGTCATGACGGCGAAAGCGTACTTCGGGGAGTCGGCCGGGTAGAAGCCGACGAACCACCGGTCGTTGATCCCGCCCGCCAGGCCGGTCTCGGCGGTACCGGTCTTGCCGGCGATGTTCTGGCCGCCCAGGGTGCTCTTGGCGGTGCCCTGCTGGACCACGGCGCGCATCATGTCCTGCAGCTGGCTGGCGGTGTTGGAGCTGATCGGCTCCGGCATCTCGGTCGGGTTGGCGTCGCCGAGGTCCTCGCCGTTCGGGCCGACGATCTTGTCGACGAGGTACGGCTTGAACAGCTTGCCGTTGTCGGCCACCGCGGACGCGATCATCGCCATCTGCAGCGGGCTGGCCCCGACGTCCTGCTGGCCGATGCCGGTGCGGCCCAGGTTGTCGCCCTTGATCGCCGCCGGGTCCTGGCCCGCCACGGTCAGGCTGCTGGTCGCCGACTTGAGGTTGTCCTCGACCTTGATCGGCGACTCGAAACCGAACTTCTTGGCGAGCTGGTCGATCGGCCCGGAGCTGCCCTGGTCGAGCGCGAACCGGCCGAACGTGGAGTTGCAGGAGTTGGCGAAGGCCAGCAACAGGGAAGTCGGCTGGCCGCCGCAGGCCGCACCCGGGTCGTTGGGCAGCTTCTTGCCCGACTCGGGCAGGATCAGGTCGCTGGTCTGGACCGTGTCGTCCTTGGTCTTGCCCTGCTCCAGCACCAGCGCGGCCATCAAGATCTTGAAGGTCGAGCCGGGCGGGAACCGGTCGTTCATCGCCTTGTCGACCGTGGGGTTGTACTTCTTCTTGGCCTGGGCGTCGAAGGTCTGGATCGCCTTGGTGGCATCGACCTTGTCGGAGACCGTCGTGGTGTCCAGCGAGGGGTAGGTGGCCAGCACCTTGATCGCGCCGGTCTTGATGTCGATCACCGCGGCGGCGGCCCGGCGGTCGGTGCTGTTCTTCAGCAGGCTGTAGGCCTTCTTCTGGGCCGTCGGGTCGATCGTGGTGATGATGCTGGCCCCGGCCGGCTTCTTGCCGACGAACGAGTCGAACCAGCTCTTCACCGTGATCTTCTTGTCGGTGCCGCTGAGCAGGCCGTTGTACGAGTCCTCCAGACCCAGCGGAGTGCCGTTGGGCAGGAAGACCCCGGTGATCGGGTAGAACGCCGACGCGTTGTCGTCGTACTTGCGCAGATACTTCTTACTCTTGGAGTTGGGCTTGTACGACTCGGCCAGCGTCACCCCGCCGGCCATGATCGAGCCGCGCTGCCGGGTGAAGATGTCGGTGTACTGCCGGCTGTTGCGCGGGTCGGACTGCAGCTTGCTGGACTCCGAGCCCTGCACGTAGTTGATGTTGATCATCAGGACGACGATCAGAAGCATGCCCGCGATGCTGAGCCGGCGTAGCGCCTTGTCCATGTTCATCGGGTACTCACGATCTGCGTCATCCCCTCGTCCTGGATCGCCTGCGGTGCCGGCTTTCTGGCCGAGTCGCTGAGCCGGATCAGAATCGCGATGAGGATCCAGTTGGCGAGCAGCGACGAACCGCCCTGGGCCATGAACGGCGTGGTCAGGCCGGTGAACGGGATGAGCTTGGTGACCCCTCCGACGATCACGAAGACCTGGAGCGCGAACACGAAGGATATGCCGCCGGCGAAGAGCTTGGAGAAACTGTCCCTGGCGGCGATCGAGGCCTTGAAGCCGCGCTGCACGAGCAGTGCGTACACCAGCAGGATCGCCATCAGGCCGGTCAGCCCGAGCTCCTCGCCCAGTGAGGTGAAGATCTCGTCGGAGTAGGCGAGCGGGGTGAGGTAGGGCTGGCCCTCGCCCAGGCCGGTGCCCAGGACGCCGCCCTGGCCCATGGCGAACAGGCCCTGCAGGAGGCGTACTGGGTCGGGTCCTTGTCCTGGTTGAAGATGTGGCCGCCGATGCTGCAGCCGCCGTTGAAGTACGGGTCGGGGTTCAGCCAGATCTCGACGCGCTGGGTGACGTGCGCCAGCGGCCCGCCGACGACCTGTGCGCCCGCGTACAGCAGCAGCGCGCCGCCGACGAACAGCAGCAGTCCGATCAGCACCCAGGACACCCGGCCGGTGCCGATGTAGAGCATGCTGACGAACAGGCCGAAGAACAGCAGCGCGGTGCCGAAGTCGTTCTGGATCGCCAGGATGCCCAGGCTGATCAGCCAGAACACCAGGATCGGGAACAGGTCACGACCGCGCGGCAGCTCCAGCGGGCCGATCTTACGGCCGATCAGGGACATGGATGGCCCCTTCTTCACCAGATATCCGGCGAAGAACGCGACCAGCGCGAACTTGGAGAACTCCGCGGGCTGGATCGACCCGATGCCCGGCAGCGTGATCCAGACCTTCGAGCCGTTGATCGCGGGGAAGAACAGCGGTGCGATCAGGAAGACCAGACCGAGGATGCCCAGGATGTAGGTGTACTGGCTGAGCATCCGGATGTCGCGCAGGAAGAACACCGCGGCGGTGAACAGCGCGATGGCCAGGGCGGTCCAGAACAGCTGGGTCGAGGCGCTGGCCCCGACCCCGAACGGGATGTACTTCGGGCAGCCGCTGGGGGTGCAGGGGTGCTTGGCCCGGAACTCGGCCAGGTTGGCCTGGTAGTCGGTGGCCGTGGTCTGGTCGATCCGGTAGATGATCGCCAGCCCGATGCCGTTGAGGAACACCGCGAGCGGAAGCAGCATCGGGTCCGCGTACGGAGCCCACAGCTGTACGACGAAGAACGCGACCGCCGACAGCGCGATGATCGCCGCGCCGTAGCCGAACATGTTGACCGGCAGCGCGTTGTCCCGGGCCAGTCCGACCTGGGCGAAGGCGGACATCGAGACGATGATGGCGAAGACCAGCAGAAACAGCGAGGAGGCCCAGCGCCGTCCGAACGCCGGGAAATGTCCGCCCAGGCTCATGGCGTACCCGTCCCCGCGTTGGCACTCTTCTGGGCGCTGCCCTCCTTGCACTCCGCCGGCGGGTTGCCCGTCTTGCAGGTGGCGGCCTTGCTGTCGAGCGTGGCCAGCGCCTTCTGCGCGGCGGCGAGGGAGGTCAGCCCGGCCATGCCGGTCGCGGCCTTCGCCCCGGTGAAGTCGGCCCGGTCCTTGACCGGCAGCTCGGCGACCTTGGTGTTCTTGCTGGACGGCGTGACGGTCTGCTGGCAGTCGCTGCCGCCACCCCGGAAGATCGCCAGCACGCCGCCCTCGTTGGGCTTGATCGAGTAGGTGCAGCGGGTGAGGCCGTTGGCGGCGGTCACGGCGGCGCTGAGGGTGTCGGCCAGCTTGTCGTGCCTGGACACCCGCTGGCCTGCCGAGGTCGACAGGTCCTGGACCGCGATGTCCTGCAGGCCCTTGGCGTTGGCCTTGTTGTTCTTGTTGAAGCCCAGCACGCCGGCCGGATCGCCCTGGTAGAGCACGACCTTGCCGTTCTCGGCCCCAACGTAGTAACCGCTGGTCACGGCGTTGTAACCGAAGTAGCCGGCACCGCCGACGACGATCAGGAAGATGACCACGGCGACGATCAGGAAGGTCCAACGGCCCCTGGAGCGCTGCTGCTGGTGTCCGCCCAGCGGCTCCCTGGGCGGCGGACCTGGCGGCGGGGCCTGCGCGGCCCGACCCGGCATCTGCGCCGCTCCTGGGCCGCCTGGGGGCGGTCCGGCGGGGGGCATGCCGTCGATACCGACGGCCGGCTGCGGAAGCGTGTCGTGGAACTCGGCGGCGCGCTGGGCGGGGGTGTCCCCGGCCCGCTGTGGTGCCGCGGCACCGGGCGCCGAGGTGGCCGCGGCGCCCGCCAGCACCGGCCGGATGACCGGCGGCTGGGCGCTGAGGTCGATCACGTCGGCGACGACGCAGGTGATGTTGTCCGGGCCGCCGCCCCGGTTGGCCAGATCGATGAGCTGGCGTACGGCCTGCTCGGGATCGGCCTGCCGGGACAGCACCTCGTGGATGGTCTCGGCGCTCACGACGCCGGACAGCCCGTCGGAGCACAGCAGGTAGCGATCGCCGACCTGGGCCTCGCGCAGCGCCAGGTCCGGGTCGACCTCGCCCCGGCCGTCCAGCGCGCGCAGCAGCAGCGAGCGCTGCGGATGGCTGGCCGCCTCGTCGAGGCTGATCCGGCCCTCGTCCACCAGCGACTGCACCAGCGTGTGGTCGTGGGTGATCTGGAAGAGCTCGCCGTTGCGCAGCAGATAGCCGCGCGAGTCGCCGATGTGCACCAGTGCGATGTGCGAGCCCGACCACAGCATGGCGGTCAGCGTGGTGCCCATGCCCTGCAGCGAAGGATCGCCCTCGACGATCTCGTGCAGCTTCTCGTTGGCCTCTTTGACCGCGTGTTCGAGCGCGGCGAGCAGTTCCGGCGCCGGTACGTCGGTGTCCAGGCGGCGGAGCGTGTTGATCGCGGCGGCGCTGGCGATCTCCCCGCCGACATGGCCCCCCATGCCATCGGCGACAGCGATCAGCCGGGACCCGGCGTATGCCGAGTCCTCGTTGCCCTCTCGGAGCATGCCTACGTCTGAGCGTGCGGCGTAACGAATTCCGATGGTCATTTGCGCAGCTCAATGACAGTCTTGCCGATACGGATGGGGACTCCTGGGGGCACGGGGGTTGGCTGGGTCAGCCGGGTGCGACCCAGATAGGTGCCGTTGGTCGAGCCGAGATCTTCCACGATCCACTGACCGTCCTGCGCGAAAATTCGGGCATGCCGGCTCGAAGCGTAGTCGTCCACCACGACTAGCGTGGCGTCATTGGCCCGTCCGATGGTAATGGGTGCCCCACCGAGGTCGATCGTGGTGCCCGCCCGGGGGCCCTCGGTGACCACCAACTGGCCCGGTCCGCCGCCGCCGTACCCCTGCTGCGGCATGGGCTGCTGCATCTGCGGTACGGGAGGCTGCGGCACCGGCCGGGCCCGCTTCGCCGGCGCCTTGCGGGTCTTGGGGGCCTTCGCCGCCGACTTGGACCCGAAGAGGTCAGCGCGCATGACGCCCACGGCTGCGATGACGAACAGCCACAGCATCGCGAGGAACGCGATCTTTATGAGCGTCTGTGTTACCGGGTTCATGGAGGGGGGTCTACTCCCTGTCGCGGCGGAAGACCAGAGTCGTCCGGCCCATCGTGACGCGGGCTCCGTCGGTGAGGGTCACCCGGCGGATCGGCTGGCCGTTCACGAAAGAGCCGTTGGTAGACCCTAGATCGACCAGGACGACTTCGGGGCCTTCTACGCGTATCTCGGCGTGATGGCGTGATACGCCCGGGTCGACCAGCCGCAGGTCGCAGTCGGTGCCGCGACCGAGCAGCGTCACCGGGGTGATGATGTCATATGTCCGTTGACTGCCTGGATCGGCTGGATTGTTGGGGTCACCCGCCGTGGTCACCAGCAGCCGCGGCCTTCCGCCCCCCTGCTGCTGCTGTTGCGGTGGTGGTGCGTAGTCGCTGTGCGGCCGCCGGATCTCCCCGCCCTCGACGGTCGAGCCCCTGATCACCCCGGACCTGATCCGGAACATGCCCTGTGCCAGATCCCCGGCCGGCTCGAACCGGACCCGTACCGGACCGACGAAGGAGTACCCCTGCTCCTTCGCGTACTCCCGCGCCAGATTCGCCAGCTCCTGGCTCAGGCTGTCGGCGTAGACCGCCAGCCGCTGCCCGTCCACCTGCGAGATCTCGACGACGAAGTCGTTCGGCACCAGCGTGCGGCCCTGCGCGACGATCGCGGCTCGCTCATCCATCTCGCGCTGAACCGCACTGGCAACCTCGACCGGCTGCAGCTCCGATTTGAAGGCACGGGCGAAGGCACCCTCGACCATGCCCTCGAGCCGGCGCTCGAAGCGCTGTAGGACGCCCACGGGCACCTCCTTCCCCTCTTTGAGACGATCGTATCCGGGCCTAGGTTCGCGGTGGACAATCCGGTTCCAGTACACCCTGTGACCCGTGCTAACCTTCTCAGGCACCAACCGCAAGGGCGAGTGGCGGAACGGCAGACGCGCACGGTTCAGGTCCGTGTGCCCGAAAGGGTGTGAGGGTTCAAATCCCTCCTCGCCCACGAGTCGGGCCACCTTGGTCGGCGCTTTTGCGCCTTCCCTGGTGGCCCGCTGTGTTTCCCGGGGGGCGACCCCCGGACCCCCGAGGGTGCTCGCGCGCTGGCGCGCACCGCGCCGATCGGGCGCAGGCTGGAGCAGACCTCCCAAGTGCCTATTGCCCGGGCGTATTCCGGCTGCCACCGGACGACCATCCGGTTGAGGCCCCTGGTTGTACGCCGTGGTGCTGCCTGATCGGGGTGTTCGATGCCGACCAGGTTGGGCGGGTCGCCGCTGCGTTCCAGCGGGGCTTGGGCCTTGCGGAGCCCTCGGAGCAGCCATGAGGGTGACCTCCCAGCGTCAGCTTGTGTGGTGGCGCGGCGGCCGTCTGGTTGTTGCCCTGATTGCCCCGGTTTACGCCATGTTGCTGCCGGGTCGCTTGTTGACGGCTGGGGTTGGTGACGGGGGATCTGGGGTGGAATGGCGCTAGCGTCGGGCTTATGGATCTTGATGAGCCGGTGGCGGCGTTGGGGGACGAGCAGCACGCCGTGCGGTGGGTGGTATGCGCTGCCGACCGGGGACCGCACCGCCGTCCTGGACGCCTTCGGCTTCTCGGACCCGCTGGAGATCGGCATGCAGATGGGCGCCTCGATATGGAACATCGACGTCCACGCCTGGAGCATGGCGGAGCCGCCGCTCGACTGGGTCTACGTCTCGCCGGTCCTCGAGGGCTGGACGCCGGCCCCACCGAGAGGGCGCCGCGCTCCTGGCCCTGACCGCCCGCGGCCGCGGCAACGGCTACCCGGCGGGCGTCTACTACATCTGACCGCAGACCCGCTTCCATGGAAGGGGCCTGGGGTTCTTTGCCGGTGGGGGGCTGAGGGGGAGGCGGAGGACGAAGTGCGCGCCGGTCTGGGCGTCGGCGACGTGCAGGGTGCCGCCATGGGTGTGGGCGATCTCCCGGGAGATCGCCAGCCCGAGTCCCGTGCCCGACGGGTCGGCCTTGCGGGCGTCGGTGCGGCGGAAGAACCGCTCGAACACCGCCTCGCGGTCCTGCTTGGGAATGCCGGGCCCGTCGTCGAGCACCCGCAGGACCGCGTGCTCGCCCTCCGCCCGCGACCGGATCTCGATCCGGGAGCGTGCATGCCGTTCGGCGTTGGTCAGAAGGTTGTCCACAACACGCATCAGCCGGACGCGCGACCCGATGACGACCACGCCCTCCTCCAGCAGGGCGTCGATGTCCAGCTTGGCCGGCGCGTGGCGGTCGAGTGCGGCCCGCACGATCCCGGTGAGGTCCACCGGCCCGGTCGGGGGCGCCGGCCCGGCGTTGAGGCGGGCGAGTTCCAGCAGGTCGCCGACGATGTCGCCGAGACGTTCGGCGTCCAGCAGCGCCGCCCGCAGTACGTCGTGGGCATCGGCGGCCGGATCGTCCAGAGCGCCTTGCAGCCGTAGCTGCAGACCCGTGATGGGGCCGCGCAGATCGTGTGAGGTGTCGGCGACGGCGTTGCGCTGGCGCTCCATCTCGCGGCGGAGCTGGGCGGTGTCACGCTCGTGCACGCCGTGCAGGCGCAGGTTGTCGGCCTGGAGTTCGGCGGTACGGGCGAACAGGTCGGCCTCGATGACCTGCAGGCGGGCCTCAAGGCTGAACAGGCTGTCAGCCCGGCTCATCGGAACAAGGCCACGATCGCGCACTTGGCCGACGAACGCGGTCGCCTCCTCGACTCTGTGGATGATGTACCTGACGGCGCCGTCCGGGCCGAACACCGGGGCGTTCATGAGGCTCCAGTACCGCTCCTCGATCACCCCGTGCGGCGACTCCACGTCGTACCGCAGCAGGGGCATCACTTCGATGCGGCCTTCGGCGACGACACGCTCCAGCGATACCCGCAGCATCGCCACGCCCTGATCCTCGGGGCTGCCGGGGAACTTGTCATAGATCAGCGCGCCGATCAGCGACTCTCGGGGGCGGCCGGAGGTCGACTCGTAAGCAGAGTTGACCGACAGAAAGATGCCGTCACAGCTCAGCACCGCGGTGGGAATCGGCAGAGCATCGAAGACCGCGGCGAAGTCCACCTTGTCCATAGCGTCTCCGGCCTCCCGAACGGACCCGAGCATACGGTCCGTACAGAGAAAACATCCCCACGTGACGGCCATCCTCTGCCCAAGGGCCGGTCTCGGCATCCCCAAGCCGCAGGATCGGCACGGTCCACGCCACCACGGCGTACGGCGAGATCACCGCCCGCGGCCTGTGACGGCGCCCTACACCTTGCGGCTCGACCGGGGGCCGTCCAGGCCCCAGGAGATGATCCGGCTCGGTGTGATCGTGATGGTCTCCCTGGACAGTCCGGGCAGCGGCGGTTCCTGATCCGTCAGGGCCGCCGCGGTGCCGCGGACCTCGATGCCGCGCGGCGACCACGGATCCACCGAGGCCAGATCGTCCACGACCAGGGCCACGGTGCTGCCGCCCCGGACGTTCCGGAACTTCTTCGACGCCCCCAGCGCGCCGCCGCCGATCGTGATCGTGCCGGTGGCGGCGTCCACGAAGAAGTTCACCGGGTTGTTCTGCACCTGGCCGGCCGGGGAGACGGTGGCCAGCCGGCCGAGGTGCTGGCCGGTCAGATAGTCGAGTTCGGCCTCAGTGAAGATCATGTAGCTCATGATGCAGCCTTGACACCGGTGGAAGCCAAATCGATCTAGCCGAGCTCGGCGAAGAACTCGCGGATGTCGCCGATGAGCAGGTCGGTGGCGTCGTGTGCGGCCCAGTGCCCGCCACGCTCGTAGGTCTTCCAGTGCACGATGTTGGAGTGGTCGCGTTCGGCGAAGCGGCGGACCGGCCGGAAGTCGTACGCGAACGAGGCCAGCCCGATCGGGACGCTGGTCGAGCCGCTCTCGGCGTGCGCGAACCAGTCGCGGTTCTCGAAGTAGAAGCGGGCCGACGACGCCGCGGTGTTGGTGAACCAGTAGATCGAAGCGTTGGTCAGGATGTCGTCCGGCGTCAGGGCGTCGCCGAGCAGTTGCCCGATCCAGGCCAGTTGTCCGGAGGGCGAGTCGGCCAGGGCATGGGCGAGGGTCTGCGGCTGGTTGGCCTGCGACCGGTCGTGGATCGCGTGCTCGATGAACGCCTGCCCGAACTGCAGCGAGCCGAACTCCTCCGGGGTGAGTCCGTCGAACTCGCCGGGCTCGCCCTTGGGGAAGGAGAAGATCTGGTTGACGTGCACGCCGATGACGTGCTCGCGGTCGAGCTCACCCAGGATCGGCGAGATGATGGCGCCCGCGTCGTTGCCGTGCACGGCGTACCGGTCGTACCCGAGCCGGGACATGAGCTCGGCCCAGGCCTTGGCGGTACGGGCGGCGTTCCAGCCGCGCTCGTGGGTCGGTCCGGAGAAGCCGAAGCCCGGGATCGAGGGGATCACCACGTGGAACGCCTGCGCCGGGTCGCCGCCGTGGGCCCGCGGGTCGGTGAGCGGGCCGACCAGTTCGAGGTACTCGACGAAGGTGTTGGGCCAGCCGTGGGTGAGGATCAGCGGCGTCGCGTTCGGCTCGGCCGACCGCACATGGACGAAGTGGATGTTCTGTCCGTCGATCTCGGTCGTGAACTGCGGGTACTCGTTGAGCCTGGCCTCCTGGGCGCGCCAGTCGAAGTCGTCCCGCCAGCGCGTCACCAGGTTCCGTACGTACGAGAGCGGAACGCCGTACTCCCAGCCGGGCGGGGCCGGGATGCCCTCGATCTGGCCGGCGACCTCCTCGACCGGCAGTTCCTCGGCCCACCGGGTGCGGGCCAGCCGGTCGTTGAGGTCGTCCAGGTCGGCCTGCGGGATCTCGATGCGGAACGGCTTGATCTCGGTCATCTCTTGGCATCCTCTCGAACGGATCGTTCTGTTCCAATGATAGCAGAACAAAGCATTCCGTTCCAAGTCGATCAGACGGTTACGCGGAGGGCGTTGTGCAGGGCTTCGAGCAGGTCGTCGACCGGGTGCGCGCCGGTGTAGGTGGTGCCGTCGGCGAAGTGGAAGACCGGAACGGCGACCCCGAAACGCCGGGCGAAGTCGAGGTCGTCCCGGGTCTCCCCCGCGTGGGCGTGCCTGTTCCAGGGCACCCCGACCTCGCGGGCCAGGGCCTTGAGTACGGCGTGGTCGCCGACGTCACGGCCCTCGGTGAAGTGCGCCCGGAACAGCCGGGCGGCCATCGCCTCGGCCCGGTCGTGGGCGGCGGCCAGTGAGATCAGCCGATGCGCCTCGAAGGTGTCGGCGGGCACCCGGGTGTCGAAGTTGAGCGTCAGCCCGTCCTGGGCGGCCAGCCGGCTCATCCGCTCCATCCGCAGCGCGGTGGAGGGGCCGAGCCCATGGACGTGCTGGAAGGGGTGGAAGTCCACCCGGAGTGTGCCGCCGGTGCTGCGGAACCGGGCGGCGGCCTTCTGGAACCGGGTGTAGCCCAGGGCCGACCAGGCACACGCGATGTCCAGGACGACGTCGACCTTCATGGCGGTTTCGCTTTCATCGGGATTCAGGCGGTACGGAGCGTTCCGTGTCGCTAGAGGATGCATGGGAACCAGGGCCGGCGTCAAGACGGAACGTTCCGTGCCGACTTGCGCTAGCATGTGGGGCATGTCGCCCAGACGTCCCGAACGCCGTAGTGAAGAGGCCGCCCAGGCCGTTGTGCAGGCCGCGCTGGAGCTGTGCCAGGAGGTCGGCTACGGCAAGCTCAGCATCGAGGGCATCGCTTCGCGTGCCGGGGTCGGCAAGAACACGATCTATCGCTGGTGGCCGTCCAAGGGGGCGGTTCTGCTCGACGGGCTGCTGTCGGCCATGTCGGTCGACGCCTCGATGGCCGACACGGGGGACATTGTCGCCGATCTCAAGGCCCAGATGATCGCCGCGGTCGGTGCCCTGGGCGACACTCCCCTCGGTGCGCAGTACCGGGCACTCATTGGCGAGGCCCAGCACAACCCCGAGCTGGCCCGGGCGCTGCTGGACCGGTTCATCGAGCCGCTGCGCACGGCCTCGGCGCTCCGCATCGAGCTGGCGCAACGCAAGGGCCAGATCCGCAGCGACTTGGACAGCGAGTTCCTGGTCGAGATGCTCTACGGCCCGCTCTACTACCGCCTCCTGCTCACCCAGCGGGTCCCCGAGCGCGCCCGGATCGAGGCCATCGTCGACACCGCCTTCGCCGGAATCGCCCCTTCTTGAACACTGTTCAAGTACGCTGGGCTCCATGCCGCGCGACACCCTCACCCGCGAACAGATCGTCTCGGCCGCCGTCACCTTGTTGGACGACGAGGGCCTGGAGGGCCTGAACATGCGGGCGCTCGGCAAGCGGCTCGGCTCGGCGGCCACCGCGGTCTACTGGCACGTGGGCAGCAAGGAGAACCTCATCGGTCTCGCCGCCGACGAGGTCTGGCACGAGATCGGGCTCCCCGATCCGGACCGGGTCGGCTGGCGGGCCGCCGCCACCGCGATGGCCGGCGACCTCTACGCGATGCTGCTCCGGCACCCCTGGCTGGTGCAGGCCTTCGGCTCGTACGTGACGTACGGCCCGGGCAAGGCCCGGCACGACGACCACAGCCTGGCCATCTACGAAGCGGCGGGCTTCACCGGAGCCCGGGCCGACCAGGCGCTCGCCGCGGTCTTCACCTACGTGCTGGGCAACGCCCTCGGCCCGGCCGCCGCCGCCGGACTGGCCCGCAGGCTGAGCCGGGACGGCGACACCGCCGACGTACGAGCGCAGGCCGCCGAGGTCGCCGCCCAGTTCCCCCGGCTGCGAGCCCGCCTGGGTACGAGCCAGACGTACGACGGCGAAGCCCCCGAGAACTCCTTCGAGTTCGGCCTCACCGCCCTCCTCGACGGCCTGACCCCCTACCTCCCCACCTAAACGCCGTTGTGGAGGGTGTGGAAGAGGAGCTCGAGTCGGGTGCGGTGCTGGGCTGACACGGCGTCTGGGGGCTCTCCGGCTATGAGGCGGCGTGCGGTGTCGACCAGCACGGTGGTGTAGCCCGCGACGAAGAAGGCGGCGAACAGGATCGCGTCGCCCTCGAAGTCCGCGTCGCCTTCCAGCTCCTCGGCGAGGGTCCGCTGGAGATCGGAGGCGAT
>Ga0308173_10000906_pt1 | contig 13914 bp, 11 predicted proteins | sample PhyPR1_FD_203716 | JGI IMG/M metagenome (GOLD analysis project Ga0308173, IMG submission 203716) | Soil microbial communities from UC Gill Tract Community Farm, Albany, California, United States - DLSLS.P.R1 | ecosystem: Environmental > Terrestrial > Soil > Agricultural land | place: USA...
GTCCGGTCGGCCGCACCGCGAGGATCGCGGCGAGCAGCACGAAGGTGAGCAGGGCGGAGAGGTTCGAGTACTCCGGCGGCAGATAGGCGCTGGAGTACTGGTCCACGAGGCCGAGCAGCAGTGCGCCGAGGGCGGCGCCGCCGAGACTGCCCATGCCGCCGACGATGACGACGACGAGCGCGCTGACGAGGAACGCCTGGTCCTGCCCCGGCGCGAGCGACAGCGAGGTGCCCGCGAAGACCCCACCCAGGCCGGCCAGTGCCGAGCCGACGAAGAAGGCGCCCGCGAAGACTCGCTGCACGTTGACGCCGAGCGCCGAGGTCATCTGCGTGTCGTCGACGCCCGCGCGGACCACCATGCCGACGCGGGTCCGCTGGTAGACCAGCCAGAAGAGCAGTCCGACGATGATCGCGGCGCCCAGGATCGCGAGACGGAAGGTCGGGTAGGAGAGGTCGTAGACGCCCAGCGGCAGGGGCTGCGCCAGGAATTCGGGGGGCACGATCGCGGTCGGTGTCGCGCCGAAGTAGGCCAGCATCTGGTCGGCGAGGATCAGCGACACGGCGATCGTGATCAGCGCCTGCCGCAGGTCCTGGCCCTGGTTCCAGCGCAGGAACAGCTGGTGCATGACCAGGCCGACGGTGCCGCTGGCCACCATCGCCAGCAGGGCGGCCAGCGCCCACGACATGCCGGCGTCCTGGACGAGCGTGAGCGCCACGTAGCCGCCGAGCAGGAACAGGGCACCGTGGGCGAGATTGGTGACCCGGAGCAGACCGAAGATCAGGGTCAGTCCGCTGGCACTGATGAAGTACAGGCCGGCCAGCGTGAGCCCGTTGAGGGTGATGAGGATGAAGGTCGGGACGTTGCCTTCCGTGCCCCAGCCCGCCCCGAACGCCTGCCACAGCACGCCCAGCAGACCGAGCGCCCCCACCAGGACGGCGGCCGAGGCGGCCACCGGCAGCCGGAAACGGGGAGCCGAGCGGCGGGCCGCTGCTGTCTGTGTGGCCATCCAACGCACCGTGCCCTTCGCGCCCCCTCGCGGGGTACCGATAATCGATTAGGCATGTCACCATATGGCCTGGGTCACGTCAAGGAGTCGGCGGAGCCGGACCGCTCCAGCACCACGGGCCCCCGTCGAGCTGCAGGAAGGTGCGCCCGTGAGTTCCCCGACCGTCGTCCTCGTCGGCACCCTGGACACCAAGGGGGAGGAGTACGCCTACCTCCGCGACCGGCTGCAGGACGCGGGGGTCGCCACCCTGCTGGTCGACGTCGGGACCCAGGGGCCGCCGCGCTGCCGGGCGGATGTGCCGCGCGAGGAGGTGGCTGCAGCGGGCGGGTTCGATCTCGCCCTCCTGACCGACCGCGGAACGGCTGTGGAGGCGATGTGCGCGGCCGTTCCCCGGGTGGTCCGGCGGCTGTTCGACGAGGGGCGCTGTCAGGGTGTCCTCGCCGCGGGCGGGTCGGGCAACACCGCGATCGCGACCGCCGCCATGCGGGCACTGCCCGTGGGACTGCCCAAGCTCGTGGTGTCGACCATGGCCTCAGGTGACACCGCCGCCTACGTCGACATCAGCGACGTCACGCTGATGCCGGCGGTCACCGACGTGGCCGGGCTCAACTCGGTCTCCGCGCGGATCCTCGGCAATGCCGCCGCCGCCATGGCCGGCATGGTCACCGCACCTCCGGTGGACCTCGGGGAGTCCCGGCCGGCCGTCGCCGCCACGATGTTCGGCGTCACGACCCCGGCGGTCATGGCGGCGCGGGAGGAGTTGGAGCGCCGCGGCTACGAGGTGCTCGTCTTCCATGCGACCGGCACCGGCGGGCGAAGCATGGAGAGCCTGGTCCAGGCCGGCTTCGTCACCGGCGTCCTGGACCTGACGACGACGGAGCTCGCCGACGACCTGGTCGGCGGGGTGCTGTCCGCCGGCCCGCACCGGCTGGAGGCGGCCGGTCGCCAGGGTGTGCCGCAGGTGGTCTCGCTGGGCGCTCTCGACATGGTCAACTTCGGCTCCCGCGAGTCGGTGCCGGAGCGGTTCGCCGGCCGGAACCTGTACGTGCACAACCCGAGCGTCACGCTGATGCGGACCGATCCGGAGGAGTGCCGGGAGCTGGGCCGCCGGTTGGGTGTCAAGCTGTCGGCCGCGACCGGCCCGGTCGCGTTGTTCCTGCCGCTGCGCGGCGTCTCGGCGATCTCCGGTGAAGGGGGCCCGTTCTTCGATCCCGACGCCGATGCCGCGCTGCTCGCCGGGCTGCGCGAGACCCTCGACCGCTCGGTCGAGGTGCACGAGGTCGACGCGCACATCAACGACCCCGCGTTCGCCGTCGCGATGGCGGCGCGGCTCGACGAGTTCCTGGGAGGCGCACGGTGAACGGAGCAGCGGCGCGGCAACGGCTGCGGGACACGCGGGCCGCAGGCGGCACGATCATCGGCGCGGGTGCGGGCACGGGCCTGTCGGCGAAGTGCGCGGAGGCCGGCGGTGCCGACCTGATCATCATCTACAACTCCGGCCGTTACCGGATGGCCGGTCGCGGCTCGCTCGCCGGTCTCATGCCCTACGGCGACGCCAACGCGATCGTGCTGGAGATGGCGGCGGAGGTGCTGCCGGTGGTCCGGCAGACCCCGGTGCTCGCCGGCGTGTGCGGCACGGATCCCTTCCGCCTCATGGACCGGTTCCTGCGGCAGATCGAGGACGCCGGGTTCGCCGGCGTGCAGAACTTCCCGACGGTCGGGCTCATCGACGGGGTCTTCCGCGCCAACCTCGAGGAGACCGGGATGAGCTACGCGCAGGAGGTGGAGATGATCGGTCTCGCCGCCGAGCGGGGTCTGCTCACGGCGCCCTACGTGTTCGACGTCGCCTCCGCCGAGGCGATGACCCGGGCGGGCGCCGACGTCCTCGTCCCGCACATGGGGCTCACCACGAAGGGCAGCATCGGTGCGCAGACGGCGCGCACGCTCGACGACTGCGTCGCCCTGGTCCAGGAGATGCGGGACGCGGCGGTCGCGATCAACCCCGACGTGCTCGTGCTCTGCCACGGCGGGCCGATCGCCGAGCCGGACGACGCGCAGTACGTCCTCGAGCGAACCCAGGGGGTGGTCGGCTTCTTCGGCGCCTCGAGCATGGAACGACTGCCGGCCGAGGTCGCGCTCACCGAGAACATGCGGCGCTTCAAGGCGGTCCGCGCCACTCCTTGACCGCGTCCGTCCCGGGCTCCTAGAGTCATCATCGATTATCGAAGAAGTCGTACAGCCTGACGGTGACCCGGGCCCTCGCCGGAGCGCGCGGGACGAGGTGGGATCGTCGGGGCGTGGGCAGCGGAGCCCGCGCTCTCCTCGACCCGCCAGGAACTGGAGGTGGCCATGACCGGCCCCGACGCCCTCACCCGCAGCGTGCTCGCCGATCAGGTCAAGGAGCGGCTGCTCGAGGCCATCCTGGACGGTTCCTACCCGCCCGACTCGCGCATCGTCGAGACGGCGGTCGCCAAGGACCTCGGCACGAGCCAGGCGCCGGTGCGCGAGGCCCTGCGCGGCCTCGAGGCGCTCGGCATCGTCGAGATCATCCCGTTCCGCGGGGCGCGGGTGCGTCGACTCGATACCGCAGAACTGCTCGAGGCCTACGCCGTCCGTTCGGCGATCGAGGTGCTGGGCGCCCGCCTGGCCATGGCCCGGATGACCGACGACGACGTCGCGGCGCTGCAGAAGATCGGCGAGGAGATGCGGGACGCCGCCGCCGCGGGCGACGGTCGGGCGCTGGCCATGGTCGATGCCAGCCTGCACGAGAAGCTCATCGAGCTCGCGGGCAACGGCACCCTGCTCCGCGTGTGGCGGTCGCTGGAACCGATGTCGCGCACGTACATCACCCTCGTCGGCCCCGGCTCCGATCCGCAGTGGACCGCCGCCCTGCACGACCCGATCCTCGACGCGATCCAGAACCGCGACGTGGACGCCGTCGTGCGGGCCATCGAGAGCCACTTCGACGAGGTCCGCGAGCGGCTGGCCGGCACCCTGGCCGAGGTCGCCGAACAGCAGACCCGCGGCGCCGAGCCGGGCGCGACCGCGTCGTCCTGAGCCCGTCCGCCGGCCTCCGAACCAACCCGATCCCTACCGACCCCTGACACGAGGAGAGCAAGCGTGCGCACCATCCAGCACTGGATCGACGGCGCGAAGACCCGCGGGTCGTCGACGCGCACCGGCCAGGTGTTCGACCCGGCGACCGGTGCCCAGCAGGCCGAGGTCCTGTTCGCCGAGCCGAGCGACGTCGACCGCGCCGTGGCCGCCGCGGCCGCGGCCTTCGAGGAGTGGTCGCAGACGTCGTTGAGCCGGCGGGCGAAGATCCTCTTCGCCTTCCGCGAGATCGTGAACCGGCGGCAGGACGAGATCGCCGCGGTCATCACCGACGAACACGGCAAGGTGCTGTCGGACGCCGCGGGTGAGGTCCAGCGCGGGCTCGAGGTCGTCGAGTTCGCCTGCGGCCTGCCGAGCCTGCTCAAGGGCGAGTACTCCGACCAGGTGTCGACCGGGGTCGACAGCTTCAGCTTCCGCGAGCCGCTCGGCGTGGTCGCCGGCATCACGCCGTTCAACTTCCCGGCGATGGTGCCCATGTGGATGTTCCCGGTGGCCATCGCCTGCGGGAACACCTTCATCCTCAAGCCGAGCGAGCGCGACCCCTCGGCGTCGGTTCTGCTGGCGGACATGTGGGCCGAGGCCGGCCTGCCCCCCGGCGTCTTCAACGTGCTGCACGGCGACAAGGTCGCCGTCGACGGGCTGCTCGACCATCCCGACGTCGCGGCCGTGTCGTTCGTCGGCTCCACGCCGATCGCCCAGTACGTGCACGAGCGGGGCACGCGCGCGGGGAAGCGGGTGCAGGCGCTCGGCGGCGCGAAGAACCACGCCATCGTGCTGCCCGACGCAGACCTCGAGTTCGCCTCCGACCACCTGGCGGCCGCGGCCTACGGCTCCGCGGGGGAGCGGTGCATGGCGATCTCGGCGACGATCGCCGTCGGGTCGGTGGGTGACGAACTCATCGACATCCTCGACCGGCGCAGTCGCGCGGTCCGCGTCGGCCCCGGCCGGGACGCCGGCAGCGACATGGGACCGATCGTCACGAAGGCGTCGAGGGATCGGATCGTATCGCTGATCACCTCGGGCGAGGAGAGCGGCGCCAAGGTCGTCGTCGACGGCCGCGATCTCGTCGTCCCCGGACACGAGGACGGTTTCTTCGTCGGCCCGACCCTGGTCGACCAGGTGAGCCCGGACATGGAGGTCTACCGCGAGGAGATCTTCGGCCCGGTGCTCTCGGTGCTCCGCGCGGCGACGGTGGACGACGCGATCGACCTGATCAACGCCAATCCCTACGGCAACGGCACCGCCGTCTTCACCTCTCACGGCGGCGCCGCCCGGAAGTTCGTCCGCGGCGTCAAGGTCGGGATGATCGGCGTGAACGTGCCGGTCCCGGTGCCGATGGCCTACCACTCCTTCGGTGGGTGGAAGAACTCGCTCTTCGGCGAGCACCACGTGCACGGCCCCGACGGCGTGCGGTTCTACACGCGGGCGAAGGTGGTCACCCAGCGCTGGCCCGAGCTGGAGCAGGACGCCTCCTTCGACATGCCGACGGCCCGGTAGACCCGGGACGGACGCAGGCGGCGGGCCGGATCGGCCCACCGCCCCTTCGGGGTGCGCGCGCATCGCCGGCCTCTTCTGAGGTCGGTCGGAACTCGCCGGACGGGGCTCTTGACGGCTGGAAAATGTGATCCCTATCATCCGCGTTGATCGTCAATCGATTATCGGTTGGAATCGGACGAGGGTGGCGGACGCCGCTCTTACGCCAGGGAGCAGGAGAGTCAATGAGGAACTCCAGGAGCCGGCTGTTCGGGCGCGGCGCGGGGGTCGCGGTCGTCAGCGCCGCGATGCTCGTGCTGGCCGCGTGCGGGAGTGGGAGCGATTCGTCGTCGTCCAAGTCGTCGGAGTCGGCGGCCGCCCCGGCGGATGCGCCGGCGGGAGCGCTCAAGATCGGCGTGCTCACCACCTGCGGCGGTCCGTTCGCCACCTTCGAGTCGCAGTCGTTCTCGGGGGCCAAGTACGCACTCATCGAGCAGGCCGGCGGCAAGGCCGACGGCACCAAGGCCCAGGACCAGGTGACCGGCGCGAAGGTCGGCGACACGCCGCTCGCGATCAGCTACGGCTGCTCCGACGCCACGCCGGACAAGGCCGTGGCCGAGGCGCGCCGCCTGGTGGAGAAGGTGGGCGTCAAGATCCTGCTCGGCCCGCTGTCGGGTGACGAGGGTGTCGCGGTGGCCAACTACGCCAAGAGCCACCCCGACGTCACGTTCGTCAACGGCACCTCGGGGGCGCAGTCCACGACGCTGCAGGTGAAGGCCCCCAACTTCTTCCGCTTCGGCGGGGACGGCGCGCAGTGGTTGGCGGGCCTGGGCAACTACGCCTACAACGAGAAGGGCTGGCGCAAGGTCGCCATCCTCGGCGAGGACTACTCCTTCCCGTACACCCAGGCTGCCGGCTTCGTCAGCGAGTTCACCTCGCTCGGCGGTGAGGTCACGTCGCGCACCTGGGTGCCCCTGACGCAGACCGACTGGTCCTCCCCGGTGGCGCAGCTGCCCCGCGACGTCGACGGCGTGCTGCTGCTGACCGGCGGCAGCAACACCATCGCGGCGGAGAAGGCGTTCATCCAGATCGGCAAGAAGCCGGGTGACTACCTGCTCGGCGGCGCGGTGGTCATGGACCCGACGTCCTTCACCGTCGGCGACCAGCTGGACGGGCTCGTGGGTGCTTCGCCGGTGCCGGTGGGCAGCGACAGCCAGGACTGGAAGAAGTACCTCGACGGGTTCAAGAAGCAGTTCCCGGACGTCGACGCGCAGAGCCTGTTCACGGCTCTCTACTACGACGGGATGCAGGCCATCCTCGAGGCCCTCGACCAGACCGGCGGGAAGGTCGACGACCCGGCCGCCTTCCAGAAGGCGCTGGGTTCGCTGAAGCCGAACTTCCCCCGCGGCGCGGTCACCCTCGACGAGAACCGCAACTCGGTCCAGCCGAACTACGTGGTGCAGATCGTCAAGAAGGGCGGCGACCTGGGCTTCAAACTCGTCTCGACCATCGACGACGTCGACCAGACGTTCGGCGGTCTCTTCGGGCCCGATTCGCCGGACCCGAGCCGCGACCAGCCCGCCAAGGCGACCGGCAACCCCCCGCCGTGGGCGACCAAGTGATCGGCTGACCGGACCCTGTCGGCACGGTGCGCCCACCGCGCACCGTGCCGACAGGCACGTCAGGGGCCGTCCAGCCCGCGACACGACAGGCACCACCACGAGGAGCAGCGGCGATGACCGACCTGGCGACGACCCGGGAGACCGGCACGGAGGGCCCAACGGCCGGTCCTGCGTCCGTGGCACCCCTTCTGCGCATGGCACGGGAGACCCCCACCCGGCTGTGGAACGACTCGGCGACCCCGGCCGAGCTCTCTGCCGCCATCGACTGGGGTGCGGTCGGCGCGACCTGCAACCCGGTCATCGCGCTCGCCGCCCTGCGCAACGACCTGCCCCGCTGGCAGGCCCGGATCCGCGAGTACGCCGACGCGCATCCCACCGCTTCGGAGTCGGAGATCGGCTGGGCGATGGTCAAGGAGCTCTCGGTCGAGGCCGCCGCGCTGCTGATGGACGCGTTCGCCGAGCACCGCGGCCGCAACGGCCGGCTGTCGGTCCAGACCGATCCCCGGCTCTACCGGGACAGCACCGCGCTCGTCGCCCAGGCGGTCGAGTTCGACGCGCTGGCGCCGAACGTCATCGTGAAGATCCCCGCCACCGAGAACGGCATCCACGCGATGGAGGAGGCCACCTATCGCGGGGTGAGCATCAACGCGACCGTCTCCTTCACCGTGCCTCAGGCGGTCGCCGTGGCCGAGGCCATCGAGCGCGGCCTGCAGCGCCGGGAGGCCGAGGGGTCCGACGTCGGTTCGATGGGTCCGGTCTGCACGATCATGGTCGGCCGCCTCGACGACTGGCTGAAGCGCGTAGCCGCCCGCGACGTGATCACCGTCGACCCCGGCGTGCTCGAGTGGGCCGGCGTCGCGGTGTTCAAGCGGGCCTACGAGGTCTTCCAGGAGCGGGGCTTCCGCACCCGGCTGCTCTCCGCGGCGTTCCGCAACCACATGCACTGGAGTCAGCTGGTGGGCGGCGACGTCGTCGTCTCACCGCCGTACGAGTGGCAGGTGCGGCTCAACGCCAGCGGGATCGAGCCGCTGCCGCGCATCGACGAGCCGGTGGCCGACGCGGTGCTCGACACCCTCTACGGGAAGTTCCCCGAGTTCCGCCGCGCCTACGACGTCGACGGCATGGCTCCGGCCGAGTTCCAGGAGTTCGGCGCCACCCGCACGACGCTGCGTCAGTTCCTGACCGCCTGCAACGACCTGGAGGGCGTCGTCCGCGACGTGCTGCTGCCCGATCCCGGCCGCTGAGCGGGCCATTCGGGGCGGTCAGGGCATGAGCAGGACGGGCTTGACGACGTCGCCGGTCTCGGTGTCGGCGGCGGCCCGGTTGATCTCGTCCAGCCGGTAGTGGGTGATCAGCCGGTCGAACGGCAGCAGCCCGCGCCGGTGCAGGTCCCACAGCCGCGGAATCGTCCGTGCGGGGGTGCTGTCGCCCTGCAGGACCCCGCGCACCGTGAGCCCCTTGGTCATCGCCTCGAGCATGGGGATGCCGCCGGTGACCCCGGGCGGGGCCGTGCCGACGTAGGCGCAGGTGCCCAACGAGTCCAGCGAGCGCACGGCCTGCGTGAGCACCTCGGGGACGCCGGTGGTCTCGAAGGCGACGTCCACCCCGCGCCCGCCGGTGGCCTCCCGGATCGCCGCCACGGGGTCGACCTCGGTGGGAGAGGCCAGGTGGGTGGCGCCGAACTCGGCGGCCAGCTGCAGCCGGGACGCGCGGCGGTTGACCGCGACGATCGTCGTGGCCCCCGCCAGCCGCGCGGCCATCACCGCGCACAGCCCGACCGAACCCGCGCCGAACACCGCGATCGACGAGCCCGGGGACACCCGGAGGACGTCGAGCACCGTGCCCGCCCCGGTCTGCACCCCGCAGGCCAGCGGGCCGGCGATGCGCAGGTCGACGTCGTCGGGGACCTTCACGACGCTGCGGCCGTTGACGACCGCCAGCGTGCCGAAGGAGGACTGCCCGAAGAAGTGGTCGCCCACGGGCCGGCCCGCGGCGTCGGTCGTGGCGACGGAGCCGTCCGGACGGCGGCAGCCGAACTTCAGGCTCGCGATGGAGTCGCAGTACGCCGACCGCCCGGTCCGGCACCGGATGCACGCGCCGCACGACGGGAAACTCAGGACGACGGAGTCCCCGGGCGCGAGGCCGCGGACCTCGTCGCCGATCTCCCGCACGATGCCGGCGCCCTCGTGGCCGACGATCGCGGGCAGCACAGCCGGTCGCGAGTCGCGGACCAGCAGGTCGGTGTGGCACATGCCCGACGCCACGATCTCGACGAGGACCTCGTCGGATCGTGGCCCCTCGAGCTCCACCTGCTCGAGCAGGAACGGGCCGCCCTGTTCCCGGACGACCGCGCAGGTCGCCTGGTGACGGGTCACTGGGTGGCCGTCAGGCCGCCGTCCAGCGTGAGGATCTGGCCGGTCACGAACGACGAGGCGTCGGAGCAGAAGAACAGCAGCGCGCCGACCAGGTCGTCGGGATCGGCGATCCGGCGCAGCGGGATGCGGCCGACCAGGTTGTCGTAGAACCCGGGCTGGGCGAGCAGCGTGGCCGCCTGCTCGGTACGCACGAACGTCGGCGAGATCGCGTTGACCCGGATGTCGTGCTTGGCCCACTCGGTCGCGTACTGCCGGGTGAGGGCGTCCAGCGCGCCCTTGGCGGCGACGTAGGCGGAGTAGCCGGCGTCGATGCCCAGCTGGCCGCGCACCGAGCTGACGTTGAGCACCGAGCCGCCGCGACCGCCGGCGATCATCGCCCGGGCCGCGGCCTGCGACACCAGCAGCGCCGTGGTCAGGTTGAGGTCGACGATCCGGTCCCACTCCGACTGCGGGTAGTCCTCCGCCGGGTAGAGCGCGGTGCCGGCGCCGCCGCCGATGCCGTTGACCAGGATGTCGACACGACCGAAGGCATCGAGCGTCTGCGCGATCGCGTCGTCCGCGGCCGCCTTGTCCGCCATGTCGCCGGTGACGACCAGCGCCTCACCGCCGGCGTTCTCGACCGCCTTGCGGGCCTCGGCCAGCCGCTCCTCGGAGCGGCCGATGATGGTCACCTTGGCGCCGACGGCGGCCAGGGCGCCGCAGGTGCGGACGCCGACACCGCCCGAACCTCCGGCGACGACGGCGACGCGGTCGGCGAGGGTGAAGCGCTGCAGTTCATCCATGGTGCGTTGTCTCCAGAGGTCAGCGGACGGGTGCGCGCTTGGCGGTGAACTTGTCCCACAGCGAGGCCGCGTTGAGCGTCTGGATGTGGTCCATCATGTAGCCCTGTCCGACGTCGACCGGGCCGAACTTGTCGCGGAAGTCGACCCGCTCGATCGTCTCCTCGCGCGACCACCCCTTCGCCACGGCCTCGGCGACGGCGCTGGTCCACTCGAGCAGCACGGACCGCTGGGTGGCCAGGTACGCCGGCGTCGTGACCGGCCCGTGCCCGGGGACGACGGTGTCGACGTCGAGACCGCTGATCAGGTCGAGCGCGCCCACCCACTGGTCGATGTCCGACGTCATGAGCCAGGTCTGGCACTCGGAGAACACGGTGTCGCCGGTGAAGACGACCCGCTCGTCCGGCACGTACACGGCGACCTGGCCGGGAGTGTGGCCGGGCGTGTGGATGAGATGGAACGTCTTCTCGCCGACCTTCATCTCCAGGTCACCGGTGAAGACGAGGTCGCCGGCGTTCGGATCCTCGTAGTACGTGTCGCGGTCGGGCACGATGCCGGCCGCGCCGGGGTCGTCGGTGGGGATGGCCTCGAGCGCGTAGGCGAACGGGTCGAGGTCCGGCGTCGGCACCATGAAGTTGTCGGCGACGCCCCGGTGGTGCACGACCTCGCCGGCCCCCTTGAACCAGTAGTTGCCGAAGATGTGGTCGACGTGGTGCTCGGTGTTCACGACGAACCGGATCGGCCCGTGCTCCTCGGCCTCCTGGCGCATCGCGACCGCCTTGGTCGGCAGCTGCGGGGTGTCGATGACGACCACGCCGGCCGACGTCACGACGTAGCTGGGGTTGCAGCCACGGATCTCGGTGGACGTGAAGACATGGGGCGTGACGCGCTGCACGACGGAACCTCCCTGGTGCGCCGGCGGCCGGCCGTCCCGGGCGCCACGTTCCCGGTGCGACAAGCGCCGTCAGGCCGACGGTGACCGGTATGGTCAATAATCGATTCTCGATCTACTGCGTGTCAACCACCCGCGTCGGTCTTCCCGGGAGCCTCGAGCGCACGCGTTCTCCCCGGTCACGGCGCTTCGGGGAGCAGGTGAAGGCGCACGGCGCGGTCGGGCGGGATCTCGGCCTCCAGACCCGCCAGCCAGTTCGGCTCGCCGATGTCGGCGCCGGCGACGTCCAGGGCGCAGGCACGCAGCACGGGGGAGTGGGTGATCCCTACGGTGAACGCGGTGGCGTCGTCGCGGTCGGCGAGGCTGGCGGCGAAGGTGCGGATCCGTGCGGCCACGGCCGCGGCGTCGTCACCCGGCGGTGCGGCGTGCCCCACCCACCAGCCCACGCGGTCGGGAACGGTCAGCCAGTCGGCGAAGAACCCGACCTTGGCGACGTCGGCCTCGGTGAATCCGGGGATCTGAGCGGCGAACGCCGCCTCGCTGCTCACCATGTCGACGCGGACGCCGGCGAGGTAGAGGTCGGGGTTGCGCAGCGCGAACGCGACGCCGTCCTCGAGCACCTCCGCCCCGGCCTCCCGGGCGCCCCGCGCCACCGCGGCGGCGGTCTCCCGGGTGCGACGCGTCTCGCCGCTGACCACGCGGATCGGGCCGTCGGCGCGGTCGGCCAGCCGGCGGCCCACCTCCGTCGCGGTCTGCAGGCCCTCCTCGGTGACCGGGACGTCGCCCCGGTGCGAGGTGACCTCGCCGTGACGGAGCAGGAACAGGCGTTGGGTCATGGATGCCTCCGGGTTGCAGGACGATGCGCGCCGGGACGCCGCCCCGCGGGCGGCGTCCCGGCGCGTCGGTGCGTGGGGACGGCGGAGCTCAGCCCTGCCGCTCCTCCCACCTCTTGGTGAAGAGCTCGTAGACGGCGTCGGCGAACTCCGTGTCGTTGATGTTGTTCTCCATCTCGATCACCTCGATCGACGGATCAAGGGTCGCGCGCAGGCTGTCCAGCAGCGGCGAGACGTCCACGCCGTGCCACTGGCTGCCCTCCTTGAAGTAGTTGTCCAGGCCGTTCAGAGGGAGCGCGACCGCCTTCGGCCCGGGGGCGCGGTTGACGTGGTCGGCGATGTACTCGCCCAGCCGCCGCATCTCGTCCGGGGTCGCGAGCAGCGACGTGATGTTCGGGTTGTGGATGATGATGTTGCGCTCGTCGGTGTCGAACTCGGCCGGGATCGTGTCGCGGGCACCGAAGTTGAAGCACTCCGCCGCGCCGGGGACGACGACCAGCGGGATCCCGGCGCGGATCGCGGCCTCCATCCGGTCCACGCCCGGGTCGAAGATGCCCTTGTTCCAGCGGTTGATGATCTCGGGCAGCGTGAAGTCGATCAGCGCGTCGATGGCGCCGGTGTCGATCAGGTGCTCCATGCCGGCCCCCTCGCCGACGGCGTGGAAGGTGACGACCTCGAAGCCGTTGTCCTCCAGCTGCTCCCGGATGCGCATGACGCCGGGGGTGGTCACGCCGAACATCGAGATGGCGACGAGCGGCTTGCTGGCCTCGGCCTGCGCCTTGGTGGCCTCGTACCCGCGGGCCATGCCGGCCGCCGCGTGGGCGGCGTTGCTCAGCACCTGCTTGGAGATCCGGTTGAGCCCGGCGATGTCGGTGACGGCGTTCATGATCATCATGTCCGAGTGCCCGACGTAGGGCCGGACGTTGTTCGACCCCATCGTGCTGACGATCAACTTCGGCACGCCGATGCCGAGGTTCTGCAGCGCGCCGCCCAGCAGGTCGCTGCCGCCGGTGCCGCCGAGGCCCAGGACCGCGTCGATCCGACCCTGCTCGACCAGCTCGGTGACTACGGCCCGCAGCCCCTCGCTCATCTTCGTGATGGCCACGTTGCGGCCGCCGGCGCCACCCTCGACGCCCGCCGCGAAGTCGGCGAGGTCCACACCCGCTCGCGAGGCCACCTCGGAGGACGGGATGTCGGGCTCGAAGTACGGCTCGCCGAGGACGCCGCAGTCGACGACGAGGACGTCGACGTCGCTGGCGAGCAGCTCGTCTCGCACGTAGGCGTACTCGGTCCCCTTCGTGTCGAGGGTTCCGGCGAGGCAGACGACGGGCTTGCGGGACATGGTCACTCCTTCGTGACGGGGGAGGGGGTGGAGCGGGTTACTCGGAGCGGTCGGCGCCGGTGTCCTGCAGCGCCGTCCAGACCCGCTCCGGAGTGAGCGGGAGGTCGCGGATGACGACGCCGACGGCGTCGGCCACCGCCGCGCCGAGGGCGCCCGCGGTGCACAGCAGGGCGCCCTCGCTGATGCCCTTGGAGCCGTACGGCCCGGGACCGTCGTGGTTCTCCACGGCAGCGCTGAGCAGCTCGACGGGAACGTCCTTGAACGTGGGGATCCGGTAGTCGAGCGCACCCAGGTTGCGGATGCGGCCGTGCTCGTCGAGGAGCAGCTGCTCCATCTGGCTGTGCCCCAGGCCCATGATCGCGGCGCCCTCGTCCTGGGAGACGACCTGCAGCGGGTTGAGCTCGGTGCCGACGTCGCTGACGGTCACGTGCCGGGTGAGCAGCAGCTCGCCGGTCTCGCGGTCGACCTCGACCTCGAT
>Ga0308173_10000908_pt1 | contig 13906 bp, 5 predicted proteins | sample PhyPR1_FD_203716 | JGI IMG/M metagenome (GOLD analysis project Ga0308173, IMG submission 203716) | Soil microbial communities from UC Gill Tract Community Farm, Albany, California, United States - DLSLS.P.R1 | ecosystem: Environmental > Terrestrial > Soil > Agricultural land | place: USA...
GGCGTATCGGGCTTGCCACCGCTGCCGGCGGACGCGTGTACGCGGTCATTAACGCTACTCCGCACAGTGGCAACATCGCGCATGCAGCGAGCGAGGACCAGGGCGGTCTGTATCGCTCAGATGACAGCGGCGCCAGCTGGCAGCGCGTCAGCAGTGAGCACTGGCTCGAGAACGACTACTTCGCGCGCATCACGGCCGATCCGGCCATTCACGACCGCATCTACGCGACCGGACAGTCGGTGCGGCGCTCGGACGATGGCGGCGCGCATTGGACCGAAGTCAAAGGTTCGCCGGGTGGCGATGACTACCATTTCGTCTGGGTCAATCCGAAGCACACCGATCACATGATCGTTGCGAGTGACCAGGGCACCGCCGTCAGCGTCAATGGCGGCACCAGCTGGAGCGACTGGTACAACCAGCCCACCGGCGAGTTCTATCACCTGGCGGCCGACAACCGTTTTCCGTACTGGATCTATTCCGGGCAGCAGGATAACGGCACCGTCGGCGCGGCCAGTCGCAGCGATTACGGCGCCCTGAGTTTTCGCGACTGGCACCCGGTCGGCGGCGACGAACGCGACTACGACATTCCCGATGCACAGGATCCGGACATCATCTATGGATCTGGCCTCGGCGGCCATTTGTCGCGCTGGGACGCGCGCACCGGAGAAGTGCAGAACATCTCGCCCTGGCCGGTATCGAGCTATGGACAGCGGCCGGGCGATTTCAACTATCGCTACACCTGGATCACGCCGATCGCGATGTCGCAAAATTCGCCTTTTCCACTTTATCAAGGCGCACAGGTGCTGTTCCGCACCGTCGACAAGGGCCGCACCTGGACTAAAATCAGCCCCGATCTTTCGGCGAAATCGGCTCAGTCTGGCAAGTGCGAAGGCAATCTCGCAGCGCCTGCCGCCCGCGCCTGCGGCTACGGCGTGATCTACTCGATCGGCCTGTCGCCGCGCGACAACGACGAAATCTGGATCGGCACCGACGACGGGCTGATCCAGCGCACCCGCGATGGCGGCGCGCACTGGGACAACGTCACGCCGGCGAAGCTGGTTCCGGCCTGGGCAAAGGTTGCCACGGTGGATGTATCGGCGACCACGCCCGGCAGCGCCTACGCGGCAATCGACAATCACCGCCAGGACGACTTCACGCCACGCGCCTTGCGCACACGCGACTACGGCAAGACCTGGACCTCGATCACGAACGGCCTGCCGGCGGGGCACTTCGTCGACGTGCTACGCGCCGATCCGCAGAAAAGTGGATTGTTATACGCGGGCACCGAGTTGGGCGTGTTCGTGTCGTTCGACGACGGCGACCACTGGCAACCGCTGCAGCGCAATCTGCCGCCGGCCTGGGTGCGCGACCTGCTGGTGCACGGTGACGACCTGATCGTGGCGACCCAGGGCCGCGCGATCTGGGTGCTGGACGACCTTGCGCCCTTGCGCCAGCACGAAAAACTGGCAGGAACCGGCGCGGTGCTGTTCGACCCCGCGGTCGCGCTGCGCCTGCGCGGCAGCCAGAACAAGGACACGCCGCCACCGGCCGACACGGCGCTCGGACAGAATCCGCCGACCGGCGCGATCATCGACTACCACCTGCCGGGAGCCGCCAAGCGTGTCACGCTGGAATTCCTGGACAAGGACGGTAAATCCGTGCGCCGCTTCGCCAGCGACCAGTCAGCCGAAACGCTCGACGCACGACGCTACTTCACCGAATCCTGGACCGCGCCGCCGGTCGCGCTCTCCGCGGCAGGCGGCAGCCATCGTTTTGTCTGGAACCTGCGCATGCCGCGTCCGCGCGCAATCCATCATGACTACAGTATTGCGGCGGTGTTCGGCGAAGGCACGCCGATCACGCCGGAAGGCATGCTCGTCCCGCCGGGCAATTACGCGGTAGTGCTGGATGTCGACGGACACCAATCGCGCAGTACGCTGAAAGTCATCGCCGATCCGCGCACCCCACTCGATGAGGCCGCGCTACGCGCCGGCGTCGCGTTCGCAAACGAGCTTGCCGAAGCGATGGTTCGGAACTTCGTTGTCTATGGCGAACTGCAGTCCGTCGATGCGCAAGTCGCTGCTGCCCAGAAACCGCTGGCCGGCGAGAAGGGCAAGCGCCTGCACGCGGCAGCGGAACGGTTCACGCTCGCATCCGGTGCGCTGCGCACCGGCGACGGCGAACGCAGCACCAATCTCAGCTCGATCGGTGACCTGCTGGCCAGTCTTCACACCGATGTCGAAGCCAGCGATCGCGCCCCGACCCAGCCGCAACACGATGTGCTCGCCGCCTGCAATGAGCGCATGACCCGAGCCGCCGCACTGTGGGACAAGCTCAAGCAGCGGGAACTCGCACAGGTCGACGCCGAACTGAAAGCAGCTGGCGCCGCGGCCGTTGCGATCCCGACCGCGGATCAGATCCGGCTGGACTCGCAGCCCGAATCGAAGGATCTGCCGTAGCGCAAAGCCTTACCACCAGATCGAATACAGCGCCGTCAGCGCCAGCACCACACCGAGCGCGCCGATGTTGAACGACATCGACGTGCGGAAGCTCACGTCGTGCACGGTGATCCGGTTGGATTCGTGCAGCGGCGCCGGCCGCATCAGCGAGACGCCGATCGCGATGGCCAGCGCCAGCGCGAACACCACGGCCATGCGGTTCATGAACGGCAGTTCGGGCCACAGCGCCTTGAGCGCGAGCGACAGCACGAACGAGCCGATCGTGCCGGCCATTGCGCCGGCCTCGTTCGCTCGCTTCCAGAACAGGCCGAGCACGAAGATGACGACGATGCCGGGCGTGAAGAAACCGGTGTATTCCTGGATGTACTGGAAAGCCTGGTCGAAGCTGCCGAGCAGCGGCCGCGCCGCGACGATCGCGATGGCGATCGCAACGATCGCAGCGATGCGGCCGACGCGAACGAGCGTGCGCTCGTCATGCGCCTTGCCGCGCTTGTTGTAGATGTCGAGCGTGAAGATCGTCGCGATCGAGTTGATCTTCGAGGCGGTCGAGGCCACGATCGCGGCGATCAGCGCGGCAAACACGAGCCCCGCGATTCCAGGCGGCAGCAACTGCATCATCGTCGGATACGCCTGGTCGGAACGCGGCAACTCCGGCGCCAGGACGACCGCGGCGATGCCCGGCAACACGATGATGACCGGCATCAGCAGCTTGAGGTAGGCGGCGAAGATCACGCCCTTCTGCGCTTCGTTGATGCTCTTGGCCGCGAGCGCACGCTGGACGATGTACTGATTGCAGCCCCAGTAGCTCAAGTTCGCGATCCACATCCCGCCGATCAGTACCGCAAGTCCGGGCAGTTCCTTGTAGTGCGGATTGTCCGGCGTCAGGATCATGTGGAAATGTTCCGGCACGCGCGCCACCAGGGTGGCGAAGCCGGCGAGGATGCCGGCGCCGGCGCCGATTTTTGCCAAGGTCAGGCCCGACACGAACAAGCCGCCGAGCACGAGCAGCGAAACCTGCACGATGTCGGTCAGCGCGACCGCGCGCAGCCCGCCCCAGAGCTGATAAAGCAGCGCGAACCCGCCGAGCGCGATGAGCGCGGTCGTCTGGTCGACGCCGGCCACGCGGTTGACCGCGATCGAGCCGAGCCAGATGATCGAAGTCAGATTGACGAAGATGTACAAGCCGAGCCAGAACACCGCCATCAGGACGCGGATGCGCGCGCCGAATCGTTGCTCGAGAAACTGCGGCATCGTGTAGATCTGGTTGCGCAGAAAGATCGGCAGGAACCATTTGCCGACGATGATCAGGGTCAGCGCGGCCATCCATTCGTATGAGGCGATCGCCAGACCGATCGCATAGCCTGAGCCGGCCATGCCGACGATCTGCTCGGCGGAAATATTCGCCGCGATCAGCGACGCGCCGATCGCCCACCACGGCAGCGAGCGCGAAGCGAGGAAGTAGTCGGCCGAGGTTTTCTCGTGCCCACCGCGATCGCGCGACACCCACTGCGCCAGGCCGAACAAGGCAACGGCATATACCGCGACGATCGTGACGTCGATGGAAGTCAGATGCATGCTGTCGAGCGCTCCCCAGAGTGGCCATAGCCGGCGCACGCTGCGTTCTGCAGCATGGCCAGCACATCACGCGCGCGAAGCACCCTGCCGGGCTGCCGTTCGCGGCGTCCGGAAGTGTAGTTCAGTCGTGCCGGTTCGGCGGGTGAATAGGTATGCAGCGCGTGCGCCGCCACGCCGTTCACGTTCGCTGCAGTGCAGCGAAGTTTTCGGCCAAGGTCTGGCACAATGCCGCCACCCCGCTGAGCCCGGCCCCGCCGCGGGAAGAGGTTCTCATCGCAACCCGTCCCAAAGACAAAGCCACGTCGCTGGTCATCGCCCATTTGGCGGGTGTGTCCCAACCCACCGTGTCGCGCGCATTGCGCGGCAGCCCGATGGTCAACGAGGCCACGCGATCGCGCATCCTCAAGATCGCGCGCGAACTCAACTACACGGTCGACAAGAACGCCTCGAACCTGCGCTGCCAGCACAGCGGGACGCTTGCGCTGCTGTTCTTCGAGGACCCGGCGCCGGACGATTCGCTGATCAACCCGTTCTTCGTCTCGATGCTGGCGTCGATCACGCGCGCTTGCGCCCAGCGCGGCTACGATTTGCTGATCTCGTTCCAGCAGCCGGCGAACAATGACTGGCAGGCGAGTTTCGAGGACAGCAACAAGGCCGACGGCATCATCCTGCTCGGTTACGGCGACTATCTGGACTATCGCGCGCGCCTGGATTTTCTCAATGCGCGCGGCATCCACTTCGTGCGTTGGGGCGCGATACCGTTCGACCAGCCGGAGGTGTCGGTCGGCTGCGACAATCGCCGTGGGGGTCGAGAAGCAGCCATGCACTTGCTCGAGCGCGGCGCAACGCGCATCGCCTTTTTGGGCGACGCATCGGACCACTCGCCGGAGTTTCTCGAACGCTACCGCGGCTATGCCGATGCGCTCGAGAGCGCAGGAAGCAAGGTCGACGCCGGATTGCAGGTCGACGCGATCTCGTCCGAGCAGTCGGGCTTCGACGCCATGCGCACGCTGCTCGAGCGCGGCGCGGCATTCGATGCCGTCTGCGCCGCCAGCGACCTGATTGCGATCGGCGCGATGAAGGCACTGCACGCAGCCGGCCGGCGCGTGCCCGACGACGTACTCGTGACCGGATTCGACGACATCCCGCTGGCCGGCTTCGTCAATCCCAGCCTCACGACCGTGCAGCAGGATACGAAGCTCGCCGGCACGATCCTCGTCGAAACCCTGCTCAAGCGCATCCACAACGAACCGGTCGAGGGGCAGATCATCCCGGCGTCCCTGATCATCCGCAACTCGACCACGCGCGCGTAGGGTGGGCTCAGCCCACCTCCTGAATCTTGGCCCACGAGCTCTGGCGCCCGGGCCTACTGCCCGTGGCGCGCGGGCCCGCTTACTGCCTTTCCACTTCAACTGAATTCGTATGCAGAAAATTGTTTGTTGGCTGCCGTCTGACTAGGCTGGACACCCCGTCAGGCCAGCAATGCAATGAGCCGCCAGCGACTGCAACCGATTCTCCGGCGACGCCTGAAGTTGCGCGCGCCGGCATTCACGCTGGCCGTCCTCATCGCTGCCGGATGCGCCGGCACTCGCAGCGACAATACGGATCCGACGGGCGCGCAGGTGTGTCGACCAGCGCCGATGGCAGCGCCGCTGTTCCTGCGCGGATCGATGACCAACTGGGCGCTCGACGACGACTATGTCTTTCAGTACGTCTGCAACGAATATCTGCTGAACGTGGATCTGCGTGGACTGCAGCAATTGCGCATTACCGATGCGGCGTCGACGCCGGTGGCTTCGTTCGGGCGGAAGAATCGCCAGGACGCGGCGCCGCTGAAACCCGGCGAGGGGTTTGAGATGAATGCCGCGTCCGAGCCCGGGGGAGCCGGCGCCGTGAACGTGGCATTCGACGGCGAGCACACGTTGCATCTGCGTTTCGATCCGACGGACAGTACGGCGAAGCGGCCGACCTTGACGGTCTCCGCGAAGGACTTTGCCGACCCGGCGCGGACTGAAGTCACCGATCCGATTGCGTTAAGCCTGCACTTCGACTCGCGCGCCAGCGCGGACAAGCAGCCGTTCGGCGCGCTGACTTCCGGATCTCAGATCGACATCACCTTGCACGCGACGCCGGGCGTGACGCGCGCCACGTTGGTCGTGGAAAAGCGCCGGCTCGAAGGTCCGCAGGAAGTGCTCGACTATGCCCCGGTCGCACGCGTGCCACTGGTGCAGCGCGCGGAAGGCGCAGGGGTCGGATGGCACGGAAGCTATCGTTTCGCGGAGATCGGCATTTACGGCTATTACTTCGAAATAGAAACCGGCACGGGCACCTGGCTGTACCAGAACAATTCCGATTCGGTGTACTGGACGCGCGAAAAAGGATCCGGTGGGCTGGGCAAGGTCCAAGGCCTCACCGATCCGCTGCATCGCATCCGCCGTTTCCGGCAGACCGTATATCGTCCCGACTACCGCGTGCCGGCCTGGGCCCGCGACGCGGTGTTCTACTACATTTTCCCGGAGCGCTTCCGCAACGGTAACCGTGGCAACGACCCGCAGCCGGGTCCGCACACGTTTCGCGACACCTCGGTCGAGGTGCACAAGGACTGGCTGGACCGCCCGTGGGTGCCGCATTCAGGCGACGGTTCGGACGACAGCTACGGCAACGATTTTTTCGGTGGCGATCTCGCCGGAATCATCGAGAAGCTCGACTACATTGCGGCGCTCGGCGCGAACACGCTGTACCTCACGCCGATCTTCCAGGCCGCGAGCAATCACAAGTACGACACGGCCGACTACCGCAGGATCGACCCGCACTTCGGCAGCAACGCCGATTTCGAGCGCCTGACGAAGGCCGCGCGCCAGCACGGTCTGCGCGTGATTGTCGACACCTCGCTCAACCACAGCGGCAGCGATTCGCTGTACTTCAACCGCTACGGCAATTTCCCGGAAGTCGGCGCGTTCGATCGCGGAGCGATACATCCGGAGTCGAGGTACGCGGACTGGTACCGCTTCGATCCTTTGCAACCGGATGCGGCCAGGCAATATCGCGGCTGGGTCGGAGCCCAGGACTTGCCCGAGTTGAACAAGGCGTCAGCTTCCTTTCGAAATTTCGCATTCGGCGCACCCGACGCGGTCATGAAGCTGTGGCTCGACCGCGGCGCGGCGGGCTGGCGCATGGACGTTGCGCCTTGGGTGCCGGACGATTTCTGGCGCGCGTGGCGCAGCGCCGTCAAGCGGCATCGTCGCGACGCGCTGACAATCGCGGAAACCCAGTTCGATGCGTCGAAGTTCTTCCTCGGCGATGAGTTCGATTCGACGATGAATTACATTTTCCGCAACGCGGTCGAGGACTACGCCAACGGCAAGGATGCGCGCCTCATCTACCGCAATATCGAGCTGATGCGCGAGAACTACCCGCCTCAGGCTTTTTTCGCGTCGATGAACCTGCTGTCCACGCATGATTCGGCGCGAGCGTTGTTCGATTTCGGCTATCACGATGAAAACGCGGATGCGGCGACGATCGTGCTGGCGAAACAGCGGCTGCGCCTGGCCGCGTTTTTCCAGATGATCTTCCCGGGCGCGCCCGCCGTATTCTATGGCGACGAAGCCGGAGTAACCGGCGGAGAAGACCCGTTCAATCGCGCAACCTATCCCTGGGCCGATCTCGGCGGCAGGCCCGATGGACAACTGATCGCGCAGTACACGTCGATGATTGCATTGCGCAAGGCGCATCCCGTGCTGCGGCACGGGAGCCTCGGCGCTCCGGCATACCTTGACGAGCACGTCATCGTGCTGGTGCGTCGCGATGGCAAACGCTGGGCGATTACCGCAACCAACAACGATCGCGTCGCGCATACAGTCACCATTTCTGTGCCGGGCGACCTGAAGGCCGCGAGCTTTTTGGACGCCCTGACCGGTGCGCGCACGCGCGTGGCGTCGGGAACTATTACGTTCGAGATACCTGCAATGTTCGGATCTGTCCTGGAGGATCGCTGAAATGACAACCCACCGGTTTGCACCCCTTGTACTTGCGCTTGGCCTGGCTTTCGCCGGTATGGCATACGCAGAGAACGCATCGACGCCAGTACGCCAGAGCACGGCCGCACCCAACGTGCGTGTGCTTGCGCCAATGAACATGCCGGGCCTCGATCGCGAGCGCGTCGTGCGCATCTACCTGCCGCCCGGTTACGAGTCCTCGCAAAAGCGCTACCCGGTCATTTACATGCATGACGGCCAGAACCTTTTCGACGCTGCTACGGGCTATGCCGGCGAGTGGGAAGTGGACGAAACGCTGAATCGCCTGGCAACCAGTCGCGGCCTGGAACTGATCGTGGTCGGCATCGACAACGGCGCCGCCAAGCGCATGGTCGAGTTGAATCCGTGGGACAACGAACAGTTCGGCAAAGCCGAGGGCCGCCAGTACATGGATTTCATCGTCGACGTGGTGAAGCCCTTCATCGATACGCAGTACCGTACGTTGTCCGACCGCGCGAACACGGCGATCATGGGCTCGTCGATGGGCGGCCTGATCTCCCACTATGCGATGTACAGCTATCCGCAGGTGTTTGGGAAAGTCGGTATCTTTTCGCCTGCGTACTGGGTCGCGCCGCCCGTCTCACAATTCACGGTGAGCCACACGTTGCCAGCCGACACAAAAATATATTTCTATGCCGGGGGCAACGAAGACGAACACATGGTCGTCAATATGCGACGGGCCGTGGCGCAGGTACGCACGACTGGCGTTGCCAAGGCCGGAGTCACGATGAACATTGCCCCCGAGGCACACCATAATGAAGCAGCTTGGCGGGTGGAATTTCCGCGAGCGATTCAGTGGTTGTTTGGCGGGACGAATTGACTGCTGCACGACGGGGATCCGCTGCCCATAGTACTGGCAATCACTGCAGGAGCCATGGATGGCCGACGCCGCCATCTAATCACCCCGGATTGCAGCTTCGTCTAATGGCGTAGTGCCTCGTGGGCCCCGCCGGAAAATGCTCCTGCATTTCCGGCATCCCCGCCATCCGTGGCGGTGAAAAAAAACCTGCCGGGTTGGAGACCGGCAGGTTGGAGGACTCACCGCAAAATCTATACGTTTAGAACTTGTAGGTTGCCCCGAACAGAATCGTGCGGCCCCACTCGATGTATTCCAGCGGACGATCCTTCGTCTGCGCATACGTGCGGTAGCCGGAATTGGTCAGGTTGCTCGCCTGCAACAGCAGGGTCAGGCCATTCAGTGCGTTCTCGTGAGCGAAGGTGTAGCTGACTTGCGCATCGACGATGTTCTCGCCGACCACATAGCGCAACGTGCGGTTGCCGGCGAAGTTGCCGATCTCGCCGATGAAGTCCGAGCGCCAACGTTCATTGATGCGGGCTTCAAAGCCACTGTGCTCATAATAAGCGGTGAAGTTGTAGACGCGGTCGGACAAACCCGGCAAGGCGATTGGGCCACTACCCACGCTGCTGGCACTGTCCGGATCCTTGATCTCGATGCTGCTGTCGTTGAAGCTGGCGCTGGCGATGAAGCCAAAGCCTTCGAGTACCGGCGTGAACAGGTCCAGCGGGATCGATGCCGACAGCTCGAGGCCCTTCAAGGTCCCGCCCTTGCCGTTGAACGGGGCGGTGAAGTTGCCGGTAGTCTGCGCCGGCGGCGAACCCGGAGGCGGCACGTAGCCGGCGACGAGCGCCGAGAAGTCGTAGCCATCGCGCGTCTGGGTATAAATGTAGCTGGTCAGGTCCTTGTAGAAAAAGGCCGCTGCCACATACGCCTTCCTGCCGAAGTATTTCTCCCACGAAATGTCAAACGCATTGGCTTTCCAGGGATCGAGTTCCGGGTTGCCGCCGCTGCCGCCCGGCTTGCCCGTTGCGCTGTCGACGCCGAAATCCAGCGACGTGCGCAGCTGGTCGACGCGCGGGCGCGCGACTTCCTTGGCCAGGGCGACACGCAATGTCTGTTCGTCGTCCAGTGCGAAGGCCAGGTTCATGCTGGGCAGTATGTCGTTGTAGTTCTTGCCGCCTTCGATCGGCTGAATCTCGCTGCCAGCAGGCTGGGTGTGATCGTATACATTGGCTTGCGATGACTGGTCGGCACGCTGCATCTGCACGCCGATGTTGCCGCGCACCGGCACCGAACCCCATTCGGTATCGATATTGCCCTTGAGGTACGTGGTCGTGATTTTTTCCGACACCGTCCACGCCTTGGCGACCAGGAACGGCGCGTCTTCATTCGGATGAAAGGTCATGTAGCGCGAGACTGCGCCCGGTACGTTCCATGACGGAATGAATCCAACGCCGGCAAAACCGAGGTCGACCAGTCCGTACTGCAGGCTTTGATCGATCGTGGTGTCGCCCTGCGCACCGACGTTGATCGGGGCCTCGGGTTGGTGCTTGTCTTTTTCGCGATCGGCGTAATTGATGCCGAAGTCGATCGACGAAAAAAACTTTCCGACCGAGTCCGGCGAAGGCAGCGAAGCGTCGAGGCGGAAGCCCTTGAGCTCGTCGCTGACCTTGGGCACCTTGCCGTAACCGGAGCCATAGATCGTGTTGCGCAGGAACAGCTTGCTCGGGTCGGAGTAATTCAAGCCCGGCACGAGCTGGGAGAAATCGCTGCCCGTATAAGACAGGTTGAGCGAATCGAGCTGCGGCGCCGGCGCCAACTGGGTATTGTTTTCCAGGCTCAATTCATTGCGATCAGCCTTGGACCAGCTGACGTCCGCCACCACGCGGGCGGCGCCGACGTTGAATGCGTTCTTCCAGCCGAATGCCTTGATCTTGTCGTCGCGGTCGTTGTACATGCCGCGCACCAGCGGGTACACGTTATGGGCGACGCCGCCGACGAAGGTGTTGTTGCTGTTGATTTGCGGATTCGTGACCTGCAGGCGGTCGTAACCACCGTTGTAGTCGCCGAGGTTCGCTTCGAACTGGTTCGCAGTGTCTTCCTGATTCGCCTTGGAATAGAACAGGTCCAGGGTGCTGGTCCAGTCGCCTGAAGGCCGATACTCGACCGTCGCCATCGCGGCATCGCGGGTCTGATCACCGGTGCGGCGCAGCGCCTTGATGCCATCGGAGTAATACGTGCCGGCCGGCACGCCCGGGCGCCAGTTGTCGCCGATCGCCTGCCAGGGTTCGTACAAACCGACCTGATTTTCCTGGACGGGCGTGTCCGTGTGTGCATAACCGATTGCCAGGCCCAACGTGTGGTCCAACCACTGGCCGATATAGCTGATGTTGAAGCGATTGCCATCGGCATCGGCATTGGCAGCCGAGCCGAGTGAATTGTGCTGGCCGCGCAATCCGACCACGCCGACGCCGGTCGTGAAGTCGAGCGGGCGCACGGTCTGCATGTCGATCGTACCGGAGAGGCCCTGACCTACGAGCGCGGCATCCGGCGTCTTGTACACGATCACGCTGTTGAGCAATTCGGACGGGTACTGATCGAATTCGACGCTGCGGTTATCGCCGGTGCTGACCATCTCGCGGCCGTTGAGCAGCGTGGTTGCAAAGTCGGGCGACAGGCCGCGCACGCTGATGACCTGCGCACGGCCGGCTACACGCTGTGCGGTCAGTCCCGGGACGCGCGCCAGCGATTCGGCGATGCTGATGTCAGGCAGCTTGCCAAGGTCCTCGGCGGCGACCACTTCGACGACATTCGATGCCGCCTGCTTCATCTCGATCGAGGTCTCGATGGCGTGGCGAATGCCGGTCACCTGGATCTCTTCAAGGTTGACCGTCGACTTGTCTTCGGTGATCGAACTGCTTGCGCCGGTTGCTGTCTTCTTTGCCGCGGCTGGATCCGCAGGCTGGGTAGTCGCGGTGGTCGCCTGGTCGGCATCCGCTGAATAGGCGGCGGTGGTGACGCCGGCCAGCACGGACGCTACTGCGAGCGCCAATAGATTTTTCTTGAACATAGTGCCTCCCCGTTGAGTGCGCGCACGCATGCGAAGCGCGTGGTTTCTAAGTCTGCGGCTAGGGTAGAGGGTCGCTCGTTTGTAAACAATTTGTTGCATACGTATTCATTTGTGTTTCTGTGCCGCGCCCGGGTAACTAGGTCACAACACCGGCATCGGGCCGTGACCACAAGCCACTGGGATACGCATGCGCCACGACAAACTCGTTCACGTTCTGCTCCTCGGATGCACGCTGGCTGGCGCAAACCGGGACGCGCCGGCCGCGTGGAGCACAGTGGGCCCGCTCGCCGAGGCCACGGCCACCTCGGACCAGGCGCGATTCGCGACCGCCAGCGGCGCGATCGTGCTGGTATCGTTCATCACTGCCGATGTGGTGCACGTCCGCATGTCTCCTGGCGAGCCAGGCCGCGAGATGTCCTACGCGATAGCGGCGCCGCAACACCCGCTGGCAATCACGATGCGCGATGCCGACGCCGACGGCCGTATCGTGCTGAGCACCCAGGCTGCCCGGTCGGCGCGAGTAATCATCCAGACAAGGCCGCAGCTGGCAATCACCGTGTTCGACGGAAAGGGCCGGCTGGTGTTGGCCGACGATGCGGCTCGGCCGATGGCCATGGACCCCGCAACGGCGTCGATCGAGGTTTCGAAGCAACGCGACACGTCCGAGCTGTATTACGGCTTCGGCGAAAAAGCCATGCCGCTGTCGCGCCACCAGCAGTACCTGACCATGTGGAACTCGGATACGCCCAAGTACGCGCCAGGGCTCGATCCACTGTACCAGGACATTCCGTTCTTCATCGCATTGCGGCAGGGCGCGAGCTACGGCTTGTTCTTCGACAATACCTACCGCAGCTATTTCGACATGGGCAAGACCGATCCGGCGCGCTACACGTTCGGCGCGAGCGGGGGCGAGCTCGATTACTACGTGTTCACCGGCGGCGACAGCCGCAGCCCGGCCAATGTGCTGCGCGACTACTCGGCCTTGACCGGACGCACGCCGTTGCCGCCTTTGTGGTCACTCGGCTATCAGCAATCGCGCTACTCGTACACGCCGGATGCGCGCGTGCGCGAAATCGCGCACGAATTCCGCGCGCGCCATATCCCGGCCGACGTGATCCATCTGGATATCGACTACATGGACGGCTATCGCGTCTTCACGTGGTCGCCCAAGGATTTTTCGGAGCCACAAAAACTCATTGGCGACCTCGCAACGGTTCACTTCAAAGTCGTCACGATCGTCGACCCGGGCGTGAAGGTCGACCTGAACTATCCGATCTATCGCGATGGCCGCGAACGCGGCGTGTACGTGCGTAACGCCGCTGGCGACGAGCTGCATGCCGCGGTTTGGCCGGGCGAGTGCGCATTTCCAGACTTCACCGACGCGGCGGCGCGCGCCTGGTTTGGCAGCTTGTACGGGGCATTCCTCGATCTCGGCGTCGCCGGCTTCTGGAACGACATGAACGAGCCGGCGACGTTCCCGCCGCAGCGCAGCGATGAGCCGATCCTCGCACACGACCCCGGAAAAACTTTTGCGCTCGACGCGCGCCATGCCGGCGACGGCGCGCCGGGCACTCACGCGCGCTATCACAACGTCTATGGCATGCAGATGGCGCGCTCGACCTTCGAAGGCATTGCCAAGCTGCGGCCGGAGCGGCGCCCACTGGTGTTGACGCGCGCCGGCTACAGTGGCGTGCAGCGCTACGCGGCGGTCTGGACCGGCGACAACGTGGCGAGCTGGGAACATCTGGCGCTGACGATTCCGATGCTGACCAACCTGTCGATCTCCGGCGTGCCGTTCGTCGGCGCCGATATCGGCGGCTATGCCGGCTCGCCGAGCGCGGAGCTGTATGCGCGCTGGTTGCAGGCCGCTTCGCTGACGCCGTTCTTTCGCACCCACGCCGAAATCGGATCGGCCGATCGCGAGCCGTGGTCGTACGGGCCGGAGTTCGAACGCATCAATCGCGCGACG
>Ga0308173_10000909_pt1 | contig 13902 bp, 12 predicted proteins | sample PhyPR1_FD_203716 | JGI IMG/M metagenome (GOLD analysis project Ga0308173, IMG submission 203716) | Soil microbial communities from UC Gill Tract Community Farm, Albany, California, United States - DLSLS.P.R1 | ecosystem: Environmental > Terrestrial > Soil > Agricultural land | place: USA...
CAGCCAGGACAGCGTCAGGCCCGAGTCGATGATGTCCTCGAGGACGAGGACGTGCTTGTCGGTGATGTCGCGGTCGAGGTCCTTGAGGATGCGGACGACGCCGGAGGAGCTGGTGGCCGACCCGTAGGAGCTGACGGCCATGAACTCCATCTGGGTGGGCAGCTGCAGGGTCCGCGCGAAGTCGCTCATGAACAGGACGGCGCCCTTGAGGACGCCGACCAGCAGCACCTCGCGACCGGCGTAGTCGGCGGCGACCTGGGCGGCCAGCTCACCGATCTTGGCCTGGATCTGCTCCTCGCTGAGCAGCACGTGGTCGATGTCGGGGCCGTAACCGTGGTCGGGACCGAGCGCCCCGGGAGTGCTGGCCTCAGTCACGCGTGGAGCTCCTCGAGGTCGGGGGTTCTGGTTCGGCGGCGGCCGGCCCGGTCGCACCGGGCGGCAGCAGGACCAGCCTGCCAGACGTCCGGACGACGCCCGCGCCGCCCGGCAGATCCACCCGGCCCTGCCCCCGCCACCGGGTGAGGAGCGCGTCGACCGCGCCGAGGTGGACGGCCTGCAGATCCGGGACGGAACCCGCCCGCAGCCAGCCGCGCAGCACACGGCGGCGCAGCGCGGTGGGCAGCGCCGCCACGTCGTCCGCGGGTAGTCCGCCGTCCCCACCCAGCCGCAGCAGCTCGGTCCGGGCCAGCGCGTCCAGGGCGTCGAGGTCCTCCCGCAGCTGCGCCGCCGTCCGTGCCAGCGCGGGAGCGACCCCGCCGCCGAGGACCTCCTCCAGCAACGGCAGGACCTCGGTGCGCAGCCGGACCCGGGTGTAGGCGGGGTCGTCGTTCCACGGGTCGTCCCACACGGGCAGCCCCTGGTCGGCGCAGGCCTGTCGCGTGGTCGCCCGGCGGACCCCGAGCAGCGGGCGCCACCACGGCACGCCGTCCTGCTGCCGCTCCTCGACCATGCCGGCCACCGACCGCGGTCCCGAACCGCGGCCCAGCCCCAGCAGCACGGTCTCGGCCTGGTCGTCGAGCGTGTGCCCCAGCGCCACGCGGGCGCCGTGCGCCCCGGCCGCGGCCGCGAGCGCGGCGTACCGCGCCGTCCGGGCGGCTCCCTCCGGGCCGCCGTCGGCTCCGACCTCGACCCGCTCGACGAGGACGGGGGCGAGACCGAGGTCGCGGAGCAGGTCCGCCGTCCTGGCGGCGCGCTGCGCCGAGCCCGGCTGCAGGCCGTGGTCGACGGTCACCCCGCCGACGGGCACCCCGGCGCCGCGGGCCTCGAAGGCGAGGGCCGCGGCGAGCGCCACGGAGTCGGCTCCCCCGCTGCAGGCGACCAGCACCGGCCGCGGGGACTGCCGCAGGCTCTGGCGGACGGCGTGCCGGAGCACCGCCACGGCCCGGGGCGGACCGGCCATCGTGACGCTCAGGCGGGGATGGCCGGGCGGCCGTGAACCCGCTCGACCCACTGCGCCGGAGCGGTGAGCTCCTCGATGAGGGGCAGGTTCTCGGGCCCCTCCCAGACGCGGTTGAAGCCCTCCATGCCGACGAGGTCGACGACGCCGGCCACGAAGGTGTGCCCGTCGGCGTACTGCTTCATCTTCTGCTCCAGCCCGAGCAGGCGGCGCAGCACGCGGTCGAACGGGCCACGGCCCTTCCGGCGCTGGGCGAACCGCTTGCGGAGCGTGCGCACGCTCGGGACGACGTCCGGACCGACGCCGTCCATGACGAACTCGGCGTGCCCCTCGACGAGACTCATCACGGCGGTGACCCGGTCGAGGACGGCGCGCTGCGCGGGGTCGCGGACGAGGGCGAGCAGACCCTCCGACTCGCCGTCGCCACCACGGATCGCGTCGCCCAGGCTCCGCAGCACGTCCTGGAGCCGCTCACGCAGCACCTCGGGCGTGAGGTCGGTGGCGTCCACGAACGCGGCGACCTGGGACTCGAGGTACCCGCGCAGCCACGGCACCCCCGTGAACTGCAGCTGGTGGGTGACCTCGTGCAGGCAGACCCACAGCCGGAAGTCCGACGGGTCGACCCCGAGCTTCCGTTCGGTGGCCACGATGTTCGGCGCGACCAGGAGCAGCCGGCCGCCGGTGCCGAAGATCTCGTACTGCCCCAGCACCCGCGAGGAGAGGAAGGCGAACAGACCGCCGGCCTGCACGCCGGTGGCCCGCGCGCCGATGGCGGTGGCCAGCGCGCCGGGGCGGCTCCCCTGCTTCTCGACGAGGGCGTCGACCAGCGGGTTCAGCAGGGCGGCCATGCCGGCGGCGTTGGCGTCGACCCAGCCGGGCCGGTCGACCACCGCGACCTCGGGCACCGGGCCGTCGGCCGCGGGCCGCAGTCCGGTCAGGCCCTCCACGTGGGCGACGGCGACGGCGGCGGCCTCGTGCAGTTCGCGCACGACCGCGGCGGCCTCTTCCCGTGTGGTGCTCGGACCCGCGCTCATGAGGCGGCGGGCCGTGCGTCCGGCGAGGTCCCAGTCGACCATCGAGGAGGCGCTGCTCATCGCCTCACCGTACAGACAAAACCTTGTACCCCCGCGGCTCGCACGCTCCCAGCGGGCCCCTGCACAAGGCTCGCCCGCGGATCGCGCCCTTTCAGCGGCAGCCGCAGCCGGCCAGCCCCGCGGCGAAGGCATCCAGGGCGTCCTCCGCCTCGGCCTCGCCGCCGGCCGGTTGGTCGGCGACGACGGCGAAGGTCAGCAGCCGGCCGTCGGCGGTCACCACCGTCCCGGCCAGCGCGTGGATGCCCAGCAGCGTCCCGGTCTTGGCGCGCACCGTGCCGGGGGCGTTGTGGGGGTCGGCGTCGCCGCGGTCGAACAGGGTGCCGTCGTAACCCGCGACGGGCAGGCCGGACAGCACCGGGGAGGCGCTGTCGATGCTGCCGTCGGCCGCTCCGCGCAGGAGCGCGGTGAGCACCTCGACCGGCACGCGGTCCTCCCGGGACAGGCCGCTGCCGTCGGACAGTTTCACCCCGGTGAGGTCGACCCCGAGGTCGGTCAGCGCGCCGGTCACCGCCTTAGCCGAACCCTCGAAGCTGGCCGGGAGGTTGCGGGCAAGGGCCACCTGGCGGGCGAGCGCCTCGGCCAGCATGTTGTCCGACATCGACAGCGCCTGCTCGACCAGCCGGGCGATCGGTGCCGAGTGCACGGTCGCCAGCGTCTCGCCGTTCGCCGGCGCCTCGCCGAGGACGACGGTGGCGCCCGGGGCGCCGAGGGCGTCCGCGAGCGCGACCCCTGCGTCCAGTCCCGGCTGGCCACTGCGCGCGGTCGAGCCCGGGCTCAGCCGGGCGCCGTCCACCGCGGTGGCGGTCACCGGCGCGGCGTAGCTGGAGGGGGTGTCGCTGGGCTGCCATCCGCTCGCGGTGAGGGGGCCGCTGAAGAGCGAGCTGTCGACGACGACGCGCGTGACCGGCTGGCCGGCCGGTCGGGCCTTGACCACCTGGGCCGCGAGGTCGGCGACCGTCGGGGCGTCGGCGTAGGTCTGCGAGGGCACGGTGCGCGACAGGGTCGGGTCGCCGCCGCCGACCAGCACGACCTCACCCGGCGCGGTCCCGGCGACCACCGTCGTCTTCAGGGTGTCGGAGGGGTCCAGCGTGGTGAGCGCGGCGACGGCGGTGAGCAGCTTCGCCGTCGAGGCCGGCATCGAGGGTTCCTCGGCGTCCTGGTCGAGCAGCACGTCGCCGGAGCTCACGTCGACGACCGAGGCCGAGACACCGGCGCCGAGGGCGGGGGCACCGAGCAGCGGGACGACCGCCGCGCTCAGGGCGGCGGGGTCGGGAACGGGCGCGTCCTTGGCCAGGGCGGCGAGGACCGGCCGGGCGGCCCAGAGTTCGGGCAGCTTCGCGTCCGGCATGGCGACGGTGTCGCCGGACCGGGCGGCACCGCCGTCGAACGCCCCGCTCAGCGCGAGGACCCCGCCGATGACGGCGACGACGAGGACGACGACGGCCGCGGCGATCCGGCGCTTGAGGCGTCCCGTCTTCGCGGTGATGATCGTCGAACCGCTCGACGCGATGGTGCCCACCCCCCAAAGAGCGACCTCCGCCGATCGGGCGGGGCCGCCGTACGCCACACTAAGCGCGTGCAGTTCGACGTGACGGTAGAAATCCCGAAGGGCCAGCGAAACAAGTACGAGCTGGACCACGCCACCGGCCGCATCCGCTTGGACCGGATGCTGTTCACCTCCACCCGATATCCGGCCGACTACGGCTACATCGAGAACACCCTGGGCATGGACGGCGACCCGCTGGACGCCCTGGTGCTGCTCGAGGAGCCGACCTTCCCCGGATGCCTGATCACCTGCCGGGCCATCGGCATGTTCCGGATGACCGACGAGAAGGGCGGGGACGACAAGGTCCTCACCGTTCCGGCGACCGACCCGCGCATGGCCCACTTCCAGGACATCGGCGACGTGTCGGAGTTCGACCGCCTGGAGATCCAGCACTTCTTCGAGACCTACAAGGACCTCGAGCCCGGCAAGTCGGTCGAGGGCGCCGAGTGGGTCGGCCGCGCGGACGCCGAGGCGGAGATCCTCGCCTCGGTCGAGCGCGCGAAGACCGACGCCCCGCACCACTGAGCCGTAGCTCTTCGAGAGCTCCGAGCTGCCGACGGCGGCACACCCCGATGAGGGTGTGCCGCCGTCGTCGTTCTGGTCCGGCGCGGCCCGTCAGGCCGCCGGATCCACCGAGAGGTGCTCGTGGACGCCGACCCAGCGGCCGTCCCGGAGCGCGAAGACGATCGTCTCCCGCTCCCTCAGCTCCTCGGTGCCCGCGTGGGTCGAGACGGTGGTCCGCACCCGGTGCGTGAGGACGGCGGTGTCGCCGAAGACCTGCACGACCGTGCCGTCGGTCGAGCAGCCGAGCACCCGGAAGCCGTCCTCGTCCGCCCAGCGCGCCCACTCCCGCCGGTACTCCTCCGTCGAGGTGAGCAGCCGGTCGGTGGTGTGGAACAGGAACGTCGCGTCGTCGGCGAAGCAGCCGAAGTACGTGTCCAGGTCGCCGCTGCCGAAGGCGGTGACCAGGACCTCGCCCGCCCGGCGGACCTCCTCCTCGGCGCTCATGCCGACGGCGCCATGGCGGAGAGCAGCTCGTACGCGACGTGCGAGGCGGCGATGCCGGTGATCTCGGCGTGGTCGTAGACCGGCGCCACCTCCACCAGGTCGGCGCCCACCAGGTTCAGGTCGGCGAACGAGCGCAGGATGGCGAGCAGCTCCCGGCTGGTCAGCCCGCCGGCCTCCGGGGTTCCGGTCCCCGGCGCGAACGCCGGGTCGAGGACGTCGATGTCGACCGAGACGTAGACCGGCCGGTCCTCGACCCGCGCCCGGATCCGCTCGACGACGCCGCGGATGCCGAGGTCGTCGACCTCCCGGGCGTGCACGATCTGGAAGCCCAGCTCGCCGTCCTCGACCAGGTCGGAGGTCGAGTAGAGCGGGCCGCGGATACCGGCGTGCAGGCAGCCGCTGCGGTCGAGCAGCCCCTCCTCCGACGCCCGCCGGAACGGGGTGCCGTGCGTGTAGTCGGCGCCGAAGTAGGTGTCCCAGGTGTCCAGGTGCGCGTCGAAGTGGACGACCGCGATCGGACCGTGCTTCGCGTGCATCGCACGCAGCAGCGGCAGGGCGATCGTGTGGTCGCCCCCGATCGTCAGCAGCCGGCCCGCCCGCTCGAGCAGGGCACGGGCACCGGCCTCCACCTGACCGATGGCCGCCCCGATGTCGAAGGGGTTGACCGCGAGGTCACCGGCGTCCACCACCTGCTGGACGGCGAACGGTTCGACGTCCTGGGCGGGGTTGTACGGCCGGAGCAGGCGGGAGGACTCACGCACGTGCGCGGGGCCGAAGCGGGCACCCGGCCGGTAGCTGACGCCGGTGTCGAACGGCACGCCCACGATGGCGACATCCACGTCGGACACCTCGTCGATGCGGGGCAGCCGCGCGAAGGTCGGCGGACCGGCGAAGCGCGGGACGACCGTCGCGTCGACCTGCCCGAGGTGGCCGTTGCTGGAGATGCGCTCGACCATCAGGCCACCGGCTCCGAGGGCGCCTGCGTGCGGCGGCCGGCGCGGTGCACCGACGCGCGCGGGTCGTCGACCACGGCCGGGGCCTCACCGTCGCGGACGGGCACGCCCCGCGGGCCCTCCGGGCCGAAGGCGTGGCGGGGTTCGGGGAAGGCGAAGAGCATGACCAGGTAGATGACCGCCGCGAGCCCGATCGACACCAGCAGGCTCAGGTCGATGCCGCCCGCGGCGTTCGCGAACGGGCCGGTGATCAGCGGCGGGTAGTTGGCGAAGAGCACGCCCGCGATCGCTGCGGGGATCCAGGCCACCATTCCGCGCCAGTTCACGCCCTCGTTGAACCAGTACCGGCCACCGGTGCGGCCCTGGTTGAAGACCTGCAGGTCCGGCGGCGAGTAGTAGCCGCGGCGGACGACGTAGCCGATGGTCATGATGATCATCCAGGGGGTCGTGCAGATGATGATCAGGCCGATGAACGCGTTGACGCTGGCGAGCAGGTCGAAGGCCAGGCGGCCGACCAGGATGAAGACGAAGGCCAGCACACCGATGAACAGCGACGCCTGGACCCGGTTGAGCCGCGGGAACACCGACGAGAAGTCCAGGCCGGTGCCGTAGAGCGACGTGACGCCGGTGGACATGCCGCCGAGGAAGGCGACGACGATGAGCAGCACCGCGTACCAGAGCGGGGAGATCTGGATCAGCGCCACGACGTAGTCGGCCTCGCCGGCGACGAGGGTCGCGGTGCCCACGCCGAAGAGGAACGGCACGAGGGTGGCGAGCTGGCCCAGGAAGGTCGCACCCATGAGCTTCGACGTGGGGGTGCCGTTCGGGATGTAGCGCGACCAGTCGCCGAGGAAGGCGCCGAAGCTGATCGGGTTCCCCATGACGATCAGCGCCGAGAGGATGAAGGTGGGCCAGAAGCCACCCAGGGCGTAGGCGTCGGGGCCCGGGTCGTAGCCGAAGTCGAACGCCGAGGCGTAGGCCACGATGCCGAGCAGCATCAGCGCCGTGTTGGCGAGGACGACCACCTTGTTGACCAGCAGCATGAACTGGTAGCCGTAGATCACCACGACGATGACCAGCGCCCCCAGGACGGCGTAGATGATGCCGCGCAGCAGGTCGGAGTCGGCCACACCGAACAGCCGGGTCGCCGCGCCGACGATGGCGTCACCGCTGACCCAGACGGAGATCGAGTAGAACGCGATCGCGGTGAGCAGGGAGAGGAACGAGCCCAGCACCCGCCCGCGGACGCCGAAGTGTGCGCCCGAGGAGACCGCGTTGTTGGTGCCGGTGCGCGGTCCGAACAGACCCATCGGCATGAGGATGAGGGCGCCGACGACGACGCCGAGGATCGTCGCGAGGACCGCCTGGACCAGCGACAGGCCGAGCAGCACCGGGAACGTGCCCAGGATGACGGTGGCGAACGTGTTCGCCCCGCCGAACTGGATGCGGAAGAGGTCGAAGGGCCCCGATGTGCGCTCGGCGTCGGGGATCGTGTCGATGCCGTGCTGCTCCACCTCGGTCGCGCGCGGACGTCGTGCATCCGCCGCCAGACCGGCCATTTCAGGTCCGCTCATCTTCCTACCTCCGCATGGGGCGGCGACCCAGGTCACCGCGCTGCGCAGAGGCTAGAGGCACAGTTGCCTGTGAGACAACTAATGTTGCTCAGTGAGTTCGTGGTGCATGCTGCGGGACGTGGAGCGCGGAGGTCGGCATGGCGGGTGACATCCGGCGCGTGGTGCTGCCGCATGACCCCGCCGACGCCCTGATCGGCGCCCGGCTGCGCACCGCCCGTCAGGCGGCCGGGCTCACGCTGGCCGCCGTCGCGGAGCAGGCCGGCCTCACCAAGGGGTTCCTGAGCCGGCTCGAGCGGGACGAGGTCTCGCCGTCGGTCGCCTCCCTCGTGACCGTCTGCGGCATCCTCGGCATCGGGGTGGGCTCGCTGTTCGAGGCGCCGGAAACGTCGCTGGTGCGGGCCGGGGAGGCGCCCCCGATCAACTTCGGTGGCCGGGGGCTGCGGGAGTTCCTGCTCACCGCCGGCTCCCAGCGGCAGTTGCAGGTGATCCGTTCCCTGGTCGACCCCGGCGGCGGCGGTGGCCCCGAGCTGTACGCGCTGGCCTGCGACGCGGAGTTCGTCTACGTCGTCGCCGGCGCGCTCACGCTCCTGCTCCCGGGCGAGAAGGTCGAGCTCACCACGGGGGACGCGTTCACCATGCCCGGCGCCACGCCGCACACGTGGCTCAATCCGTCGACCACCGAACCGGCCGAGGTCCTCTGGGCCCTCTCGCCCGCGCCCTGACCTGTACCGCCCAGGAGGAACCGTGACCGGCCCCGCTCCGTCGCCCGTCCGCGGCATCGTCGACCTGTCGCATCCGTTGGACGACGGCACGCCGGTCTACCCGGGCGACCCGGTCGCGCGCTTCACGCCGGCCACGACCATCGGCGAGCACGGCTACAACGTGCTGCACGTGCGGATGGGCTCGCAGACGGGCACGCACGTGGACGCCCCGTACCACTTCCTCGAGGACGGCGCCCGCATCGACGAGCTGTCCCTGGACCTCTTCCTCTGCCCCGCGGTCATGGCCGACGTGCGCGGGAAGGCGCCACACCAGGCGATCACCTGGGCCGATCTGGCGCCGGTCGCCGACCGCCTCTCCCCCGGCCGCATGCTCGTGCTGCACACCGGATGGGACGCGCACTGGGGCACCGATGCCTACTTCGATCACCCGTTCCTCGACGGGGACGCCGCCGAGCGCGTGGTCGCGGCGGGCGTGCGCACGGTCGCGCTGGACGCACTGAGCCTCGACGAGACCGTGCTGGGTGGCGAGCCCGCCGCCGGGTTCCCCGCGCACCTCGCGGTGCTGGGCGCGGGCGGCGTGATCGTCGAGAACCTCCGCGGTCTGGACGCCGTGCGCTCGGCCGAACCGCTCGTCAGCGTGCTGCCTCTGCGGATCGCCGGCGCCGACGGGGCGCCCGTGCGGGCGATCGCGTTCGACGTCGGGCCCTAGGTTCCGCAACCGGCGCCCAACGACTCAGCGGGCCCGTCTGGACGACGAACCCGCTGGGAGAGGGGAGCCGCCTGTCGGAATCGAACCGACGACCTTCTCATTACGAGTGAGATGCTCTACCGACTGAGCTAAGGCGGCGGACGTGCCCGCACAGCGTACGACACCGCCGCCCCCGCTCCGCGCAGGGCCGGTGGGTCAGCTCGGCAGCCGCAGGGCGACGGTGAGCGCCTCGAGCGCGATGCGCGGCTTCACGTTCTGCTCCAGCGCCTCGCGGCAGGCGAGGATCGCGTCGATGCGCCGCAGCGCTCCCTCCGCGCCGATCCGGCGAGCCAGCTCATCGGCGTCGGCACGCCGGTCGGGGTGCATCAGCACCGGCGCCTCCCCTGCCACCGAGTCGAGCACCAGCGCGTCGCGGTAGAACGTCGCGAGGTCGACCAGCGCCCGGTCGAGCGAGTCGCGGCCGAGGCGGGTGGCCCGTGACTTCTGCCGCTTCTCCAGCTCCTTCAGCACGCCCGCGCCACGGCTGGCGGCGGCCACACCCGGCCCCCGCGCGCCGTACCCGAGGCTGGCCTTCACCGCCTCGGTCTCGGCGCCGTCGAGGCTGCCGGCCGCCTCGTCGGCCTCCTCCTGCGCGGAGGTCACGAGGTCGTCGGCGGCGTCGAGGCAGGCGGCCAGCGACACCAGCGACAGCGGCACGTCGAGCACCGCCTTCCGGGCCATGCGGGCTGCCTCGTCACGAGCCAGCCGCCGTGCCCGGCCGACGTGACCCCCCGAGGCCGCCGCGGACCAGGCGGCCAGGGCCGGGTCGACGCCGTCCCGCCGGACGAGGACGTCGGCGATCGCCTCCACCGGCGGCGTGCGCAGGCCCACGACCCGGCAGCGCGACCGGATGGTGACCGGCACGTCGTCGGGGTGCAGGCTGGGCGCGCAGAGCAGGAAGACGGTGCGCGGCGGCGGCTCCTCGAGCATCTTCAGCACGGTGTTGCTCGCCTGCTCGGTCATCCGGTCGGCGTCCTCGACCAGCACGACCTGCCACCGGCCCTGCGACGGCGCCCGGCCGGCGATCCGCACGAGCTGGCGCACCTCGGCGACGCCGATCGACAGCCCCTCGGGGACGACGGTCTGCACGTCGGCGTGGGTGCCGGCCAGAACCGTCCGGCACGCGTGACACGTGCCGTCGCCGCCGTCGGGGCACTGCAGAGCGGCGGCGAAGGCGCGGGCGGCGACCGAACGCCCCGAGCCGGGCGGGCCGGTGAACAACCAGGCGTGGGTCATCGCGGATGGGTCGGCCACGGCGGTGCGCAGTTCGGCGACGACGGTCGGCTGACCGATCACCTGCGCCCACACGCCCTCGGCGGGGGTTCCGGCGGCGAGTTCGGTCATGGGTGCAGCTGGGGGGTCGAGCCGGTCTGGGCGTGCGGGTGGTGCAGGGCGCCGTCCCCGTGCGCGGACCGGTGGCCGGCCTGGGCCGGCACCGTCTGCTGCGTGACGGTCTGCAGCGGGAGGCCGGAGAGCAGGTCGGCGACCCGGACGCGGATGGCCGACGCGATCTGCTCGGGGCTCTGCGTGGCGTCGAGGACCAGGTACCGGTCGGGGTCGGCCTCAGCCAGCGCCCGGAACGTGTGTCGGACCCGCTGGTGGAAGTCCAGCGACTCCGACTCGAGCCGGTCGGCCGTCGCGCGGCCGCGGGCGCGGGCCAGCCCCGTCTCCGGCGGCAGGTCGAGCAGGATCGTGAGGTCGGGCTGCAGCCCCTGCGTGGCCCAGCGCGACAGCATCCGGACGTCGTCGAGCGGGATGGTCCGGCCGGCTCCCTGGTAGGCCAGCGAACTGTCGACGAACCGGTCGGTGATCACCACCTCTCCGGCGACGAGGGCCGGCCGGAGCACGTCGTGCACGTGCTGCGCCCGGTCGGCGGCGTACAGCAGGGCCTCCGAGCGCGGGGCGATGCCCGTGTGCGCACGGTCGAGGACGATCGCGCGGATGCCGGCGCCGGACGGCGTCGCACCCGGTTCGAAGGTGGCGCGACAGACCAGGCCCTCGCTGGTGAGCCACTCCTGCAGCCGGCGCACCTGCGTGGACTTGCCGGCGCCCTCCCCGCCCTCGAAGGCGATGAAGACACCGCCGCCGTCCAGCCGGCGGCGCGCGGTCGTGTCACGGCGCAGCGCGGTGACGACGTCGGCCAGCAGCGGCACCGGCCGGCCGTCGTCCATCTGGCGGTAGGCCAGCAGCCCGACCCCGACGGCGAGCAGGCCGGCGACGAAGAGCATCACGCGCTCGCCGGTGACCGGGACCGCGATCAGCCCGAGATCGAGCTCGTGCCGACCGATGAGGCCGACCGCGAACGGCACGAACGCGAGGGAGACGATCAGCGCGGCCCGCACCAGCGACTGCACGATCGCGAAGGTGCGGCCGCGGATCTCGTCCTCCACCTCGGTGCCCAGCAGCGTGAACCCGGCGAGGTAGGCGATACCGGCGAAGAACCCCATGAGGACGACGAGCAGCAGCGCGATCCACAGCGTGAAGGTCCACGACATGAGCAGGACCATGATGCCGGCGCCGACGATGCAGACCCCGAAGATGCGCTGGCGCGCGAGGTCGCGGGCGATGCTCGGGCCGAAGGCGATACCGGTGCCGAGGCCCACGAACACGGCGCCGAAGAGCAGACCGTAGGCGGCGTCACCGCCGCCGAGCGCGTGGGCGAACGCCTGGCCCGTCGCGATGATCACGCCTGCCGCGGACATCGCTCCGGTGATGCCGATGACGAGGCCCCGCACCAACGGCGTGTGGCCGGCGAAGGAGAAGCCGTGCTTCAGGGAGCCGAAGAAGGTCTCGGTGGACTCCGCCGGACCGTCGGCGCGGCGGCCGCTGATCGACGGCAGGTTCCAGATGACGACCGCGGCGACGAGGAAGGTCAGCGCGTTCAGGTAGAGCGCGAGGTCCACCTGGTCGACACCGGGGATCACGTCGGAGACCCGCCCGCCCACGGTCGTGAGGATCGCGAAGACGATCGACGCGAGCACCGGGGTGAGGCCGTAGGTGGTGACGAGGGAGAGCTGGTTGGCCGGTTCCAGCTGGTCCTTGCGCAACATGTTCGGGACCGCGGCCTCCTTGGCAGGGATCCAGAACAGCGTGAAGGCCTCGATGAGGAACTGGGCCACGAACAGCCAGATCAGGTTGTCGACCAGCGGGATCGACGCGAACAGGGCGAACCTGATGATGTCGACGACCACCATCGTCTTGCGGCGGTCGAACCGGTCGGCGAAGGCGCCGGCGAGCGGGCCCAGGACGATCGCCGGGAGGAGGCGGAAGAGCAGCACACCGCCGAGGGCGAAGTTCGCCGCCGTGAACCCTTCGACGAGCGACGTCGCCGTCGCGGTGATCGCGAGGAGCCCGAGCCAGTCACCGAAGCTCGACAGCGACATCGACAGCCACAGCTTGCGGAAGTCGGGCACCCGGAGCACCGCGCGGAGCTTCGCGACCAGGCCGACCGCGCCCGCCATGTCGGACCGGACACCACCCTCACCGACCCCAGCGGCCGCGGACGACGGCGCCGCGGGCAGTGGCCGGCCGTTCGACACCGGCGGAACCGCATCCGTGGGCACCGGGGTACCGGCCGAGGGCAGGCCGTGGGCCGGTGGGCGGATCCGCTCCACCGGCTGCGCCTCCGCCGGCCCCTCGGATGAGGGGTGCGACGGCATCGGATCGGACGGAATCGGGGCTCCCGGGCTCGGGCGGGGAGCGGAGTGTCCCCCCAGCGGCCTCACGGTACCGGGCGGATCGGACGATTCCGGCAGATTTCCCACGGACGAGCAGCACGGGGAGACCGGTCCGGAGTCCGGGCTGCCCGACGCTAGGGTCGGAGTCGATGACCGGCTCAGCGAACCCAGGCCACAGCGCCGTGGGCACCTCCAGGGCAGCGGCCTGGGACCCCGCCCGCTACCTGCGCTTCGCCGGCGAACGCGCCCGCCCGTTTCTCGATCTCGTGGCGCGGGTGGACGCCGAGGCGCCCCGCACGGTGGTCGACCTCGGCTGCGGCGAGGGCGCCCTGACGGCATCGCTGGCCCAGCGGTGGCCGGAGGCGTCAGTCGTCGGGGTCGACTCGTCGGACACGATGCTGGCCGCCGCGGCCGCCCACGCCGTGCCCTGCCGGGTGGCGTTCGCCGCGGGCGACGTCCGCGACTGGGAGCCCAGCGGTTCGGTCGACGTCCTCGTCAGCAACGCCGTGCTGCACTGGGTGCCCGGGCACGACCGGCTCATGGCCCGCTGGGCCGGATGGCTCGCCCCCGGCGGCCGGCTGGCCGTCCAGGTGCCCGGCAACTTCCGCGCTCCGACGCACGCCGTGCTGACGGAGCTGTGCCGGTCGCCGCGCTGGTCCTCGCAGCTCGCCGCGGCGGCGCCGGACCCGGACGCCGTCCTGTCGCCGGCCGGTTACTACGACGTCCTGACCGGGGCGGGTCTGACCGCCGACGTCTGGGAGACGACGTACCTGCACGTGCTCACCGGCGACGATCCCGTGCTCGCGTGGGTGCGCACCACGGTCCTGCGCCCGGTCCTCGCGCTGCTCGGTGAGGACGACGCCGCCGAGCTCACCGACGCCTACGCTGCCGCCCTGCGCGAGGCCTATCCCCAGCGCCCCGACGGCACGACCCTGCTGCCCTTCCGGCGGGTCTTCGCCGTCGGTTCCCGCCCGTCCTGACCGATCCCTCGGAGGTCCTGTGCCGCTCACCGGTCTGCACCACGTCCAGGTCGCCTGCCCGCCAGGCAGCGAGGGCGATCTGCGCGCCTTCTACGGCGGCGTCCTCGGCATGACCGAGGTGGCGAAGCCCGAGGTGCTGGCCGCGCGCGGCGGCGTCTGGTTCCGCTCCGGCACGGCGGAGATCCACTGCGGCGTCGAGGCGGA
>Ga0308173_10000910_pt1 | contig 13895 bp, 17 predicted proteins | sample PhyPR1_FD_203716 | JGI IMG/M metagenome (GOLD analysis project Ga0308173, IMG submission 203716) | Soil microbial communities from UC Gill Tract Community Farm, Albany, California, United States - DLSLS.P.R1 | ecosystem: Environmental > Terrestrial > Soil > Agricultural land | place: USA...
GTTTCGAGTGCATTCACAAAAAAGCGCCGACCTGCAGTTAGAGTGCGGCGAGCAGTTTCATCCCGAGGCGTCAGTCGATGCATAACGAAGCAGGTGGGCGCGGCGAAGCGGGTGCGCGGGGCAATATCTTGTTGGTAGACGACGACAAGTCGATCCTTCGAACCTTCAGGTATTGCCTCGAAGATGCCGGCTATGCAGTTTCTACCGCTCAAACCGGTGAGCAGGCGCGTTCACGCGCCTATGCGGCCGTGTTTGATTCATGCTTTCTCGACCTGAACCTCGGCGACGAATCCGGTCTGGACTTGCTGCCGCAGCTGCGCGAAATCGCGCCGTGGATGCGCGTGGTCATGGCGACCGCGCAGTCGGACGTCGGCACCGCGGTCCGGGCCATCCAGGCAGGCGCAGTCGATTACCTGGTCAAGCCGTGCTCGCCCGAGCAGTTGCGCTTGTCGGCAGAGAAGCAAGTGCAGACACGCCACCTCGAGTTGCGGCTGCAGCAACTGGAGGCTGATGCAGGCCTGACCGATCGCGGCGATCTCGCCAGCGCCAATCCCGCAATGAGCGCGGTCGTGCAAATGGCCAAGCAGGTGGCCAGCACCGATGCGAACATCTTGATTCTCGGCGAGTCCGGCACCGGCAAGGGCATGCTCGCGCGCGCCATCCACATGTGGAGTGCGCGCGCCAAGGCGGGATTCGTGACGATCAACTGTCCTTCCTTGTCTGCCGAGTTGCTCGAAAGCGAACTGTTCGGGCACCAAAAGGGTGCGTTCACCGGCGCGACCGAAAGCACCGAGGGGCGCGTAAGCCAGGCCAATGGCGGTACCTTGTTCCTCGATGAAATCGGCGATTTCCCGCTGGCGCTGCAGCCCAAGCTGCTGCGCTTCATCCAGGACAAGGAATACGAACGTGTCGGTGACCCGAAATCACGCACTGCGGATGTACGCATCATCGCCGCCATGAACCGTGATCTGGAAGAGATGGTCAAGGCGAAGACGTTTCGTGAAGACTTGTACTACCGGTTGAATGTGATCAGCCTGATGCTTCCGCCGCTGCGCGAACGGCCTGAAGACATCGCGCCGCTCGCACAGTCCTTCCTGGCTCGCTATGTCAAAGCGTATCGGCGACCCGCGTCACGTTTCAGCGACGAGGCCATGCAGGTGCTGAAGAAGTACATCTGGCCCGGGAACGTTCGCGAGCTGCAAAACGTCGTCGAGCGTGTGTCGATCATCTGCGATGTTCCCGAAGTGCAGCCCTCGCACCTGGGTCTCGGGGACACCAGCGGCGACCGGGCCACGCGGCCTCGCGCCGGCGACCACCTGAGCATTTCGGAACTCGAGCGCGCGCATATCACCGCGCTGATCGCCAACGCCGATTCACTCGACGAAGCGGCAAAACTGCTGGGTATCGACGTTTCGACGCTCTATCGCAAGCGCAAGCAGTACGGTATTTGAATTGCCGGCAGCCAGACTCGCTACCGGCTGAAATCCGATAGCTGCTGGGCCGTGCTCGAATGACTCTTCACGGTAGTCAGCAGATCGGACGCGAAGCGCGCGATCTCGGTGTCGTTGGAATTGCCTGCGGTCTGCTCGAGCAGACTGTTTAGCGCCGATTGGTCGGCACTCACCGCATCGATGTAGATGCGTTCGGCCGCTTCGGTCGATGCAGCGTCACGGATCCTGCGCAGCAGTTCACCGTGATAGGTGTCCAATTGCGGCGCGATTACGTACTGCTTCTGTCGGCACAGGTCCAGCAAGGCCTGGTAGTTCGCGTTGTGATCCGAGGTGATGGTCTGCGCCAGATGGTTGGCGGCAGGTGTTTGCAGGCGTGGGAGTGCGGCGCGGCTCAGTTCCACTTGGGCGACATCGCTGGCCGCAACTGCATCGAGGAATGCCCTGTCGGTGTCGGTCAACTGCGTGCCTGCAAAGACCAGCCCCGCCACGCTGCACGCCAACGATACCGCACCAAGCAGCAGCGGACCGCTGCGCGCCTTCATGCTTCGGCGCCCGGGCGCGTGCTCAGATGCGGCCGAGCAGCGCGAGTACCAGGACGATAACGACGACTATGCCCAAACCGCTGCTGGGCCCGTAACCCCAACTCCTGCTGTAGGGCCACGCAGGAATGGCGCCGATGAAGAACACGATGAGCAGGATCAGCACGATCATCGACAGTGACATCGGCATTCTCCGCTTCTACGTGGCTCATCGGCGCATCCCTTTGTCCAGTCGGACGCGTCAGCGCCTTCTTACCCCGCCGACGACCAGCGAGACGACAAACAGCACCAGGAAAACCAGGAACAGCACTTTGGCGATGCCAGCCGCGGTGCCGGCGACCCCGCCGAAACCCAATGCCGCCGCAATCAGTGCGATGACCAGAAAAACGAGCGCGTAATGCAACATGACCTGCCTCCGTTGTGGTGGTGCGCCGCTGCGGCGCTTGCCACTTCAGCGGATATCAATTGCCGTGCCACGATGATCCAACAGGCAAGCTGCTGATTGAGAAACCAAAACGATATGGCTGTGCGCGCCAGATTGCGCAAACTGCACGACCCGCCGGGGCTTCGTGGGCATCCTGCACGTCCGGCGGTCGCGAAAAATCAGGAAAACAGTCTCACGCCGCCGATGGACTCCGGGGGCGTGACATCGGCTGGATCAATTTTCGCTATCGCGTCGTTCGAGCAGGCGTTCGCGGCGAAGACGTGCACGGTGGTTGCGCACACGCATTTCGCGAACGTGCTTTACGGTACGCAGCAGTTCGCAATCGTCTTCGCTGAGTTCACGCCAGCCTTGGAGCGCCTGGTGCTGGATTTCGACCCACGATTGCGCGTCGCGGTACTTGCTCATTGCTGCTGATGCCCAGGATTACTGATCGGTCAAGCCGCCAGGCGTGATTGCAGCCGCGCCATTGCCTGACGGCAAATCGCGACTTCGGAATAGAAGGATTTGAGCAATTGCCGGAGTGCGGGCACGCGTGTCGTCTCGAACGCGCACTCGACCAGTCTGAGCAACTGATCTTCGGCCTGGGTGAGCACCGTGGCGGCTGGCGCCGGCGCGTCGGAGCGAAACGTCTGGCGTGCCTCGGTGTACAGTTTTTCCCCAGCGTTGACGCTGGCACTGCGGCCCACCGCGAGTGGCGAAGCCCAGGTCGCCAGGGCGTGGACCAGGCGCGACTTCACGTCCGCGACGTAGGCAAATGCTGCGCGCACCTCCGTTTCGGCAGCGCCAGGTCCCACCGAGGCGAAGAAGTCGCGACCGCTTTGCGCGAGGTGCACGATGTCCTGCAGCTGTTGTTCGTTCGTCGGCATGGTTTACTCCGTGATCGCTCAGACTGGATTGCTTGCGGCAGTCCTCATCGGTCGTTGCCTTCAATGCACATGCCAAATCCGGTGCGCTCTGGGCGAACTTTCCATCGGTCTCCATGCAGGCCAGCTCAACGCACCCGGCGGGTAAATCAGCAAGACCGGCATCGGTGAACGTCGACATCTCGAGGCGCTCCACTCAAATGGCGCTGCCGGTCTTGCGATGCACCAGGCGCGTGATCAGGGACCTCAATGAAGTCTCCGCATTGAGCTTGATCCGCACCGGTGCTTTCAGTGCGGTGACGCGTGCAGCAGGCAGCTGCTGCGAGGCCTCGGATTTCGCTGCCAGGGCAGCCGCTTCTTCTGCCCGAATGATTTGCGCCATTTCCCAGATCGTCGACATGTTCGTTGCTCGCAATTTGTTGAGAGCGGCATGGCAACGAACGTGCCACTGCACGAATGCAATGAAGACGCCCGCATCGCAGCAATGCTGCCGTGCAAATTGCGTGCGATCTGAAAACGCAGGTTGCAAAATCACCCGCTCGCAGGCGCTACTCCGGCTCTCGACCCGCCATTCAAGACGCGGCAACGAAGTCGGACGACTGGAAATCAAAAAGGCCCATCACGATAAGAAGGAGACGAGGACAGCTCCGGACCAGCGAGCCCGGATTTTCGAAGGCAGTGCCGAACCGCTGCATCGGAGTACAAAAAAACTCGGTCTTCGATCCTGCGTGCGCGTGCCAATTCGAAGCGCTGCCGCTCTCCACTAGAATCCGGTACTGAGCGTAAGCACGAGGCGATTGACGTTGCGGCCCGGCATCAGGTGCTCCAGGCTGTCGTCGCCCACATATTCGGTCAGGTCGACTACAAAGCGATTGATCCGGTAAGACGCACCCACGTGCGCATACCAGTAATCGAATCCAAGGACCAGGACGCGGCCATACCCGACTTCGATCGTCGCGGCCCGCGACAACGGCTGCTGAAGCCAGGATTCCCAGGTGCGTGTCGGCCAGTAGGTTCCCAGCCCGCGCGGACTGTAGGAATACGAAATGCCTGCGCGATCAAACAAGGCGAGAGCGGCGGTGGTTTCAGACCAGTTGCGATCGTCGGGACCCGGATAGATATAGCGTGAGTAGACCACGCGTGCGCGACAGTGGGGACCGCAGCCGAAATCCGCGCCGGCGTAAGTGTCGAACTGGACATGGTCCGATTCGTCGACGTGATAACCCCATTGCCGATCGATCTTTGCGGCCGAAACACCAGCCAGGAAGTAGGGTCCCGCATGCGCTTCGATTCCGCCTTGCACGCCTGGACCGGACTCGAGCAAGGATATGCCACGGTATACGTAGTCGGTACCGAGGCTGGCATAGCCATTGAAATCGATAGCCATTGCGGGCGCGGCCCAGACCAGGGCCAATGCTGCAATCAACAAGCCCCTCGTCGCCATGCAGCCTTTCCGTTAGCGCCAGCTGAGCGCAGGGAAGCCTACCCGCGGGGCTCGCTTAGCGCAATGCGGCGGCGTCTGCGAGTACCGTTACCGCGGAAAGCGGCGCGTGTTCGGCGAGCAGCGCACGTATCTGATCCGGCGTGAGCCGATGCAGGGCTCGGGCGAGGGCGATTACCCCACTGACGTGCGCCGCCGCTAGCGAACTGCCGGAGGCGTAGTCGTAGCGTCCGCCAGGAAACGTCGTGAGCACATCCGTCCCGGGAGCGGTTATGCGGTCGCTCGAAACGGGGTTCTTTGCATCGCTGACGCCCACGACGATGACCGAGGCGACCGAAGCCGGAAACCCATACGCCGCGTCTGCCGTCGGAGGCGCTGCGACGACCACGCAAATCGAACGCGCTTCTGCCGCTGCGAGCAGGCGCGCGAGCAGTGGGTCGTAGGGGCCCGCGAGGCTCAGGTTGATGATATCGGCCGAGTTGGAAACCGCGTAGTCAAGCGCCTGGGCAAGGCTGTAGCTGTTGCAGCTCGCCGGTCCGCTGCCGGGACCGGTGCCCCAGCACGCATGCAGATCGAGCAACTCGGCGTCGGGGGCCACGCCTACGATGCCGCCATTTTGCAGGCTTCGCGCGGCAATGATGCCTGCGACCTCGGTGCCGTGGGGCGCCGGCGCATCGTTGGCGGCAAAGTCACGTTGCGCCTTCACCGCGCCGCTCAGGTTCGGATGGTTCGAATCGACGCCGGAATCGATTACGGCGATACGCACGCCGCGGCCGCGCGACGTAGCGTGCGCGCGATCGATATCGAGATCGTCGAGTGCATGCTGCAGCGGGCGATACGATTCCCCGGTTGCCGTCAGCGTCTGGAACTCGCGCAATGGTTCGGCGCTGTCCACGCGCTTGTCGTGGGAAAGACGCGTTGCGATCGCAGCTGCATCGCCACCGGCCGGCACGCTGAAGACTTCGCAATGCACGCCCAGCGAACGCATTGGCCAGCCGCCGCTGCGCACGATGCCATAGTCCTTGGCCAGCGCATCGAGCACCGGGTCGGCGTTCGGGCCTGCGCCATAGTCGTGCGGCCGGTGATAGCGTTCCACCGCGTCGCCATGCATCTGGTCGAGCGCGTCGTAGTGGATCGTAACCAGAATGCGCGCACCCGTATCCGCTGCCGGTTGCGCCGACGTTCCAACCGACGCGATCAGCAGCAGGAAAAGCAGGATGCATACCCGCATCGCTTACTCCTGGCGCGGAACCGGCGCGACGAAGCGCAGGTGCGAATCGGCATTCAGGCGCGAGATGACCTGTTGCGTGTGCGCGCGCGGAACTGCGACCGTCGCTACGCCGCGCTCGGACGGGCCGTGCACGATGCGCGCGTCCGCATCTCCGGTCAGCGAAGACAATTGTGCCGCATCGACACCGGGCACCACGTCGACACGGATCAAATCGAAATTGGCCGGCACGGCATCCGCCGGAGCTGCCGACGTCAACGTGCGATATGGACTGACACGCGTGCCCGCGTAGAAGGTGGCGACGCCGAGCGCGAGGATGGCGCTCGCGGCCATCGCCAGCCAGCGTGCACTCATCGGCAGGTACATGACCGGCCGGCGCGCACCCATCTGGACCCGCAGCCGCTGCAGGTTCGCGCCCATGTTCGGCGCCAGCATCGGTTCGTCCACCAGGGCATCGCGCAGGGCGTGCAGGTCGCGACGCTGGCGGTTGGCTTCGAGGTCGGTTGCGAGCAGTGCGCGCACGGATTCACGCTCGTCGTCGTTCAAGGTGCCGTTTTCGTACCAGGGCAGCAGTTGCCGCAGCTCGTCGCGGCGATCGATCTTGTTTCGATCAGGATGGTTCATGGCATGTCCCCCAAGAGGTGACCGAGCAGTGGGCGCAATTTGGCGCGAGCGTGGAACATCCGCGATTTCACCGTGCCGACCGGCACACCGAGAATCTGCGCGATGTCCTCATAGGAGCGATTGAAATGGAAGGTCAGGTCGACCACCGCTCGATGGTCCGGCGGCAGGCAGGAAACCGCCTGCCGTATAGCGGCATGAACGGCATCGCGGTCGACGGTATCGGGCATCTGCAGATCGATTTCCGGTACATCGTCGATCGACTCGGCATGATGGCGGCCATCGCGCGCCAGCGCCTTGAGCGACTTGCGATAAGCGATGCCGAATATCCAGGTCGACACGGCAGCGGCGGCGCGAAACTCCGCCGCGCGCTTCCAGACGACCAGCATGGTCTCGTTGATGACATCGCCGACCAGGTGGATGCGCCCGGTCACACGCAGGCTGAAACGGAACAGGCGTTCGTAGTAGCGCCGGTACAAACGCTCGAAGGCTTCGCGGTCGCCGGCAACGACCGCCGAAAGACAGGCGATATCGTCCGCCGCTTCAGCGCTGTCGGCGGCAGATTTTGGACGAAAACGGTCGTTCGATGACTGCATGGTTGTTTCAGCTTGCCCTAGTGTGCCGAACGCGGCGACAGGTGACCTGCAGATTGAGTCCCCGGCAGGGCGGCCACGGTTCAATGATAGCCCTCGCAATCTACGAAATAACAGCAGATTCAACGCCCGGGGCGGGTTTGGGCGAGGCCAAAGCCGCCATGTGGGGCGCTGGCGATCGTACCGGGGGGCCGCAAAGAGCGCCGTAAGGTCGCCCTTGCGGCCCATACAATCTAGTGCGACCGGCGCGTACAGGCCACGTCGTACTGAGACACGCTCTTCGGATTGCGCGAGTTCTGTGGTTGCTCGCCCGCGTAAACCGTTCCGGCCTTGCCATCCGGATTGAACGCCGAGCCCGGCGCGGACGCCGAATTGCCCGGCGGGTTCGGCGTGCTCTCGCAACTCGCATTCGGTTGACCGGTGCGGTGCGTCGTCGTCGTGGACTTCGCAGACCTCGTTTGCGAGGCCGTGCCGGCTGGTGCGTTCATTGGCGCAGCGGGCCGGGCTGTCGCAGTCGGTGTCGGCGCGGACCGCGTTGCACCGGCGAACACGCCGGCGCTCAACAAGGGCAGCAGGCAAGCCGACGCGAGCGTCACCGCAAATTTTACCGTTCGGATTTTCATGAAACCTCCTGGCACGCGCATGCGTGCACTCGTTCACCTGGTCGCCAACACGATGACCGGACCCATTCCAGCCATCGCTGCGTCAGGACTGGCCGCGCGGAAACTGTCCGCGCCGCCGAGTTGGAACCGCTCGCTCTTCATTCGCAGTCAGCTCCTGGCGAGGTAGCCCGCGCACCAGCCGTTCACGTGGACTGCGTTGCCTGGATAAAGACGGCAGGGCGCATAAGGCACGCCTGCGCCTATCTGGAAGTATTTGCAGTTCGCGCAGCGTTGCTGGGACGTGTGTTTGGGAAAACGGCGCAGGTCGACCGTATCGCTGTCTTCGGTATATCCCAGCGAAGCCGCACCGGGATTGGCATCGCTGAGGTGGGGCAGGTCGCTCGCAGCGACTAAATGCGTTGTCGCTGCGACCAGCGCGCCGCCGACGACTGCCTTGAGCAGATTGCGTCGCAACGGTTCAGTTGCTGCTGTCATGGCGATTCCTCCGTCTAGATGGCCAACCACAAGAATGCGAACAAGGTGTCGTTGTCGTGCGCGCTGCGGCCGAAGCCGTCGTAATCGTGGACGGCGCCGTTGAACTTGTCGTACATCGTGTACTGCAGGCCCAGGCGCAGATTGGCCCAGGGCGTGTGCCAGGAATCAGCGCTGCCGAAAGGCGTCCAGTCCGTCTGCAGGATCGTTCCGGAACTGTCCGGCTTGCCTGTGCGGCTGCCATCGCCCGGGTTCGGCGCGAACGCGACCTCATCGCGGCTGCCGCGGATTGCGAAACGCCCAATCGTCACGCCGTAGTGCGCATCGAAGTAATACGACGCGTTGACTGCGGCGGAATCCAGGCTGCCGCCCAGATTTGCCGCCTTGCCGGCGGCAAAAGACGCATCGCGGATCTGGTGCTCGTGCACGTAGGACGCGTTGAGCGCGAACAGGTGCGGGCCCATATCGTACAGTTGCAGCGAAGCGTCGATTCCGATATCGCGGAACTTGTCGGTCGCGCCCCGCCCGCGGTCAGGATGCAGGTGCGCATCGAGCCCAAACGTCCCGATCGACCAGGACTGGCCTCTGCTGTCGTGCGACCAAGCCAGTCGCCAATAGGGCGCTACACCGGAGATCCGGCCGGCACTGTCCTCGACGTTCATGGCGCCAAGAAGACCGGGCGAAAGCGAACGATAGCCACCGAGCTCCGCGTACCAGCGGTTGTCAAAAAAAGTATACGCGCTGAGGCCGACGACCTGGTGTTCCAGACCTCCCTCGATCAGCGGCGCCGCCGCCATTTCCGGCACCAGCTCCGAAGCCATGTACGGAAAGCGCCAGGCTGGAACGGTGTTCCACACGTCCTGCACCGTTGGATTGTTGTTCATCGACACGCCGACGATTGCCGGGTGTTCGTGAACCTGTAGCGCACGTGCGTAACGCAGGTCGAGGTTGTCCAGTGTGAGCAGCCGATCAATGTCGGAATAGGTCGTCTGTGCGAACACGCCGATGTGGTCAGTCATGCGACCGGCAAGGAACAGCGAAGCTTCCTGGATTGAAAAATTATCGTTGCGACGCTCGTGCGGACCTGCGTTGTCCGACTGATCGGCGTTGGTATGCGTATAGGACCCCACCAGCATGGCGGCGAACGGATTACTAGGTGTGTCGGGCGCCGCCAATGTGTAACCGCCAAGCTTGAACGAGCGGCCAAACGGCGTCAGCTGCGGGCCAAAGGCGCCCACATGGCACGCGCTGCAAGGTTGACCGGTTTGCTGGGCAAAGCTCGGCAGCGCTGCGGCGCGAGGGATGACGCCGGCAGCGCCGAGCACGAATGCGGCCAGTAAAGCGAACGGCACGAGACCTCTGGTAGACGGCACGATCGGAGCTCCGCGAAAGAACACGCAGGCAAAGCAACTCCCTGGGGACTCGAACGCCGCCCCTTCGCTTGATGGCCAGTGGAGTGTGTTCGCCAGTTACGAGCGAACGCCTTGTCTGCTGATTGTGTTCGGACTGTAGTCGCAACGGTTCACACGAGACCGGTTCGATTCAGTGTTCGTAAAACTTTGCGAAGGCAGGTTGCGAAGCGGCCCTCTATCGCTGGGAAGCTAAAAACCGCTACCGGCTTGCATCAAATCAAGATCAGGATCACCAAGGCGTGTGCAGTTCCGGAGCGGTTACACGAAAGCGAGACGAGCAGCCGCAAGGGCTTCATCAGCGAGCATTGATGCCATAGATAGAAACGCTCGATCTCCGGTGTTCAGGTGCGTTAAACGCGTTCAGCGGAATACTCGCTTCGATGGCGACGGACGCGATCGAAAAACCCTCGACTACCCGGCGCCTCGAAGCGTTCAGCGATAACGTTTTTTCGATCGCGATCACATTGCTGATTCTGGAAATCAAGATTCCGACCGCCGAAGAAATCCACAGCTCGGGCGGGTTGTGGGCAGCGCTCGCGACGCGCTGGCCGAACTACATCGGCTACTTGATGAGCTTCCTCGTCGTCGGCGTCATGTGGACCAACCACCACGCGATCTTCGAATACCTGAGGCGGATCAACCGGACCCTGATCATCGCAAACTTGTTCCTGCTGCTCGGGATCAGCTTCTTGCCTTTCCCAACGGCCGTCCTCGCCGACCATCTTGGCGATGAATCGACGCGCAGCGCAGCCACCGCTTTCTATGGCGCAACGCTGGCCTTTACCTCCCTGATGTTCAATATCCTTTGGTGGGTCGGGCGCAGCGAAGAGCGGTTCGTGGAGTCCAGCATGCCTGAGCACGGCCGGCGCACGATCACGGTGCGCTATGCCGTTGCGCTGGTCAGCTATGTGATTGCAACATTTCTGGCATTCGTCAATGTTTGGCTGAGCCTGGCCATTCATCTGGTCCTGACCTGGTGGAACGCGTTTTCCGAGCGCAAGAAGAAGAACGAGGATGGACTGCTTGCCGAGATCGCGGACAGTGTGACGAAAAGCGACAAGAGTTGATGTCAATCGGGTATGACCGCAAACGTCTTTATCGGCACCGCATCCTGGACCGACAAAACGCTGATCGCCTGCAAGCGCTTTTATCCCCGCGCAGTCGCGAGCGCCGAAGCGCGCCTGCGTTACTACGCCGAACAGTTTCCACTGGTGGAAGTCGACAGTTCGTATTACGCGTTGCCGTCCGAAGCGAACGCGCGATTGTGGGCGGAGCGCACGCCCGATGGGTTCGTCTTCAACATTAAGGCATTCCGGCTGTTCACGCAGCACCAGACGCCGCTGGCCGCACTGCCGCGCGAAATGGCGGACGATCTGCGCGCCTTGCGCAAGGCTAATGTGTACGCGAGCGACATACCACGCGAATTGCTCGATTCGATTTGGGATCGCTTTCTTTCTGCTCTGGAGCCGTTGCGCGCAGCTGGCAAACTCGGCGCGCTGCACTTCCAGTTTCCGCCCTGGTTCATGGCAAATCGCGAGAACTATCGCTACATCCAAGCCACTCGCGATCGCCTCGGCGCGTATCAGCTAACGGTCGAGTTCCGGCATAACAGTTGGTTCGCCGGCAATCAGGCCGAAGCGACGCTGAAGTTCGAACGAGATCACCGGCTCGTGAACACGATCGTCGACGAGCCGCAGGGTTTCGACAGCAGTGTGCCGATGATCTGGGAACCGACCTTAGGCGAACTTGCGCTGGTGCGCCTGCATGGGCGCAACGCGCAGACCTGGAATGCCAAAGGCTTGGCTGCGGCATCCGACCGGTTCAACTACGACTACAGCGATAGTGAATTGACTGAACTGTCGAAGGGCATCGTGCAGCTCGCGCAAAAGGTGAAGCGCGTCGATGTAATCTTCAACAACAACTATGAAGACCAGGGTCCGCGCAATGCGCGCAGCTTGCAGAAGATCCTTGGGGGGGAACAATCGAGTGGAGCGGGAACCGGTTTTCATCTGACCTAGTTGGCCGCCTTCCGTGTCTCGACTCCACTATGCCCGGGGGGCTCCCGGTCAGGCGTGACGAATCGAACGCGGAATACGCGATGGTATCCACGCGGCGCAGAGTTTTGCTTGCTGCTGCAGTAAACGACGGACAGTTGCCTGTTCATGCTTTAACTTATCGCCGAACAGCACACGTGCATGTCGCAGTTACCTGACGCTGCACTGCAGCAGCAGCAGGGCGCGCTGTCAGCAGCGGATAGTCATTATATTTACTGCACATGCGCAATCTATAAGCGCAGTGCAGCATCTCCGGAAGGCGAAATGCTCGCGCGCTCTGTAAACGTGTTTTTCACTTTGAATGCACCGGGCTTGCGTATCCTACTGCTTTAGTGCGAAGGGGTGCTTTATGCCCAGGGTATATCAGGAATCGACGTGCGTCCCCGTAATCGACGACTACGGTGAATCCGCAACACTCGTCATTTCAACTCCGGTCGTTGTTTGTGGCCCGCCGGGAAGCCCGGAGCAGAGACGGGCGCCTACGTTCCGGATCAATGATGCGATCGTTCGAAAGGTGTCCGCGACCGAATTTGAAACCCCGGCAGGAAGGCACTGGCGCATACGCCAAAGCCATGATGCGGCGTCGCAATCTGTGCGCAGATCCGCGGTCGCAGGCAGACCCTCACACAACTAGTAGTCTTGGCGACATCCTGAAAGCTCGATGCCGACTGTGATCGCATAAAAGCTTACGACTCGCCCTTGCTTCTCCATTCGGAAGAAGGTGCCCCGAAGGTGCGGTTGGCTCAGAGCTCGTCGATCGCGCATCCGGCAGCGCAAAGCCGCATTGCTGCGGCTTTGAATTTGGGTATCGGCGTTCCGCTGGCCCAAGTCAGCGGGTTGGCGCCGGGATATCAGAACGCGTAAGAAAACCCGCCGTAGTAGGTGCGGCCGAGCGCCGGCTCGATCGCATTCTGGAAGACGCGTGCGTAATAGCGCTTGTCGCCGATGTTTGAAATCCCGGCAAGCAGCCGCACTCGCGGTGCAATCCAGTAATCGCCGGAGAAGTCCCATACCGTGTACTGCGGAATCTTCGCCGGCACGAAAGTCTGCCCGCTACCGAACGGAAGGTTCGAGTCTTGCCAATACTGGCTTGCCACAGACGTGGTGTTGAGCTGCAGCTTGAACTTGCCGTCCTCGCGCCAGTTGACTCCGGCGCGGGCTACGTAGTCTGGCGAGAAAGCCGGCACCTTCCCGGTGAGGGTGAGCGACTCCGTGAATTCCGCATCCAGCAGGCTGACACTTCCAAAGACCGAGAAATGCTGCGTCGTTTGCGGATCGACCAGCGCCGCGAGGAAGTCGTAATTGATCTGTCCCTCGAAACCCCGATGGCGCGTGTTGCCAGTATTTACGTTGATCGTGTCGGTCGGGTTTTTCGGATCGGGGTGCTGGGCTTCGATGCGATCCTTGACTTCGATCCAGAACAGGCTGGCATCGTAGAACAGGCCCGCGGTCGGCGTGCCGTGAACGCCGCCTTCATAGCTGAGCGAATGCGTGGGCGTCGGGTCATTGCCAGGCAGTAGCGTCGAGGTGGGAGAACCCACGTCGAAATAGCGCACCGGGCGCCAGCCTTGTGAAACGTTGAAATACGTTTCATTGCCGTGCCCGAAATCGTTGCCGAAGCCCAAGCCAAATAGCGGCACGGTGTGGTCGACATTGACGTCGTACAGCGGGCGCCGGGTAACGGTGGCCGGCTTGACCGTTTCATCGATGCCGATCGACTCATGTTCCAGGCGAACGGAAGGAACGAAGTGCCAGTTCGACCAGCGGAAAACGTTTTCCGCAAACACCGCAGCGTATTCGGTCGAGCGAGCCTGGCGTGAACGCGGAGTCAGATCGTCGCGCTCGTAGCGATCGAGGTCGAAGTCGCCGGGATGCGAGATCCATTGACGCAGCGGGTCATCGGAGTGGTAAGCCGTAATGCCGGCAGTGAACGCGTTGCCTTGTCCCCAGCGATGCACCATGCGCGAATCGATGCCGCTGTAGCGGAACTGCGTATCAGACAGCGTTGCCGTTGCGGTCGGCGCCGGTGCGGTCGCTGGCGGAATGACGCTGGGACCTGATGCCTGCGCCTGGTCGTGATAGCCGACCCACGCCTTGGTGTTGATCTGCGTGTGGTCGTCCAGGTGCTGCTCGTTCCCCAGCACCAGCGTGTAG
>Ga0308173_10000911_pt1 | contig 13893 bp, 8 predicted proteins | sample PhyPR1_FD_203716 | JGI IMG/M metagenome (GOLD analysis project Ga0308173, IMG submission 203716) | Soil microbial communities from UC Gill Tract Community Farm, Albany, California, United States - DLSLS.P.R1 | ecosystem: Environmental > Terrestrial > Soil > Agricultural land | place: USA...
GCGCAAGGCCGCGGCACTCGATCCGATCGAAGCGCTGCGATTCGAATGAGCGGGTGACGGACCTCCGCTACAGGGCTGGCGCGCGCGCGAGCCGCTCCCAGCCCGGGCCGGCAGTCTCCGGCGATGAGATCACCGCGGCGGCGGCGATGAGGCAGACCAGGACGAAGTACGCGAGCGCCCACGTCAGCGAACCGCCTGACCAGGCCACCAGCGACGCCGAGATCACCGGCATGAGGCCGCCGCCGAGAATGGTGCCGAGCTGCCGGCCCAACGACACGCCCGACAGCCGCAGCCGCGCGTCGGCGAAGCGCTCGGCGTAGAAGCTGCCGGTGACGGCGAGCGACATCGGCTGCAGCAGCGCGCCCGGGAGGGCCATCGCCAGCAGGACAATCGCCCGATCGCCCGTTCGCAGCATCGGGAAGAACAGCAACAGCACGTACGCCGCGGAACACAGATACGAGGTGATGAGCAGCGGCCGGCGGCCGACGCGATCGGAGAGGGCGCCGAAGACCGGATTTGTCGCAATGCCGACGGCGTTGCCGATCGCCACGCCGGCCAGCAGCAGGCCGTTGCCCAGCCCGAGGGCCTGGATGCCGTACGCAAGACCGAAGACCGACGTGAAGTAGAACGTGGACGACTCGGCCATCGCGCACAGCAGCACCTGGATCGTCGCCGTCTTGCAGCTCCTCAGCACGGCGAGCAGCGGCACCCGCGGCGGTGCGGCGCGAGCGATCGCGCGCTGGAACGCCGGCGACTCCTCCACTTTCATGCGCACGTAGAAGCTGACGGCGAAGATGAACGCGCTGGCGATGAATGGGGCCCGCCAGCCCCACGACAGGAGCTGGTCCTGCGGCAGCGTCCCGACCGCGAACACCGCGAGTGCGCCGAGCACCGTGCCGGCGGCGGCGCCGCTCGAGACGAGCGCGGCAAACAGGCCGCGCGTATTGCCCGGTGCGCTCTCCATCGCCAGCAGCGGGCCGGCGGCCGATTCGCCGCCCAGCGAGAAGCCCTGGAGGAAACGCAGGCACGTGAGCAGGATCGGCGCGGCGATGCCGACCCCCGCGAACGTCGGAATCAACCCGATCGCGGTGGTCGAGGCCCCCATCATCACCAGCGTCGACACCATGATCGGCTTGCGTCCGACGCGATCGCCGAAGTGGGCGAACACGACGCCGCCGAGCGGGCGCGCGGCAAAGCCGACGGCGAAGACGCCGAAACCGGCGATCGTTCCGGCGAGCGGGCTCAGCGACGGGAAGAACAGCCGGTTCAACGCGACCGGCGCCAGAAACCCATAGACGAGGAAGTCGTACCACTCGATCGTCGTGCCGAGAAAGCACGACGCCAGCATCCGCCGGTTCGACAGGCTGATCGGTGCCGGAGCGGCGGCATTCGCGGTCACCGCAGGCGCGCTCATGATCCTTTCTCCACCACGACGTCGACGAGAGTCGGCCGCGGCGACTGCAGTGCCGCGGTGAACGTCGACGCGAGTTCGCCCGGGTGTTCCACGCGCATGCCGTCGCAGCCGAGCGATCGCGCCAGGCCGACGAAATCAATCCCGCGCACCTGCGTGCCGATCGGCTCCTTCAAATTGAAGTGCGACAGGAACTCGGTGAGTGCAGCGTAGCCGCCGTTGTTGATGATGACGATGGTCATCGGCAGGCGGAGATCGGCGGCCGACCAGAGCGCCTGGATCGAGTACATCGACGAGCCGTCGCCGAACAACCCGATCACCCGCCGTGCGGTTCCGGTGGCGAGCGCGATGCCGACGGCCGCGGGAAGACTGTGACCGAGGCCGCCGCTCGCGCAGGTGAAGAAGCTGTGCGGCCGCTCGACGGGCAGGTAGGCCTGCATCGTCGCGCGGCTCGACGGCGACTCCTCGACGAGGATGCTGTCGGGCGGACGGAGGTCGGCGAGCGTCTGCATCAGGTACGCGATCGAGATGCGATCGCCCGCCGCCGCGACGGGTGGTGCGGTCCGGCCATGCGGTGCCGGCCGTGCCGGCGGTGCGGGCCGATGCAACAGCGCCTCGACGCCAAGGCGCACGTCGCACACGATGGCCGTCCCACCCGGCGTCCACGCCGCGACGTCCGGGTCGTCGATCATCTGGATCAGATCGGCACCGGCCGGCACGTGCGGTCCAAAGCCCTCGATGTGATAGGTGAACACCGGGGCACCGAGCGCGACGACGAGGTCATGGCCGTCGAGAGACGCGACGATCCGCTCGCGAATGGCGGGAAGGAAGCCGGCAAAGAGCCGATGCCGCTCGGGAAAGCTGCAGCGCGACGACATCGGGCTGACCCAGACCAGCGCCTGGTGCCGCTCGGCCAGCGCCACCACCTGATCCCACGCGCCGTTGCGATCGACGCCTGCCCCCACGACAAACGCCGGCCGCTCGGCGCGATCGAGTCTGTCGCCGATGGTGTCGAGCAGCACCGGATCGGGGTGCAGGCGCTGGCTGACGATGCGCGTCGCAACGGCTTCGCTCGGCCGCTCCCAGTCGTCAACGGGGATCGAGACGAACGCCGGACCACGCGGTTCCTGCATCGCGACGTAGTACGCGCGGGCGATGGCCGCCGGGACGTCCTCGCCACGGGCCGGTTCGCTGGCCCACTTCACGTATGGGTCTGGCAACCGTGTCGCGTCGGTGGCGAACAGGAACGGCTCGTACGGAAGGATCGATCGCGCCTGCTGACCCGCCGTGATGACGAGCGGTGTCCGGTTGCGGCAGGCGGTGAAGATGTTCCCCATCGCGTGACCGACACCGGCCGCCGAATGCAGATTGACGAACGCGGCATTCCCCGTGGCCTGTGCGTAGCCGTCGGCCATGCCGACGACGACCGACTCCTGCAGGCCGAGGACATAGCGGAAGTCTGCGGGGAAGTCCTTGAAGAGCGGCAGTTCGGTCGAGCCCGGGTTGCCGAAGATGGTGGTCATCCCGAGCTGGCGCAGCAGGCACATCGTGGCGTCGCGGACCGTGGTCATCGGAGCGCAATTATGCTGGCCATCGCGCCGTGGTTCAAACCCCAGCGTGAAGGACCCGGCCCCACTCGACCCTGTAATCAGGTCCAGGCAGCCGCTATTTCAGCGATCGATACGCCAACCGATCGGCAAGGAACGAGCCGAGCCACAGCTCGTTGCCGACAACAGCCGCCGATGCCGTGCCGGTGAACGACGGCGTTCTCTGGCCGCGGGCAATCTCAGTCGCCGTCATCGTCTTGGGATCGATCGTCGCCACGGCGTATCCCAACGGGCACTGGATTCCCTTCTCGTCCTTCGGCCGCCCGCCGCACGCAGGCTCGTCGTCGATCAGGCCGGCGGCGATCAGGCGGTTGTCCGCCGTCCGGCGGATGTTGTCGGGACCGAAGTCTTTCAGCTGCGCGAACCGCAGCGGGCCGGCGCCTGGCGTGGCGCGGGAAAACGCGTAGACGCGGCGCGTCGGTGTCGAGGCGACGTAGAACTCGCGATCGTCGGGCGAGGTCTCGATGCCGTTGTTGGCGACGAGCTCGGTGCCCTTCAACTCGACGAATGCGGGAGTGCCAGGCGTCCACTGCAGGACGATGCCCGTCTTGCGCATCGCGAATGCATCCTGAAACGTCTTGCCGGGCAGCATGAGTACCGTCGCCACGAGCGTACCGTCGGAAAACGCGGCGACACTGTTGGCCGCAAGCTTCGCCGGCAGCGCCACGCACCCGATCCAGGTGACGACTGGAACTCCGCCCGATGCGACGCTGAGGTCGAAGACCTCGATCGTCTCGCGTCCACCATGATTGGTGGCATACACGGTGTAGCGGCCACCGGCGGCCGGCCTCAGCGCGAGGCCGTGCAGGACCGCCTGCGTGGCGTCGAGCGGCCCAGGACAGCCGGCAAAGCGCGCGCGATCGGCGCGCGCGGTTGCCGTACCAGGCGCGTACAGCTTCCGGATCGCCTTCGCTTGCGTATCGACCGCGGTCAAACCTGCGCCCGGTGCCATTCCGCTCGTCACGATCCAGCGTGTGCCCGGCACGAGCACGACGTCCTCCGGATTCTGGAGACCGCAGAGAAACGTCAGGCCCGCGGCCGGCGCACAGGCCGGTGCCGCCGGCGCCTGCGCGTGCAGCGGATGTGCGAGAGACAAAGCCGAGAGGATCGCGAGCGCCATCAACATCGGTTTCATCGGCCTACCATACTCAATCCGATCGAACGAGCCTAGGCGCCGGGTCAGCCAGAATCGCCAGGGCCGACTGGCGGCTCGGGACACGCGATCGGCTACGAGCGATGCGCGATTACGCGTTGCAACTTATCGAGCCGCGTTGATCATTAGTAGGGGAAGGTTGGCGTGCGCGGTTGCAGTAGCGACTCCCAGTTGACGATCACGGTGGGCGGCGGCTCCGATTCCCGACCGACGGGATTCATCACCAGGAACCGGCTGCCGTCGGGCGTCACCGCGTACTGATCGACTGTGCCGACGGGGATCAGGCGCGTCTTGAACAGCGTTCGGGCGTCTCCGAATGTCGGCATCGCGCCGAGCGTGACGTCGGCGGCATTGATCGATCCGTCGGCGGTCAGGAAGTACAGCACCCGGCCATCGCCGCGCCATTGCGGCTGCATGCCACCACTCGATGTGACCTGCCATCGGGCGCCGGTGGCGGGGAAGGGGACCAGGTAGATCTCCCAGCGTCCCGACTCCCCGGAGCCGTACGCAATCCAGTGCCCGTCTGGTGAAAAGGTCGCCTCGTCGATCGTCTGCGCCTGCGCCTTCGCCACCATCTGAGGCTGGCCACTGTCACCGGTGGGCTGAGCCCAGAGCTCGCCGCGGGCATCCAGGTGGAACAGGAGCCACTTGCCGTCCGGGGACCAGTCATCGGCGGATCGGGTCATGCCGTCGCCCTTGACGAGGACGCGTTCGCTTCCGCCGCTCCAGTCGCGGACATAGATGCTCTTGTCGCCATTGCGAATCGAGGCAAACGCGTAGCGCGATCCGTCGGGCGACCAGGTCCCGTCGCTGTCTCGATTCGTACCGAACGTCAGCCGCGACTTGATGTGTCGCTGAAGGTCCAGGGACCAGAGATTCTGCGCGCCGGTGGCCACATCCCGAACCCCGTACACCGCGCGCGCGCCATCGCGCGACATCTCCAGCGTCTGCATGATGTCGGCGTCCCCGACGGTGCCCAGCGCGTCCCCGGCCGCCGAAAACCACGTGAGCTGCGACAGCCCGACCCTGGCACTCGAATACACGAGCGGTCCGCTGCGGCTCACCGAATACGCCGCCACGCCAGAGATCGGGTTCGCCGCGACGCTCTCCGCAACGGCCACCGGTTCCCCAGTCAGCGACCCATGCGCATCCATCCGCTGCGCCAGGAGTGCCGCACCCTTCATGAAGAACAGGAACTCTCCCGCCACCGTGGGGGCGAACACCTCCTGGGCCAGACGCCGTGGCTCACCGCCGTCGAGCGACATCACATACAAGCCCTGCTCGGCTCCCATCCGCGCAAACACGAGGGTATGGGAGTTGCCGATGAAACCGGGCGACGCGTCGCGCGCGTTCGCTGGTGGCTTGGTCACCGCGTCGAACGTTCCGCCGGACGACGCGATGCGAACAAGGCCGCCGGAGACGGAAACCGCATTGGCGCCCAGCACGATCGTGCCGTCGGCGCTCCAGGCACCGCCTAACTGTGCGCCACCGGCGTTTGACGGAAGTGGCGCGATCACGCGCGAGACGCTGGTCGCGAGGTCGAGCACGCGGAGCACGCCGGCCTCGACGTACGCCAGCGATTTGGAGTCGTATGACCAGAACAGCGTCTGCACGTTGCCGTTGGGCGGCATCCGTTTCGCGTTGAAGCCGTTCATCGGGCGAATCCACAGCGCATTCAGGTCGCCGCCCGATCCCGCGGCGCGGTACGCGAGCACCCGGCCATCAGGTGAGACCGCAAACCATGGCGTCCCTGTCGTAGAGGAGATGACTGACGTCCCTGCTGAAAGATCCAACTGGAACATGGCGACTGGGCGCGGCGTGCTCACCGGCACCGGCTTCACCCAGTACCCGGCGACGAACGCCACGCCGATCACCACGGCCGCAACCATCAACGATGCAGGCGAGAATGGCCGCGTGACTCGGGCTGTCACCGGGGTGGTGACGGCGGGCGTGCGCATCGCCCACCGCAATTCGTCCGCGAGGTCCGCCGCACTCTGCCACCGGGCGTCCGGCGATTTCTCGAGCGCCTTCTGCACCACGCGGTCGAGCGCCGGCGACGCCAGCGGCTGGATCGCCGACACGGCCGCGGGCGAATCGCGCAGGATCGAGCCGATCAGGCTCGCCTGGCTCTTGCCGTCGAACGGGCGACGGCCGGTCAACATCTCGTAGAGCACGGCGCCGAGCCCGAAGATGTCGGTCCGCGAGTCGGCATCCTGCCCTTCGAGCTGCTCGGGCGCCATGTATTGGAACGTCCCGAGGATGGTCCCCGACACCGTCAGGTTGTGCGGGGTGGTCGGCAGCATCGACAGCCCGCCGACGCTCGAGGGGACGCCGGTCTTCGCCAGGCCGAAGTCCAGGAGCTTCGGCCCTGACCTGGTCAGGATGATGTTGCCCGGCTTCACATCGCGGTGGACGATGCCCGCGCGGTGCGCAGCCGCAAGCGCTTCGGCAATGGCGATACCGATCTGCACCGCCTGCTCGAGCGGCAGCGCGCCCTTGCGGAGCCGCTGTTCCAGCGTGTCGCCCTCCAGGCACTCCATCACCAGGTAGTCGGTCCCGCCGTGATGGCCGACGTCGAAGAGGGGGCAGATATGCGGATGGGAGAGTGACGCGATGGTCTTCGCTTCGCGATCGAATCGTTCTTTCAGGGAGGGATCGCCGGCGATGGCCACCGGCAGGATCTTGATCGCGACGATGCGCTCGAGGCGCGTGTCCTGGGCTTTGTAGACCTCACCCATGCCGCCTTGACCGAGCTTCTCGATCACGCGGTACGGACCGAGCGTCTGGCCGATCACGCCGCGCCTGGCCTCATGGTGCGCGAATTATAGGCGGATTCGATGGTCCCGTCTCTTTCGAGTGCGACAGGATCATCCTCGCAGCGGAGGGAGCCGGGGAGCGGATCAACACCAGAGGAGCGGAGCAGCAGAGACGCGCAGAGTAAATACTTGGATATGAGATCAGCGTTCAAAACTCTGCGCGTCTCCGCTCCTCGGCTGCTCTGTGTCGATCAGCTTCTCTGCCACCTCCGGGGAAAGAAGGCCGATCTCAGGAACTGTCGCGAGCAGGCCAGGTGCTAAGATTCGCGCATGTCTGGCCGGGCCCGCGGCGCCGCGACGGTTCTCGTGTCGGTGCTCGCGTGCAGGCTGCTCGTCGCCCAGGAGCCGCAGGCTCCCGTCTTCCGGACCGGTACCAACATCGTCCGCGTCGACGCCACCGTAATCGATCGCAGCGGCAACCCGGTGCCCTCGTTGACGGCCGACGACTTCGAGATACGCGAGGACGGTGTCCCGCAGGCGATCTCGTCGTTCAAGTTCATCGTCGCGGACGGAAAGTCGACCGACGACCGCTCGCTGCCGATCCGCAGCCAGGCACACGCCGCGAGCGAAGCCGAGCGGGATGATGTCCGGACGTTCCTGATTCTGTGGGACGAGTATCACATCGACGAGTTTGCCTCGTCATACCGCGCGCGCGGCGCCCTCGAGCAGGCGGTGCTGACCGCCTTCGGTGAAACCGATCTGGTGGCGCTGATGGACCAGCTCACACCGATCAGCGCGATCGAGTTCACGCGCGCCCGCCGCGAAATGGCGGACCAAATCCGCAAGCTGAAAGGGCGCCGTGGCGTGTACCTGTCGCGGAGTGCGCTCGAAGATGCGCTGATGCGCGCCGCGATCAGCGATCCGGGCGGTATCGAAGCGTTGCGCAGCATGGTCACGTTCGACGCGATCAAGGCTGCCGCCACGCATCTTGGTACTTTCGGTGAAGGACGCAAGACGCTCATCGTTGTCAGCGAGGGTTTCACGCCTCGCGGCGGCGACGGCCAGTCGCTCGGCAGCGGTTCGGACGGCCGCGGTCGGAGTGGGTCGTCGGATCCGGCGCTCGATCTCGTGCGCACGGCAAACGACAGTAACGTCGCGATCCATATCATCGATCCGCGGGGGCTGCAGGTGGGCAGCCGGCCGAACTTCTTCCTGCAGACGATCACCGCAGACACGGGAGGCGAGCTGTACCGGACCAATGACCTGCGGATCCCGTTCGAGAAGGCGGTCAGGGCTGCGAGTGCGTTCTACCTGCTTGGCTACACGCGTGATGCACCGCGAGACGGACGATTCCACCAGATCAAGGTCCAGGTCAAGCGCCGCGGGTTGGACGTGCGCGCGCGCTCGGGCTACTGGGCACCCCGTGCCGAGGAGATCGAGCGCGCCAAAATGACGGCCGCGGCGGCGGTATTGGCTCCGGACATCACTAACGCGTTCGCCTCGCTTGCCCCGGCAGGAAGCGGCCGTCAGGCCGACATCTTCGCGGGATCCAAACCGCTCGGTGATGGACGGATGCAGGTGACGCTCGCCTGGACCCGCCGCGCGAACGAGCCGCGGAACTCGGCAGCGCGCGTCACCGTGATCGCCAAAGCCGGTGACGTCGTGTTCGACGGGCCGGTGCAACCTGATGGGACGATGTTCGAAACCGGAGTCGCGGATCTCCAGCTTGCGTTTACGGTGCTCTCGGCGGACGGCCAGGTGCTCGATCGCCAGGCGCGCACACTTGACGCGTCGACGATGACCGCTGCCGCTGTCGCGCTGAGTACTCCGGTCGTCTATCGCGCGAGTACCGCCGCACAGGTGCGTGCGATGCAGGAATCGGCTCCGGCCGTGCCGGTGCATGCCGGCCGCGAGTTCGAGCGGACCGAGCGCATCTTCGTGCGCGTGTCGCCCGTCGGCGCTGGCTCATCGACCGCCGCGGTGACCGCGAAGCTGCTGGACCGCCGTGGCGCGACGCTGGTCGGGCTGCCGGTGATGCCCGTCGCGGCGCAGGACACGTGGCAACTCGAGCTTCCCCTCGGATCGCTCGGGGCTGGCGACTACGCACTCGAGCTGGACGCCGAAAGCGGTGACCACCGTGATCGAGCGGTGGTGCCGTTCCGCCTGTCGCGATGAACGTGCGCCGGCTGATCGCTTCCGCTACACGTCCGCGACCTCGACCTAGGCTTGTGATCCGAACGCGGACGCCCGCAAGAATTTATTGTGCAACCGATCGGCGGACGAGCCATCCCGGTCCGCTGACGCAGGTACCGCGTCGTCCGAGGTCGGTCCGCTGTTGCGCGACGCAGGGTACCCGCCGTACGACGCAGCGATCCCATGACCGAAATCAGGCGACCCAGTGTCGGACGCAACCTTCCCAGCCGCTGATGCGGGGTACCTGTGTCGCGACGCAGGGATCCCCGTGCACTGACGCAGGGCACCCTGTCGCTGACGCAGCGATCCCTGATGCCGACGGCGCCCCACAACGATCAGAATCATGCCAACCACAGCCTGATGCACGCTTCAGACGATTTGCGGCAGCCGGCAGATGAATTGCGGCGGGCTGCGGATGGTTTGCGGCACGCTGCGGACGATTTGCGAGAGCCTCCACATTGGCAACGCTGATGCGAGCAACAGGGCGACAGGCACGGCGGCCTAGGTCAGCGCGTCTGACGCTTACTGCACCGCCTTCATTCGCGAATACGACTTCTCGTTTTCCAGACAGAACTCGTCGATCAACTCCGTGTCGAGTTCGAGCCCCTGATTCATCGACACTGTCCACGGCCTGGTGTAGGTCTTCGGGTCGTCGACGGTGATCTCCACGTCCAGCGTCCCGTAGGTCGGGCGTCGCAGCCGCTCGGTCATGGTCGCGGCGCTGCTCATCGGGCTGCCGTGCATGTCGATCCAGAGCTCGTCGCGGAACCCCGCCGTGGTCACGACCAGCGTGTCGCCGTCCCAGTGCGCGGTCGAGTACCCGTTCCAGCCCGGCGTCGGGTCCTCAGGCAGCGGACGGCCATCGGTGAAGATCTGCCGGTACATGGCATTCACCTCGTACAGCATCACCAGCAGCTTCGGCGTGTGCACGATCTTGGTGAGGTGCGGCATGCCCCACGTGCGCGGCGGGTTGTCCGGCAGACAGCGCACGTGGGGATCGTCCCAATGGCCGTTTGCCTCGCGCGCCTTCACGAGCGCAGCGGCCCATGGTTGATACGGCAGCCCTCCCGGCATCTGCGCCCCAAGGTTGATGGCCAGCGGCGACCCGCCGATCTCGCTGTTACACGGGATGAACGTCGTTTGCTCGTTGCACGGATTGCGTTGCGCGACGTGCCAGATGCCGGAGAGATCCGGTTTGCCGTCAGGCAGGCGCGGTGGCGGTGCGTTCAGATTCGCGGTGCCGTCCGCGTGCCGCGGCACGCCCCCGGTTGGATAGTGCAGCCACTGCCCGCGACCGATCGCCGTGGCGCCGATTACGGCCGCGAGGACACATCCGAACACACGTTTTCGCATAACCGTTCACTCCGGTCTGTCGGTGGACGGACGATCATCGCCAGCGGCCGGTGCGACGCCAAGTGGAATCCGCCGGACACGCTATGATTCCGCTCCCATGCGCCGGCTGAGTGTCGTCCTGGTGCTTCTCTGTCCGCTGGCGATCCTCGCGCAGGGTCCGGCGCCTGAACGACCGCCGGCCGTCTCCACGGGTTTCGTCGTCGGCTCCGGGAATTTCTTCAGTCCGATCGTCGCCAATCTCGAGCGGGCGGTCGCATTCTATCGAGACGGCGTCGGTCTGCCGGCGGCTGATTGGCCATCGAACGCTGACATGAACGCGCCGCTGCGAGACCTGTTCGGACTTCCCGAGGCGCATCTTCGTTGGGTGGTGGCGCGTCCGCCGTCATTGAACGGTGGCGTGGAAATCGTGGAGGTCCGCGGCGCCTCCGCTCGCGCGCTCGGGCGCCGGGTGCAGGACGCTGGGGCGTTCATGCTGCTGGTCACCGTCGGCGACATCGATGCCGCGATGCGGCGCATGAAAACGCTCGGAGGCACCGTCGTGACCCGGGCTGGAGGGCCAGTGACGGCGGGCCGCACGAACACGCTGCGCGCCGTTGTGATTCGTGATCCGGATGATCATTTCGTCGAACTGCTGCAGCCGGACACGCGGCCTGCCGAATCGGGGCCGGGGCCGAGCGATGCCCGCATCCGGCTCACGGTCGACGACCTCGATCGCGCCGTTCGACTCTACCGGGATGCGCTGGGATTCCATCAGGTCTCGATCAGCGCGTTCACGAACGATCGCACCGGCATGGACCTGCTTGGTCTGCCGGAGGCGGGCGAGTACCGGTACGCCAGCCTCCAAGTGCCCGGTTCGAACCTGTCGATCGAGCTGATCGAGTTCCGCGGGATGGCACGGCAGCACGTGCAGGGGCGCATTCAGGATCCCGGCTCGACACGTCTGCACCTGCGCGTCCGCGACCTCGATGCGGCAAGCCGGGCGGTCGTGGACGCCGGCGGTGCGGTCGTTTCAAGCGGCGGGATGCCAGTGGAACTACCCGCCGATCGCGGCGCGACGATTCGGGCTGCCATGGTCCGCGATCCGAACAACCTTTTCCTGGTGTTGTCCGCGGGCACCTGACGCACGTCGTCGAAATGCGGCGCGAGGCGGAACAGCATGTCGGACGACTGGTCGTGGATGTGTCGCCGGGACCGTTGCCGCCCCGGCCCTGAGTTGCCATGCTTCACGCGGTCAATGACTGTCTGCTTGCCGTCACAAATGCAGACGCGGCGCCTGCGTTGCTCAGCCTCGCCAGATCGTGCCCTCTCCGGTCGTTATCCACAGGCTTGAGTACCTCTGGGAACGGCCACATACGCTCCGCGGCTGGCTGGCGAGCACCGACCACAAGGATGTCGGCAAGCGCTACCTGGTTACCGCGTTCGCATTCCTCCTGATCGGCGGCGTCGAGGCGCTGCTGATTCGCCTGCAGCTGGCGCGGCCCAATCAGGCGGTGCTGACGCCCGAAGCGTACGACCAGATCTTCAGCATGCACGGCATCACGATGATCTACTGGTACGCGGCGCCGATACTCTCGGGCTTCGCCAACTACCTGATCCCACTCATGCAGGGATCGCGCGACATGGCGTATCCGCGGACCAACGCGTTCACGTATTGGTCATTCCTGCTGTCGGGTGTCTTGCTTTACGTCGCGCCGCTGGTCGGTGAGGCGCCGCATGGCGGCTGGTTCGCGTACGTGCCGTATACGCTGGCCCAGTACTCGCCGGGGCTGAACATGGACTTCTACGCCCTGGCGCTCCTGCTGCTGACCATCTCGACCACCGCCGGCGCGATCAACTTCGTCACGACGATCTTCCGGCTGCGCCCGCCAGGGATGGCCGTGAGCCGCATGCCGTTGTTCTTCTACAGCACGCTGACCGTTTCCATTTCGGTGATCCTGTCGCTGCCGGCGTTGACCGCCGCGTTGGTGTTCCTCGAACTGGATCGCCGCTGGGGCACGCACTTCTATGACCCGGCGAAAGGCGGCGACGTGCTGCTGTGGCAACAGCTGTTCTGGTTCTTCGGCCATCCGTGGGTCTACATCATCTTCCTGCCCGCCACCGGGATGATCTCGATGCTGCTGCCGGTGTTCTCGCGGCGGCCGATCGTCGGCTACACCTACGTCGCTTTCGCTACCGTGTTGACTGGCCTCGTCGGCTTTGGCGTGTGGGTGCACCACATGTTTGCCGTCGGCGCGGCACAGATGTCGATGAGCTTCTTCAGCGCCGCGAGCATGACCATCTCGGTGTTCAGCGCGGTGCAGGTGTTTGCGTGGATCGCGACCGTGTGGACCGGGGCGCCCGTCCTGACGACATCGATGTGGTTCGCGCTCGGCTTCCTGGCGGTGTTCGTGATCGGTGGCCTGAACGGGATCGTCACCGCCGTGATCCCCTTCGACTGGCAGCTGACCGACACCTACTTCGTCGTGTCGCACCTCCACTACGTACTCGTCGGCGCCAACATGTTCCCGGTATTCGCGGCGTTCTATTACTGGCTGCCGAAAATCACCGGTCGTCTGATGAACGAACGGCTCGGCACGATCAGCTTCTTCACGCAGTTTATCGGCTTCAACCTGGTGTTCTTCCCGATGCAGTTGCTCGGGATCATCGGCATGCCGCGGCGCATCTACACCTACCCTGGGAAGCTCGGGTGGGATGGCATGAACCTGCTCGAAACCGTCGGCGCGTTCATCCTTGCGATCGGAGTGCTGATCAGCCTCTGGAACTTCTATACCAGCGTCATCCTGAAGCGGGGCGAAGTCGCGGGCGATAACCCGTGGAACGCCGACTCGCTCGAGTGGGATGTGTCGTCGCCACCGCCGGTGTACGGCACTGAGCGCATTCCCGCGGTCGCCACCCGTCATCCGCTCTGGGACCAATTCGACGAGCACGAGGATCCGCTGGACGAGCGCATCCTCGACCACCGTCGCGTCACGCTGGTCACGAGCGCGCTCGACGCCGAGCCGACCGGCGTCGCCAAGATGCCCGAGGAGACGCTGACGCCGCTGCTGATGGCACTGACGTTGACGCTCTTCTTCGGCGCCATGGTCGTGAAGGCGGTGTGGGTAGCGCTCGCGGCCGTCGTGCTGGCGCTCTTCGTCATGGCGGCCTGGCTGTGGCCGGCGCCAGAGAAGGTGGCGTCATGACGACAGTCGCCACTCCCTATCAACGCACGGTTCCGGCGACGGTGATCGATCACCGCCGCGGCTCCCAGGCGATGGTGATGTTCATCGCCACGGAATCGATGCTGTTCCTGATGTTCTTCTTCGCCTACTACTACCTCGCGCACGACGCGGCGAAGTGGCCGACCGAGCTGCCGAAGTTGACCAAGCCGCTGGTCATGCTGGCCATCCTGCTGTCGAGCAGTGTCGTCCTGTACTTCGG
>Ga0308173_10000912_pt1 | contig 13892 bp, 15 predicted proteins | sample PhyPR1_FD_203716 | JGI IMG/M metagenome (GOLD analysis project Ga0308173, IMG submission 203716) | Soil microbial communities from UC Gill Tract Community Farm, Albany, California, United States - DLSLS.P.R1 | ecosystem: Environmental > Terrestrial > Soil > Agricultural land | place: USA...
GCCGACCGAGCATGCGGTTCGGCTCGCGCTGCGGACGCAGCAGGTGATCGCGCACGAGACGGGCGTCGTGAACACGATCGACCCGCTCGGCGGCTCTTACTACCTCGAGCAGCTGACGAACGAGCTTGAGCGGCAGGCCTACGACTACTTCGAGCGGATCGAGGAGCTGGGAGGTGTGATCCCTGCCATCGAGCAGAACTTCCAGCAGCGGGAGATCGCCGAGGCGAGCTTCCGCTACCAGTCCGAAGTCGAGCGGGGCGAGCGCGTCGTGGTTGGCGTCAACCGCTACGAGCAGGAGGACGAGCAGCCGATCGAGCTCCTCCGCATCGATCCCGCTCTCGAGCAGAAGCAGATCGAACGGGTCCAGGCGGTACGGGAAGGCCGCGACGATGCCGCTGCCGAGGCGGCCCTCACCCGGCTGAAGGAGGACGCGGCACACGAGGGCCGCAACCTGATGGAGCCGATCATGGCCGCCTCGCGCGTCTACGTGACGATGGGCGAGATGTGCGACGCGCTCCGCGAGGTATGGGGCACGTGGCGCGAGACCCCGGTCTTCTGAGGACCTGGCCAAACCAGTCATGTCCGGTGTCTGACACCGGCTGATGGCCGCTACGGCCATGGCCCGACTCGAGAACGGCTGGTTTGGGGCCGGTTCGGCATCTTCCGGCCATGTCGAGGTGTCTGACACCTGGACATGGCTCTTTGGGGGTTTCGTTACGCTCGGGCAATGGCAGGGAAGATCCGCGTCGTCGTCGCGAAGCCGGGCCTCGACGGGCACGACCGCGGCGCCAAGATCATCGCCCGTGCGCTCCGCGATGCGGGCATGGAGGTCATCTACACCGGCCTCCACCAGACCCCCGAGCAGATCGTCGAGACCGCGATCCAGGAGGACGCGGACGCTGTCGGAATCTCGATTCTCTCCGGCGCCCACATGACGCTCGTGCCGCGCATCCTGGAGCTCCTGCGCGAGAACGGCGTCGGGGACGTCGTCGTCGTGGTCGGCGGCACGATCCCCGACGACGACTCCGAGGAGCTGCGAAAGCTCGGCGTCGCCGGCGTCTTCGGGCCCGGCGCGCCGACCACGGAGATCGTCGACTTCATCCGCGGCGCCCTACCGGCGTGAGCGTTCTCGTCGAGCGGCGCGACGACGCCGTCGCCGTCGTCACGATCGACCGGCAGGAGGCGCTCAATGCACTCAACGTCGAGACGCTGACCGAGCTCCGCGACCGGCTGCGCGAGCTCGCCGAGGACGGAGCGGCGCGCGTCGTCGTTCTCACCGGGGCCGGCGAACGTGCCTTCGTCGCGGGCGCGGACATCAAGTACATGAGCGGCCTCGGCCCGGACGAGGCGAAGGGGTGGGGCGCGCTCGGCCACGAGGCGGCGCGGCTGCTGGAGGAGATGCCGAAGCCGACCATCGCCGCGATCAACGGCTTCGCGCTCGGGGGAGGCTGCGAGCTCGCGCTCGGCTGTGACCTGCGGTACGCCTCGAGCAACGCACGGCTGGGCCAGCCCGAGATCGACCTCGGCATCGTCCCCGGCTGGGGCGGCACGCAGCGGCTCGCGCGCGTCTGCGGTCTCGGCGTCGCGAAGGAGCTGATCCTCACCGGCCGGCCGGTCGACGCGGAGGAGGCGCTCCGCCTCGGCCTCGTGAACGCGGTCGCCGATCCGGTCCTCGACCACGCCGTGGAGATCGCGCAGAAGCTGGCGGCCAAGAGCCCGGGCGCGGTCCGCGTGGCAAAGCGGCTGCTGAACCTGTCGCCCGGCGCGCTCGAGCGGGAGGCGGAGGAGTTCGGCGACCTGTTCGCGAGCGAGGACGCCAGAGAGGGCCTCGCCGCCTTCGCCGAGAAGCGGGCCCCTCGCTTCGTCGGCAGGTAAAGCACGCCTCGACCCAGGAGGATTCACGGCAAGGGGCGCGTACTCCGGGACCCCATGCGCCTGCGCACCTTCCTCGCCGCACTCGTTCTTGCCGCAGCCCTGGTCGTCGCGCCGTTCGCGCTCGGCTCGGGCGGCCGCAACCCGCAGACAGCCGGGTTGCAGGTGGCGCTGCGCGCGCAGGGGCTCTACCGCGGGCCGATCGACGCGATCTCGGGGCCCGAGACCGTCGCCGCCGTGCGCGCCTTTCAGCAGCAGGAAGGGTTGCGCGTCACAGGCCTCGCGGACGCGCGCACGCGACACGCGCTCGGGCCGCTGGGCCGTCCGCTCTTCGGCGCCCGCACGCTGCGGCGCGGCGAGTTCGGCTGGGACGTCGCCGTCCTGCAGTTCCTCCTCGCCCGGCAGGGGATCAGCGTGCCCGTCAACGCCTACTTCGACGGGCCGACCTCGCACGGCGTGCGCCTCATGCAGGAGCGCCTCCACCTACCCCGTGACGGCGTCGTCGGGCCTCACACGCTCGGTGCGCTCGTCAGACGGGAGCCTGTGCCACTCGCGCAAGGCGTCGCCGTCGTGAGCCACCCCAAGTCCAACCACCACCACCACGGGCATCACCCGCGGAGCTCCGTCCACGTGGTGCGGGCGGGCGAGTCGCTCTCGTCGATCGCGCGGCGGTACCACACCACGGTCGCCAGGCTCGCTCGGCGCAACCACCTCGACCCGAGCCACGTCCTGCTGGTAGGGACGCGCCTGAAGGTCCCGCACGGGCGGCACGTCACGACGAGGACGAGGACGCAGCGAGTGGCGTACCGCACGCAGAGCGTCGCCTCGGTCCGCGGGCTGCTCGATCACTGGGCGCAGCACTACGGGGTCAGCTCGCATCTCGTGCGTGCGCTCGCCTGGATGGAATCCGGCTACAACAACGCGCTCGTCTCCTCGGTCGGTGCGCGCGGGATCATGCAGCTGCTGCCGAGCACGTTCCGCTTCGCCGAGACCGTCCTGATCGGCCACCACGTTCGCCACAACGCCGACGGCAACGTCCGCGCCGGCGTCGCGTACCTCGCGCATCTGCTGCACGACTTCCACGGCAACAAGCGGCTCGCGCTCGCCGGCTGGTACCAGGGCGAGGGCGCGGTGCGGGAGCACGGCCTGTACAAGGTGAGCAAGACGTTCGTGAAGGACGTGCTCGCCCTCGAGCAGCGCATGTGAGCCAGCGCCCTCGGCCGCATCACTAGCATCCCGCCGGGATGAAGATCGCCGTCTGCGTCAAGCACGTCCCCGAGGGTGCGAGCCGCCTCGATCCCTCGAGCAAGCGCCTCGACCGGTCGGGCGAGGGAGCGCTCAACCACTTCGACGCGAACGCGGTCGAGGAGGCGCTACGTCTCAAGGGCGATTCCGACACGGAGGTCGTGGCCGTCTCGCTCGGGCCGCAGAAGGCGCTCGACTCGCTGCGCAAGGCGCTCGCGATGGGCGCTGACCGCGCCGTGCTCCTGTCCGACGACGCGGCCGCGGGCTCCGACCTGCTGGCCACGAGCCGGCTGCTCGCGGCGGCGCTCGAGAAGGAGAGTGCCGACCTCGTCCTGTTCGGCCAGCAAGCGTCGGACGCCGACGGCGCGGTCTTATGGGCCGCGGTCGCCGAGCGGCTCGGCCGGCCGGTCGTCTCCCAGGCGATGGAGCTCGCGGTCGACGGCGGCTCCGTCCGTGTCAAGCGCCAGACGGAGTTCGGTTACGACACGCTCGAGGCGCCGCTGCCCGCGGTCGTGGCGGTGAGCGACGCCATCAACGAGCCCCGCTACCCGTCGCTCAAGGGGATCATGGGAGCGAAGAAGAAGCCGCAGGACGTCCTCTCGCTCGCGGATCTCGGAGTCGACGCCGGGGATGCAGGCGAGGCCGGCTCGCGGACGACGGTGCTCGCGCTCGGCGATCCGCCCGCCCGCGCGGATGCGCGCAAGATCGAGGACGACGGCAGCGCGGCGCAGTCGATCGCCGACTTCCTCGCGGAGAAGAGGCTCGTCTGATGGCGATGCTCGTCTTCCTCGAGAGCCACGGCACCGAGTTGCAGAAGGGCTCGCTCGGCGTGCTCGCCAAGGCCGCCTCGCTCGCCGACGACGTCGGGGCCGTGATCGCGGCGGAGGGCGCGAAGGCTCTCGCCGCCGAGGCGGGGACGTTCGGCGCGGCGAAGGTCTGGGTCTGCGAGGACGGCGAGGTCGCGCAGCCGCTGCCGCAGCCCCGCGTCGACGTGCTCGCGCAGGTGGTTGAGGAGGGCGGCTACGACACCGTTCTCTTCGCCAACTCCGTGCTCGCGGCGGACGTCGCCGCCGGCCTCGCCGCGCGGCTCGACGCGGGCCTCAACTGGGACCTCGTCGACGTCGAGCTGCGCGACGGCGAGCTCGTGGGCAAGCGGCCCGCTTTGCAGGACTCTGTCTACGCCGACGTGGGCTGGACGGGTAGGCCGCAGCTCGCGCTCTTCCGCGCGGGTTCCTTCGACGCCACGCCGACCGGCGGCGGCGAGCCCGAGATCGCGGAGGTCTCGCCCTCGTATGCGGAGCACTCCACGGCCGTGCGGCTCGTCGGCCAGGATGCGGAGGAGTCGACCGGCCCGTCGATCGAGGGCGCCGACGTGATCGTCGCCGGCGGCCGCGGCCTGGGCTCGCCGGACAACTTCACGCTCGCCGAGGAGCTCGCGAAGGCGCTCGGCGGCGCCGTCGGCGCAACCCGCGCGGTCGTCGACGCAGGCTGGTACCCCTACTCGGCGCAGATCGGGCAGACCGGCAAGACCGTCTCGCCGAAGCTCTACGTCGCCCTCGGCATCTCCGGCGCCATCCAGCACAAGGTCGGCATGCAGAGCTCGGGCACGATCGTCGCGATCAACAAGGACGCGAACGCGCCGATCTTCGAGTTCAGCGACCTGGGCGTGGTCGGCGACGTGCACGAGATCGTGCCGAAGCTCACGGAGCTCCTCCGCGCTCGCAAGGGATGAGCCGCCCGAGCAACTTCCCACCGCCGTTCTCTGCGCGCGACTACGTCGCGGAGCCCACCGATCCCCCGGACGAGCGGATCGAGGTCGGCGTGCTCGTCGTCGGCGCAGGCCCGGCTGGCCTCGCCTGCGCGATTCGGCTCGGCCAGCTGATCGAGGAGCATCCGGAGCTGGCGGAGCGACTCGGCGAGGTACCGGTGGCGGTGCTCGAGAAGGGCAAGCAGCCCGGCTCCCACCTCCTCTCGGGCGCGGTGGTGAATCCCAGAGCGCTGCGCCGCCTGTTCGGCGACCGCTTCCGGATGGAGGATCTCCCGTCGTACGGGCGCGTCGCCGGCGAGTCGGTCTACGTCCTCACGCGCCGGGCAGCGCTGCCGATCCCGCCGCCCCCGCCGATGCGGAACCACGGCAACTGGATCTTCTCGCTCTCCCAGCTCGGCCGCTTCCTCGCCGGGCGGGCCGAGGAGGCCGGCGCGATGATCCTCCCCGAGACGGCGGCGCAGAAGCTGCTCGTCTCGCACGGGCGGGTCGTCGGCGTCCGCACGGGCGACAAGGGCCGCAGCCGCGAGGGCGGCGAGCTCCCCAACTTCGAGGCCGGGTCCGATCTGGTCGCCAAGGTCACGGTGCTCGCCGAGGGGACGCAGGGACACCTCACCGGAGTCGCGCTCGAGCAGTTCGGCCTGCGGGGCGACGAGCCGCAGGTGTGGGAGCTCGCGGTGAAAGAGGTCTGGAAGGTCGCGAAGCCGCTAGACCGCATCATCCACACGATGGGGTGGCCGCTGCGCGCGGGCAAGCGCTTCCGCGAGTTCGGCGGCTCGTTCGTCTACCCGATGGGGGACGACATGGTGACGATCGGCCTGGTCGTCGGCCTGGACTATCGCGACGCGTCGGTCTCGGTGCACGACCTGCTGCAGGAGCTGAAGACGCACCCCAGGATCTGCAAGATCCTGGCCGGCGGCGAGCGGGTGCAGTGGGGGGCGAAGACGATCCCGAGCGGCGGCTTCCACTCGCTGCCGCGGCAGCTGCACGCGCCCGGCCTGCTGCTCTGCGGGGACGGCGTCGGGATGGTCAACGTCCCACGCCTCAAAGGCATCCACTACGCGATCGAGTCGGGACGGCTGGCGGCCGAGGCCGCATTCCGCGCCCTGCAGCGAGGCGAGACGCCGGCGAGTGCGCTCTCGTCCTACGACGACGCGGTGCGCGACAGCTTCATCTGGGACGACCTGTACGAGGTGCGGAACATGCGCCAGGTCTTCGGGCGCGGCTTCTTCGTCGGCGGCGCGCTCGCGAGCGCGATGACGATGTCGAAGGGTCGCGTCGAGCTCGGGAAGATGCGCGCCGAGCCCGACGCGGAGCAGCCGCTCCTGGTCACGGACCGCGACGCGAGCTACCCGGCGCCCGACGGCAAGCTCACCTTCGACAAGCTCTCCTCGGTCTTCGCCTCCGGAAACAAGACGCGCGACGACCAGCCGAGCCACATCCGGATCGAGCGGCGTGTGCCGCGCGAGGTGGCGCGCCTCTGGGAGCACATGTGCCCGGCGCAGGTCTACGAGCTCGGCAGGGAGGACGGCGACGGCACGGTGATGGTCGAGGTTGCGCCGTCGAACTGCGTCCAGTGCGGCGCGATCACCGCCAAGGGCGGGCGGCTGACGCCTCCCGAGGGCGGTTCGGGCCCCGAGTACACCGTGACCTGATTTACCGCGGATTTACGCCGATTCGCGCGCGGAGAGACGAGAATGCGATCCATGGTCAGTCGGCGTTTCGTCCTCCTCGCGACCGTGCTCGCGGCGCTCAACGTCACGCTCTGGTTCGCGGCGCCCGGGCTCGCCCTCCGGAAGGCGATCGTCACTCAGCTCTTCGGCCAGACCATGGTGCGCGCCCAGGTACACCTGAAGAACGGGCAAGACTGGAACCTCGACCGCGGAGTCATCACCCAGGCGAACAACACGCAGCTCACGCTGCGTGAGGCCGACGGCCGCGTCCAGCAGATTCCGCTCTCCGGCACCACCAAGGTCATCCACCGGGGACACCGCCTCCCGCTGAGCGCGCTCGCGCGCCGCTGGCACGTAGTCGTGTTGTGGCCGCCGGTCGGCGCCGCGGAATCCGTCGACGTCGAGCGCATCCCCAGAACCGCCATCAATTCGGGGTTCTAGGGATGGGTAGCGCCGGTACGGCACCTATCCTGAAGCCGTGACCGCCATGGCAACGGGAGGCGCCCTCCTGCTCGTGGAGGACGACGACTCGATCGGCCGGCTCGTCAAGCAATACCTCGAGCAGCAGGACGGCTGGCGCGTCCTCTGGCGCCGCACCGGGGAGGAGGCGATCGCCGAGCTGCGCGGACAGCCGGTCCGCTTCGTCGTGCTCGACATCGGCCTGCCGGGCATGGACGGCTTCGAGGTCTGCCGCCGCATCCGGGCCGGTTCGAAGGTGCCGATCGTGATGCTGACCGCGCGCGACGAGGAGCCCGACCGCGTCGCCGGGCTCGAGCTCGGCGCAGACGACTACGTCTCGAAGCCGTTTTCGCCCCGCGAGCTGTCGGCCCGGATCAAGGCGATCCTGCGGCGCTCCGAGCGCCGGACCGAGGACGAGGTGCTCGCCGCGCGCGAGGTCGTCCTGCGACGCGACTCTCACGAGGTGACCGTCGCCGGGGCACAGGTCGAGCTGACGAGCAAGGAGTTCGACCTTCTCGCCTGCTTCCTCGAGCACCCGGGCATCGTCCTCTCCCGCGAGCGCCTGCTCGATCTCGTCTGGGGCATGACATATCCCGGCGGCACCCGCACCGTCGACGTGCATGTCGCGCAGCTGCGGCGCAAGCTCGGCGACCCGGAGGGGATCCGGACGGTGCGCGGCGCCGGCTACAAGCTCGTCCCCGCCTGAGATGCGCGGCAGCCGTCTCCGTTCGCAGCTGTTCGGGGCGATCGGGGTCGTCGTCCTCATCTGCGTTGCGCTGACGATCGGAGTCGGACTCGTTCTCACCGAGCGGGAGGTCAAGAAGTCGGCGCTACGGGACCTGGCGCACCAGGTCGACCTCATCGCTGCCAATCAAGGGGTCGCGTCGGTGAAGGGCCTGCAGCCTCGGGTTCAGGCGATTCTCAACAAGTCTCCGGAGCACGAGATCCTTCTGTTCAAGCGACGCGATCTCCCGCCGTGGGCGCAGCAGCGTCTCGCACACCATCGACCGGCTCAGGGGACGATGCACTTCGGGGGCGATCCGTATTACTTCGCCGCCGGTGCCGCCAACCCGGGGACGGTCATCCTCCTGCGGCATCAGCGCTCGCTCCTCTCGCCATACGTCTGGGGGGTCCTCATCGCGGCAGCCGCAGGAGGGCTCCTTGCGGCGTTCGCCGCGTTCCTCCTGGCGCGCCGCATCTCGACGCCGATCGCCCGGGTTGCGGAGGCCGCGCGCATCCTCGCCGCCGGCGAGCATCCGGAGCCGGTTCCGGTGGAGGGAGCGACGGAGATCGCGACACTGGCGGGGGCGTTCAACGACCTCGCCGAGCAACTCCGGAGAGCGCAGGAGGCGGAACGGAGCTTCCTCCTCTCGGTCAGCCACGAGCTGAAGACACCGCTCACCGCGATCCGCGGCTACGCCGAGGCGGTCCAGGACGGCGCCGTCGACCCGCGGGACGCGGCGGCGACCGTCGCCTCCGAGGCCCGGCGGCTCGAGCGGCTCGTCCGCGACCTGCTCGACCTCGCGCGGATGAACCGCACCGACTTCAGCGTGCACAACACCGAGATCGATCTCGCAGAGGTGACCGCCGACGCGGTCCGCCGGTACGAGCAACAGGCCGAGAGCTTCGGAGTCGAGCTGCACACGGTCGCCGTCGGGCCGGCGCCGGCCGTTGCGGACGCCGATCGCGTGCTCCAGATCGTCTCCAACCTGGTCGAGAACGCGCTGCGGCTGACACCGCCCGGGGGCGAGGTGCGAGTCGTCGCCGCGCCCGGCGTCCTCCGCGTCGAGGACACGGGGCCGGGGCTCGCGGAGGCCGACACCGGGCACGCGTTCGAGCGGTTCTATCTGCACGAGCGATACGGCCTGGAGCGCAAGGTCGGCACGGGCCTCGGCCTGGCGATCGTCAAGGAGCTGGCGCTCGCCATGGGCGGCGACGTCGCCGTCGAGAGCGTCCCCGGCAAGCTCACGGTCTTCACCGTGCGCCTCCGTGCACCGAAGGTGGCCGCGCGCGAGACACTGCCTGCGTGAGCGTTTCCCGGGAGGACGTCGAGCAGGCGCGCGCCGTCCTCGCCGGGCGGATCCACCGTACGCCGAGCTTCGGCTCGACCGCGCTCGGCGTCACGCTCAAGGCCGAGCTGTTCCAGAAGACGGGCTCGTTCAAGGCGCGCGGCGCGTTGAACCGGCTCGCCGCCCTCACCCCGGAGGAGCGTGAGCGCGGCGTCGTCACGTGGTCGGCCGGGAACCACGCGCAGGCGGTCGCGTGGGCGGCCGCGGAGGCGGGCGTCGACTGCCTCGTGCAGATGTGGCAGGGAGTGAGCCCGCTCAAGGTCGAGGCGACCCGCGGCTACGGCGCGACGGTGGATCTCTCGCCGCCCGACCCCGCCGCCGCCTACGACCGTGTGCTCGAGATCGTCGCGGAGCAAGGGCGCGTCTTCGTCCACCCGCACTCGGATCCGCTCGTCGTCGCCGGCCACGGAACGCTCGCGCTCGAGGTGCTCGAGGACCTCCCGGAGCTCGAGATGGTTGTGGTGGGCACGGGCGGGGGCGGCCTGATCTCGGGCCTCGTCACCGCGATCGACGGGCGCGCGCGCGTCGTCGGCGTCGCGCCCGAGCACGCGCAGGCGTTTCCCGCCGGGCTCGCCGCCGGTCACAGCGTGCGCGTCGAGACCGACACGGTCGCCGACGGCCTCGCCCCGCCGTTTGCCGGCGAGCTCCCGATCGAGATCTGTCGCGGCAAGGTCGAGACCGTGCTCGTGACCGAGGACGAGATCGCGGCAGGCATGCGATTCCTCTATGAACGCGCGAAGCTCGCCTGCGAGCCGGCGGGCGCCGCGGCGGCCGGAGCCGTGCTCGCGGGAAAGGTCCGCGCGGGCCGAAACGTGGTCGTGATCGTCTCGGGCGGCAACGTGGAACCAGAACAGGCCGCTGCTATCTTGAGAGGGCAATGAAGGCCGGCATCCATCCCGAGTACGTCCTCGCCACGGTGACGTGCTCCTGCGGAAACACGTTCCAGACTCGCTCGACGCAGCCCGAGCTGCACGTCGAGATCTGCTCGCAGTGTCACCCGTTCTACACGGGCAAGCAGAAGCTCATGGACACGGGCGGTCGCGTCGAGCGCTTCCAGCGCCGCCTGGAGCGCGCCGGCCAGGCACGCCGCGGCTAGCGCCCCGGAGTCATGGCGAACGTCGGCGGACAGGCGGTCCTCGAGGGCGTGATGATGCGCGGCCCCGGCAACTGGGCCGTCGCCGTGCGCAAGCCCTCCGGCGAGATCGCGCAGGTCTCACGGCCGATCGACTCGGCGATGGCGCGCCACGTCTTCTTCCGGCTCCCGATCGTGCGCGGCGTGATGGCGCTCGGCGAGTCGCTCGCCATCGGCTTCCGTGCGCTCGCGATCTCGGCGAACTACGCGTCGCAGCAGGAAGGGGAGGACGGCGAGGTCGAGACCGAGCTCTCGCGCGGCGCGCTCATTTTTGCCTTTGCGATCGCGATCGGCTTCGCCGTGATGGTGTTCAAGGTCGGGCCGGCGTTGATCACGGATCAGCTTCCGGTTCACAGCGGCGGCTGGTTCGTCATCGTCGAGGGGCTGATCCGCGTGACGAGGTTCATCGCCTACCTCGCGCTCATCTCCCTCTTGCCCGACCTGCGCCGTGTCTTCCAGTACCACGCCGCCGAGCACAAGGCGATCAACGCCTACGAGGCCGGTGAGCCGCTCGAACCGGAAGTCGTGCAGCGCTACTCGCTCATCCACCCGCGGTGCGGGACAGCGTTCCTGCTCTGGGTGATGGTGATCGCCGTGTTCGTGTTCGCCTTCTTCGGCCGCCCCGCCTGGTACTGGCTTATCGCGACGCGCATCCTGCTCCTGCCGCTGATCGCAGGACTGGCGTACGAGCTGATCCGCTTCGCCGGCAAGCACCAGGGAAACCGGGTGCTGATGACGCTCCTCGCGCCGGGGTTGTGGCTGCAGCGGCTGACGACGCGCGAGCCGGCGCTCGACCAGCTCGAGGTCTCGATCCGCGCGCTGCGCGAAGTGCTCGACCTGGAGGGCGCCGGCACCCCGGACGCCCAACAGGTCGAGGTCATGGCATAGCCCCTGCCCTGTCCCGATCCGCTACGTCCGGTGTCAGACACCGGCCATGGCCGCTTCGGCCAGTCGTTCCCGCTGCCGTCCCTCGACGGCCGACCGGAGCTGGCTCGTGGATCCGCCAGCCTCGGCGACCACGAGGGACGCGTCCACGAAGGGGAAGTCACTCGAGATCCCCGCCGTCGTCGCGTAGCTGCTCCACCGCCAGTCTTCCGGGGCAGGGCATAGCGCAGCGGCGACGGGATTGAGCACGACGTACGCGTAGGTGCCGACCAGGTCGTGCCCGTCGGAGATCCGCCGGCTCTGGTACCGCCGGCGAACGAACTGTCCCACCCGGTCGTGCCGCGCGTTGAAGTCCCTGCTGTAAGCCAGATTGAGCTCCTTCATTCCCGCGGCGAGGCTCCAATCGTGGACGTCGACGATGAGGTGCACATGCGTGGCCATCTGGCAGAACCCAATGCACCTCCAGGCGTGGCGATCGAGGGTGCGACGAAGAAGGCGGATCCACACGAGCCGGTCGTCCCGGTCGACGAAGTACCGCTCGTTCCCGGTCGCGTTGACCCAGACGTGCCGGACACCGGGGGCGAGGTCACGGGGCGGCGGGGGCATTCGCCGAGGGTGCCGGAGCCTGCGGGCTCCCGCAAGAGACCCGGACGGGCGTGGCCGTTCGGGACCGGTCCAGGTGTCAGACACCGGGACATGGACGTTTTGGGCCTGTCTAGGCTCCTGGGAACCGATCGAAGGAGGGGACCGTGGCGACCGAAAGGCGTGCGGAAGTGAGGTGGCAGGGGAGCCTGCTCGAAGGGTCCGGGACGATCGAGTCGACGACGAGCGGGGCGATCGGCGGACTCGGTGTCACGTGGAAGGCGCGCTCGGAGGACGAGCACGGCGGCCTGACGAGCCCGGAGGAGCTGATCGCGGCGGCCCACGCGGCGTGCTTCTCGATGGCCCTCTCGGCGGGCCTCGCGCGATCCGACGCACCTGCGGAGGAGCTTCGCACCTCCGCGACCGTGACCTTCCAGCCCGGTACGGGCATCACGCGGATCGCGCTCACGGTCGAGGGACGCGTCCCCGGGGTAGACGAGGACGGCTTCCGCTCCGCGGCCGAGGCGGCGAAGGAGAACTGTCCGGTCTCGCAGGCGCTCGCGGGCGTCCCCGAGATCACCTTGGAGGCGCGGCTAACGTAGCCGGCGGCATGGCCGCCACACTCGACAATCTGATCGACGAGCTCGAGCGCTCCTACAGGGAGACCCAGGAGCGGATGTCCGATCCCTCGGTCTACAACGACCACCGCGAGGCGGCGGAGGTCGGGCGGCGCCTGAAGGAGCTCGAGGGCCCGTACAAGCTCGCCCAGGAGTGGCGAAGCGCGCGCGAGGATCTCGCTGCCGCCCGGGACGACGCCGACCTCCGCGAGCTCGTCCCCGAGCTCGAGGAGCGGACTTCGAAGCTCGAGGCGGATCTCCGGCTGGCGATGGTGCCGAGCGATCCGGCCGACCGTAAGGACGTGATCGTTGAGGTGCGCCAGGGAGTCGGCGGCGACGAGGCGGCGCTCTGGGCCGCCGACGTCTACCGGATGCTCGCGCGCTACGCCGAGCGCCGCGGCTTCAAGGTCGAGGAGCTCGGGGCGAGCCCATCGGACGGCGGCGGCTACAAGGAGGTCACGTTCGCGGTCAAGGGCGACGGCGCCTACTCCATCTTCAAGTGGGAGGGCGGGACGCATCGCGTCCAGCGTGTGCCGGAGACCGAGAGCGCCGGCCGGATCCACACGTCCACGGCGACCGCGGCGGTGATGCCCGAGGCCGAGGAGGTCGAGGTCGAGATCGACCAGAACGACCTCAAGATCGACGTCTACCGCTCGACCGGCCCGGGTGGCCAGTCCGTCAACACGACCGACTCGGCGGTCCGGATCACCCACGTGCCGACCGGAGTGGTCGTGTCGATGCAGGACGAGAAGTCCCAGCTGCAGAACCGCGAGAAGGCGATGCGCGTGCTGCGCGCGCGCCTGTACGAGCGCGAGCTCGAGCTGCAGCGCGCCGAGCGCGACGCGACGCGCAACTCGCAGATCGGCTCCGGCGGTCGCTCGGAGAAGATCCGCACCTACAACTTCCCCGAGAGCCGCGTCACCGACCACCGGGTCAAGCTGACCGTGCACCAGCTCGAGCGGGTCCTGCAGGGCGAGCTCGAAGACTTCACCGAGGCGCTCACCACCGACGACCGGCGCCGCGCGTTCGGAGAGTGACCGCGCGCGGGGCGCTCGCGGAGGCGGAGCGGCGGCTCGCCGCGGCCGGTGTCGAGACGCCTCGCGCCGACGCGGAGTGGCTCGTCGCGCATCTCCTTGGCACGACGCGCTCGGGGCTCGCGGCGCGGCTCGACGACGATGTGGCAGGTCTGGAGCCGCTGCTCGACCGGCGGGAGGCCCGTGAGCCGCTCGCGTACGTCCTCGGTGAGTGGGGCTTCCGGAGGCTGACACTGAAGACCGACGCTCGCGCGCTCGTGCCCCGGCCCGAGACCGAGACGCTCGTCGAGCGCGCGCTCGCGCTCGCCGGGGGGATCGAGCGGCCGCGGATCCTCGACGTCGGAGTCGGCTCGGGCGCGGTCGCGTTGGCGCTCAAGGACGAGCGGCCCGACGCGCAGGTGACCGGCGTGGACGTCTCGGCGGGCGCACTCGCGCTCGCGCGCGAGAACGCCGAGCTGCTCGGCCTCGAGGTCGAGTTGCGCCAGGGGGACGGGGCCGCCGTGGCGGCCGAGGGCTGGGACGTCGTCGCGGCCAACCCGCCCTACATCGAGAGCCTCGA
>Ga0308173_10000913_pt1 | contig 13870 bp, 9 predicted proteins | sample PhyPR1_FD_203716 | JGI IMG/M metagenome (GOLD analysis project Ga0308173, IMG submission 203716) | Soil microbial communities from UC Gill Tract Community Farm, Albany, California, United States - DLSLS.P.R1 | ecosystem: Environmental > Terrestrial > Soil > Agricultural land | place: USA...
AAGCCGTGCTGCACGCCTTCGAGCGCTACCAGCTCGCGCGTGAACGTCAGGCGGTCCATGCCGATCGCTGTCTGCGCGATCGGCGCCACCGTGTCGGCGGTTCCGCTGATGGCAAGATAGGGCAGCATCATCCCGTCGAGCCCATGCTGATCACGGCCGAATGCAGGCAGGATGACCTGGCCGAAATACGGCACATATCCCACAGCCGCTTTCAGCCGCGTGTCGTTCTCCACCTGCTTCGACGACAAGCCGATGGTCGTCGTGAGGCGAGCGCCCGCCATCAAGAGCAGCGATTCGCCGCCGAGGCTGCCCCCAAAGCCGCCGATCTGCGCCGGATCGATCCGTGCAGCGAACGCAGGGTTCGCAAGCACCGCGTCGAGTGCTGCACTGAGCGAAAGCGGGCGCGCGGCCTGCATGGCAGTGTAGTCGCTGAAGTGCAGAATCGCGTAAGCAAGGTCGTTCAGGTCCTCGAGCTGGATATCGGCGATGCGCGCATCGCCGTGGAACGGTGCGATCACGACATAGCCGTAGCTCGCCAGCAGCGTCACGGCATCCAGGTAATCGGCGGACAGCGGACTGCCGCTCAAGCCGTGCGAGAACAGGACGGCCGGATAGCGTGCGCGATCGGTCGCGAACAGCGGCGCCTCGGCGCCGCGCTGCATCCTGGGCACCGCCTTGCCGCTGGGCAGGACGTAATCAGCGCGCGCGTTGTCGCTGCCCGTCGGATAGCACACCAGAACCAGGTAGCTCAGCTGCGAGCCTGCAAAGCGTCCGAAGAGCTCCTTGTCGTCCGGCAGATTGAAGTTGACGACGAGCGCGTTGGCCGGATCGGCAAGCAGCGAAGTCACATAGCGGCCGCCATTGGGACCAGGCTCGCCCTCCCAATAGGCGTCAGGCGTGTCGCCGGGCGTCAGCCGCGAGAAGTCCTGTGCGACGTTGCTGCAAGCCACCGGATAAGTGCCCGGCCCGATCGGTGGCACGACCGCCAGAGAATCGTTGGAGGATTGTGCCGCGGCGGCTTGCACGAGACACGTACAGAGCGACAACGCGGCCACGAGACGCAGGAGCCAGCAATGCAGGTGCATGAGCGATACCGTGCTGATCGAGTCCTGCCATGATCCGAGCGCGGCGCATCGCGGCGCAGTCCGCGCGGCACCGAATTTCGTGTCGGTACTGGTCCGACGACCTCACGCCGGAGCGTCGCCATGCGGCGACGCCAGGCAGGTCGGGCGTCAGGCGCGCTCGAACTGCTCGGGTGTCAGCGCGAGCGCAGCGTCGCTGCCTTCGGTGATCGCACGCGACAAACCATCGGCTTGCGGCAGCAGGCACTCCGCGTAGTACACGGCGGTGGCGATCTTTGCGCGCATGAAATCGGCATCACCGTCGGCATCCGCGAGATGCTTTGCTGCAACCAGCGCCGCGCGCGCCATCTGCCAGCCGCCGCATGCCAGGCCCCAGAGCTTCAGGTACGGCACGGCTGCTGCATGCGCGGCGCGTACCTTGGTGCCGTAAGCCGGAACCATCCATTCGATCGCCGCTTGCAGCGCCGCGGCTGCGACCGCCAGGGGCATGCCGATGGCGCGCAGCGACGCATTTGCATGCGATGCGCAATGCGCTGCCACCCGGTCGATATCGCCTGCCACCGCGCGTGCCGTGGCGCCACCATCGCGCGCGGTCTTGCGACCGATCAGATCGTTGGCCTGGATCCCCGTGGTCCCTTCGTAGATCGTGATGATGCGCGCGTCGCGGTAGTACTGCGCGGCACCCGTTTCCTCGATGAAGCCCATGCCGCCGTGGACCTGCACGCCGAGGTAGGCCACTTCCTGCGCCGTCTCGGTGAACCAGCCCTTCACGATCGGGATCATCAGATCCACGAACGCCTGGTGTTGCGCCCTGGCTTTCGCGTCCGGCTCGTGACGCGCGTGATCCATCGCCGACGCGGTGACGTAACCGAGTGCGCGCATGGCTTCCGTGTACGCGCGCATCGTCATCAGCATCCGGCGAATGTCCGGATGCTCGATGATCGGCCCCCTGCTCCCGCTTTCGCCGACGGGCTTGCCTTGCACCCGATCGCGCGCGTAGCTGACGGCCCGCTGGTACGCCCGTTCCGAGATGCCGACGCCTTCCATGCCGACCGAAAAGCGCGCGAGGTTCATCATGATGAACATGTACTCGAGACCGCGATTTTCCTGCCCGACCAGGTAACCCACCGCGCCACCCTTGTCTCCATAGGACAGCACGGCGGTCGGGCTCGCATGGATGCCGAGCTTGTGCTCGAGGGACACGCAGGCGACGTCGTTGCGCGCACCGAGTGAACCGTCGGCGTTCACCAGGAACTTCGGCACCAGGAAGAGCGATATGCCTTTGACGCCTTCGGGCGCGTCGGGCGTGCGGGCGAGCACCAGATGCACGATGTTGTCGGTGAGGTCGTGCTCGCCGAACGTGATGAAGATCTTCTGGCCGAAGAGCTTGTACGTCCCGTCGCCCTGCGGGACCGCGCGCGTGCGCACCGCCGCGAGATCGGAGCCCGCCTGCGGCTCCGTCAGGTTCATCGTGCCCGCCCAAGTGCCCGCCACCATATGCGGCAGATACGTCGATTTCTGCTCTGGCGTTCCGCAGAGCTCCAGCGCCTCGATCGCGCCCTGCGTGAGAAGCGGGCACAGATCGAACGCCATGTTGGCCGCGTGCCACATTTCCTCCACCGGCGTCGACACGAGCTGCGGCAATCCCTGACCGCCATACGCCGTCGGCTTGGTGAGCCCGTTCCAGCCATTCTCGATGAACTGCCGGTACGCTTCCTTGAATCCCTTGGGCGTCGTGACCGAGCCATCGGGCTGGCGCTTCGATCCTTCGAGGTCGCCGGTACGGTTGAGAGGATCGAGCACATCGGTTGCGAAGCGCGATGCTTCCTGCAGGATCGCGGCAACCGTGTCGGGCGTCGCCTCCTCGCAACCGGGCAGACCGGCTACCGCCTCGAGCCCGGCCAACTCATTGAGGACGAAATGCATGTCGGCCAGCGGCGCGCGGTAAGTGCTCATGGCGGAGGAGTGACGCAGGAATGAGAGCGACTAGCCTACCGCATTGCGCCGGGCGCCGGCATTCTAATCGCGCAAACGCCCATGCGGCCGCGCGGCCGGCGTGCTGTGCGCGGGATCAGCAGCGCGTCGTCGCGCGAGGCAGGAGAAGCGCGGTCAGCCCAATTCGGCGGTGAGCGCCGGGATGAGCTCGAACAGGTCGCCGACCAGGCCGTAGTCGGCGATCTGGAAGATCGGCGCCTCGGGATCCTTGTTGATCGCCACGATCACCTTGCTATCCTTCATGCCCGCAAGGTGCTGGATCGCGCCGGAGATCCCCACCGCGATATACAGGTCCGGCGCAACGATCTTGCCGGTCTGACCCACTTGGTAGTCGTTCGGCACGTAGCCCGCATCGACCGCGGCGCGTGACGCACCAATCGCGGCGTTCAGCTTGTCGGCCAACTGCTCCAGCATGCGGAAATTTTCCCCGCTCCCAAGCCCGCGTCCACCGGACACGATGATGCGAGCGCTGCCCAGCTCGGGCCGCGCCGTCTTCGTGAGCTCCTGGCTCACCACCTTGGTGACACCGTCGTCGGCAGCAACGTCGATGCGCTCGATCGGCGCGGTCGCGCCGCCGGATGCCGCCGGGTCGAATGCCGTCGTCCGAATGGTGAGCACCTTGACCGCATCGGTGGCCTGCACGGTCGCGAATGCATTGCCCGCGTAGATTGGCCGCACGAATGTGTCGGGCGACTCCACGGCCATCACATCGGAAACCTGGGCGACGTCGAGCTTCGCAGCGACACGCGGCATGACGTTCTTGCCGAAGCCCGTGGCGGGCGCCACGAAATGCGTGTAGCTACCGCTGTTGGCCAACGACAACAGCACACCGGCGACTGCTTCGGCCGTGGGGTAAGCGAGCTGCGGCGCGTCGGCGAGGAGGACCTTCGCTACGCCGACGACTTTGGCTGCCGCGTCAGCCGCTCCGCCGGCATCGTTTCCTGCCACCAGGACATGCACTTCACCACCCAACTTTTGCGCCGCCGACAGCGCATTGAGCGTAGACGACTTGAGCGAGCGGTGATCGTGCTCAGCAAGGACGAGTACAGGCATGGTGAACGAGACGCATGCAGCGTCGACGGTACCTTAAGGGAGGACCTTCGCTTCGTTGCGCAGCTTGCTGACCAGTTCTTTGACATCCGCGACACGGCCGCCGCCTTTGCGCTTCGGTGGCTCGACCACCTTCAGAGTCTTGAGGCGCGGCGTGACATCGACGCCCAACGCCGCAGGAGTCAGCGATTCCAGTGGCTTCTTCTTGGCCTTCATGATATTCGGCAGCGTCGCGTAGCGCGGCTCGTTCAACCGCAGGTCGGTCGTGACGATGGCCGGCAGCCGCATCTCGATGGTTTCGAGGCCACCGTCGATCTCGCGCTTGACGGTAACGGAGTCTCCGACGATATCCACCTTGGAGGCGAACGTTGCCTGCGGCCAATCGAGCAACGCGGCCAACATCTGGCCTGTTTGGTTGGAATCGTCGTCGATCGCCTGCTTGCCGAGAATGACCATCTTCGGCTGTTCCCGATCGACGACGGCGCGAAGCAGCTTTGCCACAGCAAGCGGCTGCAGATCTTCGGACGTCTCAACGAGAATGGCGCGGTCGGCGCCCAGCGCCAGTGCCGTTCGCAACGTCTCCTGTGCACCCACTGGACCGCAGGAAACGGCAACAATCTCCGTAGCGATTCCCTTCTCCTTGAGACGAACAGCCTCCTCCACCGCGATCTCGTCGAAGGGATTCATCGACATCTTGACGTTCGCCGTCTCGACCCCCGATCCGTCGGCCCTCACACGGACCTTGACGTTGAAGTCGACGACTCGCTTGGTGGCAACGAGGAGTTTCATCGTCTCGCATTCTTAGCCGGCAACACCCTAAGCCGACAATATTACCAAAAAGAGCCGGCGCGTCCCTTTGCGAGCGGTCAATCGAAAATCAGCTCCACTGGTACATTGAGATTGGCCACGACTCCCTATACGAACTAAATATGTAATCCATCCGAGGTTAGGGACCATCCAAGCGGCTCAGAATCCGCGAGAGTTCAAGAATTGCAAGGATTTGGCTATTCAACGGCCATTTGTTTGAATTGGTGCTTCAGGTCCGCTAGAAATGCTGCTGCAGCAACCCCATTCATCAAGCGATGGTCGAAGGTAACGGTGACGTTCGCGCGGCCACTTGCATCCGGACGCGAAAGGAAGAATATCGAACTTGCTGGGGACACCAGCGTCGGAATAGCATTTACGACATCGTCGTCGACGATGTGCGTTAGCAGTATCTGTGTATCGTTGCCAGGCGCCGAATCACCTCGTATCGCGCGCCGCATCTCGCCGAAGCATCGTACAGAGAACTCCTGTAGCTTCATTTGGTCTGCTTGGGGGATTGGCGCCACTACTAGGCCGCCGTCAGGCCGGCTGATCGCAAGCCCCAAGTTGGCATGACGATATTCCCGTATCGTGTCATCTTGGACCATTACTGATCTAAAGCGCGGGTGAAGTCGCGCTGTTCGCGCAACCGCAAGCGCGAACACTTGGAACTGTGTAGAGCGATTTCGCACCACGGCGCTCAAATCTGCCCATAGGATACTGCTCGTGATTGAGGCCGGTATTACAACGGAACTACTTTGACGGAGCCGAAAAATAAGAGCGCGGTGAGCTGCCGATACCGGATGCTCAATCGCATATTGCTGCGCCTCGTTATTTGGCATAACAGCTGCCAAGTAAGCGTCCACATGCGAAGGCAGCAACTTTGCAACGGGCGAGGTGCTTCGCTTTAGCAGTTCAAGCGGAACGTTGCGGAGACGTGCATACGCGCGTGTACGCGGTGGGATTGCACGTTCAGATCCTTGGGGCACCGCAACATCGGATGCTGCCGGTGCCACGAAGGCGACCACGGCGTTGGTTGAAACTATGTCACCGACGTTCGCTACCCACTCCACCAAAACACCGTCGAATGGCGCCTCAAGTTCGACAGTGCTTTTGTCTGTTTCCACCGAATAGAGCGGGTCACCGCGTCGCACAGCGCGCCCAGTTGCCTGCAGTATTTCCGCGATGCGAACTTCTCTTAGCCCTTCGCCGAGTTGAGGGACTCTTACTTCGTTTAGAAAGCGGTCGTTCATCTCATTACCTGTGTTAGAGCGTCATGAACACGCTGTTCATCAGGCAACAGGGCCATCTCAAGCGCCGGATGAAACGGAATGTGGCAATCAGATCGCGCTACCAGCGTAGGAGGTGATAGCAACAAATCAAAACGCTCTTGGCTCGAGACCATTTCCGCGATCACGGACTGGCCGAAGCTGCCCATCCGATTGTCTTCGCATATCACCACGAGTCGACCAGTTTTGCGCACTGACCTCTCAATTGTCGCCCAATCGCAGGGAACCAAGGAAACGAGGTCGATTACCTCGACCGATAGCCTATGCGACCTTTGCTCGGCGACGGTGCACGCCAACTCCACGCAATTCCCCCAGGAAACGACCGTTACATCGGTCCCTTCCCGACAAATCCTTGCTTGACCGAACTTCAGAATTTCAATTGCCGCCGCGCTATGACGTACCCGCATCAGATGTTTCGGGATCAAGAGCATGACCGGATCATCACTCACTAACGCCGCGAAAAACAGGCCGCTAAGGTCCTGGGGATTACTTGGGACTGCCACTGCTATACCCGGGATATGCGCCCATATACCTTCATTGGATTGACTGTGCCAAGTGCTACCGGCTGGTAAATACGCTCCGTAGGGCGCATAGATAACGGCCGGACACTTCCAGTCGTCGTTCGACCTCCAACGCAACGTCGCCAACTGCGTGATGAGTTGATTGAAGCCAGGCGCAAGAAAATCGATAAACTGCATCTCCAGTATTGGCTTGAAATTCGTCGCGGCGAGCCCGACGCCCATGCCAACTATTGTTGCCTCCGCCAACGGCGAATTGACAACGCGCCCCGGAAACCGAGAAGACAGGCCTTTCGTAAAGCCAAACACGCCGCCCTTGGGATCCTCGACATCTTCTCCAAACACGATGCAGTCAGGGTTTCCAGCGAGCGCTTGCGCCAGTGCTCCGTTCAAGGCGGATACCATCGTGCCACCATCAGGCGTGCTAGCAGGCGGTGGCGCAACGCTAGAAGTGCTATCGCGATTGACCATGGAGCAATCCGAAGGCGCCGCTTCGGTCTCAGCCGCCTCGTAGATCGCGCGTACTTCCGTTTCTATATCGCTTTTTAGGCAATCCAGGTCGCGTTCTGTTATTTGATGTGTTGCCTTCAAACGGTTTTCGTAAAGCAGCAATGGATCGCGCCGACTCATTGCATCGATTTCTTTTGCTGTCCGGTAGACGCGTTGGTCGTCGCTGTTGGTATGTGAAGTAAGGCGATCGAGTTCCACCCACAGGATCCTCGGTCCGTGTCCCTGCCTGGTGGCTGCAATTGCCTCCGCTCCGGCCGAGGCGACAGCGTCGATGTCTCTGCCATCGATTCGGAGGTAGGTCGAGGTATCAAAAATTCCTAATCGAAACGGCAGTTGGCTATCGGTCCGCGTACTAATCCCAAATCCATTGTCCTCGACGACAAACACAATCGGAAGTCGCAACTGAATGGCTTGTGCTATCGCTTCGTAGAACTCGCCCTGTCGAGTGGACGCGTCTCCAATCGTGCATAACACGATATTTGGCAGGCCCCTTAGCTTCATTCCCCACGCCGCGCCGACCGCCGGCAAGCATTGCGACGAGGTCGGCGTAGCCGGAGGGAAGATGCCTAGTTTCTTATAGGTCCCATGAATTGGCATGGCACGTCCGGCCGAGCACGAGCTTGCGGTCGCAAGAAATTCCCGCGCTAATTGCTTAGTGCTGACGCCACGCGCGTGCATCAAGGCGCGATCGCGGTAGTACAAGAACAACAGATCATCAGCGTGCAGCGATTCAGCCAACGTACCGATAGCTTCGTGGCCCGCGCTGGGAATGTGAATCCAACCGCGGCCCTGTCGGATCAGGTGGGCTTCCTGATGATCAATGGCTCGAACTGTCAGCAGAGTCTTCAGCCATGTCTTCGAGGTGTAATTACATGGTCTCGAATGCAGAGCATCCAGCCGAGCAGTTGGGGGGGACGTCATGTGCTTCCACCGATAAATCAAACGTTTGGCTTCTTTTGTTTACTACAATCCGTGCCCAGGTTAGAACTCTAACAGGCTAAACGAGCGAATGGACCGCGACGGGCCTCGACGAGGTCGCTATCGCTAAAGCGGACACCTAGCTCGTATTGTGGTGGACAGTTTGGCCTACTTGCGAGATATTTGAACACTACGGTGAGTCGCGCAGCGTTCCATCCGACACCGACACGCCATGGCCAATGTGATGACTAATTGCCAAACAGGGAGCAGAACATGAACGCCGTCGCCGATGTACGCTTTCTTGCCCCGTGCAGTTATGAGCAGCTATCGCCGCGGTTTGACGCGTCGTTCGGCGTCTATTGGGCCGAAATGAAGCCCGCACCTCGCGCATGTTTCACGCCGCAACTGTTGATGGAACTGCGGACCTTCATCGACGGCATTGTCAGTAACAACGGCGTCGTAATCGAACGCGGTCAACAGTATGCAATAAATTATGCCGTGCTGAGCTCAGCGCACTCGGGCACCTTTAACCTTGGCGGGGACCTAGCGCTATTTCGAAGCGCAATCGTTCACCGAGACCGCGCCCAGCTTGAACACTATTCGCGTTTGTGTGTCGACAACCTGTTCCCATGGCACCGGAACTTTGACCTTCCTATCACCACTATATCGCTCGTCCAAGGAAACGCGTTAGGCGGCGGATTTGAGGCTGCGTTGGCGAGTTCGGTTCTAATTGCTGAAGAGTCGACTCGCATGGGGTTCCCAGAAGTACTTTTCAACATGTTTCCGGGTATGGGCGCGTACAGCTTCCTACAGCGCAAAGTTGGTCGCAGGACAACTGAAGAATTGATTACAAGCGGGGCAACGTATACGGCCCGTCAGCTGTTCGAGATGGGCGTCGTCGATGTTCTAGCACCCGACGGAGCAGGAGAAGCCGCTGTGTACGGATACATTCGTAAGCATGCGCGCGGTGGACGCGGTCGCCGAGCTTTCGAAGAGGTCCGCAAAGAAATCGATGCGGTGACCCGGGCCGAACTCGAAAAAATCACTTCAATATGGGTCGATGCTGCGCTGAATCTTGAAGAGCGGGATTTGCGCATGATGGACCGGCTGGTTCGAGCGCAAGAAAAGTCGGCGGTCAGTCAGGTGCGCGAGATGGACGAATTCGAAGCTTCGATAGATCCGCTGCGCTCGGCCAATGCGTAACGGTGCACTAACTCACGACCTCTTCAGACGGTCGGACTCTGCCCGCAGATAGGCATCAAGACCGGCCATCGTTTTCTTCACGACGTCTCTAAGTTCGATGGTCCAGATTGCCGATTTCAGTCGCATAGTGTCCGCGGTCGCCTTGTCGATTTTCGTTGCGAGCTGAAGCAGCAAAGTAGCGCCCACGCTTCCGGCGCCACCACGGAGAGCATGAGCCGCATCCTTAACCTCTTCGTATTTGCGCTGTGCAAGCGCGCGCTCCAGTTGCTGAGTTAACCGATCGCAATCCGCGACAAACCCTCGGATCAAACGCTCGACGAACGTTGGATCGCTTGAAAAGTGCCGCAGCTCCTCCATGACTTTGGGGTCTAACGGAGGGTTTTCTACGACGGTCAAGGTGGGCCGCTCTTCTACCGCAGCGCCGCCCTGAATTGCGGATTTAGGACGACGATCTACAACGTTCCTCTCAATCGCCTCGAGCAATAGTGATGCACGTACTGGCTTAGCCACAAATTCCGCGGCTCCTGCCCTTTCGCATTCAGCGATTGAATCCGTGGTCACGTTTGCTGAAAGTATGATGATGGGAATGGGGCTTGATGCTGTGAATCTATAGAGCTTTAGCGCTTCCAAACCGCTAACGACGGGCATAGACAAATCAAACAATGCGACGTCAAACGATGCGCGCTCAAGAACCGTAAGAGCCTCCTCGCCATTCTGGACGATGGTCACGATGTGGCCGGCACTTTCCAAAATCATCCTGGTAACCCGCTGATTCGTAGCGTTGTCTTCTGCGACAAGTACCCGTACACCGCCAATCTTGTGAACGGTGGCCGCCGGTTCGTTTCGGACTCTATAAGGCGAGGCCGCAGGGACGCCCCTCGCCGCAGCAAGCTCTGCCGTCGCATCAAAGCCTTGCGGTTCCGCTAAGGGTAACGGTAGATTGATCCAAAAGGTGCTGCCCAATCCCTCTCGGCTGCTGACCCCCAACTCGCCCCCCATAAGCACGATCAACTGCTTCGCGATGGTGGTACCTAAGCCCGTTCCTCCATATACGCGGGTAATCGAATCATCCGCCTGCGTGAACGGCTCAAAGATGAAGAGCTGCTTCGATTCCGGAATACCGATGCCGGTATCGCGAACTTCGATGCGAAGCATCGCGATGCCGTTTAGCGAACTTACTACCTTCGCCATAACGCGCACCTCACCGGCCTCCGTGAACTTCACTGCATTCGACAGAAGGTTCAGTAAGACTTGGCGCAGGTGATGAGCATCACCTTGGAACCACCCGCTAGCCTCTTGTGCGATATCTACGGCGACTTCCAAGCCTTTGTAACGGGCTTGAGGCAGCACTACTTTCACTGCAGTTGTTAGCAGCTTGCCGAGGTCAAAAGGCCTTAACTCGAGCTGGACACGCCCCGCCTCGATCTTGGCCGCATTTAGGATGCCTTCAATCTGAGTCAGAGCTAGCTGTGCAGACGTGGAGAGCGTATCGACTATCTCTTTTTGGGATTCATGGAGCGGTGTCTCGCGGAGAAGATCGACCATAGCGATCACTCCGTTCAACGGCGTGCGCATCTCGTGGCTCACGTTGGCAAGGAACCTACCTTTCGCCTGGTTCGCCTCGTCCGCTTTTTTCTTTGCTTCGTTTATTCGTTCCGCTAACACGCCTACGTAGAAAGGCAGGACGATCATCGCCATCAAGAAGCCGAGTCCTACGGCGACGTGCTGCGACCAGAATTCGGAGGCATACAAGACAAAAGCAAAACCAAGCAGTGAGAACGCCTGGCATATATGTAGGTAGAGACGGCCGTATCTAAACCCGTTGCCAAACGTGATGAAGAGATAGATGCCTAAAACAATGGCGCCGCGCTCGCCCATGACAAGCATGAAATACGTATTTACGGCGTTGTCGGCCACTATCCCGAGTAACCGGCGTGGAACGGCAAAACGGCACCCCGTGATAAGAAGGTGCGCGACCAGGGCAGTCGCAAAGGCAAAGAAGCCGACCGCTATCACAAGACCATTGCGTTCGGCCGGGGACAGCGTCCCGTTTATGAAGAACTCGACGAAGAGCCAAACCGCAGCAATCGCTGGAATGGCCACTCTAAGAAGCGCTTGTTCGAGCTCAGGCCGGGGCGCACCGGCCCACGCCCCGATGATTCGAGCGCGCCCCACCGCTACGAGTCTCGCCATCACCGCAGCATCACTGATTACCTTGCCGGCCAAGTTTCTGCTCTTTTGCCAAGACACTTATTTGCAAGCAATAGCTGTACCAGACAAAGAGGCCCTCAGGATAGAGTAAGCCAACGGTTTCCGATCAAGCCCTCGATTGGCTTGAAATTTGATTTGTAAGCCATCTTCGTACTCTCTGAGATCCAATACCCTAAATAGAGATAATCTAAACTCAATGCGCGGCATCGCTCGATTTGCCATAAAATGCAAAACGTTCCAAGGCTGGATCGACTTAATGTGGGCTCGAAAAAAGTGTAGACAGATGAAAGGCCGTCACGAATATGATCGACCAAACAAACCATCTGCAACACACCCTCCCTTCTAAACTCGTACAAATCCGTCGAAACATTGCTATGCAGTAAGAAGTGTTGGTATTGCTCTCGACTATCTTGGTCCATTCCCCCGCCCGGATGGCGGTGTCGCTGATAGCGCAAGTACAAGGCGTAGTGCTCTGCGTCGTAGGTTAGCTTGCGCTGGACGGCAGTCAAGTCGCGATGTCGCGACGCAGCACGACGTTGGCTTCGGCTGGGCCTGAACGTCGCAACAGGTACTCGAACGGGCACGCAGGCGCGGCAATGGTCGCAATACGGTCGATACGTAAACGCGCCGCTGCGACGAAAGCCTAGCCGGACTAGTTCACCATAGACCGATGCGTCGATCAGATGGCTTGGAGTCGCGACTTGAGACCGCGCGGCGCGCCCGGGAAGATAGCTGCACGGGTACGGCGCTGTGGCGTAGAACTGAAGCGCCGTTAACGGAAGATCATTCAATCTGGTCACTAGTTCGCACCAAATCCGATTGTTTGACATGAAACATGGCAGCCGAAGCGGGCCAGCCTATCAACTTGCTCAACTCGGCCGCGAAGTCACCGCGTGAAATGGGTCGCGCGCCCAGCGACTCTAAGTGAGCGGTTTGCTGTTGACAATCCACCAACGGTACAGCGGCTCGGCGCAAAAGATCTACCAACGTCACCATCGCCACCTTCGACGCGTCGTTTCTCCACGCGAACATGGACTCCCCGAAAAACACGCGTCCCAGGCACACGCCGTACAGGCCGCCCACCAGTTCGCCGTCTTGCCACGACTCGATCGAATGGGCGTAGCCCAGTCGATGCAAGGCCACGTACGCGTCGATGATCGCCGGTGTGATCCACGTACCGTATTGCCCTGGACGTGGCGTCCTCGCGCAGTTCTCCACCACGTCAGCGAACGCGGTATCGGCGCGCACATCGAAGCGCCCGGCGCGGACCGTTTTGCGCAGTGAACGTGAAATCCGGAACTCGTCCACGTAGAGCACCATGCGAGGGTCGGGACTCCACCACAGGATCGGCTGCCCGGCGCTGTACCACGGGAAGACGCCGTGACGATAGGCCGCGAGCAGACGCTGCGGCGACAGATCGCCCCCTGCGGCCAGCAGGCCGTTCGGCTCGTCGAGCGCTCGCTCCACGGGCGGAAACGGATCGTCGGCCGACAGCCAGGGGATCATGTGCAAGCGAGGACGGCATCACGCAGCGTCCGGGGCGCCGTCGTCATGGCCGTTATGTGCTGGTTGGGTAGAATCATGGCGAGCCCCGGTAGCTCAGTGGATAGAGCAGCCCCCTCCTAAGGGGCAGGTCGGACGTTCGATTCGTCTTCGGGGCGCCTTCGCGATCGTTGCGACGCGGCGCTGTGTGCCGGGCGATCGAGCGCAATCCAACCGATTCAAATCCCCGACACCTTGTCCAGCGTTCGCACGCCCACCCGGTACCGCATTCAACCCATCGCTCCGCATGCGCACCTGTTCGAGGTCGCGTGCACGGTCGATGATCCGGATCCCCAAGGGCAACGTTTCCGCCTGCCCGCCTGGGTTCCGGGCAGCTACCTGATCCGCGAGTTCGCGCGACATTTCGTGCGTGTACGGGCCGAGTCGCCGACCGGCGCGGTGGAGCTCGTCAAGGAAACCAAGGATACCTGGCGCGCGGCCGGATGCACGGGACCGCTGAGCCTGATTGCGCACGTCTATGCCTACGACCTTTCGGTGCGAGCGGCGTACCTGGATGCGCAACGCGCCTACTTCAACGGTGCTGCCGTCTTTCTTTGTCCAGAAGGCCGCGCTAACGCCGCGTGCGAGCTGATCGTCGCGGCACCGGAGGGATCGCAGTTCGCCCAATGGCGCGTTGCCACGACGCTGCCGTCCAACGGCGCGCCGGCGTACGGCTTCGGCCGCTATCGCGCCGACAGCTATGACGCACTGATCGACCATCCGGTCGAAATGGGCCATTTCGCGTTGA
>Ga0308173_10000914_pt1 | contig 13870 bp, 7 predicted proteins | sample PhyPR1_FD_203716 | JGI IMG/M metagenome (GOLD analysis project Ga0308173, IMG submission 203716) | Soil microbial communities from UC Gill Tract Community Farm, Albany, California, United States - DLSLS.P.R1 | ecosystem: Environmental > Terrestrial > Soil > Agricultural land | place: USA...
CCATCCGTTGAATCACACCATCGGGAGCTCGTCTCTCCCCGGCCAAATCGATAATTCCTGCAATGCCGCACATGCAAACTAATCATCGCAGAGGAAGCAGACGAAGAAAGGTGTGAAATATATCTTTGCCTTGCGAGCAGCAATCTGACAAAACGATGGACGGACGCGCGAGCGGCAAGCCAACAACGAATAGAGGTTTGCAACTGTGAATGTCTCGGCGTTCGTTGACGTCACATTCCTTCGCCCTGATGGGTAGTTCAGTTGACATGCTCACAGGCCGCGCTAATCAGTCCGCCCCGGCCAGGCAACCCACGATCATGCAGAAAGAACGAATCGCGATTATTGGCGTCGGCTGCCGTTTTCCTGGCGGCGTGAACGACACGGAATCGCTCTGGAAACTTCTCGTGGAGGGGCGGGAAGCCGTCGTCGATGTGCCGGCCGATCGGTGGAACGTGGAGCGGTATTACGATCCAGAGCCGGGCTTGGCCGGCAAATCGATCGTTCGTCGCGGCGGCTTTATCGAAAGTATCGATCAGTTCGATCCGCAATTTTTTGGCATCTCACCACGCGAGGCGCCATACGTTGATCCGCAGCATCGGCTGCTCCTCGAGACGGCGTGGGAGGCGATCGAAGACGCGGGCTTGGTGCTGGATTTCGAACACGGAACCGATCTCGGAGTGTTCGTCGGGATTTCGCATAACGACTACCAGGGAATCCAAAGCAACGCCTTTGATCATTCCGGCATCAGCCCGCATACACCGACCGGCAGCGCGCACAGCATCGCGGCGAATCGCATTTCATATTGCCTCAATCTGCGTGGCCCGAGCGTGGCGATGGATACAGCCTGCTCCTCCGCGTTGACGGCCGTGCATTGCGCTTGCGAACACATTTGGGCCGGTCGCGGCGATGCGGCTCTGGCGGGCGGTGTCACGGTCATGATCACGCCTGGCGGTTTCATCGGATTTTCCCAAGCCGCGATGCTCTCTCCGGAAGGTCGTTGCGCGGCCTTCGACGCGTCCGCAAGCGGATTCGTCCGTGGCGAGGGCGCGGGCATGGTGCTGCTGAAACGGCTTTCGCGCGCACTCGAGGATGGCGATCCAATTCAAGGCGTTATTCTCGGTACCTCGATCAATCAAGACGGACACACCAACGGCATTTCTCTGCCCAGTCCGGAAGCGCAGGCCCGACTCGTTCGAGATGCCTGTGCCGATGCCGGAGTCGCGCCGGAAGAGATTGGTTTTGTGGAAGCGCATGGCACCGGCACGGCAGTCGGCGATCCGATCGAGGCGCACGCGCTCGCGGAAGCTCTCTGCGCCAACCGATCTGGCGACGAGCCGCTACCGATCGGTTCGATAAAAACAAATCTGGGACATCTCGAAACCGCCGCTGGCGTCGCGGGCCTCCTCAAAGCGATGCTCGTCCTGAAGCATGGGCAGATTCCGCCCAGCCTCCATTTCGAAATACCGAGCCCGCATATTGATTTCGAAAGGCTCAAGTTGCGCGTGCCGGTCAAGGTCGAACCCTTCCCCGAAGTGCGCGGCGAGCGGTTGGCGGGCGTGAATTCGTTCGGCTTCGGCGGCGCGAACGCGCATGTCATTCTCGCTGCGCCTCCGCCGCATCTGCCGAAAAAATCATCGGAAATACCAGCCGACCGCCCATGGCCACTGATGCTGTCTGCTCGCTCCGAGAAAGCGCTCCGGGATTCGGCGGCAAGATTGAGCGAATGGATGAATGAGCACGCCAATGCCAACGGCAGCTCTCCGGTTCTGCCCGATCTCACCTACACTCTCGGCGTCCGCCGGAATCATCATGCGCATCGCATGACGCTGGTCGCTTCGAACCTGGCCGAGGTCGCCCAGGAACTCGACTCGTTCGCGAAGAATCAGGAAACGCCGAGAGTGCGCGCGAGTTTCGCGGCGCGGCGCGAGGAACCGCCGCGCATCGGCTTCATCATGAGCGGCCAGGGACCGCAATGGTGGGGCATGGGTCGCGAGCTGATGCGTCATGAGCCGGTCTTTCGGCAGTCGATGGAGCGGTGCGACGCCGCCTTACGACCCTGGACAACGTTTTCGCTTCTCGAAGAACTCGGTCGCACGGAAGAGACCTCCCGCGTCCAGCGGACGGAGATTGGACAGCCCGCGATTTTTGCGATGCAGATGGCGCTGGCCGCGCTCTGGCAATCCTGGGGCGTCGAGCCATCGGCCATCGTTGGGCACAGTGTTGGCGAAGTGGGCGCAGCCTGCGTTGCCGGCATCTTGGACATCGAGGAAGCGGCCCGGATAATCGCGCTGCGAGCGCGCTTCATGGAAGAATGCGGGCGCGGCGAAGGAACGATGCTCGCGGTCGGCGTGGGCGAAGAAGAAGCGCTCGCGCTGATCGCGCGACACGATCGCACGGTGACGATTTCCGCTTTTAATGGACCGCGTTCGATCACACTTTCCGGTCCTCGCATTTCGCTCGAAGCGATGGCGGCTGAGCTTGAAGCACAAGGCGCGTTTGCGCGTCTCGTGCGAGTCGATCATCCGTTTCATCATCCGCTCATGCGGCCAGCGTCAGAAGAGTTGGAAGCGGCGCTCAGTGATCTGCAGCCCCAACCGGCCAGGATTCCATTTTTCAGCACGGTGACCGGCGACCGCTATCCTGGCGAATCGTGCGACGCCACGCATTGGGGCCGCGGGATTCGCGAGCCGGTGCGCTTTGCGCCGGCCGTGAACGCGCTGGCGGATTTCGGCGTCGATGTCTGGCTCGAGCTCAGCGCGCATCCAGCGCTGGCCCACGCCGCGCAGGAATGTCTAACGGCCCGCGGGGGCAAGGGCACAATTGTCTCGTCCACGCGTCGCGACCGTGAGCTCGAATCTGCGCTCGAAGCCGCCATGGATCTGCACCGCGCAGGTGTGCCGCTCAACTTTTCCGCCCTCACTCCTTCGCGGCGTCTCGTCTCACTGCCCAGCTACGCCTGGGAGAAAAGCCGCTGGTGGAACGAGGCGAGCGATTGGCGCGAAAGCCGGCTCGCACCCGGCGGGCGTGGTTTGCTCGATGTCCGATTGCCGCGCGCGATGCCGACCTGGATCGCGCGACTCGATGCGCAACACATGGCTTTTCTCAAGGATCACAAGGTGGAAAGCCATGTGATTTTTCCCGCGGCGGGGTTCGTCGAGATGGCGCTGGAAGCCGGCGTGCAGTTGTTCGAGGGGCGCCCTTTCGTAGTGGAAGATTTTGAAATTCGCAAGCCGCTCATCCTGCCAGATCCGCCGTCGAGTGTGCAGATCGAGTTCTCCTATTCGCCTAACGATCGGACGTTCGCGATCCAGAGCCGCTTTGAACAAAGCGTCGGCTGGTCGTTGCACGTCTCTGGGTCGCTTCGCGGCGAGCGGACGGAATCGGGCTTCGCCTCGTCGAAGTGGGAGCAGCCGGCGAACGCTCAGCCGGTCGTGGTGGAGAATTTTTATCAGCACATGAGCGATCTCGGTTTGCGCTACGGGCCGGAATTTCGACCGATCCTCGAACTCACCGCGGGCGGCGGCCGATCAACCGGACGGGTCGTTTTATCCGGCGCCATTTCGCCGCGAGCCGACGAATATGCGCTTCATCCGGTGCTCTTCGACGGAGCGCTTCAAATCTTTTCCGCCGGCGCCGCGACGATCGAGGAGCGGCAGGCGCGGATGAAGTTGCCGGTCCGTTTTGCCCGCATTCTGTTTCTCGGTTCGTTAGGCGCATCCGGTCGGGTTCGGGCGAGCGTGCGGGATTTTGGCGCCGACTTTTTGGAAGGCGATATCGCGCTTTACGACGAGGCCGGGAAGCCGTGCGTGCTGGTCGATGGTTTTCGGGCGATCAGCCTCTCAGGGGCGGGCCGCTCCGGGTCCGGTGGCATGCGCGATCTCACCTATCATGTCGCCTGGGAACGCACGCCTAACGATGTCTCCAACGCCGCGAGTCCGTCGCTTTCCCTCGACAAACTGCGCGCGGCGGCTCAGGAGGCGCTTGAACGAGTGATCGCGACGCGCGGCCGGCCCGAACTCGAAGCCGCGCTTCACGCTCTCGACCAACTTACCGCAGCGCAACTGGCGCGCGGATTGCGAGAGATGGGAGTGACTCCCGGCGTTACTTTCAATGCGGATACACTCCGCATTGCCGCGCCGATGCGGCGGCCTTTTCAGCGATTGGCTGCGGGTCTCGTTAGTATCGGTCTCCTCGTGAAAAAAGAGGATGGATTTGAGTCGGCGTCTGCCTTCTCGGCGGCGGCGGATTCGGCGGATGACGCGTTGCGGAGTTACATCGAAAAACATCCCGGCCAATTTCCCGAAGCGCTTCTTTGCGAGGGTAACTGCCTCGAGCTGGGAGCTATTTTGCGCGGCGAAAAAGATGCCATCCAGGTGCTCTTTGCGGGAATTGGCGCGGAGTTGCTCGATCATTTTTACGGCGACGGTCTCTTCACCAGCCACTGGCTCGGAGCGATCGCGGCGGCAGTGAGCAGCGCAGCGCGACGACTGCCCGAAGGGCGGGGCTTGCGCATTCTCGAAATCGGCGCTGGCACCGGCGGCCTCGCCTCGCAGGTCCTGCCGCTCCTCGAGCGCGGCTTGCATTCCTACATTTTCAGCGACGTGTCCGCTGCCTTCTTCGCCGGCGCCGGGCAAAAGCTCGCCGCGTTTCCGGAGGTTGAATTCAAGATCTTTGATCTGGAAAAGCCAGGCGCAGAACAGGAGCTCGAAGCGGGGTCATTCGATTTCATTCTCGGAACCAACGTCGTGCATGCGGTGAGCGATGTGCGCGCCGCCTTGCGGAACTTGCACGATCTCCTCGCGCCGGGCGGAAGCCTCATCTTCATGGACACCGCCACACCGCAGCTCTGGACGGAAACGGTTTTCGGCCTAACGAGCGGCTGGTGGCGTTTCACCGATCGCGATCTGCGCCCCGAACAGCCGCTGCTCGAGCGCGCGCAATGGGAAACGGTCCTGCGCGAGAGCGGCTTTTGCGAGACGGCTTCGCTGCCGGGTCTCATCGGCGGCACTGGCGGCGAAGGTCAGATCGGGCTGCTCGCTCGAAAAAGCGGCAGTGAGATCGACCAGCCGAGCGAGGTTGCGTGCGATGCGCCGGAGGAAAAATCGTGGCTTGTTTTTGCCGACGCTGGGGGACTTGGTGAGGCGTTGGTTAAGCAGCTGCGGGAAGCGGGCGCGAGATGCCTGGTCGCTCGTCGCGGCGATAAATTTGAATTCGATGGTACCGACACCTTCACGTTGCGTCCCGAAATTTTCGAAGACTGGCATCAGCTGATCAAGAGTTCCGGTAAACCGCCGCTGGAGCGGATCGTCCATCTCTGGAATCTCGATGCGCGCATCGGCGGCGAAACGGAGACCAATCTCGACGCGCTCCTTCATCTCACGCAGGCGCTCGAACGCGAACGCCCTTCCGCCAAAGTCCGGCTCGATCTTATCACTCGCGGCGCGCAACCAGCCGGGCGCGATCTGCAACCGGCGCCCGTCGCACAAGCGCCAGCCATCGGCTTGATGCGCGTGATTCTGAATGAGTATGCAAATATTTCCTGCCACGGAATCGATCTTCCTTTCGAAAGTTCGCCCGCCGACGCGGCGCTGCTCTGGCGCGAGTTGCGCCGGGCAAATGCGGAACGCGAGGTCGCATTGCGCGGCGAGGCCCGGTATGTCCAGCGGCTCGACCGCGGCCGGCCTTCCCGCGAGGAATGGCTCGATCCCGCGGTGCCGCTGCGTCTTCACTCGCGCGAGCGCGGACATCTCGACACCCTTGCTTTCACTCCGTTCGAGTTGCCGCAATGCGGCCCCGGCCAGGCGTTGATCGAGGTAAAAGCGGCGGGGTTGAATTTCCGCGACGTGCTCAAAGCGCTCGCGCTTTATCCGGGCGATGCGCGCGATGCGCGTATTTTCGGCGATGAGGTCAGTGGCGTCGTTAGGGCAATTGGACCGGGTGTAACGCATGTCGCGCCCGGAGATCGCGTCTTTGGTCTGGCCCTCTTCGGAATCGCAACCCACACGCTCGCCCGCGGGGGAGACCTGCGCCGCATCCCGGCAGCGCTTTCATTTGAAGAAGCAGCGACGCTGCCCGTCGTCTTCATGACCGCCTGGCACGCGCTGGGAAACGTGGCGCGGCTACGCAAAGGTGAACGCGTTCTCGTCCACGCCGGCGCGGGTGGCGTCGGGATGGCGGCGATCCAGATCGCGCAATATCTGGGCGCGGAAGTCATCGCCACCGCGGGCAGCTCGAGCAAACGCGCGCTTCTCAAAACGTTAGGCGTTCGCCATCTCCTCGACTCGCGCCGCGGCGATTTTGCCGAGGCAGTGATGGAACTGACCGGTGGCAGGGGAGTGGATGTTGTGTTGAACGCGCTCGCGGGCGAGGCGATCCCGATGGGGCTTTCGTGTCTCGCCGAGTTCGGCCGCTTCATCGAAATCGGCAAGCGCGACATTTATCAAAACACGCGGATTCCCCTCCGCCCGCTGCGAGCCAATTCCTCTTTTCACGTCGTCGCGATGGACGCTGTTTTTCACGGCGACGAAGAATTGACTCGCCAAATGCTGGAAAAAATTTCCGATGTGATCGAAGAGCGCGCGTTGCGGCCGCTTCCGTATCGGGCGTTTGCCGCATCTCGGATCGATTCCGCGTTTCGGCTGATGGCGGGCGGAAAACATATCGGCAAAGTGGTGGTGGCGTTTCCCGCGCCGTTTGTGCCGAGGCGCGGTGAAGCGCTCGCGCCAAAATTCGAAGTCAAAGCGGATGCGACCTATCTCATCACCGGCGCGTTTGGCGGTTATGGCAAGGTGTTGGCGAACTGGCTGGTAGATTGTGGTGCGCGGCATCTCGTGCTCACGAGCCGCAGCGGCGCTTCCACTCCGGAGGCGGGGAAATTCCTTTCAGGTCTGCAGCGCCGCGGCGTTGCGGCGCGGGTGGTGCGAGCGGATATCGGTTCGCCTGACGACGTCGCAATGCTCTTCGCGCAGATTGAATCCCTCGGACAACCTCTGCGCGGTGTTTTCCATCTCGCGATGGTGATCGACGACGCGCCGCTGGCCGCGCTCACGCCCGAGCGCATCCGCGCCGTCGTTAGGCCAAAAGCGCACGGCGCCTGGCTGCTGCACGAAGCGACCCGGGAAATGGATCTCGACTGCTTCGTCATGTTTTCCTCTATTTCGAGCATTTTCGGGAACCCCGCGCAGGGAAATTACAGCGCGGCGAACGCTTTCATTGACGCCCTCGCGCATCATCGCCAGGCGCTTCGTCTGCCCGCGCTGACCGTGAACTGGGGCGTGCTTGGCGGTGAAGGTTACGTGGCGAGGAATGAGCGCGTCGCCGAATTTCTGGCGCGACAGGGGACAATGGAAATCTCCCCCGGCGAAGCGACCGCGCTGCTCGAATCATTTCTCCGCGCCGGTAGCGCGCAGACGATTGCCATCCGGGTTGATTGGGGAAAGTGGCGTCAATTTTTTCGGAGCATGCAGGAGAATCCGTTGTTCGAGCGCATTTTCGCCGCGATCAAAAGTGAGGATTCGGTTGGCACCACGAACGATTGGCGCAGCCGGATCGACGCGGCGGCGCCGGCGGAGAAACAAGCTGTGATCTCGCAGGCGGTCCGGGAAGCCGTCGGGTCGGTGCTGCGGGTGAAGCCCGATAGTTTGCGCGACGATCAGCCGCTGACTGATCTCGGCCTCGATTCGCTCATGGGCGTGGAAATCGAAACTTCGCTCGAAGCGGCAGTTGGAATTGCGTTGCCGCCAACCAGTCTGATGCGGGCTCGAACCATCGGCCAGATCGCGGTCCTGATCGCCGGACATCTCGGTGGCGCGACAGCGGTTGTCCCGCCCACGCCGGTAACTCCCGCCGGAGAAGCAGCCAGCGCGGTCGATCTTGAAGCGATCTCCGACGAAGCGATCGACCGCCTGCTCGGCACCGAGAATGTTTCCGACGCGACCGAAGCGGTCGAAAGCATGGAGCGTTGAGCACCAGCCCGAAAACCACCAATCGCGACATCGCCCTCGACGCGCGCTCCCGCCTCAAACAATGGCTGGAGAGCGGTGAAGCCAAACTTTTCCCGCTCAGTTTGCCGCAACGCGAACTCTGGGAGGCATCGCCCGTGCCGGTGGCTGATACGGCGAACCACATCTGCTGTCTCATCCAAGTGCGCGGCCTGCTGACCGAACGCGACTGTCGCACAGCGATCCAGCGGGTCGTCGATCGGCAGGAAGTTTTGCGCCTTTCGTTTCTTCCCGGCAGGGAGGGGCCGTTGCAGATGATTCGAAAAAACTGTGAAGTTAATTGCGCTTTCCGCGACCTTTCGCCGGCCGACGGGCGACCGGAGAGGATCGAGGAACTGGCGGCCGAAATTTTTCATCAGCCATTCGATCTCGTGCAGGGACCGCTCTATCGGGTGGTGGATTTGCGCCGTGCGCCCGACGACCACGTCCTGGTCTTCGCAATTCACCACAGCATCGCCGACGGCTGGAGTCTCGGTGTTTTCGTGCAGGAGCTTTTTGCCGCTTACCTCCATGCGCTGACGCAGTCGACCGAGCCTTTGCCGGCGGTAGCGCTGGCTTACACCGCGTGGGATGCAACGGAGCGCGCGTTCTGGCAGCCGGCAATGTTGGAAGAACGAGCCGAATATTGGAAATCAAAACTTGTCGGGAAGCGGCGAATCTGGGACTCGCCGATCGCACCGGGACTTCCGCTGCGATGGCTCTCCCGAATTCCCGCGGCTCTCGTGGATCAGGCTCGAGAAATCGGTCGCGCGGCCGGTGCAACCCTTTTCGAAACGCTCCTGGCGGCATTTCAAATCGCACTCTCCCGATGGACCGAAAGAGATGACATCCTCGTCGGTACCCCGGTGGCAAATCGTTCGCGACCAGCGGTGCGCGAAACGATGGGATATTGCTCCAACATCGTGCCGCTGGGCGGAGAGATCGATTGCACGCGACCTTTCGCCGACCATTTGCGGGGGGTGCATCGCACGACGATGGATGCATTCGCGAAAGCGATGCCTTTTGCCGAGCTCGCGCGTGCGCTCGGGGAACACTCGGCGCCGGGATACAATCCGATTTTCGAGGTTCGCTTTGCGTTACAAAATCATCCGATTCCCGACGTCTCGCTCCCGAATCTCTCCGCCCGCCTGAGCATGCGCTCCACTGGCACCGCGCGATTCCAGCTCGGCTGCGAGATTACCGAGGACCGCGATGGCCCGGAAGTGGCCTGGCTTTTTCGGGAGAATTTGTTTTCCCAACATGACATCGAGGAGGTCGATGGCATATTTCAGCAGGTTCTTGTGGGCGTATGCCGTGCACCGCAAAGCCGCAGTTGCGACCTCCTGAATTGACGACATGAAAGTGACTCTGACCGCTGAAGAATTCAGCAAGCTGCACGAGCCGCATTGGGTGCTTCGGAGCGCCTTTCAATTGCTCGTTTTCGGTTTGGTCATTAGCGAAACACTGCTCGCGCTGGCGGTCCACCGCGGATTGATCTGGCTGGCGGTGTTGCTCATTCTTCTCACCGCCCAACTCATGCACGGCACACTGATCGGGCTGCACGAAGCGGCCCACGGTCTGCTTCGAAAAAATCGCCGCTTCAACGAGTTCGACGGAGTCGTGATCGGCACCCTCAGCCTCATGAGCTTCAGCCTCTATCGCGTTGTTCATCAAACCCATCATGCCTATCTCACGAGCGAGCGAGATCTGGAATTCTGGCCTCTTTCCCAGCCGGCAGTCTCGCGTTGGAAACGATGTCTGGCTGCATTCTTCGAACTGAATTTCGGACTCGTTTTCGGTCCATTTGTTTTCCTGCGCGCCTTTCTCCGCTCGCCCGCTTCGGTTCGAAACAAACGGGTCCGCCGTCGCATCTGGGCGGAGTTGGCCTTGATTGTCGTGACATGGAGTTGCGTGCTGGCGGCGGTCGCGGTCTTCGATCTCTGGAAATATTTTCTTTGGATGTATCTCGCGCCTGCGTTTCTCGCGGCCAATCTCCAGAGCTGGCGCAAATACATCGAGCACGTCGGGATGACCGGAGACACGGTCAACGGATCCACCCGCAGCATCGTAGCGAACAACTGGAAGGGACGTTTGGTCGCCTTCCTGCTTTTGCACGAGCCATTTCACGGAGTGCATCACCAACGCGCCGGGCTGCGCCATTCCGAGCTGCCTCAGCACGTGGACAAGTTGCAACCAAAAAATCCCGGCGAGCGCATGCCATTCCCAAGCTATCGGCACGCTTTCGCCGATCTCATGCGGAGCCTGGCTAATCCACGCGTCGGGCCCCAATGGCTCACGGTCGAACCTTCGAGTTGAAGCGCAGCCGAGGACTTGCCAAGGGGACCATGTCTGGCCCCGGCCACGAATCTTCAGGTATGAAAACGAACATCATAAAGGGCGGCGCGATGGTTCTCGCGTTTGGGCTTTGCGTCGGGTCGGCGGAACTGCGCGCGCAGGACACGACCACCGTGACCACGACAAAGGGCGCTTTCACGGAGTTTGTTCCCGGCTCTGAAACGGTCGTTGTGCGCAGCGAAACAAACCCGACGCCGTTGCGTTATGTCGTGACCAAACAGACGACGATTGTCGACCAATCGGGCGCGCCGATCGCGATCGACCAGGTGCGGGCAGGCAGTCCGCTTTCAGTTGAATACACCGGCACTGGCGACCGCCTCGTGGCTTCGCGTATCGTTGTGCAAAGAGCGCCCGTAGCCACCGAACAGCATACCAGTACCACGACGACCACGACGCGCACGCTCACCCATGATGAGAAGGAAGCTCTCGAAGAGCGCAGAGAGCATCGTAAGGAACGCGCCGAGGAACAGATCGAAAAACAAAAGGAAGCTCTGGACAAGGCGAAGGAGAAACTCGAGGACGACGACGACGGCGATTAAGCGATTCTTCGCTTTGTGTCGCGCCGGATATTGTGCGGGACGTATTCGCATAACCATGTGACCCCGCCTTCTTCCAGCGCTCTCCCTCTAATCGAGGCAAAAGCTCTCACTCGCGAATTCGACGACGGTCAGGTCCGCGCCCTGCGGGGGGTCCACTTTTCCATTCGGGAAGGCGAGTTCGTCGCGATTACGGGGCCGAGTGGATGCGGTAAATCGACTTTGCTGCAATTGCTCGGCGCCTTGGATCGGCCAACGTCCGGCACACTTCTCTATCGCGGGCAATCGCTGCCGGACCATCCTCATCCTGCTTCGTACCGGGCTTGCGAAGTTGGTTTTATTTTCCAGGCCTTCCACCTCTTGCCAACATTTACCGCTGCTGAAAATGTGCAGATTCCGATGTTTGAGACCGATCGTTCGCTTAAGGAACGAAAGGAGCGAGCCGCTGAATTGCTGAAATTGGTGGGACTGGAGCATCGGCTTAACCATTTCCCTTCCAAACTTTCGGGAGGCGAACGCCAGCGAGTCGCGATCGCGCGCAGTCTGGCGAACAGCCCGTCGCTGCTCCTCGCCGACGAGCCGACCGGCAATCTCGACAGCAAAAACGCGCACGTGGTTCTCGACCTCATCATTCGTCTCCAACAGGAGCAGGGACGCACGATGGTGCTCGTGACACACGATCCTTCCATCGCGGCGCGGGCTGAGCGAACGTTGCGGATGATGGACGGAAGAATCGTTTCGGATCAAATCTCCGCATCACCCGGATCGACCGAAGCCTCATGACATTTTTTACTGTCGTCCTTCGCGGCCTTCTGCGTCGTCCGGTTCGCACCGGCCTCACGCTTGCCGGCATTTCCATTGGCATCGCCGCCGTCGTCGCGCTGGTCGGAATGTCGCGCGGTTTTGAGAAAAGCTGGCAGGTCGGATTGAAAGCCCGCGGGACTGATCTCGTAGTCAGCAACATGAGCGGAGCGCTCACGCCGAAGCCGTTTGATGCTTCGGTGCGGGATCGCATTGCCAACCTCCCGCATATCGCGGCGACCTGCACCATTCTCGTCGAGCTCACCAGCATCGAGGATTCAGACCTGATGATTTTGTCGGCGCGCGAATGGGGAGGATTTTCCTGGAGCAATCTCAAACTGATCTCCGGGCGCATGCCGCGCGACGCCTCCGAACCGGCTGTCGTCCTGGGCAAGACCGCGGCGGAAGTGCTGAAGAAAAAAGTTGGCGATCCGATTCAGATCGAGACGAGCGAGTTGAAAGTCGTCGGGATTGTGGAAGGCGGCGCGCTGGTCGAGAACGGCTCGGTTATTCTTTCCCTGCCGCTATTGCAGGGAATCCTTGGTTCGCAAGGAAAGATCAATGCGATTGATGTTCGCGTGACGCCTTCGACTACTGAAGCCCAAATGCAGGAGCTCATTCGACAGATTCAACAACGCGTCCCGGAGGTCCGCGCCGTCACCGTGAGCGAACATCTTAACAACAGCGAAGGCTATCGCATGGTGCGCGCGATGAGCTGGGGCACTTCGCTCCTCGCAGTGCTCGTCGGCGTCCTCGGCGTCATGAACACGATGCTCATGACCGTCTTCGAACGCACTCACGAAATTTGTGTGCTGCTCGCGGTCGGTTGGACGCGCGCACGCATCATGCGGATGGTGCTTTATGAATCCGCCATGCTCGGCCTGGTCGGCGGCATTATCGGCGTGGCGCTTGGGGCGGTTGGGGTGCAGGCCTTGGGCGCGACGCCGGGCATCCGAGGCCTTTTGCAGCCCGACCTCGGCTTTGCGCTCCTCAGCCTCTCGGTTGTCATCGCTGTGGCTGTCGGAGTTCTCAGTGGTCTTTATCCCGCCTGGCGCAGCTCACGACTCACTCCGAGCCTCGCGCTGCAAGCGGGATAACATTCCATGAAAATCTATTCATTCCTTCCACTCGCTGTCGCGGTGGCTTTCGCTAACTTCTGCTCCGCCGCGGAACCGGCGTCACCCGCCTTGTCTGCCGACCAACTCGCCGGTCAGATGGACGCCGCTCGGCAGGGCAGCAAGGTGATTCGCGCCCGGCTCGAGGTGCGATCGACCAATGGGGGCAAGCGGGTTCTGCAACTCCAGATCAAGGAACGGCGCACCAAAAATGCGACTGATCTGGTCTATCGAGTCCTCTGGCCTAACGAGCACAAGAATGAGGCCGTCATCTTGCATCAGGAGACCGGCCACGCACCGACCGGCTCGATTATTGTTCCTCCGAACACCGTTCGCGCGATCAAAACTTCGGAGATGGAAGAAGGATTGTTCGGCAGCGATCTCTCTTACCAGGACGCGGTGGAAAACTTCTTTGGCTGGCCAAAACAAACCATCGTCGGCGCGGAAACCGTCGATCGGGTGAACTGTCAGATTCTCGAATCGAAGCCGGGCAAAACCGGCATCTCGATTTATGCCAAAGTGCGCAGTTGGATCGATCCACAGCGCCTTGTTCCCCTGCGGGTCGAGAAATATTCCGCCAGCGGAGACCTCGTTAGGCGAATCGACACCACCCGCGTCGCGCGCGATGAACGCCACAACCCGATTGCCGCCAGCCTCGTCGTGCATGGGCCGCGGAAAGATTCCGTCACGGAATTGGACGGCGCACGGATTGACCAGGACGTGGAACTCACCGACGCCGACTTCACGCCAGCCGGCGTTCTCCGTTGAGCACCATGAGTGCTTCTGTCCGCGATCCGATTTGCGGAATGGAGATCGATCCGAAAAACGCCGCCGCGATGGTCGAGCGCGAAGGAGAGAAGTTCTATTTCTGTTCGTTGCATTGCCGCGATGAGTTCGTTAGGCGGATCGAGCAGGAGCCGGAGCGGGAACAGGACCATGCTCACCGGCGCGATCATTTGCCTAACGACATCTCGAAAAAGTATTTCTGTCCGATGTGCGATGGCGTCGAGAGCGATGTGCCCGGGAGTTGTCCGAAATGCGGGATGAGCCTGGAGCGGAACCCGGCCTTCCGCGCCCCAAGGAT
>Ga0308173_10000917_pt1 | contig 13865 bp, 17 predicted proteins | sample PhyPR1_FD_203716 | JGI IMG/M metagenome (GOLD analysis project Ga0308173, IMG submission 203716) | Soil microbial communities from UC Gill Tract Community Farm, Albany, California, United States - DLSLS.P.R1 | ecosystem: Environmental > Terrestrial > Soil > Agricultural land | place: USA...
CGTCGACGCCGTCCTCGGGGTGGCGCTGGGCCTGCTGGCCAGCGCGTTCGCCCGCACGGAGTTCCAGGCCGTGCAGTTCATGCCGGTCATCGTGCTGCCGCAGTTCTTCCTCTGCGGGCTGCTCGTGCCGGTCGACCAGATGGCCGGCTGGCTGCAGGCGATCGCCCACGTGCTGCCGCTCACCTACGCCGTGGAGGCCCTGCAGGAGGTCGGCCGCAACGCCACGGCCACCCCCACGATGTGGATCGACATCGCCGTCGTCGCGGGTGCGGCCGTGCTCGCCCTCGCCCTGGCGGCCGCCACGCTGCGGCGGAGGACCAACTGAGCGCCTCCCCCGGCCGGCGGCCGGGGCGCCGCCCGGGCAACCCGGACACCCGGGACGCCGTCCTCGCCGCCGCCCGGGCCGCGTTCGCCGAACGCGGCTTCGACGGCGCGACCATCCGCGGGATCGCGACCACCGCGGGGGTCGACCCGGCGCTGGTGCACCACTACTTCGGCAGCAAGGACCAGCTGTTCCTCGCCGCGATCGAGGCGCCGGTCGACCCCGCCGACCTGCTCCCCGAGGTGCTGGCGGCCGGCCGGGACCAGCTCGGTGGCGCCGTGATCCGGCTGCTGCTGCGCGTGTGGGACGGCCCGATGCAGCCCGCGGGCCTCGCGCTGGTGCGCTCGGCCGTGGGCAACGAGTGGACGGCGAAGCTGCTGCGCGAATTCCTCGTCACCCAGGTGCTGCGCCGGGTGGTCACCACGCTGGACCTCTCGCCGGCCGAGCGCGAGGCCCGGGGTGGCCTGGTGGCGAGCCAGCTGATCGGCGTGGTCATGGCGCGCTACGTGCTGCGCGTCGAGCCGCTGGCGTCCGCGTCGCCGGACTGGCTGGTCGCCACCGTCGGCCCCACCGTGCAGCGCTACCTCACCGGCGACGTGTCGCTGCGGGGGATGTGAGGGCCCGTCAGCGCGGCAGGCGGGCGAGCTGCCGGCTCTGCGCGACCAACCGGCCGGTGGAGTCCCAGACCCGGTAGTCCTCGTCGAGCCAGCCTCCGGCGACCTCGCTGGCCGAGGCCTCGACCAGGCACCAGCCCGGCGCGGGCAGCGCCCGCACGAGCACCTGCAGCTGCACCGTCGGCGCCCAGCCCATCCGGCCGATCGACCAGCTGGTCGGCGGCAGCACGTCGGCGAACAGCAGCAGCGCGAACGGGTCGGGCTCGCTGCCGTCGGTCAGCCGCACCCACGCCCGCATGACCGGCTCGCCCGAGGGCCGGCCGACCGCCCACCCCGCCGTCGCGGGGTCGAGCCGGGTCTCCACCCGCTCGCGCAGGCCGATCGCCGGCACCGGATGGCCGCCGAGCTGGTCACCGGCCCGCGCGGAGAGGCACTCCTCCGGCGGCGGGACGTCGGGCATCGGCCGGGAGTACACCGGATCGGCGTCGCCGAGCGTCGCCGTCGTCACCTGCGCGGCCAGCGACGGGCCGCCGTCCCCCGCGAGGACGACGGACGCGTGGGCGAGCGTGCGGCCGGCCGGACCGGGCGTGACGGTGAGCGTCGCCGGGCCCGGGCCGGTGGCGCGCAGGTAGCTGGCCGACACCGCCACCGGGTGCGGATGGGGGCTGTCGAGGACCGCGGCCCGCCCGATCACCGCGAGCAGGTAGCCGCCGTTGAGGATGCTCTCGCCGACGTCCCAGCCGGGGTCGAGGTCGGCGACCACGCCGCCGCCCTCGACCCGTCGCACGGCGGTGGCGACGTCGAAGCGGGCGGGCGGTCCATCGTTCTGCGGCACGCCGGTCAGGGTGCCAGGGTGATCGTCATGGACTACACGCACCTCGGCCGCAGCGGCCTGTCGGTCTCGCGCCTCTGCCTCGGCACCATGAACTTCGGCTGGAAGACCGAGGAGACCGACAGCCACGCGATCATGGACCGGGCCCTCGCCGAGGGCATCAACTTCTTCGACACCGCCAACGTCTACGGCTTCGACGCCGGTAAGGGCCGGACCGAGGAGGTGCTGGGCAGCTGGTTCGCCCAGGGCGGGGAGCGGCGCGAGAAGACCGTGCTGGCGACCAAGGTGTACGGCGGCATGTCCGACTGGCCCAACGACACCTTCCTGTCCGCCCGCAACATCATCCGGGCCTGCGAGGGGTCGCTGCGCCGGATGCAGACCGACTGGATCGACCTCTACCAGTTCCACCACGTCGACCTGCGCACGCCGTGGGAGGAGATCTGGCAGGCCTGCGAGACCCTCGTCGCCCAGGGCAAGGTGCTCTACGTCGGCTCGTCGAACCACGCGGCCTGGCAGATCGTGGCGGCCAACGAGGCGGCGGCGCGGCGCAACTTCCAGGGCCTGGTCAGCGAGCAGTCGCACTACAACTTGCTGACCCGCCACGTCGAGCTCGAGGTGCTCCCGGCGGCGCAGCACTACGGCGTCGGCATCATCCCGTGGAGCCCGCTGGCCGGCGGCCTGCTCGGCGGGGTGCTGGAGAAGGCCGAGGGCGGCCGCCGCGGCGACGCGAGCATGCAGGAACGGGTCGACAAGCACCGGCCGGCGCTGGAGCGGTACGAGGCCTTCTGCCGCGAGATCGGCTCCCCGCCCGGCGACATCGGCCTGGCCTGGCTGCTGCACCAGGAGGCGGTCACCGCACCGATCGTCGGCCCGCGCACGATGGAGCAGTTCGACAGCGCGCTGCGGGCCCTCGACGTCACCCTGGACGACGCGCAGCTCGCCCGGCTCGACGAGATCTTCCCGGGCTACAAGGCGGCCCCCATGGAGTACGCGTGGTGAGACGATGAGCTGAGCGTTGTGAGACGGCCGCGCGTCAGTTCCGCCGCTCGGCGAGCTCCTTCAGATTCAGCAACTGACGTCTGGCCATGATCAGGTCTCCCACCGACAGGGCGGGCGCGACCCACCGGCTGGTCGATGCGACGACCTTGAGCACCAGTCGCGTCGCGCCCCGTTCCGCCGGCACCAGCAGGTAGGACATGAAGGCGCCCATGATCGTCGCCGTCAGGTGACGTTCGTGGTCCACCGCCAGGATCCGGCCCAGTTCGCGCCGCCCAGCGGTCGTGAACGGGTCGCCGACCCGTGGCTCCGGGAGATCCAGGAGGCGACGGGGTGAGCGGCGGCCCAGGTTGTCGATCCAGTCATAGGAGTACGGCGCGATCCGGACCTGGGTGAGCCACGGCCAGACGCGGTCCGGGGTGGCGCGCACGGTCACGCCCCGCCACGCCTGAAGGGTCGGGGCGGACACGAACTCATCGCAGGGGTAGCGAAGCGAGGTCTCGCCGTCGCGCATGCCCCACGTCGCGCCGATCATCATCTCTCCCGTCTCGAGGGTGTGGAGTGCTCAGCTCCGCGGATCGGTCCGGTCCCGCAGCAGACCGAGGACGGGCGCGTACATGCGGGTCTTGATGGTGCCGAGGGTGGTGCCGGCCTTGCCGGCGTGGGCGGCGGCGATCTCCACGGCGGTGCAGCGGACCGCCTCCTCGTCGACGGCGCGGTCGACGATGCACGCAGCGAGCGCATCCGAGCCGCCGTAGCGGTGCGCGGTGGTCATCGCCTCGTGCGCGGTCTGCGGGGTGAGCCGGGCCTGGATGAGTGCCGACATGCCGCGGGTGAACGGGATGCCGATGTCGGCCTCGGGCAGGCACCAGAAGCCGCGGTCGGCGCGCATCACCCGCAGGTCGTGGGCCAGGGAGAGCATGGCCCCGGCCGCGAAGGTGTGCCCCTGCAGCGCGGCCACGGTGAACACCGGCAGCGCCAGCATCCGGGCCAGCAGCGCGTGGACGCTGACCACGTACTCCTCGTGCTGGTCGGGGTGGGCCGACAGCCACTCCAGATCCAGGCCGTTGGAGAAGAACTTGCCGGTGGCGGCGGTGACCAGGGCCCGGGGCCCGTCGGCGCCCTCCACCTCGTCCAGCGCAGCCTCGACCGCGACCAGCCAGTCGGGGTGGAAGCGGTTCTCGGTGTCGCCGAGGTCGAGGACGAAGACGGTGTCGTGGCGGTCGAGCGTGGGCATGGCGGCGTTCTCCGATGGGTGGCGGGGTGGTGAGTGCGGCGGGCAGCTCAGGACGGCGGCCCGCAGTCGAGGACGGCGCCGACGGCGGCGGCGAGCTGGGCACGGGTGTGCGGGCGCACCCGCCCGGCGCGGATCTCCCCGAACAGCAGTGCCGCGGGCAGGCGCACCACGCAGCTGGTGATGACGTCGACCGCGGCGGCGTCGGCGCGGTTCCAGACCGCCCCTGCCAGGAGGCGCAGGGTGTCGACGAGCGCGACGTCCAGCGCGCGCAGTCCGTCGGCGACCGCCGGGGCGACCGCGTCGGTGAGCAGGTCGTCGCGCCGCACGCTGACCACCAGCTGCGCCGCCCGCAGGTTCTCCTCGGCGAGTCGGGCCGGGGCGTCGGCGGCGGCCTGCACCGCGCACGGGCCGCCGCCGCTGGCCAGCGCGTCGTTCACGGCGGCCGTCTGGAGAGCAAGGAACCGCTGCGCGCGACGCAGCCAGGCGGCCGCCGCGACGGTCTCCAGCGACCCGAAGGCGTGGTAGATGCTGCCGTTGGACGCGCCGGACCGCTGGGCGAGCGCGCGGATGGTCAGTGCTGCGCGGCCCTGCTCGACGAGCAGCTCCTCCGCAGCGTCGAGCACGGCGTCGGGTGCGTGCACCTGCGGCCGGGGCATCGTCGACCTCCTCAGCGGACGGGCGGGACCCTCGCAGCGTAATGGAGCAAGCGCTCTATTAGAAAGGGCTCAGCCCACGGGCCAGCCGGCGACCGGCTCGTACCGGGGGTCGGGTCCCAGGTGGCTCTCCATGAGGCGCACCTCCGTCACCGGCCAGGCGGGTCCGCCGTAGCCGGCCAGCCCCTGTGACAGGGACCCGTCGGCCGGCCGGCCCGGCCGCCACCGGCCGAGGGTGAGGTGCGCGCGGAACGGCCGGTCCTCCACCGGCAGGCCCACCCGGCGGACGGCGACGCGCAGCCGCTCGGCCAGCTCGACGAGGGCGGCCACGTCGCCGTCCAGGCCGGTCCAGATCACCTGCGGACGGCGGATCGAGCCGAACCGGCCGCCCCCGGCCAGCCGCAGGGTCATCGGCGGCGTCCCGGCGACCGCGGGGCCGGCCGCGGCGAGCAGGTCGGGCACGCGTGCGGGGGGCACCGCGCCGAGGAACAGCAGGGTGAGGTGCCAGCGGTCCGGCGCCGTCCAGTGCGGCTCACCCGGCACCCCCTGCAGCGGGGCGAGCGCACGGCGCAGGTCGGCACGCGCCTGCTCGGGCGGATCGACGGCGAAGAAGAGCCGCCGGGACCGATCCCCCGCGTCCTCGCTCAGGCGTGCACCGCCAGCCCGGCGTCCTCGAGCTCGGCCAGCAGCCGCGCCCGCTCGGCGTCGCGGGCCGGGCCGCGGGGCAGGGTGTCCAGCCGGTGCGGCACCTCCAGCTGCTCGGCAACCTCGACCAGGACGTGGTCGTAGGCGGCCAGCAGCGCCTGCCGCCGGACCATCGCCCCGCCGGCCGGGACGAGCGCCAGCTGCCGGGCGAGCCGGCGGAGGTCGGCGGCGACCACCTGGATCGGGCGGCGGACCGCGGGCGGCGGCATCCGGGTGGCCGGCGTCTTCCGGGCGACCGCGCGACGGGCGGCCCGGCGACGGGCCGACCAGGCCCCGAGCCGCGGGAACGTCGCGCCGATGCCGGCGACGAGGACGGCAGCCCCGAGCAGGGCGAACAGAAGCGCGAGCTGCGCGAGAGCGGTGGCGGCCATGGCGACTCCTGGACCCGCAGGTACCCGCTCGACGCTACTACCGGCGCCGCGCGGGGTCAGCCCCCGGAAGCCAGCCGATGGCGATCCGCCGACGGGTCAGCTGCCGACGACCTGCTGGCCCGGGGTCCGCTCGGCCACGGCCTCCTCGGCCGCCCGCAGCAGCGGGGTGGCGACCGCCGTCCGCTCGCCGACGCGCAACCGCAGCCGGGGCGGCGTCCGCTGGGCCACCAGCCGCACGCGCCGCCCGCGCCCGAGGAACGCCGCGGCCGCGAGGCCGGCGACGACGCAGACGCCCCCGCCGAGGATCAGGCCCCAGGGCGCGCCGAGGTGCTCGGAGATCCAGCCGATCACCGGGGCGCCGACGGGGGTGCCACCCATGAAGCACATGAAGTAGAGCGCCATCACCCGCCCGCGCATCTGCGGGTCGACGCCGAGCTGGACGAAGCTGTTGTTCGCCACGCTGAACACCAGCGCCGCCGCACCGGTGGGGATGAGCATCACGGCGAACGACCAGTAGCCCGGCATCAGCCCGGCGACGACGGTCAGCAGGCCGAACACGACCGACGAGCCGACCAGGAACCGCTGCCGCGGGCGCAGGCTGCGCCGGGTGGACAGCAGGGCGCCGGTGAGCGAGCCGACGGCGAAGAACGTCGACAGCAGGCCGAACGCCTCGGCGCCGAGGCCGAACACCTGACGGGCCATGAGCGCGATGGTCACCTGGTAGTTGAAGCCGAAGGTGCCGACGACGAACGCCAGCACCATCGCCAGCACCAGGTCGGGGTGCGCCCAGGTGTAGGCCACCCCCGCCCGCAGCTGGCCCCCCGCCCGGGCGACCGGCGGGCTCGGGGTCAGCTCCGAGGCCCGCATGCCGGCCAGCGCGCCGATCGTGAACGCGAAGCTCGCCGCGTTGATGAAGAACGCCGGCGCGGTGTTGCCCGACGCCGCGCCGATCAGCACCCCGGCCAGCGCGGGGCCGACCAGGCGGGCGCCGTTGAAGATGGTCGAGTTGAGGCTGACCGCGTTGGCCAGCAGCCCGGGCCCGACCATCTCCGAGACGAAGGCCTGCCGGGCGGGCGCGTCGATCGCCGACACCGCACCCAGCCCGCCGGCCAGCAGGAACACGTGCCAGAGCGCCACCGAGTCGGTGGCGACGAGGACGCCGAGGGCCAGCGCGAGCACGCCCATCAGCGCCTGCGTGATCACCAGCAGCCGGCGCTTGGCGTACCGGTCGGCGAGCACGCCGCCGACCATGCTGAGCAGCAGCGTCGGCCCGAACTGCAGGGCGGTGATCAGGCCGAGGGCGATCCCGCTGTCGTGTGAGAGCTGCAGGACCAGCCAGTCCTGGCCGATGCGCTGCATCCACGTGCCGGTGAGGCTGACCAGGTTGGCCGAGGCGTACCGCCGGAAGTTGCGCACCCGCAGCGCGCGGAACATACCGGTGCCCTGGTCGGGAACCCTCCGCTGGTCAGCGCTGGTCCAGCTCACCCACTGGCCAGCTTGTCCATGATGACGGCGGCCTCGCGCAGAACCGCCCGGTCATCGGCCGGCAGCTCCTGCAACCGCTCGCTGAGCCACGCCTCGCGGGCGCGGGCCTCGGCGGAGAGCAGGTCCTCGGCCGCCGGGGTCAGACCGATGATCACCTGCCGCCCGTCGGTCGGGTGCGGCGTGCGCGTGACCAGCCCCATGCCCTCGAGCGCGACGACGACCCGCGTCATCGACGGCGGCTGCACCCGCTCGTGCGCCGCCAGCTCCCCCGGGCTCATCGGCCCGTGCCGCTTGAGCGTCGACAGCGCCGCCAGGTGGGTGAGCGTCACCGAGGTGTCGACCCGCTGGTTGCGCAGCCGGCGGGAGAGCCGCATCACCGCGAGGCGGAGGTCGTGGGCCAGCGCCGCGGTGTCCAGCGTCGTCCGACTCACGATCCTTAGCCTAACTCAATAGTCGATCAGAACAGCTGCTGCAGCGGTTCCAGCGCGAAGTAGACGACGAAGAGGACGGCGATGACCCACATCAGCGGGTGCACGTCGCGGCGTCGTCCCACCGCGGTCCGCAGCACGACGAAGCTGATCACGCCGGCTCCGATGCCGTTGGTGATCGAGTAGGTGAACGGCATCAGCGCGATGGTCAGGAACGCCGGGATGACCAGCGACATGTCGTCCCAGGCCAGGTGGCGGACCTGGCTGATCAGCATCGCTCCGACGATCACCAGCACCGGCGCCGCGGCCTCCGAGGGCACGACCTGCACCAGCGGGCTGAGGAACGTGGCGATGAGGAACAGGACGCCGGTGGCCACGCTGGCCAGGCCGGTGCGGGCGCCGTCACCGACACCCGAGGCGCTCTCGATGTAGGTCGTGTTGGACGAGACGCTGCCCGCACCACCGGCGGCCGCGGCGAGCGAGTCGATCAGCAGCACCCCCTGCGACCCGGGCAGGTTGCGGTCGGCGTCGAGCAGGCCGCCCTCGGCACCGACCGCGGTGACGGTGCCGACGGTGTCGAAGAAGTCGGCGATCATCAGCGCGAACACGATGAGCACGGCGGCGAGGACGCCGATCCGGCTGAAGGCGCCGAACAGCGAGAAGTGCCCGATCAGCGACAGGTCGGGGGCGCCGAACCAGTGCTTGGGCATGCTCGGCACCTGCAGCGCCCAGCCGTGCGCGTTGATCTCCTTGCCGTCGGTGCCGAACCGGGGCCCGATGTGCCCGATCGCCTCGATGACGATCGACAGCACGGTCGAGAAGAGGATGCCCAGCAGCAGCGCGCCCTTGATCCGGCGGACGACGAGGACGCCGGTGACCAGCAGCCCGAGCACGAAGACCAGCAGCGGCCAGCCGGCGAGCGCGCCGTTGACGCCGAAGCTGATCAGCGGGTTGCCGGGCCGGATGACGCCCGCGTCGGACAGGCCGATGATCGTCAGGAAGAAGCCGATGCCGACGGCGATCGCCGTCTTCAGCTGCGGCGGGATCGCCTCGAACACCGCCTGCCGGAAGCCGGTCAGGACCAGCACCGTGATCAGCAGGCCCTCGAGGACGACGAGGCCCATGATCTCGGGCCAGCTCATCTGCGTGTGCGCGTAGACGGCGACGATCGCGTTGATGCCGAGGCCCGTGGCCAGCGCGAAGGGGTACTTCCCGACGACACCCATCAGGATCGTCATCACACCGGCGATCAGCGCGGTCACGGCGGCGACCGAGCCGAACGACAGCGTGTGCTTCGAGATGTCCGCGCCCGACAGGATGATCGGGTTGAGCACCACGATGTAGGCCATCGTGAAAAAGGTGGTCACCCCGCCGCGCAGCTCGCGGCCGACCGTCGAGCGCCGGGCGCTGACCTGGAAGTACCGGTCCAGCCCGTTCCTCGGCCGCACCCGCGGACCCTCGGTCGTGCGCGCGGTGGCGGTGACGGTGGACTTCTCGGGCATGCGGTCTCCCCGTGGCGGACTGACGGTCGAGCGGCGACAGCGTGCCACACGCGCACCGAGCGGCGATCTAAGGTCGGGCCGTGCCGGAGACCAGGAAGCAGGCCCCCCCACCGCTGCAGGTGGACACCACCCGGGTGGTGCTCATCGGGACGGCGTTGTGGACGGTGGCGCTGGTCGTCCTGCTGCTCCTCGGCGACCGGGTGGCCCGCGTCTGGACCTGGACGTGCGTCGCCGCGATCGGGCTGGCTTTCCTCGGCCTGTTCGTCATGCGCCTGCAGGGCCAGCTGAGCCGCCGCAGCGACGACCCGGCCGACCGCTAGCTAGGGGCTCGCCAACCAGCTGACCGGTGGCCCCCCGCGCCTGGCGGCAAGGGCCTGGATCTGTGCCGCATCCAGGCAGCAGCCGCCCGGACAGTCGAACTCGACGGGCCGCCCGTTCGACCAGCCGACGGCCGCCGGCCGTCGACAGGTCGGGCAGTCCTCCCACGTGACGCGCTCAGCCGCTTCCACGGTGGTGCCTCCCGATCCTCAGCCCGCGGGCCGTGGGACGCCGCGGGACGAGGGGCAGCCGCACTGCTCCGGCCACATCCCCCCAAAACGGAAGCTCGTATCCCCCGGGGGGATTCGGTGGAAACGACAACAGACGGGGCGGTTTGTTCCGGTTTGCGCTCGTCCCGGTACCGCCCCGGATGGTCGCTCCAGGGCTCCGCAGGGAGGGCGCGTGCCACGTCCATATCGGGACGCCATGAAAGGCCGGCCAGGGCGACCGGTGGCAGCCGCGGTACTAGTCCTCGAGGACGTCGTACTCCGAGGTGTCGTACCGCGCCGTCGTGGTCACCTCGGTGTCGTCGACCGGGACGATGCTCGCCTGGCTGTGCGCGCCGCAGCCGTAGTCGGCGGTGACGACGCGGCCGTCGGCGGGCGCGTAGGCGTTGCCGCAGGCGCCGACCGACTCGCGCAGCGAACCGGCCAGCGGGAGGTAGAAACCGCAGGTCGCACAGGGCGCGGGCGCGTGCCGGGCCATCGGGGCGCCGGGCCCGAAGTCGCCGGCGGCCCAGCGGCTCACGGCCTCGGTGCGCCCGTCGCGGGACATCACGCGCTCGCGGCCGATGCCGAGCTCGAAGGCGACGACGCGGCCCTCGGGGTCGTCGGCCGAGTCGTCGTCCACCAGGTAGGACGGCGCCAGGCGGACGTCGTCCTCGGTGGAGGGCAGCACGTCGCCGACGGAGAGGTCGCCGGGCCGCAGCCGCTCGTGCCACGGCACCCACGCCGGGGCCAGCAGCGCCGAGTCGCCCGGCAGCAGCACCACCTCGTCGACGGTCGGGGCGTCGTCCCCCGGAACGCGCGCGAGGGTGACGGCCCAGTGCCAGCCCACGTAACCGGGCAGCCGGCTGGCGAAGCTGTGGGTGACGACCTCGCCGAGCACCTCGGGCCCCGGCACGTCGCCCTCGGCCGAGGGAGCCACGTGCTCCGGGGCGGCCCCCAGGTGCTCACCCACCAGGCCCGGGTCACCGGCGGTCTCGACGGCGGCGCCGCGGGCCTGCTCGACCGCGGCGGTCAGGAGGGGAGCTGCGAGGGAGTCGGCCACGGCCCCATCATCCCTGACGCGGGCGACGAGGGGGTGGCCCGTACCCGTGCGGCACCATGGGGGCGTGCCCGCCTTCCGCCGAGAGTCCGATGGTTGGCCCGGCGACGACCAGCCCACGGCCGCGACGACGCGGCCACAGCCGGCGGCCGGCCCCGCGGCGCCGAAGGTCACCGTCACCCGCGTGGCGGTCGCCCGCACCCGGCAGCTCCTCGGTGGGCTCGTCCGCCGGATCCGCGCCGCGAGCCGGGCCGACGGCGCCGGCGAGAGCGGCCTGACGCACCTGCTCTGGGTCAACGCCCTGCACATGGCCGGCGACGCGATGATCGCGGTCTCCCTCGCCGGCACGCTGTTCTTCGCCGCGACCACCAACGCCCAGCGCAGCAACGTCGCCCTCTACCTCGCGGTCACGATGGCCCCGTTCGCCGTCGTCGCCCCGGTGATCGGGCCGGCGCTCGACCGACTCCAGCGCGGCCGCCGCTGGGCCCTGGCGGCCAGCCTGGTCGGCCGCGCCGTCCTGGCCCTGGTGATGGCCGCGCACTTCCACGACTTCTGGCTCTATCCGGCCGCCCTCGGGGTCCTGGTGCTCTCGAAGGGACACAACGTGCTGCGCGCAGCCATCGTCCCGCGCGTGCTGCCCGCGGCCATGTCGCTGACGTCGGCCAACGCGCGCCAGTCGATCTTCGGGCTGGCCACCGCCGCCGTCGCGGGCGGCGTCGGGGCCGGGATCGCCAAGTGGCTCGGCTTCAGCTGGGAGCTGCAGGCCACCGCGCTGGTCTTCCTCGTCGCGGGCGTGCTGGCCGTCCGGCTGCCCCACCACGTGGACGTGCCCGAGGGCGAGCTGCCGGCCGACGTGTTCAGCACCGCCGAGATGCCGCGTGTCGGCCGGCGGCGGCGGGTGGTCAGCCCGCACGTGGTGCTCGCCCTGCGGGCGAACGCGGCACTGCGCGGGCTCGGCGGCTTCCTCACGATCTTCTCGGCGTTCCTCGTGCAGGCCACGTTCCCCGGCGGCTGGGAGGCCACCGCGGCGCTCGGCACGCTCGCCGTCGTGGCCGGGATCGGCAGCTTCGCCGGCACCGCGGCCGGCTCGCGGCTGCACAACGCATCGCCCGACCGGCTGGTCCTGTACTCGGCGGGCGCCGCGGCCGTGATCACGGTGCTGGCCGCGATCTTCTACAGCTTCGCGATGGCCGCCGTCGTCGTCGGCGTCTCCGCGGTCACCAACGCGCTGGGCAAGGTCTCGCTCGACGCAATCATCCAGCGGGAGGTGCCCGACAACCTCCGGGCGTCGGCCTTCGCGCGGTCGGAGACGATGCTGCAGCTGGCCTGGGTGGTCGGCGGCGCGTTCGGGATCGCCCTGCCGCCCACCGGCTGGATCGGCTTCACCGTCGCCGCGTCGCTGCTCGCGCTCGCCGTCGGCCTGGTGCTCTGGAGCCTGCACCGCAGCCGGCCCCGAGCCGCCCGCCCGGCGGTCTCCCCCGACGCCCCCACGACACCGGTCGGTCCGCCGTGGGCATGAGACACCGTCTCGGCGCCGCCCTGCTGCTGCTCGTGCTGACCGGCTGCGGGCAGAGCGCGCCGTCCGGGCCCGCTGACGTGCGGGTCGCCGTCGGCAGCCAGCAGATCGCGGTCCACCCGGCGCAGTACTGCCTCGACGGCAAGGGGACGCGTTACAACATCACCCCGCCGATCCTCGAGGTCGCCCCCGACTCCCCCATCACGCTCACCGTGCCCGACGCGGTCGCCGCGCGCGGCTGGAGCGTGCAGGTGTTCGACGAGAAGCTGGTGAACAAGCTCGGGGTGATCACGGTGCCGAAGGGCAAGCAGGCCTACACCGAGATCAACACCTCCGACGTCGCCCCGCCCGCCTACTACCTGGTGATCATCGAGAACAAGGGCGGCGCGTGCGGTGCCTTCTCCGGCGCCTGGCCGGTCGGCTTCCTGCGCGCCGGGGCGGGCTCGCCGAGCACGCCGACACAGCGCATGCCGACGCCGAGCCTGCCGCCGTCGACCCCGGCCCCCTCGGGCTGAGGGCGCTCAGCCCTCGAGGTCGGCCGCGACGGCGCGCAGCACCGAGGCGACCTTGCGCGACTCGGCCCGGTCGGGGTGCCGGCCGCGGTGCAGGCTGTTGGACACGTCGTCGAGCAGCTTGATCAGGTCCTCGATGATCGGCACGAGCTCGTCGGGCTTCTTCCGCCCGGCGGCGGCCACCGAGGCGGCCACCGACGGCAGCGGGTCGAGCACGCGCACCTGCAGTGCCTGATCGCCCCGGCGTCCGGCGACGATGCCGAACTCCACGCGCTGGCCGGGCTTCAGCTCCGACGTACCGGCCGGCAGGGCGTCCTTGTGCACGAAGACGTCGGGGCCGCCCTCCCGTGAGAGGAAGCCGAAACCCTTCTCCGGGTTGAACCACTTGACCTTGCCGGTGGGCACGTTGGATCCCTCAGTTCCTTGCTGCGTCGGCGCTCTGGCCGGGGACGACTGCGGCGCGGGGCCGCTCGTGGCACAGGTTAGCTGCCGATTCGCGCAACAGCGCCCGACTTTCGGCCGAACACGAAGTAGCCGATCGGCACTGCCCCGAGCGAGTTGACCAGCACCACCGCGGTGGCCCATGCCCGCTTCGAGCCACGGAGCTGGTCTGCCGGGCGACGCCTGAGGTCGATCAGGGCCGCAATCTTGAGGACGCCCTCGACGACCGCGCCGAGCACGATCAGCCTGCGGCTGCGTTCGCTGAGCTCGCTCCACCGTCGTCTGACCACCATGACGTCCTCTCGTTCGTTCGGGATCGGCCATTGTTCACCCGCCGGCCCCGGCAGACTCCCCCCGTGCGCGTGGCGACGTTCAACCTGCTCAACGGACGGTCCCTGGACGACGGCACGGTGGACGTCGACCGGCTGGCCGCCGCGGTCGCGAGCCTGGACGCCGACGTGCTCGGGCTGCAGGAGGTGGACCGGGACCAGGAGCGTTCGCACGGGGCCGATCTGACGGCGATCGCCGCCGAGGCGATGGGTGCGGTCGACTCGCGGTTCGTCGCCGCCCTCTCCGGCACACCGGGCGGCCGCTGGACGGCGGCAACCGGGAGCGAACCGACGGGATCGCCGGCCTACGGGATCGCGCTGCTCTCCCGGTACCCCGT
>Ga0308173_10000918_pt1 | contig 13863 bp, 15 predicted proteins | sample PhyPR1_FD_203716 | JGI IMG/M metagenome (GOLD analysis project Ga0308173, IMG submission 203716) | Soil microbial communities from UC Gill Tract Community Farm, Albany, California, United States - DLSLS.P.R1 | ecosystem: Environmental > Terrestrial > Soil > Agricultural land | place: USA...
ATGCCGGCGGCGAGCTGCATCGGCTCTCCTTCGACACGGACGGAAACGGGCAGCCCCGCGTCCCGCACCTGATCGACGAGGGCATCGATCGAATCGAGTCCCGGGTTTGGCTGGAGGCTCGTTTCGTTTTCGCGCAGCAGACCGAGCAGCCTGCGCATCTCGTTGAGCGCGGTCCGAGAGGTCTCCTCGATCGAAACGAGGCTCTGCCGGGTTGCGTCGTCGTCGACTCCGACGAGACGCTGACCCGCTTGTGCCTGGACGACGACGACACTCACGGCGTGCGCCACGATGTCGTGCAGCTCGCGCGCGATCCGCGCCCGCTCGTCGACGACTGCCGCGCGGGCACCGTCCTGGCTCCGCCGCTCCCGGCCGCGCACCGCGACCCCGAAGAGGTAGCTGATCGCGGCGAACCCGATCGCCCAGACGACGTCGCCAATCCCGTGGACGTGCGGATCTCGCAACTCGTGGACCGCGATGGCAACGGTCGCGACGACCGCGACGGGCGCGCGTGGCGCACCGTTTGCCACCGCCGAGTACACGGCGACCAGTGCCACGAGGAAGAAGCTGGTCGCCTCCGCGCCGCCGAGCGCGAGGGACGACCAGACGATCGTCGCCATCACGACTGCGAACGCGAGTGACGGCCGGCGGCGCCGGAGGACGAGCGGGACGGTCATGAGCGGGATCACGGCGAGCGCCGTCGCGAGCCGCGGTCCGGGAAAGACCGGGCTCCCTTGGTAGCTCGACCCGCTCCACAACTCGAACTCCGCGAGCGCGGCGAGCGCCGCCGCGAGTGCGGCGTCGGCCCAGACCGAACCCGTCAGGAGCGCAATCGCCCTCTTCACGACGCTGAACGTAGCGCGGAGGTCGGCATTCCGCATCCGACCGAAGTCGGATCATCGGCCCCGAAAAGACCCGACCCGCGACCGATGACGCTGGTTCGGCGGGCTCCTACTCTCGGCGGGTCAATCCGAAGGAGGACTCGTGCCGCACCCGAACCGCATCCGCTCTTTCGCTCCATTGCTCGCCTTCGTGGCCGCCGCCGGCTACTGCGTCGAGGGCGCGATCGTCGTCCGCGCACCGCAGGGCGATTCAGGGTGGCACGCCTCGGGGTACGCCGTCGAGGCCGCATTCGTGATCGCGTTGCTCGCGTCGATCCCACTCGTCGGCGCGCTTCGTCACTCGTCGTCCCGTGCCTCGACGATCGCCGCCTGGCTCGTCCGCATCGGCTTCGGAGCAATGCTCGTGAGCGCGGTACCGAGCCTCGTCGCCGGCGAGGACATGGTCGGCCCGGCATTCCTGCTCGGAGTGCTCGCTTCCGTTGTCGGCCTCGGCTGGCTCGCGGTCGTGGAGACGCGGACGCGCGCGGACGGCTGGTGGGCGGCGCCCGCCGTCGCCGCGGGACTCGTTCTCAGCATGGTGCTCGGCGACCACGGAGGCGGCATCCTGCTCGGGCTCGCGTGGGCAGCGACGATTCCCGCAGCCCGCGACGGCGGCCACCCCGCTACCGTTGGAGCGTGACGCCCGACGCGCTCTACTTCACCGACGATCCGAAGGCGTGCAAGCTGCTCGCTAAGGATCCGTTTGCGCTCCTCGTCGGGTTCGCGATCGACCAGCAGGTGCCCGTGCCGAAGGCGTTCGCCGGGCCACAGGCGCTGAAGGACAGGGTCGGGACGCTCGACCCGAAGAAGCTCGCGAAGATGGACCTCACGGACGCGTTCGCGGAGAAGCCGGCGATCCACCGCTTCCCCGGCTCGATGGCGCAGCGCGTGCAGGAGCTCGCACAGGTCGTCGCCGACGAGTACGGCGGCGACGCGTCGCGCATCTGGAAGGATGCGAATGACTCCGCCGACTTGAAGAAGCGCATCGGCGCGCTGCCCGGCTTCGGCGAGATGAAGATCAAGTCCCTCGGCGCGGTGCTCGCGAACCGGTTCGGCGTCGAGATCGCGAAGCCGCTCGAGCCGGACCACCCGACGCTCGGCGTCGTCGACTCACCCGAGGCGCTCGAGCGCTACCAGAGCTGGAAGCGCGCCTACAAGAAGGCCTCCAAGGGAACCTGAGCCGCGGCACGTAGGCGCTCGGCGTCCGCGCGCACCTGCTCGTCGGGAAACGGCGGCGGATCCTCCTCCGGGAACGGGAACGGCCACTCCGGCCGCGGATCCTCGACGTAGCGCGGCACGAGGTGCACGTGCAGGTGCGGCACGGAGTTCCCGAGCACGTCGTAGTTCATCTTCACCGGCTCGAACACCGCCTCGATCGCGCGCGCCGCGTGCAGGGTCTCCGCCCAGAAGCGCATCGCCTCCTGCGCGGAGAGCTCGGTCGGCTCGACGACGTGCCGGCCGCGGAAGTAGACGTGTGAGAGACCGCGCTGGATGCCGCCGCGGTGCAGGTACGCGTCGGTCAGCTCGCCGGACCAGAAGCGAAGGCCGTGCAGCGTCTCGTCCGGCCTGCCCTCCTCGCAGATCGGGCAGTTCTCACCGCGCTTCCGCGCATAGAATCGTTCGGGCCAGCGCACGAGCCTAGGATGACAGCATGCCGGAGACGCCCGAGCAGTTCTGGGAACGCGCGCGCGACGCGCTGCGCGCTCCGCCGGTGGAGGAGTGGGAGTCGTGGCCGTTCACCGGCGACGTCACGCCGAAGGCGCTCGACCCGCCGGTCGAGGCGGAGACACCTCGGCACGGTGTCGGCGGCGAGGACTGCCACGCGTGCCGGGAGGGCCTCGACCGCGCGATCTGGCATGACGACCGTTGGATGCTCAACCCGTTGCGCGAGCCCTCCGGCCTGCCGTTCGTCTGCCTCCTCGAGACGCGCGCGCACGTCGACTTCCCCGACCTGGACGACCGGCACGCTGCCGATCTCGGGCCGTTGCTCGTGCGTATCGAGCGCGCCGTCGCCTCGATCCCCGGTGTCGGGAACGTGCACGTCGGCCGCTGGGGTGAAGGCTCGGAGCACTGCCACATCTGGTTCATGGCGCGGCCGGCGCGCATGGAGCAGCTGCGGAGCTCGTTCGCAGCGATCTGGGACGACGTCCTCCCACCGACACCGCGCGAGGTGTGGGACGCGAACGCGGAAATCGTTCGCGGCGCGTTGAGCCTCTAGCGCGGGTCCGGCCGGTCGACGTTCCAGTGGCGGCTCACGGAGGCGATCCAGGAGCCGTCGTCCCGCGGGTTGAGCGCAAAGCGCGTGATCGAGCGCTGGCCGAGCTCGTGGTCGCCGTAGAGCACGTCGATCGAGAAGCGGCGCGGCTCTTCGATTGCAGCGCGCGCCTCTGCGAACACGTTCTCGGAGGAGTCGCGGAAGGCGCCCTGCCAGAAGCCGACCTCGCCGGGCGCGATGTAGATGTCCCGGTTCAATCTTCGGAAATGCTCGACCGGCGGATGGTCTACCGGACCGCTCTCCCGCTCCCCACGGAACGTCCAGCCGTGCAGCACCGCGATGCCGCTGCCGACGTTGCGTGCGGCGATCGCGAGGTAGATGACGCCCTCCGCGACCTCGGCGATTGCGCCTGAGCCTTCGATCCGGAACCACTTCTCGTCCATGAACCCGACCTTCACCGGGGTGTCGTCCATCCGCGACGTCGCGAGCAGCGGGCGCAGTCCCGCGAGCAGCGACCGCTCGGCGGCCCGCGCGGCGCGATTCGCGGAACGCACCGACGCGAACGTCGCGATCGCAAGCACGAGCGTCGCCGCCGCGGTGACGATCGACGACACGGCGACCCAGTCCGTTGCGAGGATCATCCGCGCAGCTCCTTGAGGGCAGGACCGAGTGCCTGTTTCGCGTGCAGTACCGGCTCGAAGAGATCGCCGCGCTCCGCGACGCGCTGCAGCGCGACCTCCATCGTGAAGTCGCGCGGCCGCACGTCCTCGGTCAGCTCGTCCCAGCCGAGCGGCGTCGACACCGGCGCGCCGGGCTTCGGCCGCACCGAGTACACGGAGGCGATCGTCTTCCCGTGGCCGTTCTGGCGGTGATCGACGAGAACGCCTGACCGCTTCTTCTTCAGCCACTCCGTCGTCACCTCGCCGGGATGCTCGGCCTCGAGCTTGCGCGACAGGAGCTCCGCGAACTCGTACGTGTCGCCGTAGGTCGACCGCCGCGCGATCGGCACGAGGACGTGAATGCCGTCCGCGCCGCTCGTCTTCACCCACGACTCGAGGCCGAGCTCGTCCAGCGCAGCGCGAACGTAGTGCGCGACGCGCACGCAGAGCGCGAACGCGCCGGGCTCCTCCGGCGGGTCGAGGTCGAACAGCACCCAGTCGGGCCGTTCGGGCTTGTCGGTACGCGAGTACCACGCGTTCATGTCGATGCAGTGCATCTGCACCATCCAGAGCAGCGCGTCGCGGGAGTTGACGAGCGGGAAGTCGACGAGCCGGGATTCGCCCTTGCCCCCGCGCGGCCACGTGCGGAACTGCCTCGTCGGGATCCAGTCGGGGATGCCCTTCGGCGCCTGCTTCTGGAAGAAGGAGCCGCCGGGCAGCCCTTCGCGCCAGCGCTTCATCGTGAACGGCCGGTCGCGGAGGTGCGGGACGATCCAGTCGGCGACCGCGTCGTAGTACGCGAAGAGGTCGCCCTTCGTGATGCCGTCGTCCGGGAAGAGGACGCGGTCGGCGGAGCTGAGCTTGACCTTCATACGACGTCCACGATCGGGAAGCGTGCGTCGCGCTCTTCGCACGCGCGTGCGAAGAGCGCGGCGCCGATGTCGCCGGTGAAGAGCGAGTAGCGATGCTGAACCTGGCCGAGCGCCGCGTCGGCGAACGAGCGCGCGCGCTCGAGCCAGAGCTCGTCGCCGGTCAGCACGTAGGTGCGGAGGAGCGCGTAGCCGTTGCCCGCGGTGCCATGGCAGAGTCCCGGACCCTTCTCGAGCGGCCCGTTGCGCCACGTGCACTCGGCTCCCGCGAGCAGCAGGTCCTCGGGCATGAGGTCGCCGAGCGTCGCGACGATGCCGGGGGCGCCGTGGCACCACTGCACGCGGTCCGGGTCGACTCCCGCGATGGGCGGCCAGTTGACGATGTCGCCGTCCCACACTGCGTGCTCGCGCAGCACGGGCTCGATGCGCCGACGGAGCTCGTCGTCGTCGACGAAGCCGCGAAGCGCGTGCACGTTGCCGGCGAATCCGTGAGCGGGTCCGAGGTACTGCGCGGGCGGCCCGCCGAGAAGCGTCTGCGTCCACAGTCCGAACCCGCAGCGCTCCCACTCGGCGTGGAGGATCTCCGCCGACCGGCGCCATTCGAGCCCGGCCGCCTTCGCGGCGAGGATCGTCCCGGGCGAGCCCCAGAGAAGCTCCCACGAGGGGTTGCGCTCGTTCGCGTCGACGAGCTTCTGGAGACGCGCGTCGTCGGCGCGGGTGACGAGCAGCGTGCCGGTTTCGCCGATGAGGAGGCTCGCGCTCTCCTCCTCGGGCGGCCGCAGCTCGACCTCGATCGCCGAGCCGAGACGCCGCAGCGCCCACACCATCCCGGCGGCGCCGAGATACAGCGTCCGCGCCTCGTCGGCGGTCACCTCGTCGTCGAGCTCGTGCGCCGGCCAGACTCCATCGCGAACCGACGTCTCGGCCTCGGCGACGATCTCTTCGACGGTCACGTGCGCACCGCCCAGATGACGTACGCAAGGTTCGGGATCGCGTACGTCCCGTCCGGGAGCATCGCCGCGAGCCGCGCGAAGACCTCGTCGCGATCGTCGCGCGTCGCGATCCAGCTGATCGTGCGCAGGTTCTCGAGGATCGCGGCGCGATCGAGGACGTGATCGTGCGGGACGCTCGTCCGGCGGTGCACGTCCGTGAAGAGGCCGGAGCCTTCGACGAGCTCCTCCCACTCGGGCTCTTCGAGCCACGGCTGCGGCGCGGCATCGTGAAGCGACTCGAGGGCAGCGGCGAAGTCGGGCGGCAGAGGGCTCGGCCGGCGCTCGTCGGGCCCGTTCCAGACGACCGCGAACACGCCTCCCGCACGCAGGATGCGCGCGATCTCCGGCAGCGCGACGTCCTTCCGGAACCAGTGGAACGCCTGCGCGGCGAACACGCCGTCGGCAGAGCCGTCCGGCAGCGGCAGCTCCTCCGCCGTCCCCTTCAGCGCCGTGACGATGGGAACGGCGCGCTCGAGGACTGCGCGCATGCCGTCGAGCGGCTCGACCGCGATCACGCGCTCGTACCGGCCGGCGAGGACACGCGTCAGCTTGCCGGTACCCGCGCCGACGTCCACCACGGTCGCCGCCGGGCCGAGCGGAATTGCGTCGAGGATCGCGTCCGGGTAATCGGGACGCGTGCGCTCGTACTCCTCCGCGGTACGGTCGAAGCTCTGTGCGCGGTCGATCACGTGCGCAGCGTACGGAACGCGTGCGCGTCGAGCTCGAGCCGGTGGTCGGCCGCGGGCAGCAGCTCGGTCAAACGCTCGCGGAGCGCCGCACGGTCGTGCTCGGGCAGTGCGCCCATGGAGCTCGTCGAGACGAAGTAGGCGGCGACCGATTCGCGCGTCGTCGTCCACGTGTGGCGATGGTGCTCCTCGGTGAGCGGCGTGAACGGCGCGCCTTCGAAGCCGAGCTTCCATTCGCCGCTCTGCACCTTTGGGCCACCGGGAACGGGCAGCCCGCTCGCGGCGGCGTGATATGTCTCGCGGAACGCGTCCGGCAGCTCGGGCTCGAAGCCGAGCCACTCGTTGAAGCAGACGACGAGCGTCCCGCCCGGTCGCAGCACGCGCGCAAGCTCGCGCACCGCGATGTGGCTGTCGAACCAGTGGAACGCCTCGGCGACGAACGCGGCATCGACCGATGCGTCGTCGAGCGGGATCCGCTCCGCGCTGCCTTCGAGGGAGTCCGCGGCGGTGACGTTGCGCTCGAGCACGCTGCGCATTCCGGCGAGCGGCTCGACCGCATACACGACCTCGAAACGCTCGACGAGCAGCGAGGTCAGCTTCCCCGTGCCGGCTGCGAGGTCGAGCGCCGTCTCGCCCTCGGCTTCCGCGACGAGGGACGCCGGCCACGGCGGGCGACCGAGGTCGTAATCCTCGGCGAGCGCGTCGAACGCGAGCCCCTGCGGGTCGCTCACGGCGTCGTCCAGTAGACGTCGGTCGTCAGCTCGAGCTCGTGGCTTCCCTCGAGCGCCGGGTATGCGCGCGCCGCGATCGCGCGCCGCTCCTCCTCGGGAATCGACGCCGGCGTGCTGCCGGTCAGCCACAGGTCGACGAGATCGCGGCCCGAGACGAGAAGCGTGTCGACGAACCGCTCGGGTCCCTGCGGTTGGATGTGGTCGCGCCAGTTGGGGAACTCGCCACGAGCGCCCGGCCGGTGGAAGCGCGCCCAGATCTCGTCGAGATCGGCCTTCAGCGGCGGCGGGATCTCGCCCCAGCCGCGCGCGAGAATCGCGAGGCCGCCGCCGGGCCGCAGCACGCGCCGGATCTCTGCGAGCGCGCGCTCGTAGTCGAACCAGTGGAACGCCTCGCCTACGAAGACACCGTCGACCGACGCGTCCGCGAGCGGAATCGCCTCCGCCGTCCCGGCGACGGCGCCGTCCTCGATGTAGGCGCGCATCGCGTCGTCGGGCTCGACAGCGATCACCGTCGCGAAGCGTTCGCGTAACGCGCGCGTGAGCTTGCCCGTGCCGGCGGCGAGGTCGAGAACAGTCGCCTCGGCGCCGAGGCCGAGCTCCTCCGCCGCGAAGGCGACGGCAGCGCGCGAGTACTCGGGCCGCGTGCGCGCGTACGCGTCCGCGACGCGGCCGAAGGTGTGCCCGGGTTCAGCCGATGCCTGCAAGAAGGAAAGCGCGATTCTCGCGCAGCATCTCGCGCGCGATCACGAGTCGCTGGATCTGGTTCGTTCCCTCGTAGATCTGCGTGATCTTCGCGTCGCGCATCATGCGCTCGACCGGGTACTCCTGGATGTAGCCGTAGCCGCCGAGCACCTGCACCGCGTCGGTCGTCACCTCCATGGCGACGTCGGTGCAGTACAGCTTCGCCATCGCCGAGAGCTTGGTCAGCTCGGAACCGGTGTCGCCCTCGTCGATCATGCGGCCGACCTTGTAGAGGATTCCGCGCGCGGCTTCGCACTTCGTCTCCATGTCGGCGAGCATCCCTGCGATCAGCTGGTGCTGCGCGATCGGCTTGCCCATCGTCTCGCGCGAGCGCGCGTATTCGAGCGCGTAGTCGGTCGCGCCCTGTGCGAGCCCGAGCCCCTGCGCGCCGATGCCGGGGCGGGAGCGGTCGAGGATCCGCATCGCGATCTTGAAGCCGTCTCCCTCCTCACCGAGTCGGTTTGCAGCCGGGATGCGGCAGTCGTCGAAGAACACCTCGCCGGTCGTCGAGCCCTTGATCCCCATCTTCGGCTCGATCCGCCCCACTTCGAACCCAGGCGCGTCGGCCTCGACGACGAAGGCGCTGATCCCACGGTGCTTGTCGTCCGGATCGGTCTTTGCGAAGACCACGTACACGTGCGCGACGCCGGCGTTCGTGATGAAGCGCTTGCCGCCGTTCAGGACGTACTCGTCGCCGTCACGCAGCGCGGTCGAGCGCATCGCGGCGCTGTCGGAGCCGGAACCGGGCTCCGTCAGCGCGTAGGCGGCGAGCCACTCGCCGCTCGAGAGCCTCGGCAGGAATCGCGCCTTCTGCTCGGCGCTGCCGGCGAGCTTGATCCCGAGAGAGCCGAGCTCCTGCGCGGCGATGATGAGACCGCTCGTCGCGCAGACCTTGGAGAGCTCCTCGATCGTCACGAGCGTCATCAGCGAGCTCTCGCCGATGCCGCCGTATTCCTCGTCGTACATGACGCCGAAGAGCTCGTTCGCGCGGAACATCTCGACGACGTCCCAGGGGAACTCGGCGCTCTTGTCGATCTCGGCGGCGCGCGGAGCGATCCGCTCGCGGGCAATCGTGCGCACGAGCTCGCGGATCTCGCGCTGCTCGTCGGTGAGCGGGTCGAGGGCGCTCATTGCGGCGGGAAGTGTAGAGGTCCGTCCGACGGTGCTGCTAGTCTGTTTTCAATGTTGACAACGACTTGGACGTCTCCCGGTCTATCAGAGCTGTCCCTGGACGATCTGGAGGCCGAGCTGGCCACGCTCGCGGCGCATCTGTATGCGGGGTACGTGCCGCTGGCTGGAGCTCGTAGCGGAGCTCGACAGACGCCGGGGCTGGGCCGAGGACGGGTGCGGCTCGTGCGCGGAGTGGCTCGCCTGGCGCTGCGCGCTGACGCCCCGGTCGGCGCGGGAGCACGTCCGGGTCGCCCGGTGCCTGGCCGGGCTGCCGGCGACGCACGCCGCGTTCGCTCACGGCGAGCTTTCGTACGCGAAGGTGCGGGCGCTGACTCGCGTCGCGACGGCCGAGAACGAGGAAGAATTGCTCGAGCTCTCCCGCGTCCACACGGCGGCGCAGCTCGAGCGCACCGTCCGCGCCTACAGGCGCGTATCGACGGCCGAGGCACGCGAGCAGCTCGATGACGCCCACCTGAGCGTGTTCTGGAATGCGGACGGATCCCTGGAGATCCACGGCCGCCTCGCCCCCGAGGACGGGGCGCTGCTGCTGCGGGCGCTCGACGCTCTGCGCGACTCGATCTGGAAGGACGGCCGCGGTTCCGCGGAACCGCGGGCCGCGCGGCAGGCATCGAACGCCGAGGCGCTGGTCGCGGTCGCCGAGGCTGCGCTTGCGGGGGGCGGTGAGCGCCGCCCGGGCGGCGAGCGCTACCAGGTCGTCGTCCACGCCGACGAAACTGCCCTGTCGAGCGGCGAGGGCGGCTGCGAGCTCGAAGAAGGAAGCGCGCTCGCGCCGGAGACCGCACGCAGGCTCGCCTGCGACGCCTCCCTGGTACGCGACGGGCACAGAACGCGCACGATCCCGCCCTCGGTTCGCCGCGCGCTGCGAACGCGCGACCGCGGCTGCCGCTTCCCCGGCTGCGAGAACCGCCGCTTCGTCGACGCACACCACCTAAAGCACTGGGCACACGGCGGCGAAACGACACTCGACAACCTCGTCCTACTCTGCCGCCGCCACCACCGAACCGTGCACGAAGGCGGCTACCAAGTCGACGCGGAAGGGCGGTTCTTCAACCCCTGGGGCAAAGAGATTCCACCGGCCCCCAGGCTGCCTCCCGGCCAGGCGGCGAAGCTCCCCACAAGCAACGCGACCGGGTTCGACACCGCCACCGGCGAACGACTCGACCTCGCCGCAACGGTCGACGCGATGCTCGCAATTGGCTAATCCCGCGCGCGTTCGTGCCGATACATCCTGCATGGTCATCCCGGTCAGGATCCTCGCGCTCGTCGTCGCAGCGACCGCCTGCGCATGCGCGGCGATGACGCTGCTGCTCGTCGCGGCGCGCGTTTAACCGCGGTCGTGAAAGACGGCCTCGGCGTTGTGCCCGTCGGGGTCGAAGACGAACGCGCCGTAGTAGCCCGGGTGGTACTGCGGCCGCTCTCCGGGTGAGCCGTTGTCGCGGTAGCCGGCCGCGAGAGCCGCTGCGTGGAACGCGTCGACCGCGGCGCGATCGCCGACGCCGAACGCGTAGTGGACGTTCTCGGTCGCGCGCTCGCCGGGGACGAAGCTGAACGAGCCGGCGCCGTCGCTCAGGGCGACGCGGTCCGCGGTCTCGCTTCGAAACTCGAGACCAGCGGACGGCGCGACCGTCCTGAAGAACGCGTGGATCGCGGCGAGGTCGCGCGTGCGGAACCAGACGTGGTCGACCGCGTGCGGGCGCACATTCGCGTGATGTACCGCCTCGATCGAGTTGCCGTCCGGGTCGAGCACGAACGCGCCGTAGTAGCTCGAGGAGTACTGCGGCCGCGGTCCCGGCTCGCCGTCGCTCTCGTAGCCCGCCTCCGTCATCGTGAGCCACCACGCATCGACGGAGTCGCGGTCGTTCTCGCCGAAGGCGACGTGCAGGTTGCGCGTGACGTCGTCGCGCTCCTCGATGCCGAAGTCGCGCCACGCGACGTACTGGCCGTCCTCGGTCGGCAGGCCGAGCGCCTCGATATAGAAGGCCCGGCTCGCCGCGAGGTTCGAGACGTGGATGTCCAGGTGGTCGAACACGCGTAGATTCTTCCGCACCATGATCCTCGAGAACGGCCTCATCCGCACACTCGACCCGCAGGTGCCGACGCAGCGCGCGCTGGCGATCGCCGGCGACCGCATCGCGGGCGGCGTCGGGGTGCACGAGACCTCGCTCGCCTCGCCCGACGTCTTCGATCTCGGCGGACGTGTCGTCGTGCCCGGATTCACCGACTCGCACGTGCACTTCCCGACGTGGGCGCTCGCCCGGCACGAGGTGAACCTCGACGGCTGCGCGAACCTCGGGGAGGCGATCGAGCGCATGCGGGGCACCGAGCCTGGGCCCGGCGGCTGGATCCGCGGCTACGGCTGGCGAAGCGGAGACTGGCAGCCGCAACGCGAGCCGACGCGCCACGACCTCGACGCGATCACCGGCGACACACCGGCCGGGCTGATCGCAAAGGACTACCACTCCCTCTGGGTCAACTCGGCCGCGCTCGCGCTCGCGGGCGGCGACCTCGAGGTGACCGGCGGCGTCGTCGAGCGCGACGGGAACGGCGAGCCGACCGGCGTGCTCCGAGAAGAGGCGGCGTGGAAGTTCAAGGAGCGGTACATGGTCGTCTCCGACGACGCCTATCTCGACGCGATGCGCGGTGCGATCAAGCTCGCGAACGCGCGCGGCGTCACGTCGGTGCACGACAAGGACGGCTGGCTCGGCGCGCTCCGGCTGTGGCGCAAGCTCGAGGAGCGCGGGCAGCTCTCGCTCCGAGTGTGGCAGTCGATCCCGGCCGACCTCGTCGACCACGCTGCGGCGGTCGGGCTGCGCTCCGGCCTCGGCAGCCCGTACCTGCGGGTCGGCTATCTGAAGGTGTTCATGGACGGGACGCTCGGCTCGCAGACCGCGTGGATGCTCGACGGCTCCGGCGTGCAGATCACGAGTGGAGCCGAGCTCGCAGAGATCGTGCGCCGCGGCGCCGCGGCGGGCTTTCCCGTCGGCGTGCACGCGATCGGCGACCGCGCTAACCGCGAGGCACTCGACGCGTTCGAGCAGACGCGCGAGGTGTGGCAGCCACTCGGGTTGCGCCACCGCGTGGAACATTGCCAGCTGCTCGCGCCGGAGGATCTTCCCCGCTTCGCCGAGCTGGGCGTCGCCTGCTCGGTGCAGTTCTCGCACGCGCCCTCCGACCGCGACCTCGCGGACCGCTTCTGGGCGGGCAAGACCGACGGCGCGTACGCATTCCGGTCGCTGCTCGCCTCCGGCGCGGTGGTCGCGAACGGCTCCGACGCGCCGATCGAGGAGCTCGACCCGCTGGCGGGCATCCGGGCGGGAGTGCGGCGGACGATCGACGAGCGCGGGCCGTGGCACGAAGAGCAGTGCCTCCTCGTCGACCAGGCGTTCCAGGCGACATCGGTTGCGCCCGCCTGGCTCGCAGGCGACGAGCGCTGGCGCGGAAAGCTCATCCCCGGCCACGTCGCCGATCTCGTGGTACTGGATCGCGACCCGTGGGAGGACCTCGACGCGCAGGTCGTCGCGACGATGGTCGGCGGCCGCTGGGTACACAACCCGCCGCCCTGGTAGGTTCGTGCGCTATGAAACGAGCTGCACGGCTGTGACCGCTCCGTACGACGCGCGTCCTCAGCTGATGCGCATCGCCACCGGCCACATCCTCACGGCCGCGCTGTACTGCGTCGCGGAGCTCGGTGTGGTCGACGAGATGCCCACCGGTGAACCGTTTTCGGTCGACGAGCTGGCGGCGCGCGTCGGGGCCGACGCCGACGCCCTGCATCGCGTCATGCGCGCGCTCGCCGCCGAGGGTCTCTTCGTCGAGACCGCACCGCACGCATATGCGACGACCGAGCTCGGCGAGTTGCTGCGTGACGGCCCCGGGACAATGCGCTACTTCGCGTTGCTCCACGGGTCACAGTCGATGCCCCAGTTCGTCGACATGCTCGAGACGGTTCGAACAGGCGTCCCCGTGCCGATACGACGCGACGGGCGGACGCGCTGGGAACAGTTGGCGGACGATCCCGAGCAGGCCGAAGTCTTCAACCGGGCCATGCGCGGGCGCGCCGAACGGCTTCACCTCGCTCTGCAAGCAGTCGACTGGAGCGACGCGCGGACGGTCGTCGACGTCGGCGCCGGAATGGGCGGCGTTCTCCTCCCCCATCTCATGCGCGAGCCGCATTTGTGCGGGGTCCTGTTCGATCTCCCGTTCGCGGAAGCCGACGCACGTGGAGCGATCGCGGACACGGGTCTCGCCGATCGCTGCGACTTCGTCGGCGGTGACTTTTTCCAGGCGGTCCCGGGCGGCGGAGACATCTACCTCCTCTCGAACGTGCTGCACGACTGGGCCGACGACGAGGCGCACCGGATCCTGAGTACGACGCGCGCGGCGATGGGTGAAGACGCACGGCTCTGGCTCCTCGTACTGGAGGACGTCGTCGCGCCCGGCGACGACCGCCAACCGGTCAAGATCCTCGACCTGCAGATGCTCGTCGCGCTCGGCGGACGGGAGCGCACGGAGCACGAGTTTCGATCACTCTTCGAAGCAGCGGGCTTCGAGCTCGTCGAGAAGGCGGGCACCGGCCCGCACGCGCTTATCGGACGGCCCGTCTAGATGGTCGGCCATCGCATCGGCCGCGACGACGTCGTCTGGGCATTCGGCCCCGACATGCAACCCGTGCTCGAGATCGATCCGGGCGAGACGGTGACGCTCGAGACGAACGACTGCTTCACCGGCCAGATCCGCAGCGAAGCGGACCTCGTCACCGAGATCGACCTCGAGCGTGTCAACAGCGCAACCGGGCCGATCGCCGTTCGCGGCGCCGAGCCCGGGGACTCGCTCGTCGTCGAGCTGCTCGAGGTGAGGCCGGAGGGCACCGGGTTCGCGACGCTGATTCCCGGCTTGGGCCA
>Ga0308173_10000919_pt1 | contig 13861 bp, 9 predicted proteins | sample PhyPR1_FD_203716 | JGI IMG/M metagenome (GOLD analysis project Ga0308173, IMG submission 203716) | Soil microbial communities from UC Gill Tract Community Farm, Albany, California, United States - DLSLS.P.R1 | ecosystem: Environmental > Terrestrial > Soil > Agricultural land | place: USA...
CCCATGCGCGCGTGACATTGGCGAGCGCCGTGGCGGCGTCGGGTTGATGTGGAAGGGAGGTGTAGGAATTCGACCACGTGAGGACGAACGGAATCTCCTGTCCCTCTTCTATCTCGAAATCACTCCGTGTTGTCAGATCCTCTCCCCGCAGGGGAACCGGTGTTGCCAGAACCAGGCGGTCGGGTCCGGCAACGGCTTGCGTTCGGCCATCTTCCAGATGGCTGACCCAGGGGACCACCTGCCCGTAATCAAAACGAAGGATGAGTTCCATCTGCATAGGCACGCGGCCGCGTAAGCCGCGCACCAGCCGAATGACATCCTGGTGGTCGCCGCGGGCGTCCATGCAGTCGATCAGCACCACCGCGCCTCCCGGTGTGTTGAATTCGGTCTCGAGCACCAGAGTACCCTGGCGATAGCGGCGCGTAACTTTCGGACGCTCCGCTTTTGGGCAGATGCTCCAGTGCCCGTTCTCTTTCGAACCCAGAAGGTTAGCGAAGCAAGCGGGCGAATCGAAGCGAGGGAAGCCGAGCCAGTCAATCGACCCGTTGCGGCCGACCAGTGCCGCTGTCGCGTTGTTGCCTATCAGTGCGTAATCTTCAATTAGAAGCGCCATGCTTTCGTCTGATGCTCAATTCGCGGCAAATTGAATGGTCACTTTGATGTCGCCTGGGCGACGCTGCAAGGCTTGCTGCCAATTCGAAAGAGGTTCCCTGCGCGATATAAGCCGTTTGAGCCAGTTTCGGTCTGCTTTGAGCAGCGCCTCTTCGGCCAGTTCATAGTGCCGCCGGTTGGCGTTAACGGTTCCAAACATGACGCTGTTTGCCAGTACCATGGTCCGGTTGATGGTTCCAATGTCGACCGTCTCCATTTGGTGGTGCGAGGAGACACCGGCGAGACACAGAATGCCATCGTTTCCAATCTTGCTCATCGCTTCGGAGACGACAGATGCCACGCCTGTGCATTCGATGATAATGTCGGGAGCGAAATCCAGGTCTTTCACATGGCCGGTATGATAAGTGCCGCCCAAGTCGGCTACGAGTTGGGGCTTCAGACCTTCTTTCACGATATCCAGCGCGTGAACGTCAAGGCCGCGCTGTTTTCCCATCATCGCGGCAAGCAGTCCGATAGGACCGGCACCGGTCACGAGTACCGTGCGGGGCTTCCATTTTGCGCGCTCACCGATGCGCGTAATGTGGTCCCACGCTTTTGCCAGGATGGTGGTTGGTTCCATCAGAACGCCGACATCGCGCAGGGTGGAATGAATGCAAATTGCAAACTGAGGCTCAATGCGCCACAATTCAGAGCCGAATCCATTGCGTTCCTTGATGCCGCGCTCCGTGTACTTACCATTGCGGCACATGTCCCATTCGCCTACCGCGCAGGCGATGCAAGGGACCGGATCGGGGCGGCGCACGATTCCTACAACGAGATCCCCTTTCTGGAACCCGCTGCCCTGAGGAGCATCCTCGACACGGCCGAGCGATTCATGTCCCAGAATCAGGTGATCGCTGCCCGGCGGCGCCCAGCCGTAATCGGCCGAGATCAGCTCAAAATCGGTACCGCAGATGCCTAATTCGAGCGCGCGGACAAGCACAGATCCGTCGCTCGCGGGTGGTTCCGGCACATCCTGCACCGCCGCAGAGTTTGGCTTCCCGGGAATAATCGTGAGAGCTTTCATGCCACGCTTCGTAGATGGACACGGCGGACATTTCGTGACAACGGGAAGATAGCGCGGGATTTACCATACGAATGGATGACTCAAATAGATAACGCGAGGCGGCGCGCGTGAAAGCGCTTGTCAAGAACCAGCGCAGTCGCGGCCTCTGGCTGGAAGATGTCCCAAAACCCACCATCGGCATCAACGATGTTCTGATTCGGGTCTCGCACACCGGCATCTGCGGCACCGATCTGCACATTTTTGAGTGGGATGATTGGGCGCAAGCGACGATTCCCGTGCCATTGGTGATCGGGCATGAGTTTGTGGGCGAAATCGTCGACGTGGGCTCAAACGTAAACGATTTTCATCCGGGGGAGGTAGTGAGCGGCGAAGGCCACGTTGTCTGCGGAAGATGCAGGAACTGTTTGGCCGGACGCCGGCATCTGTGCGCGCACACGCAGGGGGTTGGCGTAAACCGGCCAGGGGCGTTTGCCGAGTACATCGCGCTTCCGATGAGTAATATTTGGCGTCACGAACTGCACATCAATCGCGAAGTAGCCGCCATTTTTGATCCGTTTGGGAACGCAGTGCACACGGCACTCTCATTTCCGGTGCTGGGCGAAGACGTGTTGATTACGGGTGCCGGACCCATCGGACTGATGGCAATTCCGGTCGTGCGGCATGCAGGTGCGCGGTTCGTGGTTGTGACCGATCTGAATCCGTACCGGCTCGATCTGGCGCGCAAGATGGGCGCGACCCTAGCTGTTGATCCCCGGGAAACGCCGATATCTGAAGCGCAGAAACAACTCGGCATGCAGGAAGGCTTCGACGTCGGCCTGGAGATGTCCGGAAACCCAGCCGCGTTCCGCGAAATGATCGCGAACATGAGCCACGGCGCGAAGATCGCCATGCTGGGGATACCTGCGAAGGAAATGCCCATTGATTGGCGTCACGTCATCTTCAATATGCTGACCATCAAAGGCATTTACGGCCGTGAAATGTATGAAACCTGGTACAAGATGACGGTAATGCTGGAATCAGGTCTCGACATAAATCCGGTGATTACGCACCGCTTCTGCTATCGCGACTTTGAGAAAGGGTTTGAAGTGATGCGCTCCGGTCATTCCGGTAAAGTGATTCTGGACTGGACGAACGTCTCTTAAGAATGCGGACCAGCATCTTCGACGTCAATGAAGAGAATACCGCGGGCGGCCGCGTTGTGACGGCGCCTACGAATGGCGCGGCGGGGCTGGTACCAGCGGTCGGCCGTTATTACCGCGAAGTGAAGGACTGCTGAAAGGAAATTATGTACGCGAACGTTGAGCCTTATCTTACCCAGAAGCTCCGCGATATTGAAGCAGCCGGCCTGTTTAAGCGCGAACGCCTGCTGGAGAGTCCCCAGCAAGCCGAAGTAACGGTCGAAGGCGGCGAATCCGTCCTGGTCCTTTGCGCGAATAACTATTTGGGACTGGCGAATCATCCGGCCGTGGTGGCCTCGGCGCGCAAGGCTCTCGATGAGTGGGGCTACGGTCTCTCCAGTGTCCGCTTCATCTGCGGAACGCAATCGATTCATAAGCAGCTTGAAGCGAAGTTGAGTGAGTTTCTCGGGACCGAAGACACCATTCTCTACAGTTCGTGTTTCGACGCGAACGGCGGCCTATTCGAAACTCTGCTGGAGCAGGAAGATGCGGTGATTTCCGATGAATTGAACCACGCCAGCATCATCGATGGCGTGCGGCTTTCGAAGGCCGCGCGTTTTCGCTTCAAAAATGGTGAGATGGCCGATTTGGAAAAGAAGCTAAAGGAGGCCGACGGCGCGAGGCATCGCCTGATTGCCACGGATGGCGTCTTCTCAATGGACGGATATATCGCCAATTTGCCCGAGATTTGCGATCTGGCTGAGAAATACAAAGCCATGGTGATGGTGGACGACTCGCACGCGGTCGGATTCATGGGGAAGCATGGCCGCGGGACACATGAGCACCACGGCGTGATGGGGCGCGTGGACATTATCACGGGCACGCTAGGCAAGGCGCTGGGGGGAGCCAGCGGCGGTTATACGAGCGGCCGGAAGGAAATTATCGACCTGCTCCGGCAGCGGTCCCGGCCGTATCTGTTTTCGAACTCGGTGGCGCCGCCTATCGTTGCAGCGTCGCTGAAGGTTCTGGACCTGGTGACGGAAACGTCCGAGCTGCGGGAGCGCCTCTTTTCGAATACAAGATTGTTCCGGGAGCGAATGGCTGCGTACGGCTTCAATATTGCGCCAGGAGAGCACCCCATTGTCCCGGTGATGCTGGGTGATGCGGTGCTGGCAACGAAGATGGCGGATTCACTTTTGGAGAAGGGCGTCTACGTGATTGGCTTTTCTTATCCGGTGGTGCCACAGGGCAAGGCGCGTATTCGCGTGCAGGTTTCGGCCGCGCACACGCAAGATGAGCTGGAGTTTGCGGCGAAGCAGTTTGCCATAACGAAACGGGAGCTAGGAATCTGATCATGAATCGAGCGATTCTGATCGCGATGTGCGTCGTGTTGTCCGGCGCCGCGGCGTGGGCACAAGCGAACACGCATCAAACGATCCTGCTTTGGCCAAATGGCGCTCCGGGTGCAGAAGGAAATGGGGACGCGGATGAGCCGTTCCTGACGCTTTACTCTGTTTCCGGTCCTGACAAAGTGGAAACTGGAGTGGTGGTTTGCCCGGGCGGCGGGTACGTCAACCTGGCGATGGATCATGAAGGTCGCCAGATTGCGGAGTGGCTGAACAAGCTGGGCATTTCCGCTTTCGTGCTGAAGTACAGGCTTGGCCCGAAGTATCACTATCCGGTCGAACTATGGGACGCGCAGCGGGCTATTCGTTACGTGCGGGCGCACGCAGAGGAGTATGGCATTCGTCCCGATCGCATCGGGATCTGGCGCTTCTCCGCGGGCGGCCATCTCGCTTCCACAACCGGAACCCATTTCGATCGCGGCGATCCGAACGGCGCTGAGGCCATGGACAAGCAGAGCTCGCGGCCGGATTTCATGATCCTCGCGTACCCGGTGATCACGTTCGAAGAGCCCTACGCACACTTGGGCTCCATGCATGCTCTGTTAGGCGAGAAGCCTGATCCGGAACTGGTTCGGTCCTTATCGAACGAGACACAAGTCACGCCCCAGACACCGCCTACGTTCCTGTTCGCCACCATGGAAGATAAGACCGTTCCGGTGCAGAACAGCGTGATGTTCTACGTATCGCTTCAGCGGGCAGGTGTGCCGGCCGAAATGCATATTTATCTGAAAGGGCCACATGGCGTGGGCTTGGCGCAAAACGATCCTGTGCTTCGCACCTGGCAGGACCGGCTGGCGGACTGGTTGAAGATCGAAGGACTCCGATAGAACGCGGAGCTTCAGCCGGCGTTAATTTGAATTCTGCACTATCTTTGATATTTCTTTGCTTTCGGTGGCCTTACGGTTCATCAACCGGTTCATCCGGCTTCAGGCCGATGAGAGTGGTCTGAAGCATCGCCCGATCGAAGCCCGGTCCGGAAGCTATGCAGAGCAGTTCCTCATCTTTGTACTTTAGGGTGTGCCAAAAACCGTCCTTCTTGCGATATTCGACGCTCACCCAGTACGCGCTCTTCACCTTCGGAAGGTAGAGCATCTGCCGCTTCTCGCCGTCTTCGCAATAGCTCCCTGGGTCAAACCAGTAGCAGCAGGACACGAGGCGATTGCCCGCACCGGTCCTGCGAACGCTCGTATACTTCAAGTTCAGAGGGAATCCGGCAAGCCGGGGAGCGAAATCGCTGTCCCAGCCGGCCTCGATTTGGTGCCGGATGGAGGCCATGAAGAGCGGCGCTCGTTTGGATGCCGGGCTGCCGAATCTGGCCACTTTGGCCTTTTCATTCTCGTTCTGCTCCTCTTTGAGCAGCGGAGGATCCTGGCCGTCGAGCGAAACGGGAGATAGCGAGCCGCTTGGTTGCAGTAGTTCTGCCGCATCATCCCCTTCGGGCTGACTTTGGCACCTTGGCTGGCTGGCCAGGTTGCCGGGCGATCTTCGGGTCAGGACCCTCTCGCCACTCGTGATGCTAATTGCCGCCGCGTGTTGTAGCGACGATATTCACTTTACAGGATGTTCGCTGCCGGCGCAATTGCTTTTCCCTAATCACCGCCATGGCGCAGTTCCGGTACTCTGAAACTTCTTAGTGCTCGTGCCACAGCAGTATGCCTTCGCGTGTTGCGATAATCGCCTCAAGCGGTCGTCTCAGCGCTTTCGGCTGCACCGTATTCCTTCAACTTGTTGAAGAGAGTCTTGAGGCTGATACCCAGAATTTCAGCCGCCCGCGTTTTGTTGTTCTTTGTGTGCTGCAGCGTCAATTGAATCAGCGCTTTCTCGGCATCGCTCACGGTGGTACCGACCGCCAACCGAACGCTCTCGGGTTCAAAGATCTGGGCTGGTGGCCGGGACCCAATCGAAACCCCGAAGTCATACGGTAGATGCGCCATCTGGATTGCGCCCTCGCCCGCCATAATCACCGCGCGCTCCAGGACATTCCGCAATTCCCGCACATTGCCGGGCCAGTTATGTTTCCGGAACGCCTCCATCACATCGGGCGTTACCGAGGTGACATGGCAACTGTGCTTCCGGTTCAGGTTGCTGATCAATGTTTCGCATAGCACGGGCAAGTCGTCCAGGCGCTGCCTCAAGGGCGGAAGCGAGATTTGAAACACGTTCAGTCGATAGAACAGATCCTCGCGAAGATCACCCTTCTTTAGCGCATCATCCAGGCTACGATTGGTGGCGGCGATAACGCGCACGTCTACCGAAATCTCGTTCTTGCCGCCCAATCGCCTGACGCGCGAATCCTCCAGAACCCGAAGCAGCTTGGCTTGTGTGCCGGAGGGCATCTCGGCCAGCTCATCCAGCAGCAGAGTACCGTGTTGAGCGAGTTCGAAACAGCCCGCGCGCCGTTCAAATGCGCCTGTATAGGCGCCTTTCTCGTGCCCGAAGAGTTCGGCTTCCATCAAGGTCTCGGGCATGGCCGCGCAGTTGATGGCAACAAACGGGCCGCCCCGCCGGCTGCTGAGCTGATGAATCGCGCGCGCCACCAGTTCCTTGCCCGTGCCGCTCTCTCCAACTACAAACACTGCCGCTTTGCTGGGGGCCACCTGCTGAATGACATTAAAGACCTGCTGCATCTGCTGAGATGTCCCCACCATGTCGACCAGCACGCCAGAATAGGACAGTTGGCGGTGTAGCCGCTGGGCTTCCTCGGCCAGTTGATCCTGCTGGGCGGCGCGCTCCAGGAGTACGCGAAGGGCCGCTGGCTGAATGGGCTTTTCGAGGAACCAGAAAGCGCCCAAATCGTGAATCGTCTGGATGGCGGTTTCAATATTCCCAAACGCCGTCAACACGATAGCAGGAGGCATGTTGCCGTCCGCGCCTAAGCGCTTCATGAGTTCGAAACCGTCCATGCGCGGCATCATCAAATCCGTAACGATGACGTTTGCCGAAAACGCATTCAGCTTTTCGAGCGCCTCCTGGCCATCGGCTGCTGTTTCAACCGTGAAGCCCCAGGCGGAAATCATGGCAGCGAGGGGTGCGCGCTGCGCTTCTTCGTCGTCAACGACCAGAACACTGGTAGTCTGGCGGGTGGCTTGATTTCCCACAGTCTTCACAGTGTAGCGGATCGAAGTGTTGGCAAGCTGTCGGAGGCATGCTGGAGTGTGAATGGATCGTGAATTGCCCGTACGCCGCGTTTCGGATGAGCCGCCGCCTTTTCTGAGGCGCTGGGGACGAGTATATTCGGCGGTGCTGGTCTATCTTTTGCTGCTCATTCTGGCGCTTTATGGAATCACCAGATCCTTCCGTTACTGACCGCTTCGGCATGAGTCTCTGACCCCCTCACGCTAGAATCGCTTCGGGGAAGCGCCGCATGCCTGGGATACTCGAAGTGATCGTCACGTCAGTCGATGAGGCCAGAAAGGCCGAAGCCGGCGGCGCGGACCGGCTGGAACTTGTACGATCGCTCGAATGCGGGGGACTGACCCCTGATCTCGCCCTGGCTCGAAAGGTGATCCAGTCCGTTTCGATTCCGGTTCGCGTGATGGTCCGCGAATCAGACTCCATCGCGACCGGCGATGACCCGGAACTAGAGGCTCTCCGGGCGCGTGCCGCCAAAGCCGCCTGCTTGCCCGTAGATGGTTTGGTGCTCGGCTTCGTTCGCGATGGCAAGATCGATCGCGACGCCACAGTTTGGGTGCTCCATGCGGTTCCGGAAATTCGTGCGACATTTCACCGGGCATTCGATGAAGTCACAGATCCGCTGCATGCAATCGACGATTTGAAAGAGATCGGGCAGATTGATCGCATTCTCACCAATGGCGGCCCCGGCGACTGGCCGCTCCGCAAGCGCCGGCTGCTCGAGTGGCAGCGAGTTGCTTCGCCGCAAATCGCGATTATCGTGGCTGCGGGCCTTTGCCCATTGGCGCTCGAAGAATTAAGCAAAGAGACGGTTCCATTTGAGTTTCATGTCGGCCGTGCGGCGCGGCTGGGACACCAGGTATCGAACCCGGTTGACAGCAGCCAGGTCGCTTCTGTTAAAGCCATGATCCGATGAAGGCCCTCGACTGGATCGTCCTGTTTGCCTGGTTGATTTCACTGGTTTCCTACGGTCTCTACCGCGGCCGCGGCAGCAACACGGTAAGCAAATACCTGCTGGCCGGAAAGACAATGCCTTGGTACGCCATGGGTCTGTCGATCCTGGCTACGCAGGCGAGCGCCATCACCTTCATTTCCACTACCGGGCAAGGCTATGTAGACGGAATGCGGTTTGTGCAGTTCTATTTCGGGCTGCCGATCGCGATGGTGATCCTGTGCGCAACGGCTGTTCCCATCTTCCATCGTGCCAAGGTTTATACCGCATACGAGTATCTGGAGCAGCGCTTCGATGCTAAGACGCGAGCGCTGGTTAGCGTGGTCTTTCTCATCCAACGCGGGCTCGCCGCCGGTATTGGGCTATACGCACCTGCTGTCGCGCTCTCCGACGTGCTGGGCATCTCCGACCGGGTGATCACAATCATAATCGGCGCGCTGGTGGTCATTTACACGGCTAGCGGCGGCATTAAAGCGCTCACGTGGGCCGATGTCCAGCAGATGACAATGATTTTCGTTGCACTAGTCCTCAGCCTCGTGATCATGATTCACGCGTTGCCTACGGGCATTTCCTTTATTGATGCTCTGCATCTGGCGGGCGCTGCGGGACGCTTGAACATCGTTGATCCGCATCTCAACTGGAGTGATCGCTACAACCTGTGGAGCGGGCTTATTGGAGGCGGGTTCCTGGCGTTGGCCTATTTCGGCACCGATCAAAGCCAGGTGCAGCGTTACCTGACCGGCCGGTCCATCGCACAGAGCCGGTTGAGCCTTCTGTTCAACGCGATCGTGAAGATTCCGATGCAGCTCTTTATCTTGTTCATCGGGGCAATCGTCTTTGTGCTATCACTCTTCGTTCAAGCTCCGATGATATTTCAGCCGCTGGAGGCGAATCACGCCGCGAAAACCGCCGCTTGGAAACCTACCAAGGCGAACTATGATCGCGCCTTCGAACAGCGCCGCGAGGCAGCGTATCGCTTCGCCGAAGCGGCGCGCCACACCGGTAAGCAGATAGATCCAGCCCTGAACAACTTCCGGAAAGCAGAAACGGACTTCTCAAAGAGCCGCCAGGAAGGCTTGCAGCTTGTGGAGCGACTGCATGGCGGCGCAAAGTACGACGATACAAATTACATCTTCTTGTCATTCGTTAAAACGTATCTTCCGGTGGGCTTGATCGGCCTTGTCATCGGAGTGATTTTTTCCGCTTCGATGGGGTCCACCTCGGGAGAAATCAATTCGCTCGCCACGGTCTCGGTGGTCGATATCTATCGGCGTTACTTTGTGCGAAACAAGAGTGATCGGCACTATCTGCTCGCCTCTCGCGGCTTCACACTTTTCTGGGGCGCGTACGCGGTGGCTTTCGCTGCTCTTGGAGCAAGGGGATTCGGAGCGCTAATCGTGCGGGTGAATATTGTGGGTTCGCTGTTCTATGGAGGGATGCTGGGGGTCTTCGTATTGGCCTTTTTCTTCAGACATGTAAGGGGGACAGCCGCGTTCTGGGGCGTGCTGGCAGGCGAAGCGGCCATCTTCTCCGTGGCGGGATTCACCAGCATCTCGTTTCTCTGGTACAACGTTGTGGGCTGCATCGTGGTGGTCGCGGTGGGCCTGCTGGTGACGACGGTTCAGAAGAAGCCGACGCCGGCTGCGGTGGTTGGCAATTGAAGAATTTTCGGCCACGGATGAACACAAATGAACACGAATTATGGGGTGAACCCTTGATGAGCACAGCGTTGACCGAGCCGGTCTATCACACCGAATTGATCGATGGGCGTGAGATTAAAAAGCCGTATCGCGAAATTTTGCAGCGTTGAATTCGTGTTGATTTGTGTTCATTCGTCGCTCGCCCGGCGAGCCCCCATCACTTCGCTTCCGCTGCCGGGATAGTGAACTTAAACGTGGAACCATGACCTGGTTCCGATTCCGCCCAAATCCGGCCGCCCAGGTTCTCGATCAGTTTGCCGCAGATGGCCAACCCCATGCCTGCGCCGGGGTACTTGCCTCCGTTCAGGCGGCTGAAGATTTCGAAAATGTCCTTGTGGTGTTCCGGATCGATACCGATGCCATTGTCCTTAATCGAAAAGACCCAGTCTCCGCCGCTGTCCTTTCCAGCCGAGATTTCAATCCTCGTGGCTTCGTCGCGGCTGTATTTGAGTGCATTCCCCACCAGATTCTGGAATAACTGCACCAGCATGGTTTCGTTCGCCAAAACGGTAGGCAATTCGCCACGGATGACGGTAGCCCCGCTTTCGCCAATCGCTTGCTGAAGGTTAAGCAGCGCCTTCGCGAGAGCATCGTTGCAATTCACCGGAATTAGCGGCTCTGGCCCGCGCTCGCTCGCTTGCCAGTATTCACGCATGCCTTTCAGGAGGGCCTCCATTCGCCTGGCGCTCTCCATGGTATAGCGGATGTACTTATCAGCGTTTCCCTCCAGCTTGCCTTCATAATCCCGGGCCAGAAGTTGGCTGTAGCTCACGACCATGCGAAGCGGCTCCTGCAGATCGTGGGAGGCCGCGTAAGCATACTGTTTCAGGCGCTCATTTGTCTCCCTGAGCTGTTTCTCGGCCCGCACGCGCTCCGTGATGTCCACAATCGCGAGAAGAATAGTTCGCCCGTCTACCTCAGGTTCGCCCATGATGCGGGCGCTGAGCAGCATAGTCTTTCGCCCAATGCGCTCAAAGCGATGATCAATTTCGAAGTCATTGAACGAGGATCGTTCGGGGAGAATGTTTTCCAGCAGTTGCCGCAGGTTCGGGATGTCCCACTGCCCGTTGCCCAGGTCATAGATGAAATGATTCTCGGTTTCGGTTTTTGATACATGGAACGTTTGATAGAAGGCACGATTGGCGGTTCTGACTTTCAGGTCAGGGTTCAGGGCCAGAACGGGTTGCGGCAGCGTTTCAATAATGGATTCCGCATAATCGCGGCCCCGCTTCACCGCGTCGATATTGAACAACACTAAGAGGGCCCCGTCGACTTTGCCGTTTGGCGCTTTGTAAGGCAATGCCTGGAGTGAGTACCACTTGCCAGCCAGGTCTGTTATTTCCCGGGGATTAGGACTGCCACCGTGGATTGCTTCGCGCAGCAAATCGGGCAAATCGGGAACAGCGATGTTCGGCTTAAGATCGGAGATGGACCTACCCACATCGGACTCGATGAGATTCAGCATGGGTTCGATCGCCTGTGTGAACCTGCGGATCCTCAGATCTTTCCCCACCATCACCAAAGGGATATTGATGCTTGTCAGCACATTCGTCAGATCGGCATTAACTTCGGCTAACGCCGCGTTGCGGGTTCGAAGCTCATCATTCAGCGTGTTCAGTTCTTCATTGGCGGATTGAAGCTCCTCTTTGGCGGTTTCAAGTTCTTCATTGGTTGCCTGAGCCTCCTCGTTCGCGGATTTGAGCTCTTCGGTGGCCGCTTCCTGTTCCTCGACAATCTCTTGCAGGTATTCTCGTGTTGCGGCAAGCTCCTGCTTCAGGCGAGCATTCTCCCGATTAGCGATGTTGCCAGTTGTCCGACTTTGCCCGGCTCCTTTCGGCTTGTTCTCAACTGCTGACTTCGCCTCAGCTGCGGGCGGCGCTTTTACGTCTTCGAACAAAACCAGAAAATGGCGTTCTTTAGACGCTACCGATCCATTTATGGGGATGACCCGAAGATTGACTTCTCGAAATTCGCCGTTGTGTTTGACCTTTGCCTGATGGGTAATCGCGCTCTTATTCTGGGCCACCTTACGAAGCGCTGCTCGCAAGCCCACGACCAAGCCTTCGCGAGCCATTTTCAGAAGGTGGTTGGTCGGTTCCCCTGGAGCGAGCTCCAGATAAGGGCCCGTATGCCCGCGAACCTGCAGTATCCTCATCGAGCCGTCCACTATCACACCCGCGGGAGCATATTCATTCAACAGAATCCGGTCGGCGGTCTTCTGTAAATCAAAGGCTACCCTGGCGCTTTGGACAGCCGAATCGCCGCCGGGCGGTCTGACTGGCGTCGGCTCGCGAGCGTCCAGATTAAGCGCCGCCGGTTCCGATGCCGGTTGTTTCGCATAAAGCCGTTGCTTTTTAGACAATTGCCGGAACGACTCCGCAAAGGGACCGACGCTTTCTGAGGATCCGAGCATGAGAAAGCCAGATGGCTTGAGAGCATAGTGAAACACCGACAGCACTTTCCGCTGTAACACTGGGTCGAAATAGATCAGCACGTTGCAGCAACTGATGAGGTCGAGCCTGGAGAAAGGCGGATCTTTGGCGATGTTCTGTTTGGCGAATACGCAAACGTCCCGAACCGTCTTCTGGATTTGGTACGCACTGTCTATTTTGGTAAAAAAGCGTTCGAGTCGTTGTGGGGAAACATCCGCGAGCGCCGATTCCAAATAGATCCCGGAACGAGCTTTTTCAAGCGCTGTCTCGCTGACGTCCGTGGCGAAAACTTGCAGCGGGATACTCACGCCGGAACTTTCCAAGAACTCGGTTAGGCAGATGACGATAGAGTAGGCTTCCTCGCCGGTCGCACAGCCGGGAACCCAGATTCGTATAGGATCATCCGGCGGGCTGTTTTTGATGATTGAAGGAAATGCCTTCTCGGTCAGCGCCCGCAACGTCTCCGGTTCCCGGAAAAACGATGTGACACGGATGAGCAGGTCGTTTGCCAGCTCTTTCATTTCCGACGGATTCTGTTGGAGATAGCCGAGGTAATCGCCCAATTTCTCAAAGGAGTGAAGAACCATCCGGCGCTGGACCCGTCTTCGGATGGTGGTGTGCTTGTAGTGAGTGAAGTCGTTGCCTGTGGCGGCGCGCAGCGCGCCGAAGATTTTGTTCAGTTCGAGTTCGGTATCCGGTCCCGCTTTGACAGCCTCTTCTGGCTTGAGAATCACATAGGGATTGCGGGCAATCGCGACCAGACGTTTGGCGATCTGTTCGGGAGTCAGCACAAAATCAGCGACGCCGGCGGCAATAGCGCTTCGAGGCATGCCATCGAACTTTGCCGATGACGGCTCCTGGACGAACGTGATGCCGCCCTCGGCCTTAATCGCTTTGAGACCTAAGGTGCCATCGGAGGCGGTTCCGGATAACACGACTCCAAGCGCCCGACTCCCTTGCGCCTCGGCGAGCGACCGGAAAAAATAATCAATGGGCAGGTTCCGGCCGGGCCCTCGCGGCTCAACGCGCAAATGCCCGTCCGTCACCGCCAGGCATTCATTTGGCGAGATGACATAAACGTGGTTGGCTTCCGCATGCATATCGGCCCTGATTTCGGTCACCGGCATAGCAGTCGCCTTCGTCAGAATTTCGGCCAACTGGCTGTGATGTCTAGCGTCGAGGTGCTGAATGAGGACGAACGCGATACCAGAATCGGGCGGGAGGTGTTTGAGAAACCTGGTGAAAGCTTCCAGGCCGCCGGCTGAAGCTCCTATCCCGGCAATGGGCGGCGGAGCTCGTTTCGGATCATTGCTTGCTGGGGGGGTGCCTTTTGCGGCATGGAGGCTCTCCTGTGCACCTGGAGCATTCTTCGCGGAACATCCCGGACGCCTGGGAATCTCCTTCGCCACTGCTCCACTCCTGACCAGATACTATATCTGCACC
>Ga0308173_10000920_pt1 | contig 13855 bp, 10 predicted proteins | sample PhyPR1_FD_203716 | JGI IMG/M metagenome (GOLD analysis project Ga0308173, IMG submission 203716) | Soil microbial communities from UC Gill Tract Community Farm, Albany, California, United States - DLSLS.P.R1 | ecosystem: Environmental > Terrestrial > Soil > Agricultural land | place: USA...
CGCGCCCGATTCCTGAATATCATCTATTTTGCCCGCAGAGTAGACATTTTCAATAAGCCCATTTTTCACTGCTGCTAGTCCTCCCCCCCAAAATCCTCGGATGCCATGCACATCGACGAGAGAATAAGCATTTTTAATAGTTCCGGAATTTGATCCCACTAAGCCGCCAACCGTTAAATTGGATTCTAGAATACGAAGATACGAGTCATCGCTGGGGTTAAAGCTGGGGCTGCCTTCCGCTTTTACATTCCCCGTTGCATAGACGTTATTCAAGCTTCCAAAACTAACGCCAACCAACGCCCCTATTGAACTTTCTCCTCTTACATAAGCATTCACCAGACCAAGATTCTTTATTTCGCCTTTCGATGTTGAGCCATATTGCCCAGCAAGACCAAATAGACCAACCCCTATGGTATTTGGCCGATCGATATAAAGGTCTGATATAACATGGTTCATTCCATCCAGACGTCCTTGAAACGGATCGTTATACAAGTAGCCAATTGGCGAAAAACCGGTCCCGCCATTCCATGACCTTGTTTCAGAAGCATCAATGTCCTTTCCTATCGCGTAATTGCCGGATAAGTTATTCTGAATTTTTTGCAACTGAGACACATCGTTGACGAGCATCCACAACGTGTATGGTGTAGTAACAAAGTTTTGGTAAACTCCCCTATTCTTGTAATAATCTGCAACATTGGTGTAGATGTCGATAGGCCCGCCGTTATTCGCCTTGATCATCCCGTTCCCTGAAAATTTCACTGATCCATTGCTGGTACCGTTAATGTCCGCATATACTATTAGCCCACCAGTATCTATAGTAATTGGAGCGGCTATTTGAATATCACCCACCGATTTTAAGGTCAGTTTATTGGAGCCTTTTGAATTTATCTTTTCATTGACGGATATATATGCGGAATCTGGCTCGGCGCCTCCATGCGCCACGATGGTAATGTTGCTTTTACTGAGAACATTGCTTAATGCGTCGTTACTTATAGCCGTCGCATTGGAGCCAATTACGGAGTTTTTGGTATTGATTGTCCAGTGACCTGTTTTGCCAACCCCCCCGTTGGTAGAAATGTTGGCACTCCGATCGATTTCGACGCTGGCTCCCGAAGTTTCAATTTCTCCGCCGTCACGAATTCTGACCGCACTTATGGACGACGCATCTATTTTTCCGCTGACCAAAGTACGACCTGTTTGCATATCTGACGAGAGTTCGACAAAGCCAGGCTGGCCGCCTAGCGTTGTTGCTTCGATTACGCCGCTGTTATTTACCACTGCTCTGGCTACTTGATCCGATGCGTTTATCCCTTTAGCGATAAGTGACACCTTGCCGCCTGTCGCGCTGATTCTTCCCCGGTTTTGCACCAGCGCGGCAGCTGTTCCGCTGTCTACAACATAGCCGACCATGGATGTGCCGTTGAAATACAAATGAGCCTGGCTTCCAGCGGCCAGCAGGGCGTGGCCAAATGGAACATTAATGTTCCCGTCATTCTGAACTTGATCGGATAGCATGACAATATAACCGCCGTCGGCTGGCGTGGTGATGGTTCCTGCGTTGCTTACCGAACGGGAAATACCGCCATTTATTTTTGCAAGCTGATACTCGCCTTTAAGAAAACTTTCATTTTCCATGTTCAGCGTGGACGCTAGAAGACCACCCACAGTCACTTGCGCGGAATTACCGAACAATATGCCATTCGGGTTAAGAATAAAAACCCGCCCGTTTGCGTTCAGAGAACCTGCTATCACGCTTTTTTCCGATCCAGTGACACGATTTAACGTAATTGAGGACGCGTCCGGTTGTTGAAACCTTACTGATTCACCAGGATCGATTCCAAATTTCTGCCAATTGATAATGGCCTTATGCGTCGTTTGCCTTATTAGCATATCGCTGCCGGAATTGAAAACCCAGGTAGAACCGGCGACGGCCGTAGCGCTTTGCGGCAGGGCGTAGACGTCTAATGAATAGGTCGAACCGATGACAATTAATAAAAGCAGATTGTGCTTGATATAGCGTTGCCGACTGAACTGAGGAGTCGCAGTGCCGTTTTCCTTGTATTTGCTGGTCTGAACTTTCCGGATTGGTATGCGCTTACATTTGAGATGCATGGTGTGCTCCTGTAGAAGCGGCAGTTCAGTAGATGAAACCAGCTACGGTGTCCAATCTAAGTTTGGAGGAAGGGGAGAAAAATGATTATTAGTAAGAATTAACATGGATATTTCGACAAAAGAACTATCAGGTGATTCTCGAATAAGACATGTTCGTTAATCGTTTATACTTCGGCGTACTTGTATTTGTAACGCCGCATAATGTGTGAGAAGAAACTAGCGATGAAGACCAGGGCTGCAGATGCCTGGAAAGCCGGCGCACCGTTGACGGTTGAAGCTATGGAGTTCGCTGGGAAGAAAGCCGATCAGGTGCTGATTGAAATAAGGGTGAAATCTGGCACACGGGCTGTTACTCGTTTTTCAGTGCGGCCCCTGAAGGAGAAGCTTTCCGTCCTTATAGGACTACCGATGCGGCTTTTGATTTATGGCCTGCAGCAGCAGGCGGAGTGCCTCTCATGGAATGTCATCCGCCATTGCATGAGCGGTGTCCAAATGGGTAACGGCAGCTTGGCCAGCGTACTCTATTGCGCTTGGCGAGATCGACGGGATACATGATGACGCTGCCGCTACGTGACGACGGCATTGCGCCGAGCTTCGTGATTCTTCCGGCGGGCTGCAGCGGCACACTGCTGGCCTTCCTGTCACAGCGCTTCCCGGCAATTCCCGTTGCAACTTGGGTCGCGCGCATGGAACGCGGGGAAGTGCTGGATGAGCGCAACAATGCGATGCGGCCGACAACGCCGTGCCGACCTAATGCAAAGGTCTTTTATTATCGTGAACTGGATGCCGAGACCCCCATCCCGTTTGAAGAAACAATACTGCATGTCGATGAGCATCTGCTGGTTGTGGACAAGCCTCACTTCCTTCCGGTTACACCTTCCGGACGTTTTTTGCGCGAGACTTTGCTGGTCAGGTTGAGGCAGAAAACCAGCCTTACCGACCTGACCCCCATGCACAGGCTGGACCGGGAAACCGCTGGCGTCATGCTGTTTTCGCATAATCCCTCCACGCGCGGGCTTTACCAGTCCCTGTTCCAAAAGCGCGCCGTCGCGAAGGTGTATGAAGCATTGGCAAGCCCGTTGTCCGGAGTGGAATTTCCGCTTGCCTATCGCAGTCGCTTGGTGGATGGCACGCCGTTCTTCAGAATGCGGGAAGCGCCCGGGGAAGCGAATTCCGAAACAATTATTACACCAATCGAACAGCGCGGTGAGCATGTGCTTTACCGCCTGGAACCACTTACCGGACGCAAGCATCAATTGCGTCTGCACATGGCAGCCTTGGGCATACCGATAGTCAACGATGGATTTTATCCCGATGCGCTGCCGTGCAAGGCTGATGATGTACCGGCGCCGCTGAAGCTGCTCGCGCGCTCTGTCGATTTCATCGATCCGCTCACGGGAATGCACAGGCATTTCGAGAGCTTGCGCATGTTGTGATCGCCGTGATCCGCAAAACCGGACATACGATTCATGACTTCACCTTCAGGATTTCCCGCCACATCAAGCCCCATTCCGAAAGCCGCCATTCTTGCCTTGTCGCTTGCGGCTTTCGGGAGTGGCGCCTCATTGCGGATCACCGATCCCCAATTGCCCCGGTTGGCGACCGATTTTGGCTTATCACTGGCTGGCAGGGCTGGTGCTGGCAACGGTGTTCCTGGAAGGCGTATTTCTCTATGGCTCATTTGCTTTTATCGCCACCCATGTGCACTTGATGCACGGCATACCGCTATCGCGCGCAGGTTTGCTGGTAATGCTATTCGGCTTTGGCGGCCTGCTGTTCGCCACCGGTTCGACCGTGCTGGTGCGTCGATTGGGTGAGACAGGACTGCCCCGCTGGGGCGGCGCAATTGCCGCTGCCGGCCTGCTGATCACCGGCGTGGCGCCGCAGTGGGAATGGGCAATTCCCGGATGCCCGTGTACAGGGCTTGGCTTTTATATGCTGCATAACACCTTGCAAATCAACGCCACCCAGATGGTCCCTGAACGGCGCGGCGCGGCGCGGCCTTCTCGACATTTGCGTCCTGCTTTTTCTTCGTCAGTCACCGGGCGTCGCGCTGGCTGGCATAATTGCTGACCGCATGGGCACAGTCACTGTCCTGGTGCTCGGTTCGGCCGGCCTGTTGTTGATATCGATAAATTTCAGCCACCTGCAGAAACGGCGTCGATAAAAAAGGCCCCTCGAAGTAATGCTTCGAGGGGCTAACCTTCCCGAGTGGGAGGAGGAGACAACCTGAAAAACGTCTGACACAGGTCAGAGAATGCTTGATTGCCCGCTCTCCACCAACCTTTATTAATAGACTGGAAGATTTTTTTAACCGCGTGATGCGAGTTGGCGCAGTTCAGCAGCCAAGTTTGGCTGTGTTGCGTCGTACTGCTGGGCCATGCGGTGCAGCGTCCAGGCGCTGCGCGCGCGCTGCATTGCACGCCGTTCGTCCAGAGATTTACGTGGGGAAATGATGAGCAGCGCGGCTTGCAGCAAGCCTTTCAGCAGCGGTTTGAATACCAAAAGCAGCGTAGCGAAAACACTGATGCCGATCAGCGGACGGGCAGCACCGATTGCAACACCTGCAAAAGCCATGGCTGCTTCGAATGGAAATGCAATGGAAAGAACTGACATGATTACTCCAGATTAAACTAGTTGCAGCGAGAGTTTCCTCAGAACACTCTTATGTTGCAATGCAGTATAAGTACGCCTAAGATATAAAGCCAATTGTCACTGCCCATATCAATTATGTTTCTCATGAATAACGTTTTGCATGTCATGGAGACAGGGCAATGAGCTTCCTCAGCCTTGACCTTAATCTCTTGCGCGTTTTCGACGCTGTGATGAGCGAACAGAACTTGACCCGCGCAGCCAGCCGGCTGGAAATGACGCAGCCCGCGGTATCAAATGCCATCCGCCGGTTGCGCGATGCGCTGCATGATGAGCTGGTTGTCCGCACTGCACATGGCGTCAAGCCGACGCCGCGCGCTGAAGGCTTGTGGCCAGCCGTGAGAAGAGCCTTGGCGGACCTGCAGGAAGCAGTGACGCCGCATACATTTGATGTTTCCCAGGCTCAAGCGACTTTCCGGCTGGCCATGGCCGACGCGACAGCGGCGTTGTGGCTGCCATCACTGGTGTGTTCGATAGAAAAAGAAGCGCCTGGTTTGTGCATACGGATGGTGCCGCTGACCACCCGCGAACCACGCCCCATGCTGCTGCGCGGAGACATTGACCTGGCGATCGGCTTTTTTCCTGGTGTGGTGGCGGAGCTGTCCGGTGAACCGGCGACGCCGATACGGCATGAACAGCTTTATTCAGGCAAGTATGCATGCGTGATGCGCAAAGACCATCCGCTAGCGCAGAAAACGCTGACGCTGGATGATTATTGCGCAGCTAATCACTTGTTGGTCAGTCTTTCGGGACGCGCCCGCGGCCTGGTTGACGAAGCGCTGGCCCAGGTCGGGCGGGAACGGCGAATACTGCTGACCGTAAATCAGTTCTTTACCGCCGGCCGCGTGGTGGCCAATTCTGACCTGCTGACAGTACTGCCGCGACATTTGGTTGCTTCCACCGGCATGCGGGATGAACTGGTCGCACGCGATGTGCCTTTTGATATGCCGGACGTTCACGTGGACATGCTCTGGCATGAGCGTGACGCGCGCAGCGTGGCGCATAAATGGCTGCGCAACCACCTGATTGCCATGACCGCTCACACTACTGCCTTGATGTCTGATTAAGCGCAGAGCCAGTCATGCAAAATTTACTCTAGCAGCGGCTCGCATTGCCGATGGCGACGCGGTAAACCAAGCATGCCAAAATTGCAATAATGGTCAGTGCAAGAATGGCCGCGCTTCTTCCCATCGTGGCAAGCGCCGCCGGAAACGCAAACGGGGCGAGTGCCCGTGCAATGAAAGCGGGGCGCGCCATGTGGCCCAGCAACGCCGCATAGTTTTGCCTGCCGTACAGTTCAGCTGGCAGAACCCCTCTTACGATGGTCATCAGGCCGTTGCTGGCGCCGTATAGGACAGCTATCAGAAAGACCAGCGTCGACGGCCGATCCAACAAGAAAACTGCTACCAGCGCCATGGCCATGCAGACAAAAGCCAAGGCGCCAACGCTGACAGCACGCATTTTGCTTCCCAGGCCAAGTTCAAGCAGACGCCCCAGCACTTGCATGGGGCCAACCAGCGATGCGACAAACACGGCTTGGCCGGCCGGCACGCCAGCCGAACGGAAAATTCCTATCAAATGCACCGACAGCACTGACAGCACAAAACTGGCCAGCGCGAATGCGCTGGCCAGCCAGACGGTATTGGGAAGCACGGCCGGAAGCCGTGCGTTCGGGCTGCTGGCTTTTCCTGCACCCGCTCCCTTGGGCAGAAGCAGCGCATGCAATGGCAGGCATACCAGCAACTGCAGCGCAGCATAACAGGTCAGCGTATGGCGCCAACCCAGCGCGCCAAGGAGAAATTGCGAAACGGGCCAGAAAACCGTGCTGGCCAAGCCGCCAAATAGTGTCAGGCCGGTGACAGCCCTGCGATAGGCATCGCCAGCAATCTGGTTCAGGGCCATGAATCCGGCATCGTAAAGGCTGGCTGCCATGGCCAGGCCGGCCACCGTTGCCCCCAGGAACAGGCTTACAGGGCCGCTTGCGGCACCGAGCATGAGCAGGGCTACCATACCCGTACTCGACCCCGCGCACAGCACTACGCGCGCGCCATAAGCCTCCATCAACCGTCCCACCATGGGAGCGGCAAAGCCTGAAATAAGGAGGCTTAAAGTAAAGGAGGCAAACAGCAGGGAAGTTCCGACTCCGAGATCATGCTTAATGCTGTCACCCAGCACTGCGATTGCGTAATAAAGGCTACCCCAGGAAATAATTTGCGCGATTCCCAAGCCACATATGGCAGCCGGCAGTGACGCTCTCATTATCGCCCCGACCTGTGGGTAAACCTTTGGATAAGCTGTGCATGCTCTGGGGACAAAACGTTTAGGCGCCCGGCGTTGATTTTTGTACAGAATTCATCATTGCGGAGTACACCTCTTATGCAGCTTTTATGAAACTTCCATCCGCTTGATTTCATTGATTTTTCTTTTCTTATCCACAGAAAGTTGCATGCGTTAACAACTACTACTATCCGTATACACAAGCTTTGAGTAAAAAACCAGCACCATGTCATCGCACCCGGGCTAACAACCCTGCGCAGGCAGGCTTCCACAGAACCGACGGATGATATGAAAGGCATAAACCGATGCCACTTGTTGGATGAATTCCATGAAATTGACTGCGGAGTCTTCATTTGCTCCATCGGAAATAGTGCGAATTACAGAAAAAGGGATGCCGAATTCGAAACAAACCTGAGCAACCGCAGCGCCTTCCATCTCTACAGCCAGCAAATCCGGGAAATGTTTCTTTAATTGCTGAAGCCGGGCAGCGCTGCTGATGAATTCGTCGCCGCTTGCAATTAATCCGCGATGGACGCGGGGCTCACTTATTTGCAATTTTTTTCTTTCTGAATCTGAAATTTTCTGAGTTAAATCCATTTCCAGGAATTGCTGTGCGGCTTGTTCCAGTTGCGCGCTTAATTTCAGTTCACTGGGAAATTTTGATAAACCGGTTAAAGGTATTTCAAATCGGGGAAAAAGCGGGCGGGTATCCATGTCGTGCTGGACGAGATAATCCGCAATAACAATATCTCCGATTTTTACGAATGGATCCGCGGAGCCGGCAACGCCGGTAAAAACCAGGTGCGTCACATCGAACCGTTCGATCAAGGTAGCTGCTGTTGTTGCAGAAGCAACTTTTCCAAGTCGGGACAATACACAGACGCAGTCTGTTTCCCACAATTTTCCCTGCACATAGTTCCGCATGCCGCGGGTGAGGATTTGTGCATCACGCATCTGTGCGATCAGTCCTGCCTGTTCTTCCTGCAAAGCACTAATGATGCCCAGCCGAACTGCTTTTTTGCTCATGATTCGGGGACTTTCCAAGGGTGATTGCCCGCCTGGGAACGGGATTCGGGTTTTAAATTAAAAAGCTGTATACAAATCTAGTAGTAATGTTAACCGGCGTTTTTTTCTGTGAGTAACTCAGTAAACCCATATGAGATCAAGCACTTATGGACTGCATAAGCACTGAATAACAGCTGTATGTTAACGTGACAGCTTCTGGACAAAAAATCCGGATTTTGTTTCGCGCTGCTTATGCACAACGCGACAACCGGATATCCATAGACTTGTCCACACTCCAAAGCCTTGAAAAACAAGGAAATTCAGCGTTCCCAAACGGTTTTCAACAGTGAAAAGACGGCTTCGATGGCGGGTTCGTTTCGACGTTTGGCCAGACAAATAAAGCTCAATTCAGTCGACAAACTGACTTGATCGGCAATGACAAGCCCATGCGCATGGGCTTCCCGCAAGGCGATTGACTCCCTGGCCAGCGCCAGGCCGATGCCGGATTTCACGAGATCGAGCATGGAAGGTTCCTGGTCGACCAGCGCCACCTTGTGCGGTGTAACTTTGTAACTGGAAAATGCCCTGGTCAGCAGGCGGTTATGCGCCGATTCGGGCGGCGTCCAGATCCATGGCAATTTGGCGAGCGCCTTCCAGTCGCGTCCGACAACCCGGTTTTTCCAGCCTTGCGGCGCCAGCACATAGTAATTAAATGAAGTAAGAACTTGGCAGTCAAATTCTTTGCCGGGCGATCCGAGATAAAAACCTACATCCATTGCACCGGTTTTAATTTGCTGCAGCACCCATCCGGACATACCGTGCTGAAGGCGATTGGATAACTGCGGATAGCTTTCCACCAGCCGTTTTAAAAATGCGCCCAGACGAATAAACTCGGGGTCGAGTATGGTGCCTATGGAAAGAACGCCGGAGATAGTCGAGTGCAGGGCGTCCGCTCCCTGGCGGAATTCATTGACGCTGGAAAGAACGCGTTCAGCAAAAGGCAGCAATTTGGCGCCTTCGTCGGTTAAAACCATTCCGGCGGCGGTACGCGTAAATAATTGCAAGCCCAAGGTCGCCTGTAAAGACTTTAATTGAAGGCTGACTGCGGGTTGCGTCAAATGCAACCGTTCAGCCGCCCGCGTCAGATTGCCTTCGGCGGCGATAGCGACAAAGGCACGCAGCTGGGTAAAATCCATGATGTTTTAGCTTTATAAAAATTCCTTATATTGCTAAAAATGATAACTCATTGGATTTGCCGCGGGAGGATCGTTATCCTGAGCGCACGCGACCATTACCGAGGACTCCAATGAACCAGCCAGCACGCATAGCCCATTTCATTAACGGCGCCGTTACAGCCGCCAGCAGCGAGCGCAGCCAGGATGTGACTAATCCAGCCACTGGTGACGTCAGCGCCAAAGTCGCGCTGGCCAGCGTTGCTGACGTAAATGCCGCCGTTGCCGCCGCCAGCGCCGCGGCGCCGGCCTGGGCTGATACCGCGCCGCTCAAGCGTGCCCGCATCCTGTCCAAGTTCAAGGAACTGATAGAACGCAACCATGACGACGTCGCGCGGGCCATCACCCGGGAGCATGGCAAGGTGTTCTCGGATGCCAAAGGCGAGGTCACGCGCGGGCTGGAAATTGTTGAATTCGCCTGCGGCGTGCCACAACTGCTGAAGACGCAGTTCACCGACAACATCGGCGGCGGCATAGACAACTGGCAGCTACGGCAGCCGCTGGGCGTGACCGCCGGCATCACGCCATTCAATTTCCCGGTCATGGTGCCGCTGTGGATGGCGCCGATAGCAATTGCGACCGGCAATACCTTTGTGCTCAAGCCGTCCGAACGGGATCCGTCGCCGTCGCTGATGCTGGCTGACTTGCTGCGGCAGGCTGGCCTCCCGGATGGCGTGTTCAACGTCGTGCAGGGCGATAAGGTGGCAGTGGACGCGCTGCTGCAGCATCCGGATGTTAAAGCGGTTTCCTTTGTCGGTTCGACCCCGATTGCGGAATATATCTATACCGAAGGCGCGCGTCGCAAAGGTCCCTGGCCGCTGCGGGTGCAGGCACTGGGCGGCGCCAAGAACCATCTGGTGGTCATGCCCGATGCCAACCTGGAGCAGGCAGTGGATGCGCTGATCGGCGCGGCCTATGGATCGGCTGGCGAGCGCTGCATGGCGATTTCAGTGGCGGTGGCGGTGGGCCATGTGGCTGACAAGCTGATCGATGCGCTGATCCCGCGCGTGAAGGCGCTCAAGGTCATGAACGGCATGGAAGAGGCGGCTGAAATGGGTCCGGTGGTCAGCGCCCAGCACAAGGCCAGGATCGAAGGCTATATCGAAGAAGGCGTGCGCGCCGGCGCCACGCTGCTGGTCGATGGCCGCGGCCTGAAAGTGCCAGGGCACGAGAACGGATTTTTCCTGGGCGGAACCCTGTTTGACAATGTCACGCCCGACATGAAGGTGTACCAGGAAGAGATATTCGGACCGGTGCTGTGCGTGGTGCGGGTGCCTGACCTGAAATCGGCGGTGGAACTGATCAATGCGCATGAATATGGTAATGGCGTATCGCTGTTCACTTCCGATGGCAATACCGCGCGTGAATTCTCGCGCCGCATTGACGTCGGCATGGTGGGTGTGAACGTGCCTATTCCGGTGCCCATGGCCTGGCATTCCTTTGGCGGCTGGAAGCGCTCGCTGTTTGGCGATGCCCATATCTACGGCGAAGAAGGCATACGCTTCTATACCCGTTACAAATCCATCATGCAGCGCTGGCCGCAGTCCATCGACAAGGGCGCCGAATTCACGATGCCGGTGGCAAAGTAAGCGCCGCGGACAAGCCACAGAGCAGGGGAGACGACAGTGGAATCGGCAGGAAAATACGACTACATCATCATCGGCGCCGGCTCGGCCGGTTGTGTCCTGGCAAACCGGCTGACGCGCGACCCGGACGTATCGGTGCTGCTCTTAGAAGCGGGCGCCAAGGATGATTACCTGTGGATTCACATACCCGTCGGCTATCTTTATTGCATAGATAATCCGCGCACTGACTGGCTGTACCGCACCGAGGCTGACGAAGGGTTGAACGGGCGCACGCTGATATACCCGCGCGGCAAAGTGCTGGGCGGCTCATCGTCGATCAACGGCATGATTTATATGCGCGGCCAGTCGCATGACTACAACCAGTGGGCCGAGTTGACCAGTGATCCCAGCTGGCGCTGGGACGCGGTGCTGCCGATCTTCAAGAAAACCGAGGATTACTACAACGGGGCAAATGAATTCCACGGCAGCGGTGGCGAATGGCGGGTGGAAAAGCAGCGGCTGAAGTGGGAAATCCTGGAAGCGTTCCGTGACGCGGCGGAACAGGTCGGCATTCCAAAAACCGATGACTTCAACCGCGGCAATAACGAAGGCTGCGGTTATTTCGACGTCAACCAGCGGCGCGGCATACGCTGGAATACGTCCAAGGCCTTCCTGAAGCCGGCCAGCAAGCGCAGCAACCTCACCATCATGACCGGCTGCCATGTCCAGCGGCTCAAGATCGCATCGACCGAGCGCGGCAAGGTTTGCACCGGGGTTGAATTCACCGGCGGCGGCCGCGCCTGGACCGCCGAAGCCACCCGGGAGACCTTGCTGTGCGCCGGCGCCATCGGCTCGCCGCAGATACTGCAATTGTCCGGCATAGGGCCTGGGCCGTTGCTGCACCGGCACGGCATTCCGGTCGAGCTCGATGCTCCAGGCGTAGGCGAAAATCTGCAGGACCATTTGCAGATCCGGATGGCGTTCAAGATCAGGGGCGCCAAGACGCTCAACACTATGGCCAACAATTGGCTGGGCAAGATGCGCATCGGCATGGAATATATGTTCAATCAGAGCGGGCCGATGTCGATGGCGCCGTCGCAGCTGGGCGCCTTCACCCGGTCCGATGCAAGCCAGGTCACGCCCAATCTGCAATACCATGTGCAGCCGCTATCGCTGGAGCGCTTTGGCGAGCCGCTGCATCCATTCCCGGCATTCACCGCCAGCGTTTGCAACCTGCGGCCGACAGCGCGCGGCCATGTGCGCATCGCTTCGGCAGATGCGTCGGCAGCGCCAAAGATCACCGCGAATTACCTGAGCACGCCGGAAGACCGCAAAGTGGCGGCGCAATCGTTGAAGCTGACGCGCACGATCGTCCACGCGCCGGCAATGAAAAGATATGCGCCGGAGGAATTCAAGCCGGGCGCGCACTTCAGCACTGACGAAGAGCTGGCGCGCGCGGCGGGAGATATCAGTACCACGATTTTTCACCCGGTTGGCACCTGCAAGATGGGCCGTGACGGCGATCCATCGGCAGTGCTCGACAGTGAGCTGCGGGTACGCGGCGTGTTCGGCCTGCGGGTGGTTGACGGGTCCGTGATGCCGGTCATTACATCGGGCAATCCGAACTCGCCCATTATCATGATTGCCGAAAAAGCCGCGGTGCTGATACGCGCGGCACGCAGTTGACGACACCCCGTTTTCCATCTCCGCGAGAACAACATACTTATTGTTGAAAGAAAGCTCACGGCGCATGTATGATGCGCTAACAAAACAGATGTCTTGTCGGGGTGATCTACGGTAGTTATACGTATTGCTAAAAAGATCATACGCTGTGTACGATGCGGAAAAAATTGCAAATGCATAAATAAAGGCATACAGGAGACTACATGGCCGATGTCATTCTGGAGACCAGGCACCTGACCAAGGAATTCAAGGGTTTCACTGCCGTCAATGACGTGAACCTGCAGGTGCAGCGTGGCCATATTCATGCATTGATCGGCCCGAACGGCGCGGGCAAGACCACTTGTTTCAACCTGCTGACGAAGTTTCTCGTTCCGACCGCGGGCCAAATTCTTTTCAATAATCGCGATATCACCTCCGCTGCGCCTGCGCAGATTGCGCGCCAGGGCATCATCCGTTCATTCCAGATTTCCGCCGTATTTCCGCATCTGACCGTGCTGGAAAACGTGCGTATCGGGCTGCAGCGCGCGCTCGGCAACTCGTTTCATTTCTGGACCAGCGAACGCACGCTGTCGCGCCTAAATGACCGCGCAATGGCCTTGCTGGCTGAAGTGGACCTAACCGCGTTCGCTGACACCATGACGGTCGACTTGCCTTATGGCCGCAAGCGCGCGCTGGAAATCGCCACCACCCTGGCAATGGAGCCGGAGCTGATGCTGCTGGACGAGCCGACCCAGGGCATGGGCCACGAAGACGTGCATCGCGTCACCGAACTGATCAAGAAAGTGTCGGCCGGCCGCACCATCTTGATGGTCGAGCACAATATGAACGTGGTATCCGGCATCTGTGACCGCATATCGGTGCTGCAGCGCGGCGCCATGCTTGCCGAGGGCAGTTACCAGGAAGTGTCGTCGAATCCCCAGGTGATGGAAGCCTATATGGGCACCACCAGCGGCGAACTCGAAGGCGCGCATTGATCAACGCGGCGGGGCGCCTGCCACCGCCGGTCTGGAAAGAACACATGGAAAAAGCGCTTGAAGTCGCCAACCTGCATGCATGGTATGGCGAATCGCATATCCTGCATGACCTCAGTTTCTCTGTCGATAAGGGCGAAGTGGTGACGCTGCTGGGCCGCAATGGCGCTGGCCGCACCACCACACTGCGCGCGATCATGGGCCTGACCGGCGCCCGCAAGGGTTCCATCAAGATCAACGGGGTGGAATCCATCCACCTGCCAACCTACAGGATTGCTCACCTCGGGGTTGGCTACTGCCCGGAAGAACGGGGCATTTTTTCATCGCTGTCGACAGAGGAAAACCTGATGCTGCCGCC
>Ga0308173_10000922_pt1 | contig 13850 bp, 15 predicted proteins | sample PhyPR1_FD_203716 | JGI IMG/M metagenome (GOLD analysis project Ga0308173, IMG submission 203716) | Soil microbial communities from UC Gill Tract Community Farm, Albany, California, United States - DLSLS.P.R1 | ecosystem: Environmental > Terrestrial > Soil > Agricultural land | place: USA...
CGACTTCGCGCTGGAGGGCATGCTCGCAGGGATCCCCGACCTCGAGGCCCTCACCCAGGACCTGGCCGCCCCGCCGGACCATTCGACCGTACGGGCGAGGGCGGCCGCCGGGCTGCCGGAGCGGGAGCTGCGGTTGGAGGGGGTGTCGTTCCGGTACCCCGAAGGCGACCATGACGTGCTGGACGGGCTGGACCTGGTGCTGGAGGCGGGCAGGTCCACCGCGCTGGTCGGGGTCAACGGGGCCGGGAAGACCACGCTGATCACGCTGCTGTCCCGGTTGCGCGAGCCGACCGCGGGCCGGATCACGGCCGACGGCATCGCGCTGGAGGAGCTGGACGGCTGGCAGCGGCAGGTCGCGGCGGTGTTCCAGGACTACGCCCGGTTCCCGCTGACCGCGCGGGAGAACGTCGCGCTGGACCTGCTCGGCGAGCCGGCCGACGAGGAACTGCTGGCGAAGGTGGCGGCGCGGGCCGGGGCGGCCGAACTCGTGGCCGGGCTGCCGGACGGCTGGGACACCGTGCTGTCGGAGAAGTACCCCGGCGGGCAGGACCTGTCCGGCGGGCAGTGGCAGCGGATCGCGCTGGCCCGGGCGCTGTACGCGGTCGAGCGCGGAGCCCGGGTGCTGGTGCTGGACGAGCCGACCGCCCAGCTTGACGTACGGGCCGAGGCGCGCTTCTACGACCGCTTTCTGGAGATCACGCACGGCGTCACCAGCCTGGTCATCTCGCACCGGTTCTCCACCGTGCGCAAGGCCGACCGGATCGCCGTGCTGGAAGGCGGGCGCATCACCGAGCTGGGCACGCACGACGAGCTGCTCGAAGCCGGTGGCACGTACGCGGAGATGTTCGAGTTGCAGGCCGCCCGGTTCGGAGGCACCCGATGATCCTCAAGGTCCTGGTCGGCACCGCGTGGCGGGCCGCTCCGCGTACCGTCGTCGCCGCGTTCCTCATGACCACGCTGGCGGCCGCGGGCTCGGCGGCCTTCCCGATCGGCTTCCACCTCATGGTGGACGGTGCGCTGGCCCGTGACGGGTCCCGGGTCATCGTCGGGACCGCCGAGGTCGTGGTGCTGTTCACCCTCTCCTGGACCCTCGGCACCATGGCGGTCGGCCGCAACTCGGTGCTCACCGACCGGATCAACTCCTATCTCTCGGCCCGGATCGGCTACCTCGTCAACGCCGCGCCCCGGTTGGCGCATCTCGAGGACCCCGAGCTGCTCCGGGAGATCGACCAGCTCAGGGACAACCGGCGCACGCTGGCCGCCGCGGTCCGCCTGCTGCTGCGCGGCTGGACCGTGGTGATCCGGGGCGGCGTCATCATGGTGCTGCTGGCCACGGTCTACCCGCCGGTCATGGTCGTGCCGCTGCTCGGGCTGCTCCCGGCGCTCGCCGACCGGCGTGCCGCGCGTACCCAGAAACGCACCGACGACGCGCTGGCCGTCGACCGGCGGCTGCTCGGCGACCTGTTCACCGTCGCCACGACCGCCGCCACCGCGAAGGAGCTGCGTACGTACGGCGTGACCGGCGCGCTGGCGACCCGGCACGCCGAGCTGTCCGAACGGGTCCGCCGCCAGGCGGTGCGCGGGGCCGTGCGCAGCGCGCTCTGGGAGGCGGCCGGATGGCTCGGTTACGCGGCGGCCTTCGTCGGGGTCGTCCTGGTGCTCGTCCTGCGCGCGGCACACGGCGAGACGTCGCCGGGCGAGGTGGTCATGGCGGTGAGCCTGATGCGCCGGGCCCAGGTGCAGGTGTCCAGCGCCTCCGACACCGTGGGCAGCCTGGCCACCGCGCTGCGCACCGCGCGCCGGCTGCGCGCCCTGGAGGAGTACGTCGCGGCCGAGACCGCCCGGGCCGGCGAGGCCGAGGTGCCTGCCCGGCTCTCCGGCGGCATCGTCCTGCGGGATGTCGGGTTCGGCTATCCGCGGGCGGCCGAGCCCGTGTTGCACGGGGTCGATCTCGAGCTGCCCGCCGGGTCGGTGGTGGCGGTCGTGGGCGACAACGGTGCGGGCAAGACGACGCTGGTCAAGCTGCTCACCGGCATGTACCGGCCGTCCGAGGGCCGGATCCTGATCGACGGCGTGGACCTCGCCGACCTGGATCCCGTGCGGTGGCGACTGCGCACGACGGCGGTCTTCCAGGACTATCTGCGGCCGTTCCTGCTGCTCCGGGAGGCGGTGGGCATCGGCGACCTGCCGAGGCTGGACGACGCCGATCGGGTCCGGGAGGCGATGGCCACCGCCGGAGCCGAGCTGCCCGTCGACCTGGAGACCCCGCTGGGCCGGTGGATGACCGGCGGCCGTGAGCTGTCAGGCGGCCAGTGGCAGCGGCTGGCGCTGGCCCGCGGGCTGATGCGCGACGAGCCGCTGCTCACCGTCCTGGACGAGCCGACCGCCAGCCTGGACGCCGCCGCCGAGACCCGGCTGTTCGCTAAGTTCGCCGAGCTCTCCCGGTCGGCCGCCTCGTCCGGTGGGATCACGATCCTGGTCTCGCACCGGTTCTCGACGGTGCGGATGGCCGATCTGATCGTGGTGCTGTCCGGCGGCCGGGTGGTGGAGGCCGGTCCGCATGACGAACTGCTCGCCGCGGGCGGAACGTACGCCCAGCTGTTCGATCTGCAGGCACGCGCCTACCGTTAGTACAGCTTCCGTCCCATCAGGATGTCGTCGACATACTGGCCCTCGATGAAGAACTCGTCGGGCAGCACGCCCTCGATCTGGAAGCCCGCCTTGGCGTAGAGGTTGCGCGCCACCTTGTTGGTGGACAGCACCCGCAGCGTGATGCGGATCGCACCCTGGCGCCGGGCCTCCTCGCACGCCGTCTCCAGCAGGGCGCGGCCGAGCCCGTTGCCCCGGTCCAGCGGATCGACGGCCAGCCCCTGGATCTGCCGTACGTGTGCGCCGGTGTCCAGGGGTACCGGCTGGACGATCCGGACGAACCCGGCCAGCCGCCCGTCATCGTGCTCGGCCACCAGGAACTGCTCGGGCCGGTGGTAGTGGTCGAAGAAGGCCGAGCCCTCCTCGGGCAGCGGGGCGATGGAGTTGTCCGGCGCCCAGGTGCGGCGATCCAGGGCCAGCAGCGCCCGTTCGTCGCGGCGCTCGGCCACCCGGATCCTGATATCGCTCACCCGGGCAGTCTCGCAGACTAGGGTTGGGCGACGTGCGTCTTGTCATCGCTCGGTGCAGTGTCGACTATGTCGGAAAGCTGACCGCCCATCTGCCCATGGCCCCCCGGCTGATCCTGATCAAGGCCGACTCGTCGGTCTCGATCCATGCCGACGATCGGGCCTTCAAGCCGTTGAACTGGATGAACCCGCCGTGCTCGCTCAAGGAGGACGGCGGCACGTGGACCGTCACGCACGGCAAGTCCGGTGAGCAGCTCATCCTCACCATCGAGGAGATCATGCACGACTCCAGCCACGAGCTGGGCATCGATCCCGGGCTGCGGAAGGACGGCGTGGAGGCGCATCTCCAGGAGCTGCTGGCCGAGCACATCACGACGCTGGGCGCCGGCTACACGCTGATCCGCCGGGAGTACCCGACGGCCATCGGCCCGGTCGACATCCTGTGCCGGGACGGCGGCAGCGGCACCGTCGCCGTGGAGATCAAGCGGCGCGGCGAGATCGACGGGGTCGAACAGCTCACCCGTTACCTGGAGCTGCTGAACCGCGATCCGCTGCTGGCCCCGGTGCGCGGCATCTTCGCGGCGCAGGAGATCAAGCCGCAGGCCAAGGTGCTGGCGACCGACCGCGGCATCGACTGCGTGACCCTGGACTACGACACGCTGCGCGGCATCGAACGGGACGGGATGCTCTTCTGATCCCGGGCTGATTCCTGCCGGGAATTGTCAGTCTGTCCTGCGAGGATGCCGAGTATGAGCAACCACGCGAGCGGCACCTTCGAACTGAACTGGGAAGACCTCGGCAGCGAGGAGGAGCAGGGCAACTCCTTCGGCCGGGCCCGGGTCACCAAGACCTTCAGCGGTGATCTGACCGGCACCTCGGTCACCGAGATCATGATGGTCGGCACCCCGGCGGGTCCGGCGGCCTACGTCGGCATCGAGCGGGTGGACGGCACGCTGGGCGGCCGCAAGGGCGGGTTCGTGCTCCAGCACAGCGCGGGCTCGGACGACGGCACTCCGGAGACCCAGTGGATGCGGTGGCGGATCGTGCCGACCAGCGGCACGGGGGAGCTGACCGGGATCCGGGGCGAAGGCAGGATCAGGAATGACGGCGGCGCGCACTCCTACGTACTGGACTACACGCTGGACTGACGCTCAGTCGCGGAGCTGCGCGGGCCGGGCGGCTCCGCGGGCTCCGCGGGCTCCGCGAGCTCGGCGGTGGACCGTTCGCCGGCGCTCGCGACACGGCGCAGGAAGTCGGCCAGCACGCCGAGTTCGGCCTCGTCATAACCCGCGCAGATCTCGTCGAGCGCGCCGTTCATCCCGGCGTACAGCCGGAAGATCTCCGCGCCCCGGTCCTTGCGCGGCACCACCAGCACCGCACGCCGGTCGCCCGGGTCCCGTTCGCGGGTCACCCAGCCGCCGCGCTCCAGCCGGTCCAGGACGCCGGTCATGGTCGCGGGATGCAGCCCCGCCCTGCGCGCCAGGGCGCTCGGGCTGAGCGGACCGTTCCGGGCGAGCAGATCGAGGCACTCCAGATCGACGTCCTTGATCTCAAGCCGGGTGCCGACCTGGTGATTGAGCTGCGCGAGCTGGGCATTGACCCCACGGAGCAGGTCGCGGATCTCGTTGATCGCGCGCTTGCGGCCAAGTTCTACGGAACTCATATGATACGGTCCTCATACTGTATGGATTGCAGAGGACAGCCTATCGGAGGCTCATCATGCGACTCGCGATCTTCGCCGCCACCGGCGGCATCGGGCGGCACCTGCTGACCCAGTCCGTGGCGGCCGGGCATGACGTGACCGCGGTCGTCCGCGATCCGGCCCGGCTCACCGCGCCGGAGGGGGTACGGGTCGTCACCGCCGATCTGGTGGCCCCCGGCGACTCGCTGGTGACCGCACTCGGCGGCATCGACGCGGTGCTGTCCGGCCTGGGCCCGCGGACCAAGGCCGACTCGGGCATCGCCGCACGCGGCACCCGGGCCATCACCGAGGCGATGAAGGCCGCCGACGTCCGCCGCATCGTCGTGGTCAGCGCCGCCCCGGTCGGCACCGTCGCCGTGCCGGGCCGGGAGAACCCGCCCAAGCACGACCCGGGTGACGGATTCATCATGCGGCACGTGCTGGCGCCGATCGCCGGCCGGGCACTGCGCAAGGTCTTCGTGGACCTCGCCGAGATGGAGGCCGGCCTGGCCGAGAGCGGGCTGGACTGGACCTCGGTCCGCCCGCCCCGGCTCACCGACAAGCCGCTGACCAGGACCTACCGCACCGCGTACGGGCAGAACCTCAAGCGCGGTCTCACCGTCTCCCGGGCCGACGTCGCGCACTTCATGCTGGCGATCGTCGACCGCCCGGCCACCTACGGCCAGACGATCGGCATCGCCGACTGACTACCGCAGCACGACCGCCCGAGCGATCGCGGAGGGGTCGGGGAACGCGCCATAGGTGCCGGTCTCCAGCAACTCCACCGCCGCCTGGTGGGCCGCCGCGTAGGCCGCCAGGTGCAGGCTCCCGCCGACGCTGATCCGCCGTACCCCCGCGTCCGCCAACTCGGCCACGGTCGGCGCACCGGGCCCGGCCATCGCGTTCACCGGAAGGCCGACCGACGAGGTCAGCTCGCGTAGCGCGGCCAGATCGAGCAGACCCGGCACGAACAGCGAGTCCGCCCCCGCGTTCTGGTAGATCGCGGCCCGGCCGCGCACGTCGGCGGGGCGCTCGTCCGGCTCGCCGATCTGGTAGAGGTGGACGTCCGTACGGGCGTTGATCACGAAGTCCGGCACCCCGGCCGCGATCGCGGCCGACCGGGCCGCCGCGATCCGTGCCGCCTGCTCCTCGGGGGTGTGCAGCGGCTCGCCGCGGTCCCGTGAGTCCTCCAGGTTGCAGCCGACCGCCCCGGCCGCGATGGCCGCCCTGACGGTGGCGGCCACGTCGTCCGGGCTCGCGCCGTAGCCGTTCTCGAGGTCGGCGGTGACCGGCAGGTCCACCGCCCCCGCGATCCGTCCGACGGCCGCCGTGGCCTCCTGGCGGCCCAGCTTGTGCCCGTCGGGCCGGCCGAGCGCCCATGCCACGCCCGCGCTCGTGGTCGCGATCGCCTTCGCCCCGGCCAGCGCCACGACGGCCGCGCTGGAGGCGTCCCAGACGTTCGGCAGCACCAGCACGTCCTCGTGCAGCGCCTTCAGCAGCTTGGCCTTGTCGTTGAGGTCCCCAGTACTCATACGTCGACCCTAGGGGCGGCCCGGATCGGCTAGAAGGTCCAATTCGTAAGAACTACTGAAGCCCACTGATAAGACTTGAACCATGAGATCGCTCTATCCGCCAGTGGACCCGTACGAGCACGGACGGCTGGACGTCGGGGACGGCCAGCACATTTATTGGGAGCAGTGTGGCAACCCGCAGGGCAAGCCCGCGGTGGTGCTGCACGGCGGTCCCGGTGGCGGGATCCTGCCCGACTTCCGGCGCTGGTACGACCCGGCCGCGTACCGCATCGTCCTGTTCGACCAGCGCGGCTGCGGGCAGAGCCGGCCGCACGCCGGCGACCCCGAGACCTCGCTCGTCACCAACACCACCGGCCATCTCGTCGGCGACACCGAACGGCTGCGCGAGCATCTGGGCATCGAGCGCTGGCAACTGTTCGGCGGCTCGTGGGGGAGCACGCTGGCCCTGGCGTACGCCCAGCGCCACCCCGAGCGGGTCACCGAGCTCGTCCTGCGCGGCATCTACCTCGCCCGGCCGGCCGACAACGAGTGGGGCTTCACCCCGACCGGCGCCGCGCATCTGTTCCCCGAGGAGTGGGCGGCCTTCATGGCGCCGCTCACCGAGATGGAGCGGTCCGATCCGCTCACGGCGTACGGCAAGCGCCTCTTCGACCCCGACCCCGCGGTGCACCTTCCGGCCGCCCGGGCCTGGTGCGCGTGGGAACTGGCGGCCAACACGCTCCTGCCGGTGCCCGCCCCCGACCTGGACGACCGGATCATCCTGGCCTTCGCCCGCATCGAGCAGCACTACTTCAGCAACGGCTGCTTCCTCGGCGACGGCGGCCTGCTCTACGCCATCGACCGCATCCGCCACCTGCCCTGCGTCATCGTCAACGGCCGATACGACATGAAGACCACCGCGGACGGCGCGTACACCCTGCACCACGCCTGGCCGGAGGCCGACTTCCACATCGTGGAGAACGCCGGTCACGGCGGATCCGAGCCCGGCACCCGCGACCTCCTGCTCGACGCCACCGACCGCTTCCGCCCATAGGTCCATGCTCATCGGCGACGGCCTCGTCCTGCGCCCGTGGACCGCGACGGACCTCGACGCCATGGTCGAGGTCTTCGACGACCCCGACGTGGCCTACCGCACGCCGCTGGCCGCGCCGTTCGACCACTTCGCGGCGCGGGAGTACCTGCTGCAGGCGCTGACCGCCGACCGGGTCCAGTGGGCCATCACCACCGACGGCCGGCAGCCGCTCGGCGAGGTCCGGCTGACCCCGGCGAACCGCAGCATCAGCTACGTCGTGGCCGCCGAACATCGTGGCCGGGGCCTGGCCGGCCGCGCGCTCCGGCTGATCACGGCGTACGGGCATGACTCGCTCGCGCTGCCCTGCGTCCAACTGGAGATCGAGCCGGACAACCATCCGAGCCAGGCGGTGGCCAGATCGGCCGGCTTCGTCCGCTCCGACGCGCCCCGGCTCACCATCCCCGGCCCCCGCCGCACCTTCTCCCTCGACATCTGGACCCACACCGGCGACGGAGAGCTCTAGCCCTCGAAACCCGAGTTGGCTACTATTTTCGCCCTCAGAGCAGTGTTCTTTGCTGCGGAGAACAAGCTTCTCCAGGAGGGACGAACTCATGCCCGACGTTTCCCACCCCGGCGGCCTGTCGTGATAGCCCGCAGGCTGTTGCTGCTGGTCGTGACGCTTCTGGCCATCGCCGTGCCGGCACATCCTGCCCAGGCCGACCGCATCTCGATCAGCGAACTCCCGCTTCCGCCCGCCGCGCCGTCGGCGGCCATCGGATCGTGCACGACGGCGATCAACCCGCACGGCACCGGCTGCCTGGGCACGATCGAGGGCCCCGGCAAGTTGCCCGACACCCGCTTCGTCGTCGTCGACGTCACCTTCGCCGGAGCCCCGGTGGGCAGCGTCTACACCGGGGCACAGACGATCCTGATCCGTACCGACGGCCGGAGGTTCCCGAGCGGCGACCCGTGGAAATGCCTGACCTGCGGCACCCCGGACTCGCACAAGGCCGGCCTGAACCCCGACATCAGCACCTACCCCGACGGCTTCCCCGACGGCAAGCGCATCCTGATCGGCGCGAACATCCTCGACTGCGCGCCATACCGGGTCACCGACCCGGCCTGCACGCCGGACAAGGTGCACATCTACCCGATCCGCTGGAACACCACGGCCGACGGGTCCGGTCCCGGCGGCGGCATCCGCGAGCTGCGGCTGAATCCGGACGGGGTGCATCTGGGCTGGAACCACTTCGTTCTCACCGGCACGCAGTACGACGAGTTCGGCTTCATGGGCCGGCTGGTCTTCGACCCGGCACCCACCACGGGGACGCCGCTGACCGCGCGCTATGACCTGGCCGCCGTCACCGAGCTGTTCAACCCGGCACCGCGGTACCAGCCGTACGTCGCGAAACCGGGCAACCGGCTGGTCTACAACCCGGCCGGAATGATCGGCGAGTTCCGCGGCTGGAGCAGCGACGGCCGTTCCGCCCTCGGCATCCAGTCGTACGAGTCCGACAGCGTCGACGCGTTCGAGACCAGCAATGCCACCGGGCGGTCCCGGCCGCTGACCCGCCACGCCGAGTACGTCGACCCGATCCGCATGTCGCCCGACGGCCGCTGGACCCTCGCCGAAGAGCTGGCGGGCACCGGCCGGATGGACTTCATGTCCGCGATGGAGGGCATACCGCCGATCACCGACCAACTGCCCACCACGGCCCACGTGTCCGGCCTGCACGACAACGGCGACCGCAGGTTCTTCCTGCCGTACCTCGTCAGCACCCGCACCGGCCGGGGCGTGCGGCTGGACTACGACGGCGACCCGAACTGGAACGCCCGCGCCGATCCGAGCTGGCTGGCCGACGGCTCCGGCGTGGTGTGGTCCGAGACGATGGTGACCGCTCCGGCCTGCGGCGGTACGAACCCGCTGCCCTGCCCGGTCTCCCACGAGCCCGGCGGCCGCACCAGCCGACTGCTCATCGCCCGCTTCCCCGGCAGGCATTCCGTGCACCAGGTCGCACCGGTGCCCGACACCGTCGCGTGGGGCACGCCGTACACACCGGGTGCGACGCTTCCGGTCCGGCCGCATCTCCCGGCGGGCACCTACACCGTCTCCGGGAAGGTACGCGGCTCAGCCAGCGTCGTGATCACCGAGAACCCGCGCAAGATCCAGGTCGCCTACCGGAACTACAGCGACGACGGCTCGCACATCATCAACGGCACCGAGAGCGCCGCCAGCGTGGGCCCGCCCTACGCCTCGACCGTCACCCTGCATGAGAACCTCACGCTCGGCGGCCGCCGGACCGGCACCAAGACCACCAGTGAGCCCGGCGGGCTCCAGATGCTCCCACAGGTCCTGGCGAGCGACTGGGAGGCCACCGGAACCCTCACCACCACCATCGACGGCCGTTCCTACAGCCAACCGGCCAACGGCACCTAGCCCGTAGGGTGCGGCGTATGGCTCGACGAGGTCCATACGCGAAAGGCGTCGCGAAGCGCGAGGAGATCCTGGCCGCGGCCTTCGATCTCCTCGCCCGCAAGGGATACAGCCGTACGACCGTGGCTGAGCTCGCCGAGGCCGTCGGGCTCAGCCAGACCGGGCTCCTGCACTACTTCGGCACCAAGGAGGAGCTGTTCACCGCCGTGCTCCGTCGTCGCGACGAGCTCAGCCGGCGGCGGGCCGCCTCGGCGCGCGAGCAGTCCGCCGCCGGTTCGCCGCCTGTGCCGAGCGCCGCCGAGCTGGTCACCGAGGCCGTCCGGCACGACGCCGAGGTCCCGGGGCTGGTCCAGCTGTCGGCCCGTTTCTCGGCCGAGGCCTCCGACCCCGACCACCCGGCGCACGAGTTCTTCCACGACCGCTACGAGGCGAGCCGGGCCGGCGCCGCCGAGGCCGTTCGCGGCATGCAGGCGGTAGGCCGTCTGCCCGCGGACCTCGACCCGGAGCGGATCTCGGTACTGCTCAACGCGCTCACCCAGGGGCTGCAGGACCTGTGGATCCACGACCCCGACCTGGACATGCCCGCGCACGTCGCCTACTTCTGGGAACTGCTCGGCCTGACCGGCCCTGCATAGAAGTTCCCGTCAGGCGGGGGTGAGGGTGTCCCAGGCGGCCATGGCGCAGGTGATGACGGTTTCCAGTTCGGCGCGGGTGGCGCCGTCGCGGGCCTGGATGGACAGGCCCTGCACCACGGTCGTGTAGTAGCGCGCCATGGCGTCCAGATCGGCCGGCGTCGCGACGAGATCGCCCTCGGCGACGCCCCGGGCGAGGCGGTCTCTGTTCTCGTCGACCATGCCACGCCGTATGCCGGCGAGGAACTCCCGGACCTCGTGGTTCTCCACGGCGCCGGTGGGCGCGGCCAGGATGAGCATGCAGTAGTGCGGGGTGTCCGGTCCGGTGATCTGGTCGGCGGTGGCGCGCAGCATGGCGTGAATGGCGGTACGCGCGGTGGGCTGTTCGCGCAGCGCCTGCCGGGGCGGCCCGCCGGAGGTCCTGCCGTACAGCTCCATGACCTGGCGGAACAGGTTCTCCTTGCTGCCGAAGCAGGCATAGATGCTGGCCGAGGCGATGCCCATGGCCGCTGCCAGGTCGTTCAGCGAGGTCCCCTCGTACCCCCGCTCCCAGAAGAGGTCCAGCGCCTGCCGCAGGGCCACGTCCGGATCGAACGAGCGCGGTCTGCCCCGCGTTGCCATCCGCCCTCCTCCAGAACTTCTTTGTCGTTCGATCAAATATACCTTGACCCTCGCTGGACGGCCATGCCAACCTTTCTTGGTCGTTCGATAAACAATCGATCACGGCCGTCGAGGAGAGGAACCCGACCTCATGACCCTTCCAGCCGCCATGCGCGCCCTCCAGCAGACGTCACTGGACGGCCCGCGGGATCTGCGCCTGATCACCGACGCCCCGGTGCCGTCCCCGGGCCCGGGCGAGGTCCTCATCCGGGTGACCGCCGCCGGTGTCAACTTCGCCGATCTCTCGCAGGCTCGCGGCACGTTCCGGAACGGCCCGCAGCCGCCTTACCTGGCGGGCTTCGAGGGAGCCGGAGAGATCGCCGCCCTGGGCGAAGGCGTGACCGGGCTGGAACTCGGGGCCCATGTCGTGGGGGTCGGCTACGGCGCGTTCGCCGAGTACATGGTGCTGCCCGCCGTGGCGGCCGTGCCGGTGCCGCCGGGCTGGGCCGACGATCAGGCGCTGGGCCTGGTCGTGAACTGGCCCACCGCTCTGGCCGCGCTCAAGCCGCTCGGCCGGATCGAGGCCGGGCAGACCGTACTGATCCCCGCCGCGGCGGGCGGCACCGGCCAGGCGGCGGTACGGATGGCCAAGCACTACGGCGCGACGGTGATCGCGACCGCCTCGGCGGAGAAGCACGAGGTGGTACGGACTCTGGGCGCCGACCATGTCCTCGACTCCCGTACCGCCGACCTCGCGGCCGAGGTCCTGCGCCTGACCGGCGGCCAGGGCGCCGACCTGGTCCTGGAGGCCAACGGCGGCGACACCTTCGAGGCGAGCCTGGCCGCGACCAGGCGGGTCACCGGCCGCGTGGTCGTCTACGGCACGGCCGGCGGCGAAGCCGGCCTCACCAACTGGGACCTCGTCTACAAGCACCAGGTCCAGGTGATCGGCCTCAACATCGGCATGGTGATCCAGGCCGCACCGCAGATCTTCGGCGAGGTCATGGCCGAGATGTTCGCCCTCATCGGCCTCGGAGTCCTCACCCCCGCCCCGCCCACCGCCTACGACCTGGCCGATGGCCCCACGGCCCTCACCGAGCTGGAAGCCCGCACCACCACGGGCAAACTGACCCTCGTCCCCTGATGCCGTCAGTCGGTGAGGGCGCCGGCGGTGAGGTTGGCTATCGTCCCGGTCATCGCTCCGGCCCGGTCCGAGGCCAGGAAGGCGGCCGTCTCCGCTATTTCGGAGAGCGTGGGCAGCTTCTTCAGAAGGGTGCCCTGCACCATCCCGCCGCTTTCGAGGAACTCGGGGACCGACTGCCCGGCCGCCGCCGCGAACTGGGTGAACAGGTCCTTGGTGTAGGAACCCGCGGCCGGCGCATCGATGACGGCGTGCGGACGGAGGTTGATGACCCGGATGTCACTGGGAGCCAGCTCGGCGGCCAGAAGCCGGGAGAAGGCCTCCTTGCCGGCCGCGCTCACGCCGTGCCCCAGGATGCCGCTCGCAGCCAGCTTGGCACCCGGCTCGGACAGCGTCAGGACGACGCCGGGCCGCCTGGCTCCCATGTGCCGGGCCACCGCCTTGCTGGTGATGAACAGCGTCCGCAGGAAGCCGTCGATCGGCCGCATGAACTCCTCCAGCGAGAGGTCGGCCAGCGGGGTCCCCTGGTCGTGCATGATGCTCACGGCGTTGAGGGCGATGTCGATGCTGCCGGCCGTCGTCGCGACCGCTTCGGCGTGCTTCTCGACGGCCTGCTGATCGAGAACATCGACCAGCGCGGTCTCGACCGTTCCACCGGCGGCGGTGATGTCCCGCGCCACCGCGTCGAGCTTCTCCTGGGTCCGCCCGGCGATGAAGACCCGTGCGCCTTCCCGGGCGAACACCCGGGCGACGGCGCCCCCGATGGCACCCCCGCCTCCATAGATCACGGCGTTCTTGTCCTCGAGCAACAGACCACTCATCAGTGCCCCCTTCAGATGATCGGATGCCAAACAGTAACCAGTAGTAGTTGTAAAAAACAAGTAGAGATCGTGGTAGTTTAGGATCGTGCCGACCAGCCGCAGCTATCGAGACTCATGCGGGATCGCCCGGGCCCTCGACGTCGTGGGGGAGCGATGGGCCCTGCTGGTGGTCCGCGAGTTGCTGCTGGCGCCGCAGCGCTTCTCCGAGCTCCGGCACGCACTGCCGCACGTCAGCTCGAACGTGCTCGCGGACCGGCTCCGCGAGCTCGAGCACCACGGCGTGGTCCGCCGTGCGCCGGACGACGATCCGCGGGTCTACGAACTCACCGAACGGGGTCGCGGACTCGAATCGATCCTGCTGGCCCTGGGCGAGTGGGGGACCGACGCCCCGCAGCCTCCGCCGCCGGCCGCGCTCAGCGCCACCTCGGTCCTGCTCTTCCTGCGGGGCGCCGCTCGCCCCGACCCCGCGGCACCGCCCACCACATGCCGTCTGGACCTCGACGGCCGGATCTGGACGGTCCGCCTGGCCTCCGGAGGAGTCGAAGTGCGGTCAGGAGAGCCCGCGGCGGCCGACGTCTCGCTCCGGACGGACCCCACGACCTTCAGCACTCTGCTGACCGATCCGTCCAGGCTGCAGGCGGCCAGCGCCGATGGCACGGTCGCCGTCGTCGGGGACCCGTCGGCCATCGACCGGCTGCTACACGCCGTCACCCCGCCGGCGTAGCGCGCTCCCGTCGTGACGGGATGGTGGGGTAACGTCGAAACCGGGCGTGACTCGTGCACTCGAAAGGACCTTCGATGTCCCTTGACGTCTCCCCGGAACTCCTGAGCCAGGCCGGCCAGGGCGAGGTCGACGATGCGGCGTTCGTCGACTGCATCCG